>Ga0315288_10001102_pt1 | contig 34567 bp, 27 predicted proteins | sample YL17G11_20_MG_FD_203454 | JGI IMG/M metagenome (GOLD analysis project Ga0315288, IMG submission 203454) | Sediment microbial communities from Yellowstone Lake, YNP, Wyoming, USA - YL17G11_20 | ecosystem: Environmental > Aquatic > Freshwater > Lake > Sediment | place: USA: Wyoming | collected...
TCAACCATCCCGCAGAGTGATCGACAATCTTATTTGTCAAGCAATCTTATCGGACATGCTCGACCTATATGGCTCATTCCTGTAGCGAAAAAATCTTTCAAAAAAACACTTGACAAAGAAGAATCCTTGAATACATTGGGGAACAAGACAAAGACCTTTTAAACTAGTTCGGCGAAACTAGAAAAGGTGAGATGAAAATAAGACGATTCAAAATATCGACCCTCCCTGATAAAACAGAGGGAGGGTATTTTTTTGTCTGTGGGTTTGGCTATCGAATTTGACACGATGTTGTGTCCCATCTTTGGTGAAAAGGAGGATGCGTATGCACTCATACGAGATTTAATCCCCCTTTGTCCCCCTTTAAAAAAGGGGGAATTCCAATAATCCCCCTTTATTAAAGGGAGATTATAAAACTACAAGGAGAAATCCCTTGCCTAAAAAACCAAAAATTGTCCCGGTCATGGATGCTAAAGCAGTTGAGAGAGCGTTGATTCGCGTTGCCCATGAGATCGTGGAAAAAAACAAAGGTGCAGAAAATCTGGCAGTCATCGGCATCAAGACCAGAGGTGACTATCTGGCAAAAAGAGTTGCCGAGCTGATTGAAAAGATTGAAAAAGTAAAAATCCCGGTGGGATTGATGGACATCACCCTATATCGAGACGATTTGCAAACCATACTGGACCAGCCCTTGATTCAGAAAACCGAGATTCTGTTTGACGTGGTGGAAAAAGTGATCGTTCTGGTGGACGACGTGTTGTTCACCGGCAGAACCATAAGAGCGGCATTAGATCAAATCATTGATTTCGGTCGACCAAAATCCATTCAGCTGGCAGTCTTGGTGGATCGAGGACACCGGGAGCTTCCCATCCGAGCAGATTACGTAGGCAAAAATATCCCCACCGCCAAAGATGATCGGGTGAGGGTGAAGATAAAAGAGGTGGATGGAGAGGATAGCGTGTCAATCGTAAAGCTGTAGAGAATGGAGAGTATAGAGTTGAGAGTGTAGAGTTAAGAGGGGATACAATAAGGAAGAAGGAGAAAAAGCAGAGAGCAGAGAGCGCAGAGCATAGAGTTAAAGCTTAATGCAAAATGCAGAATGCAAAGTGCAAAGTGCAAAATGCAAAATGTGAATAATGGATAGCAGGCAGACTTCGGATGGTTAATAGGAGAAATGCGAATGATTGACGATACCGCGCTATGTCGCAAGATGGAGGATAAATGAAATTAAGAAGTAAACATCTCCTCGGATTGGAGGGGATGAGCGAAGAAGAAATAGCTTTTATTCTTGACACCGCGGAGACCTTCAAAGAGATTTTATCTCGTCCCATAAGAATCGTTCCCACACTGCGAGGTGTTGGTATAGTGAATTTATTTTACGAGCCATCCACCCGCACCCGCATCTCCTTTGAGCTGGCGGAGAAAAGACTTTCCGCTGAGGTGGTGAACTTTTCCACCTCTGTATCCAGTGTGAAAAAAGGTGAGACTTTGAAAGACACGGTGAGGAACATAGAAGCCATGAAGATCGACATGGTGGTGGTGCGACATCAATCCTCCGGAGTTCCATATTTTTTAACTCAATGCCTGAATGCTTCCATCATCAATGCGGGAGATGGGGCGCATGAGCATCCTACTCAGGGGCTTTTAGATCTTTTCACCATTCGGGAGAAATACAAAAGAATCAAAGGTCTCAAAGTGGTTATCGTGGGGGATATAAAATATAGTCGTGTAGCAAGATCGAACATCTGGGGACTTAAAGCCATGGGAGCAGATGTATCCGTGTGTGGTCCTACCACGTTGTTGCCCATTGAGATCGAAAAGATGGGTATAAAAGCATACTCTGATCTGGACCAAGCCTTAGAAGGAGCGGACGTGGTCAATGTCTTAAGAATCCAACTTGAAAGACAAAAAGGCGGGCTTTTGCCCTCTTTGCGGGAATACACTAATAAATTTGGAATTACAAAAGAAAGATTAAATAGACTAAATGAGAATTTCACCATCATGCATCCGGGACCTATCAATAGAGGAGTTGAGATCACACCGGAGGTAGCAGATGGTCCTCATTCGGTGATTTTGGATCAGGTGACTAATGGAGTAGCAATAAGAATGGCGGTACTTTATCTATTAAGCGGAGGAGAAGGAAAAGTTGAATAGAAATAAAAAATCAGAAAGCCCCTCTCAGGAGAGTGTCTTAAAAATGTCATTGCGAGGACCCGTATGGGGACGAAGCAATCCCGGAAAAAGTAAGAGCGATTTGGATTTCGATATTGCCGTTTTGGGCGGTAGAGTGATCGATCCGGAAACCAAAATGGATCGAATCGTTGATATTTTCATCCATAATGGAGTGATTAAAAGAATAGAGAAGCCCAAAAGCAAACTAAGGGCAGAAGAGGTCATTGATGCGAAAGGAATGATAGTAGTGCCTGGCTTGATCGACATGCACACCCACCTAAGAGAGCCGGGGAGAGAGGATGAGGAGACCATATATACCGGCTCATGTGCTGCCGTAGCGGGAGGATTCACCTCTATCTGTTGTATGCCTAATACGCATCCCCCGATTGACAATCAGGAGACGGTGAAATTCATCTATGAAAAAGCAAAATCAGCTAAATGTAAAATATATCCTATCGGCTGTGTAACCAAAGGACAGATGGGAGAGGAGCTAACCGAAATTTATGATTTGGTTCAAGCGGACGTGGTGGCGATCTCTGATGACGGCAAGCCAGTGTCCAATCCCCAGGTAATGAGAAATGCTTTAGAATATAGCCGGATGTTTAACCTGCTGGTAATCTCTCATTGCGAAGATTTGAGTCTTTCTGCCGGAGGGGTAATGCATGAGGGATTCATCTCCACCAGCTTGGGAATGTGTGGCATTCCCTCCGTCGCTGAGGAGATAATGATCGCTCGGGACATAAAATTGGCTGAGTTCACCAAAGCCCGAATTCATATAGCTCATGTTTCCACTGAAGGATCAGTCGAGTTAATCCGTCAAGCTAAAAAGAGGGGAGTAAAAGTTACCTGCGAAGCTACTCCTCATCATTTTACTTTATCTCACGAGATTATAAAAACGTTCGATACCAATGCCAAAGTGAATCCACCCTTGAGAACCAAGAGGGATGTAGAGACTATCAAAAAAGGACTCAAAGACGGAACCATTGATTGCATCGCCACCGATCATGCCCCCCACTCGATTGAAGAAAAAGAGGTGGAGTTCGATTTCGCTCCGTGTGGCATGGTGGGGCTGGAAACGGCTTTAAGTTTGGTAATCACTGAATTGATTGATAAGAAGGTTCTGTCCTGGTCTCAAGCCATTGCCAAATTGACCATAAATCCTGCAAGAATTTTGAATCTCAATGCTGGAAGAATAAAGAAAGATTCCCCCGCAGACGTCACCATCATAGATCCAAAAGCCTCCTGGGTTGTCGATCCTTCTTTATTTCAATCCAAATCGAAGAATTCCCCCTTTGGCGGAAGAAGACTTAAGGGAAAAGTCTTCTGCACCATAGTAGATGGAAAAGTAGAGAGTAGAGAGTTTAGAGTTTAGAGTACAGAGTTCAGAGTTTAGAGGAAAACCTTACAGTTCGGGCGAGGAATCCCAGACGAGCAGACGCTCCCGTTCGGGGGCATGTCCGTGAAACCCCTGCCTGAACTAGACTTGAAACTAAAACTCGAGGCTGAGAACTACTCGCCCCATATATCCTTCTTTTTTACGAAGTTAACGTCACCTAGTCTATGAATCAAAAAAGCGGAAAAACTCCACGTTTTAAGACTTGACAAGAAGAAGATTACCATTATATTATTTATATAAGAATTGATTTATCTTCGACCGATTTCGGTGATAGCTATATCTTCTTTTTCAGAAGACGATTCGGGTAACCAACCATAAAGATATTATCCTTTAACCAGGAGGCGGTATGAAGAGTTTTCCCTGATAGCAAGGGGTTGTCAAACGTTAACTGAATTCAAAAACCTTTTCGAAAAAGGAGAGGAGAAGATGAAAAAGCTGGTTATCTTTTCGGTCTTTTGTGGCTTTTTAGCTGTTTTTTGGGGTGGCTTTTTTGCTCCGCAGGCGTCTGCCATTCCCGGGGATGTCAGCGGCAATGACACACTGGATATTAGAGACGTAACTTACCTTGTCAATTACCTCTTTATGGGTGGTCCGCCACCGCCAAATCCAATTGACGCCGACATTGACGGTTCTCCTGGTATTAATATGGGGGATGTGCTGCAATTGACTGGTTATCTTTTCATGGGTTGTAGTTTACTACCTTATACCGGAGTTTCTGTCAGGGTGGGTAGCGAGATCAGATTCTCTGCCGATCCGATTTTCTCCGGGGCACCCGGCACCAAGGATACTTCTCATGTCAGGATAATCGTTAATGGCGGACCGAGTTTGAGGGGGATGGTAATTCCCTTAAGCTACCACAACCAGCCTAATGAGACGGAGGTAACTCTAAATAGTGTGAGCTTCACCGGGAGTATAATTCCATCAAGCTGGCTAACGGGTAAGGTCATCAATCCAGACAGTGAAACAGTGCTTATTTACGCTTATGCAGACCAACCTTCAGATCCACCACTTACTTCTGGAACCACCGGGATAGTGGCGAATCTATATTTCACCAGGGTAGACTCCGCTAACGCCTTTGCTATATCTACTAAAGAAATACTACCATCAAATTCATTTATTCTTATCAAATCGTATTGTGCTGATACTGTTCATAATAGTGGTAATTCGCCTTCTGAAAGGATATTTACTCCTATGCTCTCCTTGTCATTAAATGGAGACGTTAACTGTGATGAGATAGTTGATCTCGGCGATCTTGTTTATCTTATAACTTACCTCTATAAAGCCGGAGCTATTCCGTGTGGCATGTAAGATGATTGTCGTTCCCTTAATAAAAAAAGTTCCCATTCGAATCAGGCGGGACCAAAATCCCGCCTGGCTTCGCTTGTCAATTTCGCTCCGCCAGCGACGCTACATAAAACCTCCGTGCCAACCGAGTCCCCTAACCTGGCAGACTCCAGTTCGTCGGGTCAAGCGATCCGACGAGTGTAGGAGTGTATAAACTCTTACCCTCTATGGAGGAGGGTTTGCCCTGTCTCCAATTCTGCATATCGTCGTGCCCTTCGGTCCTGAGACCTCAGGGTCGAAGGAAGACTCAGTGTCGTAAGGGAGGGGCTAATCCCCTCCCACCAAGTGTTTCGGGCGACAATGAGGATCAACCCCTACATTAATGTTTTTGATCTCTGTATTCTTTCCAGATTGCAGCGTCCGAGCTTGCCCTGAACCATGCGGTTCAGGGCTTGTCTTGGACAAATTCATTTATCACCTGGAACGCACAACTCTGTCAATGACGGAGTTGGCAAACCCTAAAGAATCGCTATCCATCTCCCCGTAAGAGACGATTTTCACCCGACCCTATAAATCAACAAAAAGTGGATAAACTCCACATTTTAAAACTTGACAAGAAGAAGATTACCATTATATTATTTATATAAGAATGGATTCACCTTCAACCGATTTTGGCGATAGCTTTATTTTTCAGAAGACAATTCGGGTAACCAACCATAAAGATATTAACCTTTAACCAAGAGGTGGTATGGAGAGTTGTCCCTGAAAGCAAGGGGTTGTGGAACGTTAACTGAATTCAAAAACCTTTTCGAAAAAGGAGAGGGGAAGATGAAAAAGCTGGTTGTTTTTTCGGTCTTTTGTGGCTTTTTAGCGATGTTTTGGGGTGGCTTTTTTGCTCCGCAGGCGAGAGCTATTCTGGGGGATGTTAACAACGATGGAGAAGTTAGTTTAGGTGATGTGGTTTACCTTATTACTTACCTCTTTAAGGGCGGTCCACCGCCGCCGAATCCTATTGATGCCGATGTGGACGGCTCCCCGGGAATTAATGTAGGAGATGTTTTCCAACTGATTAGTTATCGCTATCCGCCCTTTTGCGATTTACTACCTTATACAGGAGTTACTGTGAGGGTGGGGAGTAAGATCAGATTTTCTGCCGACCTGATTGATTTTAGCGGGGGTAGCTTTCATGAAACCACTCAGATCAAGATAATTCAAAATGGCGGACACGATTTGATGGGCATGGTAATTCCCTTAAGCTACGCCAACCGGCCCAATGAAGTAGAGGTAACTATAGACAGCGTAAGTTTTGCTGGGAGTATAATTCCACCAGATTGGTCTAGATCGGGATCCGTAGATAATGGCATTAGCTGGCCTATGCCGGCCTCCATCGATAATGACAACAAGATAGTGCTTATCTTACCTTTTGCAGACCAGTATACAGACACACCACTTGATTCTGGAACCACCGGCCTGGTAGCGACACTATACTTCACCAAGATAGCAGACGGTGACCCTCTCGCTCTATCTACAACAGAGAAACCACCGTCACATTCACTCATGCTTATTAGCTCATATTGCGCCGATACTTTTGACGTTGTTTCGCCTTCCGAAAGGATATTCACCCCAATGCTCCCTTTAGCATTAAATGGTGACGTTAATTGTGATGGGGTAGTTGATCTCGGCGATCTTGTTTATAATATAAATTATCTTTACAAAAGTGGTCCCCCTCCGTGTGGAATGTAAGGAGATTTTCTTCACTACCTCACCCCCTGTGCGTATGCATCTTTGATCTTCCCCCTCTCTGTGAAATGGAGAGGAGTTCACCTTGCCCTTCTGTCCTGCACTTCGTCGTGAGACTCAGTGTCGTAAGGGAGGGGCTAATCCCCTCCCACCAAGTGTTTCGGGCGACCACTAGGGTCGCCCCCCCCTACATTACCATTGTTGCCCTCTGTGTTCTTTCCAAATTGCAGCGTCCGAGCTTGCCCTGAACCATAAGGTTCAGGGCTTGTCTTGGACATATTACTTTTCGATGTGTTGCGGATTCACGAAATCTGCAATTCTTATTATTATAACATACCCAGAGACCTCACCCAATTGGTTTGACACGATCTTTTCTGTGACCTGAAATAAATCATTGACACGGCTTTATTTTTGGCATATTATTGTCTCGAAAAGTTGCAAACCATAGAAGGAATATGCTCATATATGGTCAAAGCGTCTCATTTATGGATCCCAATTCTTTTTGTCCTTTTCCTTCCCCTTTCTTGCAAGGAACTAAAACACTCTAAAGGATCTTTAGAAAAGGAAGCCCAGATGAAACCAGATGAATCTTACTCAGATATTTATACCGAAGAAAGAGAAAGCATGGTAAAAAGCCAGATAGAGGCAAGGGGAGTAAAGGACACATTAGTGCTTTCTGCGATGCGAAAGGTTCCTCGCCATTTGTTCGTCCCTCAAAGCTGGAGAGATCAATCTTACAGCGACGGTCCTTTGCCTATCGGAGAAGGTCAAACCATCTCTCAACCCTATATTGTCGCTTTAATGACGGAACTTTTGAATTTAAAGGGAGGTGAAAAGGTCTTAGAAATCGGCACCGGATCGGGCTATCAAGCGGCTATTTTGGCGGAGATTGCCAAAGAAGTATACACCATCGAGATCGTCTGCTCTCTGGCGGAAAAAGCGGAAAAGAGACTAAAAGAGATGGGATATAAAAATATCGTTGTCAGATGTGCCGATGGTTATCAGGGTTGGAAAGAGCACGCACCTTTTGACGGTGTGATTGTGACTGCAGCACCGGATCACATACCTCAACCACTGGTAGATCAGCTTAAAGTTGGTGGAAGGTTGGTCATCCCGGTTGGTGAAGTTTTCCAGGAGTTGATGGTGGTGATAAAGACCGAGACTGGAATAAAAAAGATGAATGCAATTCCGGTGCGTTTTGTCCCCATGACCGGAGAAGCGGAGAAAAGATAAAAATTCAAAATCGACCTATATATAACAGCATCATGTTTGACAAATTCGTCGAAATTTCGTAATAAACTTTCCAACCAGAACCACAACTCGTCAAAACGTAACTTCGAACAAAATTGTTAATATATGTATTTGCAGATCGATGGCAACTATGGCGAAGGCGGGGGGCAAATTCTCAGAACCACCCTCTCCCTCTCCTGCATCTTGAAGAGACCGGTGGAGATAATCAACATCCGCAAAGGAAGAAAGATTCCCGGACTTGCTCCCCAGCATCTCACCTCGGTTTCTGCTTGCAAAAAGATAAGCGATGCTTTGGTTCAAGAAGACCATCTCCAATCTTTGACCTTAAGATTTTCGCCACAGGATATAAAGGGTGGAGATTTCACCTTGGATGTGGCGGAGAAGAAAAGAAGCGCTGGATCAACCTCGTTGGTTTTACAAACGATTTTTTTACCTCTATCCCGTTGTCGCATTAATTCCAAATTAAAAGTTCTGGGTGGTACTCACGTTCCCTGGAGTCCTCCTTTCGATTATCTTAGAGAGATTTTTGTCCCTACGGTAAAAAAGATAGGCTGTAACATAGAACTGGAAATTAAAAAGTGGGGTTGGTATCCTAAGGGAGAAGGAGAAGTCCTTTGCACTATCCAGCCGACTTCTAAGTTTTCATCGATAGACCTAATGGAAAGAGGTAATTTAATTGGTTTATCCGGCATCTCTGTGGTTTCCAATCTGCCAGACTCAATTGCCGAAAGACAAAAAAATCATGCTATGAAGATTCTAAAGGATAAAGGATTTTCTCCAGAAGTAAAGACCTTTCAAGCTCCTTCCATTGGTGCAGGGACTTTCTTTTTCTTAAAGGGGGAATTTGAAAACTCGGTAGCGGGGTTTGGTGCTTTAGGAGAGATAGGTAAAAGAGCAGAGAAGGTAGCAGAAGAAGCCTGTGAAGATTTCTTGCAATTTATGCAAACCAAGGGAGCTATTGATCCCCACTTAGCAGATCAGTTGATCCCCTATTTAGCTTCAGCAGAGGGACCATCAACATTCACCGTATCAAATATCACCAAACATCTCTTGACTAATATCTGGGTGGTGAAACAATTCTTGCCGACTCAGATTTTGATAGAGGGAAAAGAAGGGGAACAGGGGAAGATTACTATTATTCCTTCTGAACATTAAACAAGCTTCTTGCCTGTGATTCAGACAAAACACTCACCCCCTAATCCCCCTCTCTATTTTAGAGAGGGGGACATCGAAGATCCATAGGAAAGGAGGTGAGTTTATTCTTGACTTTTATTAATAAATCCACAATCTTCTTTTCATGTCCAAAGCCATTTATTTCCTCTCTGACGCTCATCTGGGAGCAAAAGACCAAGACAAAGAAAAGCTCAAGGAAGACAAGCTCTTCTCACTGTTTGAAAGAATAAAACGAGATGGTGAATTTCTGTATTTAGTAGGAGATCTGTTTGAATTCTGGTTCGAATACAAAAATGCCATTCCGAAAGATCATTTAAGGATTTTGACTAAGTTGAAGGAACTGGTCGATTCTGGGATAAAAATCAATTATCTGGTCGGAAATCACGATTTCTGGTTAGGGGATTTTCTTCCCAAACATCTTAGAATCCCCATCTTTAAAGAGCATATAGACGTGGTTCATCAAGGGAAAAGGATTTTCATTAGTCATGGAGACGGGCTGGCAAAAGGTGATCGAGGGTATAGGTTATTAAAAAGAATTCTTAGAAACAAAGTGAACATTTTTCTTTATCGTCAAATTCCTCCAGACATCAGCTATCCTCTGGCGAAGTTTGTTTCCAGAAGAAGTCGGAACTACGTGCAGAAGCGAGACACGCACTATTTGTCGGAATACGAGAATTTTGCAAAGGAAAAAATCGAGCAAGGTTTCGATGCAGTGATTTTAGCTCACACTCATGTCCCCGTTTTGCGAAACGTAGGTAAAGGAATATATTTGAACTTAGGCGATTGGTTCCAGAATTTTACATATGGAAAGTTGTGTGAAGGTAATTTCTCCCTCGAAAGCGATTCATAGTAGAAAATGTTGTACCCTTGCTTTTAGACCATTTGAATTTGCTAATGAGACTCCCATTATTTAACCTCCCCTTAATCCCCTCCTTAGTAAGGAGGGGATTTTGTTTTCCCTCTCCTTTACAAGGAGATGCGTATGCATGCTTCGCAGGGTCAGGGTAAGGTAAACATGAACTATTCGCCCAAATCTGCAACAAACTATACTTTGGGTATTGGATCACGTTGAAACACAACATATTGTGATTTTTTTCATTTTTTCCTTGACAAGCAAAAGCTTATTTTTTAACATATAGCACGGGAAGATTTCGATTTGTGGAGGGGAGAAATTGGAATCTTCCCCCTGCTAAGGCAATCCATCAAATTGCTATAGATAGATTGTTGGTTTTTGAAATATTAGTGTGAGGGGAGATTTTTCGCCCAAATAGAAGGATTTTGGAGGAGTAAAATGCCTGAATCTGGAACGAGAAAACAGAGGGTCAAGGATCAAGGGTCAAGAAAAAAAGGTTTAGCGGCGGACAACGGACTTGTCCTGAGCGAAGTCGAAGGACGGCAGTCGACGGACATAAGTGTCGAGCTCATGTCCATCACACCTAATGCAGAGGACGTTATCGAGAGAGCTTGCCGAACCTGTTATTTAAGTTTTCATAGATACAATCCTCCAAAATCCACTGAAGAGTTAATAAAAAAGGTGATCCAGAAAGGACATCACTCTGTTTTGGAACATGCGTTAGCTACTTTTCGAATAAAGGGAGGCTCACGGGTTTTCACACATGAATTGGTCCGGCATAGGCTTATGTCTCCCTCTCAAGAGAGCCAGAGATACGTAGAATATGGTAAGACCAAGCAATTTGAGTTTGTCATTCCGCCAACGATTCAGAAAACAAAGTTCGAAAATAAATTCAAAGAATTGGCTGGTCAGACATTTGATCTTTATCAGGAGATGGTGAAAGCGGATATTCCCAAAGAGGATGCACGTTACATCCTCCCCAACGCTACCACTTCCGAGATCGTTATCTCCGCTAATTTCCGTGAATTGCGCCACATATTCGAAATCAGATGTGTGGAAAGAGCACACTGGGAGATAAGAGAAATTTGTTTGGAGATGTTGCGAATCATGAAAAAACAAGCGCCGATTGTGTTCTGGGATTTTCAGATTGATGAGAAGAAGAAGGTGGCTTGTAGGAAAGAGTAATGTATTTGTTGCGTAGATCGGGCTTTCGAAGGATGCCCGACAACAGGGACTTACAAAAAAGTAGTCGAGTTGTTCTAGAGACTGCTTGATAATAGAACTGTTAAACAAGAAATAAGGAGAAATCATATGAAAGCTAAAACTTCAACACGACGTATGCCAGCAAAAGAATCACAATCCAAGATATCAAAGTATCCCCGTCATTCTGTTGAGAAAGCTCTTCGGATTCCCAAAGCCATAATTGATCAAAATGCAGGCAAACCTTGCACTGTCAAGGAAGCTGCGGCTTTCATTGGCGTTAAGCCAGTCGGTCTATTCAACGTGGAGATTGCTTCTGCCAAAAAATTTGGTTTTCTAGAGCGGCCCGTAAAAGGGAAAATCCAGCTCACTAATCTAGCCAAACGGATTATCCGGCCCAAAAGTGCTGAGGATGAAATGAAGGGCTACCAAGAAGCTGTTTTGCAAGCACCTGAAATATCGGAGGTGTATAAACACTATCGGGGGGAAAACATCCCGGATGACAACTTTTTCCGCAACACCTTGGTGGATACCTACAAGATTCCGGAAGCTGATTTCCAAGACTTCAAGCAGGTTTTCGTTGAGTCACTGGAAAAGGCGGGCATGCTAATCAAACACGGGAACAAACTTCGTGTCATCGACATTTCAGCAGAAAGCCCACAACTAGAAGAGAAATCAGATCGATTGAAGAAACTCGAGGCTTCTGTTTCGGTAAAAGCTACTGATACGTGTTTTGTAATGCAACCATTCGCAATTCCTCACAGCGACTACTACGAGAAGATATACAAACCTGCCATTGAGAAGGCAGGGCTTCAGCCTGTCAGAGCCGATGCGGAGATATTCGGAACGGGAAAGATCATGGATCAAGTGTGGCGGGGTATGAACGCAGCCAAGGTACTTATGGCTGAACTCACCACAAGGAATCCCAATGTCTTCTACGAGCTCGGCTTGGCTCATGCCATGAAGAAGCCCGTAGTGCTCGTTTCGTCGAATGAAGCCGACGTTCCATTCGATCTGCACCATATACGGGTAATCTATTATGACGTTAATGACCCTTTCTGGGGGACAAAACTCATTGATAAGGTTGCAGAGAACATCCTATCAGCTCTTAAGAACCCTGAAGAAGCGATTTTCAAGACATGGGAAGAATCGACGAAATAGTGAGTAGGTCAGGTATTCTGTGCACCTCTTGCTTCCCGTTGGTGTTCATCACCAACGGGAAACCAACGGCGGGTGAAGAATATCCACTGGGTGCAGTGTGTAATCTTAATCGGAGGTACTATTAACTATGAATATTGAAGAAAGAATTAAAGCGATGATCGATGTCCATGAGAAGTGGAAAATAAGAAATTGGAGGTTACATGGCTGGTTTGTGCTAGTCAGTATTATCCTTACACTTGTTATCCCCTCACTTATTGGGCTATCTGCTACTTTGATATTGCCCTTTAATTTAAATACCTTGATTATAATTCTCTCTGGCTTGGCTATCATCTTTCAAATCGCTGACTTGGTAATGAAGTTTAGCGATAGGTATAGGTATCATAATCGTCGTTATAAGGAATACCTGATAATAGACTTACAAAGAGCGTCGAATCAAATTGACGACCTCGAAGACGCCAAAAGATTCGAGCAAATCTTGGATAATTCGCCCGATGAACCAGCTTGACAAAAAGAGTTGTCAACCATCCTTCAGCACAAGGCTTCAGGACAAGCCCTTCGGAGTGAATCCTAAGGACAAACCCTTCGGGATGGTCGATTCACAAAACTGAACGGATTCAATGTGAAAGGGAACAAAAAAACAAACAATGAAAAGAGTTTATAACATAATATTGAGTAGTCAATTTACATTTAGGAGGTAGGAAATGCCAATCGTTCATGCAAACGTCTGGGAAGGTTTCGGAGAGGAAAAAGCGAAAAAAGTCATCCAAAATATAACCAAAGTCTTTGCAGATTTGGGTATCCCTGCACAAGCTGTGGACGTAATCGTCCATGAAATCCCAAAATCGCACTGGGGAATTGGCGGAGAGCCAGCTTCTGAAAAGTTCAAAGAGCTAAAATAGACAATGAGCTAAGAGCATCGGGACAACAATGTCCCGATGTAACACGTTAATCCTCAGGATTAGCCTTTCGGTAGGGTTAACCTGCAAAACTTCTAAATAAGTTAAGAAAATTAGCAATGAAAAACACAGTGAGATTAGTTTTAGGAATCTTGATGGGAGGGTGTATTTACTATCTTTCCCTATATGTGATACCCTCTTTCATTTTGCCTGAAGGGCTAATGAAACCATCCTGGATTTCCAAAGGGGATATCACCCAGATTAGTCTTTTAGTATTATCCTTAGTTTTGATATATCTGCTTAGCAAAGGGAATTTATCCACTTACGGTTTCAGCCCGGTAAAAATAAAACAACTGATAAAACCGGTGCTTATAAGCATCCCCGTACCGTTGGTAATGATAATAGTGACGATAATCATGACTATCATAACCGGAATCATACCAAAGGGGGAGCATCCCGCCGCAAAATATGGAGTGGTCAAAACCATAATATCCATCTGGTTACTTGCCAGCACCTGTGAGGAGATTTTCAACCGGGGTTTGATACTCAGTTTCCTTGCTCCTTTAAAAGAATATGGTTTCAAGCTGTTCGGATCGCATATCAGTCTTCCGGTAACAATTAGCGCAATAGGATTTGGGCTAGGTCATCTTTGCTTATTGAATCAAATGGGAAGCACAATCGTTACAGGCATAGTTGTTTCCGCTATTCTACTTGGATTTATAGCTGGGTATTTTCGGGAAAAAACCGGAAGTCTTGTTCCGGCGATCGCAGCCCACATGACGTTCAATATAGTCGGCTTTACCATCAGCTCTCTTTTGGGTGGAGGAGCGAATGTGTAGATGCGTATGTAGGAGGGGTTGATATGTAGCCGCAATCTTCCTTCGGACTGAGTCCTTCCTTCGACATCCCGCCTTCGGCGGGAGACGAAGTGCAGGACGAATGTCAGATTGCGGAAAGAAAGTCTACAACTTCAGAACGGAGGATAGTTAATGTCAGCTTGGTACGAACAAGACACTTTCTGGGAAACCTGGGCTACTTTCATGTTTAGTAAAGAGCGATTGGAAAATGCTCCAGCAGAGGTGACCAACATCATCTCGCTTCTGAAAATCAATCCCGGAGCCTCGATCCTTGATCTCTGTTGCGGACCAGGCAGACATTCGTTGGAGTTTGCTCGTAGGGGTTTTTCCGTGGTGGGAGTAGACAGAACAAGAATCTATCTGGAGAAAGCACGTAAACAAGCAGAAACGGAAGGACTGAACGTTGAGTTTATTCAGGAAGACGTGCGCAGTTTTTGCAGACCGGATGCTTTTGATGCGGCAATCAATCTTTTTACTTCCTTTGGTTTCTTCGAGGACAAAAAAGATGATGAACGGGTGATAAAAAACGTGTATCACTCACTGAAAAAGGGAGGTGCTTTTATAATCGACACCATGGGTAAAGAGGTGATTGCCCGCATATTCCGTGAGCGGGATTGGCATGAACATGAGGGCGCCATCGTTTTAGAAGAGCGAAAGGTGGTGAAGGATTGGAGCTGGATGGAGAATCGATGGATTATGCTGAAGGAAGGAAAAAGCGAGGAGTTTCGCTATTCACTCCGTCCCTATTCCGCGGTAGAGATCTCTGCGCTTTTAAGTGATTGTGGCTTTGTCAACATTAAAGCCTACGGAGATCTGGAAGGCTCACCCTATGACCACAAAGCGAAAAGATTAGTGGTCGTATCACAAAAGTAGTAGACAAAAGACTGTGATGTCGAGTATCACCGCCAAAAGCGGGGAAATCTGGCAGACATTAACCATACAGAGGTTTATATGAATGTCTATGATTTAATGATGAAGCGAAGATCAGCTCGGAATTTCAAGGATCAGGTAATTCCGGAAGAGCTTATAGAACAATTGTTGGATGCTGCCAATAATGCTCCAACCGGGGGGAATATTCAGCCCATATCGGTAATAGCAGTTCAGGAAGCCGGGAGAAGGAAGAAGCTCTCCGAAATGGTAGGAGATCAACCCTGGGTGAAGAATGCTCCATTATCCTTAATCTTCTGCATTGATTTCTATCGGATTAAAAAATGGGCATCCGTCTCAGATACTGAATTCAAAGGAGAAAACGCACTGTCACACTTCTTGATCGCTTATGCCGATCTCATGTGTGCTGCACAAAACGTGGTTATACTGGCAGAAGGTCAAGGATTGGGCTCGGTGTATATCGGCACCATCCTTGAGGTAATAGACCAAGCCAGAGAGTATTTCAACATACCCCAGTATGTTCTTCCTTTGATGGTTCTTTCTATCGGATATCCTAAATCTATTCCAAAAAACGTGCCCAAATTGAGGCGGGAGGTCATTACTCACCGGGAAAGATACAGAGAGTTAAGCGAGGATGAAATCAAAAAGGCTTTTGATGATAAATATGGAAAGTTCGAGGATAACGTGCGAAAGTATATAGAACGAATGTACGTAGAAGCAGTGGAGGCAAACAAACAGGAAAGACCCCCCTGGGCTGATCTCGAATCGATAAAGAAAGACCTGGAGAAGTTCAACATAAAGAATAATGCGCAGTTTCTGTTCAGGTTTAGATACCCGACTGATGAAATGGTTAAGCTGAATGAGAAGCTGATCTGCGCATTTAAGAATGCGGGATTTGAGTTCTTATGATTTTGGTAAGTTGGACTGTCTAATGATTCGACTTCGCTAATCATATCAGAACTGCTCAACAATGAAGATGTCGGGTAGTCCCACCTTCGGTGGGACTACCTGAACTACAAGGTTTTTGGGAGAGAAAGATGATGAAAGCTGGATTCGCAGAAGTAAATGGAACCAGATTATACTATGAAGTAATGGGTGAAGGAAATAATATTGTGTTGATCCACGCCGGAAAACTGGACAGAAGGATGTGGGATGATCAATTCAACCAGTTTGCAAAGCACTATAAGGTCATTCGGTATGACGTGCGTGGTTATGGCAAATCGGAGATACCGCAGAAACCATACTCGGATGTGGAAGACTTATATAGTCTACTGAATTTTCTGAATGTTAGAAAAACTTGTTTAATCGGCTCATCCATGGGCGGTAAAATCGCTATTGATTTCACACTGGTTCACCCTGAAATGGTGAGTGCTCTAATACCGGTCTCCTCGGATTTAAGCGGCTGGAATTGGAACTGGTCGGATGAGATTGTGCAAAAGTATCAAAAGATTCTTGAGACTGCCCGGGATGAAGGTGAATCAAAAGCGGTTGAAATGTGGCTTAAGTTCCCCCTGTCTCCAGTTATAGAAGATCCCGCAATTGCTGCAAAAGTCCGCAAAATCGTTGAGGAGAATTCCCATGTTTTTCTGTTGAACCCTTTGATCCGCCGTGAGCTTAAACCTCCAGCTATGCAAAGACTTTCTGAGATTCACGTCCCGACTTTAATAACAAGGGGAGAAAAAGATATACAAAACTTTATTGACATCGCGGATACATTGGAAAAAAACATCGTTGGGGCAAAAAAAGTAATTATGCCCGGATGCGGTCATTGCGTTAATTTGGAGAAGCCGAAGGAATTCAATCGCATCGTGTTGGATTTCTTGAAGGAACGAATATAGAATGTTGGGTAGCTTTCTATAAGAGTCGCAACCTAACCTATATACTCGAAGCTCGGTTTACGGTGGCGATGCTTGCATCGATGTTCGTTTGTCGTGATTCGAATGAATGCTTATGAAAGGTGATTTAGCTTTATAAGTTCGAGCTTCGACAACCGAGCTTCGATATGGTTCGGCAAGCTCACCACCAGTGAGCTTCGCAACCAACTCGTATGAGTGCATACGCATAAACGACAAACGATAAAAAGGATATGATGATAAACTACGTTTAATCCGATTACTACAATGAGGAGGGAATGTGTCGGACAAAAAAATCACAGATTCGGTTAAAATAGAGCTTACCCCGAACTCCATGAAGGTGCTGGAGAGAAGATACTTGATGAAGGACGAAAAGGGAAAGGTGATTGAAACACCGGAGGAAATGTTGTTGCGGGTAGCTCGGGTGGTGGCGGAGCCGGATAAGAATTACGGCGCCTCAGAATCAGAGGTGGAAAAGACCGTCGAAGAGTTCTATCGGATGATGGCCAAGCTGGAGTTTATGCCCAACTCCCCTACCTTGATGAATGCCGGACGTCCCTTAGGTCAGCTTTCCGCCTGTTTTGTCATTCCGATCAAAGATTCGATGGAATCGATCTTCACCGCGGTGAAGAATACTGCTTTAATTCACAAAAGCGGTGGAGGAACCGGTTTCTCTTTCTCTCGACTAAGACCACGGAACTCACCGGTGGCTTCCACCAGTGGAGTGGCATCCGGTCCGGTTTCTTTTATGAAAGTGATCAACTCCGCCACCGAGGCGGTAAAGCAGGGGGGAACTCGGAGAGGTGCTAATATGGGGGTTCTGCGGGTGGATCATCCCGACATTTTGGAGTTCATCACCTGTAAAGACAATTTAAATGAGCTGACCAACTTTAATATCTCGGTGGCAATCACAGATAGTTTCATGCAGGCAGTGGAAAATGACCTAACTTACGATCTGGTCGATCCCCGCACTAACGAAACCTATTTCAAAGATGGAAAACCAGCCAGATACAAAGCCAGAGAAGTTTTCAATCTGATTGTGGAACACGCCTGGAGAACCGGAGAACCAGGGATCATGTTTCTGGACCGGATGAATCAGGGGAATCCCATCACTAAAGTGGGCTTGTATGAATCGACCAATCCGTGCGGGGAACAGCCGCTTCTACCCTACGAGTCGTGCAATTTAGGCTCCATAAATCTCTCCAAGATGGTGCGGGCGGTGGTCGATTCCAGCGACCCGACCACCATGTATCGCTGTGAGATCGATTGGGATAAATTGGAAATCACCGTAAAGAAGGCAGCTCATTTTCTGGATAACGTGATAGACGCCAACCAATATCCTCTTCCCGAAATCGAAGAAAACACCAAAGCCAATCGTAAGATCGGACTGGGGGTGATGGGATGGGCGGACATGTTGATCCAGCTTAAGATCCCTTACAATTCCCCTGAAGCGGTGAAGCTGTCCGAGCGGGTGATGAGCTTTATCGAAGACAAATCTCATCAGACCTCATCCGAGCTGGCACAAAAACGGGGTGCATTCCCCAATTGGGAGAAAAGCATTTATTATGAAAAGCAAATCCCCATGCGCAACTCCACCGTTACCACCATCGCCCCGGCAGGAACCATCAGCATCATTGCCGGCTGTTCTTCCGGCATCGAGCCGTTGTTTGCCATCTCTTACATCCGCACGGTGATGGACAACACCCAAATGGCGGAGATCAATCCTTTCTTCCAAAAGGAAGCGCAAGAGAGAGGATTTTACAGCGATATGCTGATGGAAAAGATGGCGGAGAAAGGCTCCATTCAGGAATTTGAAGAGATTCCTAAAGATACTAAGAGGATTTACGTCACTTCTCATGACATCGCCCCGGAATGGCACGTGCGACATCAGAGCGCATTCCAAAGATACACGGATAATGCCGTCTCAAAAACTATCAATCTTCCCAATCAAGCTACGTTGGAGGACGTGGAAACCGCTTACAAATTAGCTTATCAACTGGGATGTAAAGGGGTGACCATCTATCGGGATGGCTCCAGAGATGAACAGGTTCTTGCCACCAAAAAAGAGAAGATAACGGAAGGTGGCATTACTCCGAAAGACAGACCGGTTACCCTTTCCGGCTTCACCGACAAGATAAAAACCGGATATGGGAATCTCTATATCACCATCAATACACTCGATGGCAAGCCCTTTGAGGTGTTTGCCCAGATAGGGAAATCGGGCTATTCCACCATGGCGGATACCGAGGCGATATGCCGATTGATCTCTTTGGCTTTAAGAAGCGGCATCGGAGTAGATAAAATCATCGAGCAGTTGATCGGAATCGGTGGAGCGTCTCCGGTATTTCAGGAGGGCGGTCTGATCATGTCCATTCCGGATGCCATTGCCAAGGTGCTGAACAAACATTTTGGAAAAGGTCCGAACGCTAATCATGATCGAGACCTCACCTTAGAATTCTGCCCGGACTGCGGATCTAAAGTGAAGCATGAGTCCGGTTGCATTGTCTGCTCGCAGTGCGGGTTTTCGAGATGTTAACCTCTCCCCCTTGATCCCCCTCTCCACAAGTGTGGAGAGGGGGAATATCGAAGATTTGTAGGACAGGGGTTGAGGTCGTCGTTGGTCGAGAGTACTGGACTTGCTGGACATACTGAACATGCTGGACTTGCGGATGGCTGTTTTTAATTTTTTCAGTCGTTCTGTGGTATGAGAGACCACGGGATAAACTCACTCCCTCTCTTATAGATCTTCAAATTGTTGCGTCAGGAGCTACTTTTCCGCTTTTTGCGGAATCCTGGTGACTGACGCAAATAAATCAAAAATAAGTTGACAAGATTGCATAGATGATTATAATATATTTTGTAAAAAAAGTAGCGAGCTACCCAACACTGATAAGGGGGGAGAGTTGAGGGAGATCACATGAAGAGATGGCAACTTCTTATACAGAAAGAAACAGTTTGCGTTTATCGTTTCATACAGATTGAATAATCCTTGTTAATTACACAACGTATCATATAGTTTACAGGATTTATTGATGAAAAGCTCTCAAACCGAAACACTGAATATCCATGAAGATGCACCTTACGCGGGAATGAAAGGACTGGACCGCGTTGAAAAGCTGAACCGCGAAACCGAAGCAAGGTGGGCTGAAAGACTACAGGTTGACACCTCACTCACTCGTGCGCTAGTAAGCTTTCAAGCCAACAAGAGCAGAGCTATTTATCGTTGGTTCAAATATAAAGAAGCCTTTTCTGCTGGTTTAGTCGAGCACTTACTGAGGAGGTATCGGATTACCAGTGGTAAGATGCTTGATCCATTTGCAGGGAGCGGAACGGCTTTGTTCGCTGCTGGAGGTTTAGGTATGAGGTCGGAAGGAATCGAACTGTTACCTATAGGTCAAACTATCATCAGAGCAAAGCAGCTCATTGATTGGCAGTTGACCGACAAGGACATTGAGCGATTGGCTTCGTGGCGGGATAAGTGTCCCTGGCGAAAGAGCAAGACTTCTATGCCGATCAATGAGCTTCGGATTACACGCGGTGCATATCCAGCGGAGACGCTTGAGATGATGGGTCGTTTTCTCGCTGCATCAGAACGAGAGGAAGAACAGGTGAAGACAATCCTACTCTTCGCCTTGCTATGTATTCTAGAAAGTATTAGTTACACTCGGAAGGATGGGCAATATCTCCGCTGGGACTACCGTTCTGGTCGATGCCTAGGGCAAAAGGAATTCGACAAAGGCGAAATTTTGGACTTTGAAAAAGCAATCACGGACAAACTGAACGAAATTATTACTGACTTGTGCTCCTCTGACTTTCCCGAAGATTTATTCGCAACCACTCGCTCGAAAGCTGATATCAAGCTGCACAGTGGTTCATGTCTTGCCATTCTTCCAAAACTCAAAGCAGAGTCCTACGATTGCTTGATTACCTCTCCACCCTACTGTAATCGTTACGACTATACGCGCACCTATGCTCTGGAACTCGCTCTTCTTAGTGTTAACGAGGAAGGATTGGGCAGACTCAGACAAGAAATGTTGAGTTGCACGGTAGAAAATCGTGCCAAAGACCTTCTGGCGCTGAATCCAGAATGGAAACCAGCGCTGATGGCTGCTGAAAAACAACCGCTCCTCCAAAGCATCCTTGCCTATTTGGATTCGCAGAGGGAACTCGATTTACTGAACAATGACGGAATACCGCGCATGGTTCGCGGATACTTTTATGAAATGGCTTGCGTTATTTTTGAGTGTACGAGGGTGCTGAAGCAAGACGCTTTTCTCATTATGGTAAACGACAATGTGCGATACGCTGGAGTTGGTATATCTGTAGACATTATTCTCTCCGAAATTGGCGAGCAATTGGGATTCAAACCACTGCAGATTCTCGTGCTGCCGAACGGAAAAGGAAACAGCAGCCAGCAAATGGGTGCTCACGGTCGCGAAGTGCTACGTAAATGTGTGTATATCTGGCGAAAGAAATAGCAGATGACCAAGCCGTACCTTCAACACCTCAAATCCAGCAAGAGCTTAGAGACAACCTACGAGGCAATCCGAGCAGGATTCGTTGCTCTTGCGCTGGAAAAAAATCGGCGTGCCACGCCGTTTGTGGCTCAAGCAAGAGCATTAAAAACTGCTGCCAGTAAAGCCAAATCTCCAGCTGGCTTGCTAAAGATTCCTGAGATTCAACCAGCATTGTTAACGGCAGCTGGAGTTTCAGACAAAGCAATAAATCACCTACAAGCCAGTGATAAGCGCGAAGCTGTGGACGGTCTTATCAAGAATTTTCTAGAACCAGCAGGTGCAAGCTTCGTTGAGGAGCTTGTTTTTCGATTTCTGCTGACGCGGGGAGATACGCTCGGTGGCTCCATGCGAAACATCGGTGGCTTCATGGCTCAGAAGAAACTCACCCGAGCGATTATCGCCTACTTGAAACTGGTGGGAAGCCAGTGCCAGTGGCTACACAGCGAAACTAACACTTGGGCTGAACTGCCGCAAGAGGACGCCGATATCGAACTGTCGTTGCGTGGCCTCAGCTGGGATAAAGGCAAAGGGCCAAGAACACTCCTCTATAACGTCACTGTCCCTTTTTTCCGCAACAATGTGGACTTGTCACTGTTCAACTGTGCTGCAAAAAATCTGACTCGCGAAATCATCAAGACACCATCTGCTTACATCGCACTTGGCGAGCTAAAAGGTGGTATTGATCCGGCTGGAGCAGATGAGCATTGGAAGACGGCTCGCACTTCGCTCAATAGGATTTATGAAGCTTTTGTAAAGAAGAAACTCAAACCACACACTTTCTTTATCGGAGCAGCCATCGAAGCCAAGATGGCCAAGGAAATTTGGAAAATGCTCAAGCGAGGTAATCTCGAAAATGCTGCAAACCTCACCAGCGAAGATCAGATTACCTCTCTAACGAGCTGGCTTTGCTCATTATGATGCTCGAAAGAAACAGTTAGTCCGTATTTCAGGTGCTCTAAGCGACGGACACCAAGATAAATAAGGAGCATGGAGTTTCTGAACTACACCTGATATTCCGTTGTCCAGCAATCTATCACTACAATATGGTACTCTCAATCCACCCGGATGCAATTGTCAACTTTAACAAGAAAGGCGAAGAGATCCTTTCATTGATTGCCGATGCAAAGGAAACAAATCAGGCACCTTCATTCCCTTCTCAAGTATTTGTAAGCCACTCCTTCAAAGCTCACGAAATTATTGGCGAAATGAAATACGGTGAGTCCGATTTTAAGGGTGATGAGGTCTCACGGTATTTCGAGCACTGTGGTAAGTTGGTTGGTTTCAATGGAGACAACTATATTGCATTCGATCGCATTTGCGTTGCCATCCAAAGGATTCCGTCTCTTAGGGAGGCAATCAGTCTCAAGGTAGTAAAGGATGAAGTATTTGAATGGATTAAGCTCCGTCACAAAGATCAGATATCCCAGTCTCTTCTTGACTTTCTATTGCCACGTCTTGAATCCGTTATTAAAGAGACGGAGGTCTGGATACCCATATTCGGAATGGAGATTGAATCCAACTTCTCGGTGGGTCGGGTGTTGTTCCAAACAATTACCAAGTCAATGATCGATAAATGGTTTACAGAATTGATCAAAGGGAAGTCTGACGAAGAAGTTAATAAACTCAAGGAGTATTTCGATAAGGAAAGGCGACAAATACAGGGTTTTGCTGCGGGCACGATGATCTTAATGGCTGATCCAGTCAGGGTAGGTGAGATAGCACTATATGAAATTGAAAGAATGCTAAACCTACTCCGTTTTTTTGAACCTACGAACTTTCATCCAAGTATCTCATCTCACTGCGCTATTTTGGGCAAGCAGCACCTCCAGACAACAAATTTCTACCGTGTAGAGAATGGTAGGATTATTGGTTCTACCAAGTCGATAATTGACAAGGGTTCAACACATTGGCGAATCAACAATAGTTTTCTTGAAATAATGAAACTCAGCGGTCTCGATAAACTCAATAGCCTCTTGGCTTCTGAAAAATCATCTGAATTAATAACGTTGGTTATCGACACGCTGCAGACATATTCCCGCGCGGGGTTGGCAAAGACCTATTCAGATAAATTGGTCTATCTCTTGGTGGCATTGGAGACCCTGCTCCTTAAAGATGACTCAGAATCAGTTCAACAGAATGTTGGTGAACGCTTAGCTTTTGCCCTCGAAAAGGAGACAGAGAAGCGTAAACGCATCGTGAAGAATTTCAAAGACATCTATGGTATGCGATCTAAGTTTGTGCATCATGGTAACAATGTAGATGTTGAGCAAGTTAATACACTCAGTGAGTTCATGATGAATACGTGGCGCTTTCTGTGTCTCGTCATAAACAATACAAATAGCTTTCAAACAAAGTTACAAATGATCAATGCAATCGAGAATATCAAGTTCTCATAATTCAGTCGGTCAATTGGCCAGTCATCTTACGCCAAGATAAATCATGCGCATAAAGCTCCTTTAATAGACGTCACTAACCTACAGTCTTTCTTTCCCCAAAGAGCAAATTCGCTACAACTTTTGTGGTGAATAGGATAGCGCCAGTATATATGAGAGGCAGTGTATTATACAAGCACCCTTTTGGCTTTTACAGAATGTGTAATTATATTAAATCCTTTAATCTGTTGGGAATTTTAAACTTTAAACTCTCAAGCTTTTTCAAAAAATGAGCTTCCGAAATACCAAACCTCCAAGTGGTTGTGCCGCCATCAGATGGGACGAAAAATTCCCTTTTTTTGATACAGGCATAAATATCCACAATCCGTTGCCGGAGAACGAGCTGGAGGAAAAGTGAGAAAAAAATTTAAATAACCTCCAGATACTCCAGAACCTCCAGTTCCACCAGTCAAGCATCTCCGCCCTCAAAGAATCCATTCTATAAGTAACTCTCCCTTTGCCAAGAAATAGTGAGTGTCTTAAAAAACAGTTTGACAAAACTCCCAAAATTAATATTATAGCTCCGAGCTGGATGAGCAGGGATCAAGGGAAATAAGTTCTCTTGCATTTAGCCTGAATCGTTATTTGAAATAAAAGACATGTCGATAGGAAAAAAATTAAGCTCAGCTTTGCGGCGATATTTCTTGTCCGGAATTTTGGTCATCGTGCCTCTCATCATAACCTATCTGGTCCTGCGGTTTCTTTTCCAAAGCGTAGACGGAGTTTTATCCCCACTCATTACCAAGCTCATAAAACATCAAATCCCCGGCTTGGGTCTCATCGCCACCATCATATTGATCTTCATTGCAGGGATTCTCACTGCCAACGTGATCGGGTCCAGGCTTTTTAAGATTTGGGAGATATTTTTCATAAAGACCCCGCTGGTGCGGACCGTTTATGGCTCTGCCAAACAACTGGTAGAAGCAGTGACCACCACGGACAAACATGGCTTCAAGCAGGTGGTGCTGGTGGAATTTCCAAGAAAAGGAATGTTCTGTCTTGGTTTTTTGACCAACGAGATTAAAGCCGATTTAGTAAATATAACCGACGAGTTTATTGTTGTGTTCATTCCCTCTACCCCCACCCCTTTCACCGGATGGACCATGCTTTTCCGAAGGGATGAGGTAATTCCTCTAAAAATGAGTGTGGAGGAGGGAGTCAAATTCTTCGTCTCGGGTGGAATAGTGTCACCAAAAATGCTCAGTTAGGAAAATGTTTTGCGATAGATAAATCAAACTGTTCTTCAGTTGGCAGTTTAAAGACTGAATACCAATAACTGGTAACTGCTTTCCTATGCTTTCTGAACTAAAGTCCATAACCGCCGTTACCGCAAAAGCCAAGGCTCTCTCCGCCATCTGGACTTTCCCTTCGATAATTTTCTCTGCCTTAGTGATTGGCTGGGCGGCAGAGGCGGCACAGTTTTTAGTCTCCCAGGGATTAGCTTTGGCCATCTTAGCTTGGCTTCAGACTCTGCCCGAATTCGCAGTGGAAGCGGTGATTGCATGGGAGGCGGGAATTGATCCCGATAAGGTTCACTTGGTAACCGCTAATTTTACCGGCTCATTGAGGCTTCTGACCGGACTGGCTTGGCCCATGATATATTTCACCGCGGCATTTTTCAGGAAAAGAAAACAGTTGTCGGGAAAAAGGCTGGTCAGCATCCATCTGGACGCAGAACATGCGATCGAGGTAGTGGGGCTTTTACCTCCTATCGCATATTTTGCCATTATTCTTTTAAAAGGGACTTTGAGCTTGTTTGACTCAGTGATTTTAATCAGCATGTATATCGGTTATCTCTACATCTTGCGCAAGATCCCCCCTCAGGAGCAGGAGAAGCTGGAGGATGTAGACAGAATTCCACGAACAATATTAAAGATGAAACCGGTATGGCGTGATTTCTCCATAGCGGGACTATTTCTGATCGGAGGTTTTTGGCTTTATTTTGTGGCGCACCCGTTTCTTTATAGCATGTTGTCGCTAGCTACTCTTTTGGGCGTGTCTAACTTTGTTTTTGTGCAGTGGGTCGCTCCTTTTCTTTCGGAATTTCCGGAGAAGGTGACCGCCTTTAACTGGGCCAGAAAGGTGAAGAAAGCGCCCATGGCGTTGATGAACATGGTCTCCTCCAACATAAATCAATGGACCGTTCTGGTGGCCATGATACCGATCGTTTACAGTTTAAGCCGGGGGGAAATCTCCGTGATACATTTTGACGATCATCAGAGGCTGGAGATATTTTTGACCATGGCACAGGCTGTTTTGGGATTTCTTTTCCTCGCCAATATGGAATTTAGATGGCACGAAGCCTTAGGACTTTTTTCTTTATGGTTTATTCAATTTATTTTACCTAAATGGCGGGAGGAGATTACTTTCGTTTACCTCTTATGGATACTGATTGAGCTTTTGCTTGTTTTTGTCGGGACAAAAAAATTGAAGGTATTCAAGGAATTTAAGCTTCTCTTCCGCTCGCATGTCCTGAAGAAGAAGTGAGCTTTAATCCGTAAAAAACTAAAAAAGTTGGGGCAGGGGTTCAATCCTTCAGGGTAAGCCCTTCAGGACAGGCCCCCGCCCCAACAATAAGCGGTTAACTGTTTCTGTATACGCTCTTCTCTTTTTATTTTCCTTTTTCCTGCTTCCTTTTTAACACGTCGGCGCTGGTCCTGCTTTATATAGATAAGTGATCAGATACACCACATCTCCGAGTTCTACCACTCCGTCACAATTAACATCCCCTGCGTTTAAGGGTAGAGGGGCGGAACCATCTTTATACATATAGTCTATCAGATAAACCACGTCGCCTAGCTCTATCACCGCATCGCCATTGCAGTCACCGCGGGTAAATATGGCGATGGATGATGAATCCGACCAAGCAGTCTCACGATTATGAGTATCCTTGGCTTTAACTTTAACGTAGTATAAACCCGGAGTATTCCATATATGAGCTGCAGTGCAGGTGTCTCCGGAGTTGTACGGTCCAAACCAGTCACTTTCAGCTCCCTTTCCCCAGCTAAACAAGTATGATATGCTGTCTCCATCCGGATCAGTGGTGTTACCGGAGAAATCATATTCTATTCCCATTCCTCCCTCGGTTATTTCAGATGCTAATTGCGGAGTCTGGGGTGGATAGTTGATGGTGACAGGCGCCATACCCAAATCGGGATTGCCCCAAAGCGCTCCCCACTCAAAGGTCTCATACTTGTTGTAGTCCCACAAGCCGTGGGTATACATATACGTTAAAGCCGATTGGAGAGCTGCCCCTTGAGTGTAATTTCCGGAAGTTACATAGGTGGTGAAAAGATAATCCAATGACTGGCTGGAGCCGCTGTTTACGTTACTCCAACCAGGGCATCCGAACGCTACTTTGGTTGCACCCACAAACCCCACCGCTCCATGCTGGAGCATGGCTTGACCCAAGTTCAGATAATCGGTGTCTGAGTTACTGCAAGCGTCCGCAAAGCAGATGGAAGGATAGTTGTCATTCAGGTACGGGCAGGTGGAGGTGTAGACAAATGCCTCGCCTGTAGAGTGGAGGATGTAGGAACCATATTCCGACCCATGTCCTGCCCAGTCCACGAAGCCAAACGTATTAGATGACCAGACTGATCTGACGTTGTTGTAAGTCAAGTTGTAGTTCATACTATAGAAAGAGTATCCCTGTTCATACATGCGCGTCTTGGTCCAGTCAGCCATCCACGTCTGATTAACCTTGGCTTCCATAAGCACTGCATTGTCAGTTCGAGGAGAATCCCAGAAGAAAGCTCCTAAAAGGAGTATGTTCTTCTTAAACGCGGGGTCATTATTCTGCTCGTAAGCCACAGATTTCTGACAAATGCTTGAAACGGTTGATGTCTGGCTCCAGGGAATTCTTCCCACTAAAACCTCATTGTAGAAATCGATAGGATCGGCATTTTCACCCCACTTATGATCCCGATCTAAATCCCAGGATTGAGCATCCGGGAGAGAGAGTTCCGCATAGTAATAGTCCGTCTCTGGCTGTCCATATCCTACATCTTGATAGGTCCGACGCATGGGCACGTCGTCATAATGCCCGACCAACAGAACGTCTTCAATGCCCCAGGCACTGGATGGATACTTTTCTCTTAGGAAATTTCTCATTTTTTCAGATAGATCGTAACCGCTATAATTGGAATTAATCCACGAGGTAGTTACCACTTTAACACTTCGCCCTTTACCCGTCTCCCAGTCCACCAGCGGAGTGACAGACGAAGTCAATGCATCCAGAGTGATGATAACAAAATCATAGCTTTCTTTCCCCTTCGGACCATTGGGATACCAAGTCTTAGCTTCTTCGTAATTAAAGATAATCTCTTCTGCAGTTTTCTCCATTCGGGGAAGGTCGTCGATCATGACGTCTTGAGGAGAAAATTCTTTTGGGATAGTGTAGCTGACATGGACGGTGACTTGGGAATAATAAGTTAATTGACCGGATAACGGACGATAGACAAACGGTGTTACTCGCACGTCCACCAGGTTGTACTTCCTATAACCGGCGGTGCGGGCGAATTCTCCGACCGAAGCTGGATATGGTTCATCGCTTCCATAAACGGAGTTAAGGTTCTCTTCATACATTTGCTTATCTTGCTCATAAAGCAATGGATTTTCTTCTCCGATTACTCTGGGCAGAGGAGAAGGAGAGATTTTATGAGTCCCTGAAAGCGTTACACCTGCACCCGTCTCAAAGGTAACCTCGCCAGCTTTCGCTCCGGGAGGAATGGCTATGGCAAAGATTTTTGATGGAAGGTTGGGTTTTCCTGGCACCAGCAGTCGACCGAAGTCCTGAACAGAGATCAACTCTCCCTGTTCGGTGTTCTTAATCTCATAAGCTCCAATAGGTATGGTTACACTGATCTCTCCGTCCTTTGAAGCTAACTGGCTTTGGCTAACGTTAGCTCCCAATATAAAACTACCCATCAGCACCCCCACAAAAAGAAACACTACTATGCCACCCCTTTTTCCATTCGCACTTTTCACTTTTTCCTCCTTGGAGTATGGTGGAAGTTAAAATTTCGCATATTCTTTACCTTCAAACCCAACATAATTATAACTAAAAAACGAAAAAAGTCAAGCGAAACTGTGCGTAAAAATCACGATTTTCTTCATTCCCCAGTTGATAACGAACGTTTTGTCCGTTGGTTTGGCTCACCGCCACGGATGACGAAGAGCTGTCTGGATCGAAGATCTGTATGGAAGATGTCCGCTCATAGTGAATACATGAGGAATAAAGCGAGTCCGTATTATTCATCTGCTGAAATTCCCCATTCAGCATAAAGCTTTTCCAATTTCTTAGACAAATCTACTTTTTCTTCATTCAATTCTAAAAGCTTTTGCCAATCGGCATAAACCTCCGGAGTGGAGACCAGATAATCTATCTCCTCAATTTTCTGTTCCATCTCGGAAATATCTTTTTCTATCGCATACAAGCTTCTTCTTTTGACTTTCAGCTTGATCTTTTTGACTTGAGTTTGCTTTTTCTTTTCCTCCTTCTTAATCTCGAGCTCTTTTTTCTCCTTCTCTTTTTTCTCTCTTTTCTTCTCTTCGTAATAAGAATAGTTTCCCAGATATTCTTTCAAGCCTTTATCTTCAAAAGCGTAAATTAAACTCACGATTTTATTGAGAAAATAGCGATCGTGGGACACTATCAGAAGCGTGCCTCCGAATTCCATCAAAGCAGTTTCCAGAACCTCCCGCGAGGCGATGTCTAAATGATTAGTCGGCTCATCCAATACGAGAAAATTGGGCTTAGATAAAATCAGCTTGGCTAAGACCACCCGGCTTTGTTCACCACCGGAAAAGCTTTTTATCTTGCGGAAAACGTCATCCCCGTGGAACAAGAATTTTCCCAAAAAGCTCCTCAGCTCTGCCGGCAACAAGCGGGGATTAGCCTTCCACATCTCATCCAAGACCGAGCTTTCCAGATCCAATCCTTCGTGTTCCTGATCATAATACCCCACATCCAGATTGGAGCCGATCTTCACCTCTCCCGACGTTGGTTTTTCTTTTCCCATAAGGATTTTCAAAAATGTGGTTTTCCCACAACCGTTAGGACCGATCAGTCCAACCCGATCATACCTTTCGATAGAAAAGCTTACATTTTCAAAGAGAGTCCTTTCATCGAATTTCTTGCTCACTTTTTCTGTCCAGACTAAAGCTCTGGAAGTACGCTGGCCTGAAGAGAAAAACATTTTCATCTTTTTCATTTTTGTTTTCGGCTTTTCTAATTTCTCTAACTTTTCCAAAGCCTTTTTTCTGGATTGCGCCTGTTTGGTCTTTTGTCCGGCGATGTTTCGCCGAATGAAATCCTTGGTGCGAAGGATATGCTCTTGCTGGGCTTCGTATTCTTTTAAACCTTTTTCCTGCCTTTCAGTTTTCTGTTCCATGTAAGCAGAATAGTTGCCTGTGTATCGGTCTATTTTGTGATTCTCCAGCTCCACCACCTCTTGGATGACCCGATCCAGAAAATACCGATCATGCGAGACCAAGACCACCGTTCCTGAAAATTCAGTCAGGTATTGCTCCAACCATTCCGTCCCTTCAATATCCAAATGATTGGTCGGCTCGTCCAACAGAAGAAGATTAGGCTCGGAGAGAAGAATGGATGCCAAGGCAGCGCGATTTTTCTCGCCTCCACTTAGAATATTGATACTTTTGTCAAAATCCGCTTTTATAAATCCTAAACCATGTAGCACCCTTTCAATCTTATTCTCATAAACATATCCGCCCTTGCTTTCATATTCGATTTGCAGTCTACCATATTGCTCCAATAGTTTAACGGGATTACTTACCGAGGACATATCTTGTTCCAATATTCGCAGTTGATCATGAAGCTTCATTAGCTCGGAGAAAGGTTTGAGCATCTCATCAAACAGGGTAAGGTCGTCCTCCAGCTGATATTCCTGGCGCAAGAAGCCGATTTTCAAATGCTTGCTTCGGATAATTTCTCCTTTGTCTGTCTCCGCTTCACCATTGATTATCCGGAAAAGTGTAGTCTTTCCCGCTCCATTGGATCCCAAAAGCCCGATCTTTCTTCCCTCCTCGATCTGCCAGGAGATATCGTATAGAATCAGATTGGCGCCAAACGATTTTAAAACGTTCCTTAAACTAATCAAGGTCATTGATTATTTACTCCCTACACGATGAGATTTTAAACGAGCATTTATACGATTTCCCTCTCTCCAGTGAGGTATTCTTAAAACTTCAGCGATTTTGAAAAACTTCATAATTCAAACTACCCATTTATACGAATCTCATAACCCATTTAAAACTTCATCTCCAAACTCCACGTTGTATAATAATTACCCACCTTCATACGAGCAAGAGGTTTTAAGTTCTCCTTCAAGACAACTTTTTGTCAAGCAGGCTATCCTGCGAATCCGTCTGCCCATACGGATTCACCCTGAACAGGTTCAGCGTGAACACGCAAGCGTCTGCTTGGACGCCTTGCCTGACCTACTGAACTTCATAACTTTACCAGATTTTGATTTACTCTCTCCAAAAGGATATTATATTTACCCGGTAGTTAAGAATAAGATTTAATCACCTTTTTGAATTATGAATCCTTTTCAGAAAAAGGAAGTTAATCTTTTAACCATAGCGTTAAGCACCTTCTCCCTCTATTTCGGATTTACCGTGTGGGGTGTGACGTTCAATAACTTCGCCAAGGAGGTTTTTAGCATCACCCCCACTCAAATAGGGATCATTCAATCGGTTCGGGAGATTCCCGGACTCTTGGGATTCATGGTGGGAGCTTTAGCACTTTATGTGGCGGAGGTTAGAATTGCTACCCTAAGCATCGTAATTTCCGGCTTAGGTTTGATACTGGTGGGATATGCCGACTCGATTTGGATGCTGGGCGTGGGAACTTTTGTGATGAGCTTAGGATTCCATAACTTCCTTTCCTCCAACGATGCGCTCTTATTTCATCATATCCAGACCAAAGAATCGGGGAAAGCTCAAGGGAAGATAAGAAGCACCGAATCTCTTGCGGGCGTGGTTGCCACCGCCTGCATCTTTGTTGCCACTCTGTGGCTAAGCTACCGGCAGGTGTTGACTTCTTTAGGAATTATCGTCTCTCTGGTGGGAATTTATCTTACCTTTATACTTAAGTCTAACCGCGGGAAGGAAGAAGAAAGAAAAGTCTGCTTCAAGAAAAAATATACTCTCTATTATCTTTTAAGTTTTCTGCGAGGCTGTCGACGGCATATCTTTGCCACCTTCGCCATTTTCCTTTTAGTGTCAAGATATCGTATCAATATCTCCACTGCGTCTCTGCTGTTCTTAGTCTCCAATCTGGTCACCACTTATACCTATCGGTTAATGGGGCATTTTGTGGAAAAGTGGGGAGAACGGATGGTGTTGGCGGGAAGCTCGTTTCTGCTTGTATTTATTTTTTCGGGTTATGCCTTTATAAATTGGCTTCCCATTCTTTTTGTTTTTTTCGTGATGGACAATATCCTCCTGGGGTCCTCCATCGCCCTCGATTCCTATATGAGAAAGATTGCGGATAAGTCGGATCTGACCAATTGCCTCTCCTTCAGCCAGACAGCGAATCACATCTCCGCAGTTATTCTGCCGGTCTTGGGTGGCGTGATCTGGGAGCTTTTGGGCTTTAAGAGCACTTTTCTTTTTGGCGCAGGCATTGTTTTCATAGATGCTCTTTTTTCTTTGAGAGTCAAAGTGAGATGATTTTGCCAATAGACTATGGAATTAAATTTGGCGCATATAAAGTATCCATGAATGATTGATGTAATTCATTGCCACGACCTTCAGGTGTGTTGAAAAACCTGATCTCAACCCCCTGTGGTCCCCTTCAGGGTGAATCCCTTCAGGGTGAACCCCTTGTCAGGGGGACGAAAGAGATTTGTCAAGCTGGCCTTCGGTATAAACCATGCGGTTCATACCTTCGCCATGCTGGACCTACTGAACTACAAATACTAACACCACTAAAGTGGCTGTGAATTGAACTACTCCATGGCTGGTAATAACTGGGATGGTTTGCTTTAGGAAGGATGATCAATTTGGGGATTTTAAAACTGGCTCTGCTTGGGGTAGAAAGACCGGTTTTTCCTCGTAAGCGGGAAGCTTAATGACAAACAAGGTATAGGTTCCTTCATCGCTTTCAACTTCAATTCTGCCACCGAGATTTTTCACGATTCTGGCAACCGATAATAAACCTAAACCCCATCCGTCTTTTTTAGTGGTAAAACGCTCCTTGAAGACTTTGGGAAGGTTCGCTGGACTTATGCCCAACCCGTTATCCGAGATTTGAATCTGCACCTCTTTGTTTTTATTTATACTGGCAGCCTCTAAGGTAATAGTCTTAACTCGCTTCGAGACCGGTTGTAAGGAGCCAGCGGAATTGTCCAAAATAGCGTAAAGCAAGTGTTGCCACTGGTGTCTGTTCCCTTCCACTTTAGGTATCTCTTTTTCAAAATGGGTGACAAAAGAGATGTCACGAAATTTCTCCTGCGACTTTAGCAAAAGCAATTCCTCTTCTATGAAACTGACCAGATCGAGTGGCTCTTTCTTAGCTTCAGGTAAATTCAATCGAGTCATATCCGGGATCATATCTCGAATACTCTTCAAGGCATCTCTCATTATGGTAAGGGTCTTCAGCGATTTATTCAGGTTAATCTCATCCAGCTCAAAGGGGAGGCTTTCATAAGCCCCTGACAGTATTTTGACTTCCCTTTCCATGCTATGGGTTATCTCTGCTATTATCTGTTGACTTGAGATTAAATCCTCTTTGATCCTCTCTTCCCTTTCCCGGCTTCTTTTACAAGTCACATTCCGACTTATGTAAAACTTGCCTTCTTTTTTTCCCTGAGTGTTTAAAATCACGAAGACAGTGGTGAAAGAAAGAAAATGCTTCCCATTCTTATTCTTAGCAATAAGCTTCCCCTCCCATAAGTTTCTTTCTTTCAATTCTTTTTGCATTTCCGGGAGAAGATTTGACCAAAAGGCTTCACTCCAGAGCATCCTGACAGATTTTCCTTTCACCTCTGGGGTATTGTAACCGAATTCTTCTTCAGCAAATTTGTTGAAAAATGAAATGATATCATTTTCATCTGTGCAGATCAATGGATATGGGACAGAGGAAAGCAACCGATCAGAGAGGCTTTCCTCTTTTTTTATGAGGGCTGAGGATTTCTCCGCTAATCCTATGTTTTCAGATCTATTAGCTATCTCCTGCAAAGCATGATATGCTTTCTGAAGCTGTTCGTTTTTCTCCTTCAATTCTTCAATCATGCGCAGATCAGATTGTTTTAGACGGGAGCTTAACACTTTGACGATCTGATAGGCAATCAAAGGATGGTCATTGAGAATGGTGAGAAAATCTGATCGGGATAATTGCATGACTTTAGTTTCTTTGGTAGCTTGAGCGGTGACCGGACGAGGAGACTCATCTAAAAAGCCCGATTCTCCGAAGACGTCTCCCTCCCTCCTAAGAACTGAAGCGGTTTCCTCCTCTCCTTCCTTAGCTATTTGGGTTATTCTTATAGCGCCGGCTTTAATGATATACAAAACATCTCCTAAGGTTCCCTCCTTGAAAATTACCTCACCGGAAGAAAAGGTTTTCTCCTTAAAAAAGCCGGAGATTTTCTTCAAACTGGAAGATTCGAGAGTGGAAAAAATGGAAGTCTTGCGCAATAGTTTAATTATATCAATAGACATACTTCCCCCTTTTTGACTAGAACAGGAAACCCATCCCCTCTTTTTATATCGACTATTATTGGCTCAAGCTGAAAGAATTCTTATAGCTAATTACGGATGACGAATGACGGATAAACTACAATTCCCCACAGAAATGAACTACCCCGCCGCAAGCAGCGGGGTATCTATGGATCTCTAAAAGAGATCCATTTGGGTTGATTTGTGCAAT
>Ga0315288_10001103_pt1 | contig 34554 bp, 51 predicted proteins | sample YL17G11_20_MG_FD_203454 | JGI IMG/M metagenome (GOLD analysis project Ga0315288, IMG submission 203454) | Sediment microbial communities from Yellowstone Lake, YNP, Wyoming, USA - YL17G11_20 | ecosystem: Environmental > Aquatic > Freshwater > Lake > Sediment | place: USA: Wyoming | collected...
TGGCTCGCGCCGACCTTCGATGACTGGCTATGCCCCGCCTGCCAGAAACTCACGGCGGATACGATACGGGCGCATCTTGCAGGGCTGAACGACATCGTTCTGGCGGTTTTGCGGGAACAGGAGGCGGGCGCCGCGCGGCGCAAGGCAGGCAAGCCTATTCGGGTAAAAAGGAGCAAGCCGACATGACGATTCTACAGCAAGGTTTGACGGTAGAGGAATCGGTGCGGAAGGCGCTTGAGCAGGTGTTCGTGCAACTGGCTGAGGAACTCCCACCAGACACCATCTCGCCGATGCGTCTGTTCTTCGCGGAATATACCGTACTCAGGGCATTTGACAGCTACATGAACGGCCTAGAAGAAAAGGAGCAAAATGAACGACAAGATGTCTGAACGTCTCATTGCATCTGGCAGCGTGTCCACTATCGAAGGCCGGGGCTGCGGTGCCTGGTGCGCCAGAACGGGGCTGCTGCTCACGCTGGCCGTGCTGCTACTCGTGGGGCTGCTGCGATGATAAACTGGAGAAGCGCCTGGCACGGCATACGGGCAATGCGAAAGCCATTTCCCGACCCACGACCAACGTTTGTCATCAGGCGGCAAGAACAGACACGGCGGCCTGGAAGCAGGTTCTGGTGCCATTTCTGGACCCCAATGTGGCATCAGGGACGTGGCCCTTACATTTCCATTGGGCTGGGTTTTTTCGAGATCTTGAGGGGCTATTGAGGAGGCAATGTGAAAACCTGGACGGAAACGATTCTGGATGTCATGCTGATTCTGGTGTGCGGCGTGCTCGTGGCCTTCATTGGCCTGGCTGCTCTCCAAGGGTGCATGCGCGGCGACTCACTCGCGCCCCTGGCGGCCACGGCCTGCGCTGAGCAACGCGCTATTGCGTTTGCGACAATAGACGAATACGCGGCGCGCATTCCTACACTTTCGGCGCGCATTTCTGAGGCGCAAGGCACGGCTGAGGCGCTGCTGGCCACAGTCGAGGCGCAGACGCCATGCCCAAGTGCGACGCCGCCCTATCCCACGCCCATTGCGACGCCTACGCCGCCGCCGGTGATCGGGCTGTGCCAACTGTGCACACTGGGCGGCCGCGAATGTCCAGCGGGGTTTTCGTGCGCCTACTGTCCGCAGCTTGGCTACCGGTGCGTAGACCCTGTCTTGGTGAACGGCTCGTGCAACACGTGTCGTCTGGCTGAGTCGAGTGTGCCTATCCCTTGGTTGCCAGACTGGTCGGCAATTGGCCTGTGCACGCACTACACCGATGGCACCACAGCCAGCGGCGAGCCGTTCCGGGCCGACGGCATGGCGTGCGCGGTGGATCGCTCACTGTGGGCCATGCTCCAGGGGTTGACGCTGAAAGTGACGAGGAAAGATACTGGCGCATCGCTCAATGTCTACGTGAACGATGTAGGCCGCCTATACGATTCCGGGTGGTGGGCCTGGGGCGTGCGCAGAGTGGGGCGGTATGACGTGGCGCGCTACTGGCCCGCGCAGGAGGGCATAGGCTACCAGGTGGTGATCGACCTGCCGGAGGGCACGGCGGCAGGATTCGCGCCGGACACCGCGCTGGTTTCTGTGGAGGTGTGTGGAGGTGGTACGATGAGTGCACAGGAATACATGAGTTACGTCGCCCGTTGTCCAAAATGCGGAGCTGTTCGCATAGCGGTGGTTGATGCTCCTAGTCACCCGCGTGACATTGCCAAAGAAGTAGCTCGCGCTATTCGTGATGGATACCTGATTGAGCGTGTCACGTGCGAATGGGTACGGACTATGGCGAACTTTCACTGCACATGCAAAGATGTCCAAGCGCCGCTGCCCGGCGTTGACGGCGGGGAGGTGGTGCAGTGATACTCGCGGCCTTGCAACTCGTGGGCACAATCGCGCTGGGCGTGTGCTTGGGTCAGGCCCTGTGGTGGGTGATGCAACGATTGCTGGGAATAGGCAGGTGAACTGTACATTTTACATCTCCACGAGTTCTGGCGCGATTGGCAGGACGCTGCGGGCTGGGCGCTGCAATTGCATCCTGGCTGGTGGGATCTGAAGGAGGAGAAATGGTAGACTATTCCGAGATTGATTGCCCTGACTGTCCACATTGGCTCGCCGTATGTGCTAGTCGTAGTTGTCGTGGCACAGTCCTGGCCCGCTATCGTAGCTCGCAGGATGCACTTGCCACGGCGCTAGGAGAGCTGCGCGAATTGCGCAAGGAACTCAAATTGTGCAATGAATCGGCTCAGCAAATGACTGATGCCCTAGCCAATGTCCTCCTGGCCGAATGATATGTACAAACAAACTCTGTGAGATGGAAAAAGCGCTCACGGAATTGCGCATGGCAGTACACGAATTGCCTTGATGTGTCGCGCTAGGTGCGGTGGACTACAACTATCGCACCTACTCATAGGATAGAGTTATGAGAAGGGAGCAGGAAATGAAGAACCGTTGGATTCTGATCGTGCTTCTGGTGGCATTGCTGTTGGGACCGGCGCAGGGAGCGCAAGCCTGGGTTCCCCCCAGGATTCCATCTCCGCCACCCGCGATCTCGGTGCAGGTGATGCTTTGCATAGGGAGCCCGGCCGTTGTGTTCTTTGTAGATATCAAGTCCACCATCCCGATCAAGGACGTAGACGTGTGCGTTTGGCAAGTTGGTGAGTACGTGGGCTGGGGTCCGGAGCTTTTGGACGTGGATTCTGGTCTGCACCATTGCCAAGCGCTCTTTGTTCTCCCGCCTGGGAACTATAAGGGGTTGGCCCTGGCCCACTTGGTGACTGGTACTGTCTTGCTGGGATGGGTTGAATTCCAGGTGCAGTGATCGCTCTCACCGGCGCCGTCACGGTGACAGTTCACTGATAGAAACGCGGGGGCACCGCAAGGTGCCCCCGCGTCACCGCCTCGTGCGTCACCCCCACCTAGTGGGGAACGCGCGTGGACGGTCCAGCGGCGCAAATAGGTGCGGCACGAGCGGTGCTGTCGCGACAACGCGGCATACTTGGCGAAAATAGAAGAAGGGAGGAGTTAGGTGTACGCGCTATCTTTGGTCTTTGAGTCTGCAAGCAGGGAAAACCATTTCCGCCACGCCATCATGAGCGAGGACGAGGTCGGCGGCTGGCTGCTCTGCAATGGAAAGCCACCCCCGCGATTCAACAGTCGGGCCTATAGGCGTCTGGCAGGGCAAAGCGCCTGGTTTGTGCACAGTTTCATCATAGTGCCAAACCACGCCAAGGAGCCTAAAACCTCTTGGTCGATCTGGGACTGGACAGAGGCGCAGGCGCTTGCGGTGGAAACGGCCAAGGCGCAAGACTGCCAGGCATTGCCTTTTCACACGCATCCTAATGGCATTTTGGAACCTTCGATGAATGACATCGCATTCTACGCCAGGAATAGCGGAGGCGTCTTCTATGAGTTCGTGATCGCGTCGTCGCATCCTTTGCGCCTCGCGGCATGGTCGGCCAACTCCCGCGCGACTTGCGCGAATGGCAAGACGGCGGACTTGGCGTGGGCCAACTTTGTGCCGTGGCGTCGTCTTGTACTGAGGGGGATTGTAAAGTAGAATGTGACGAAGGGGGTGGACGCATGACAAACCCACTGGAAACCGCAGCGTTAGATGTAGAGGCCGCACTGACCACTTGGTTCGGTGCGATTACTGATTGCCTCAGACCCATGTGGGCAGGACTGGAGAACCGCATCCTGGCACTGCACACCGTGCTGCACGACTATTACGTACAAAACGATGCGATCTATGGCGATACTGACGACGGCATGTATCGCTGGTACCATGAGCAGGCCAGGATTGCTAATCTGCAAGCCGAGATCGACGCCATCAAGGAGCGGCAGCAGATGGCGGTAGATTTGCGGCAACAGTTTGCAGGGCGCTACAACGTTGTCCCGCGCCTATAGCGCCGGAGGCTAGGCCCCCAACTGTGTGCGCTCTTGGTGTTCGCTACTCACGGTAGTTGCCTTCGGGCGCGGCACGCTCGATAGCTTGCGGATGTGCGCCACTTGCGCCGCCATGAACGCAGTCGCGCCGGCGACGATGGCCCGCCCCAGGGCGTCAGCCCCGAAAATTGCACCTGCGCACTGTAGGCCAAAAGATGCAATGAGCAACGCCCCGACCGGCACTACCAGGCACAGCCCGAGCATGAGCCAGCGCTTGGCAACTGCGCTCAGCGTGGCGAATGCCGGGAACATCTCGACGATGAATGACCACAATGCCCCCACAAACGCTGCTACTGCCAGATTGTCCACCATGATTCCGAGTAGCCAACTGCACATTTCTGTTTCTCCCTTCTGATATATTACATGAGTTACTTGACGAGAGGGCCGGGCATAGGATCCTCTGTGGATGCGATGAATGCTTCCAGGATGGTCGCAGCATAAGCAAGATCGCGCAGTGCGATCTGCCAGTGCCAGGTCGGGCTCTTTGCTCGTTCATAGTTCCCTAACTGAGCCGCGCGCGACGCGAGCACCCGAAGCTCACTACGGGTAAACATCTTAGCCACTTTATCACCTCCTCTCTCTTAGAGTCCTAACTGCGCCTTGAGCCATGCCGCGACAATGACGCCCAATACCCCCGATACGAATCCGAAAGCAATTTTCCATATTTCGCCGCCGCGTCTCTGAGTTCCCTCTACGGCGCATAGGCGCTTTTCATGATCGTCCAGCACCGCGTCGTGCTCTTTCATGTATTCGAGTACCTTGTCCACGTCCCTGCGCAGGCCCTTGACTGCCTCCATGAGTTCTCCCATGCTTCGATTCATCTGTCCTACCGTTTCATCCATACCTATCTCTCCACTATGCGTTCGCCAGCACCGGCGCGTGCAGGAATCCGCACCAGATCAGTTCCACGTCACAGATGGCGTACAGTATGCTCGATCCGCCGCCTGTGTGGTCGACCTGTAACTGGAAATTGACGACGTACTCACTCGTTTCTGCCGCTATGCCTGTGCACGCGCCGATAACCCGGTTGGCAGACGTTGACGAGCCAGCCGTTTCTACAATCTCAGAAACGGTGCCACAAATGCCTGTCGCGCCGGTGTTAATCAGCGAGCGCGTGAACATGTGGATAGCGCCTTTGCAGGCAATCGCATCATCATCCGCTAGCAAGCCATTGTCCGTGATGAGCGACGTCACCTTGCAGATGTACACCCCGCCGTCGGTACTACCAGGCTCATTCGTGGTCGTGATCGTGAACACCGCCGTGGCCACGTTGTCAACAAGCGCTTTGGAGAACACACCGCGGATGATATTGGACGTATGCTGCCATTGCCCTGTGAAACCCGCTGCCGCAGGGAAAAGCGCATCAGCGCCACACGCCAGGAGCTTGTTGGCTGTCGGTGTCGTCGCTGCGTGGATATTGTCGACCGTGTCAGCATTTGTGACCGATGTGGCCGTGGCTGCGTTGCCCGTGATGTCGAAAGGTCCCTTTGCCGAGGCGTCCAGCACGCATACCCGATTCGCTGTAGCGGCCACGGTCGGCGGGCCGCAGACGTTGGATTCGAGCTCAGCCAGGCGTCGCTTGATGGCCTGGATTTCGTCGATCAAGGTCGGCTCGCCCGGCATCAGCACGCCTCCAGGGTCGGTTTGACGGCCTCGTTCACATTGGTGCCCGCCGGCGTGACCGTCACGTCCAACGCTATGACCTTGCCGTTGAAACTGAATGTAGTGTAGCGCTTGCTTTGCACCGTGATCTTGTCACCCAGGTCGAATGTCGCGCCGGACGTGGCCTGCCACAACTCGGGCCGCGGCAGGGCGTCCATCGTGATGATGGCCTTCGCATCGTTCAGCGCTGCATCGCCGCGAGTGTTGAGATCTGCCGTCACCGTGAGTTGGCGCGCGTCGATGAACTGCTCACGGCGTTTGTAGGCCGTGATGTCGCCTGCCGTGCTGCGCTCTACAATAGTACGATTGATGCCCTCGCCCGATCCGCCAGCATAGACGTAATTGCGATGCGATAGTACGTCCTTTGTCCACGTCATCGACAGCACATTCTCACGGTCAGTGGTCAGCACGCATTCGAGATTCACGCCGTTGCCAATGGTGCGGTCCTTGCCCCACAACGCCGCCGTCGTGAACGTGCAACCTGCCGCCCCTGGCACGAAGCGCCAGTCTACCGCGCCCGCGGCGTACTTTTGCAGGCACGTCAGCAGGTTCTCGTAGCGCGCCTTGATCGTGGTACTGGTGACGGCGTGCGCATCTGCCGCTACAGTTAGATCCGAGAACTTGCGTGCTGCCACGGTTGTGCCTGCGCCGCCCTGGTTGTAGACCCACGCCTTGAGCGCATCGTCGAGATGGTCGGTGCGCGAGTCGTATTCCTGGCCCGCTGCGGGCACGATGATGCGCCACGCGGCGTAGGCGGCGTGATCCAGCGCATATAGACTATACACGTCGCCTACAGGCGCAGTCTGACCCGTCTGCCAGCCCACGCGTAGCACGATGCCGCCGAATACCTGCAGGCCGTCGCGCCAAATGGCGATGCGCCTCATGGTGTCGCCATAGGCAATGATCTTGGCATCACCGGGGCTGATCTTGATCTCGGCGTAGCCTACGGCGCTGAGCACCTGCGTAAAGTGAAGGCCTTGCCAGGCGTCCAGTTCACATAGTTCTGCGTAGGCATCATTCAGGAGCTTGATCTGGTAGAGCGTGCTCACAAAATGAATCCTGCCACTTTCGGCGTCCAGTTGACGACAAGCTGCGGCGCGCTGCTGTGGTCGCCCGCATCATAAGCGTAGAAATATGGAGTTCCTAGAGTTGTAACAATGCTGAAAGCAAGTGCATCACCGCTAACTCGTGTTGCCTGTTCTAAAAGTTCTTGTATAATTGCAGATAGATCATCTGAATTGTACCAAGTGCCATTACTTCGCGCACCAGTTACCCATAGCACATCTGCCGTTGTGATAGGTCTATCGTCTGGGTTGCAATTTGGATTTTCCCACGCGCCAGGATTGGCTTGTTTGATGCCCACGATATGAAGAGTTGACGAGACTCCATCGCTGTAGGCCCTGAAACGCAAATATGAACTGAGAACTTTGTGCCCGCCAGTGAGAAGTACACTGAGAAACCGCAAGCCAGCCATAGAGCCAGACGTTTTCATTTGAAGAAAGTCTGCCTCGTTTTCGCAAACTCCAGTCCAGAAACTATCGTCATGGCTCGCCGCAACGGTGTAGATGCTTTGTCCCATGCTAGTCTACCAGCGCGTACTTGTACGCGAGAATCAGCGTGATGTACTGGCCAGGCAGGGTTGACCCGATCACGTCCACGGCGGCAAATACGCGCGTACCCGCTCCGACTGCAGTCACATCAGGCGCAACCACGGCCGTCGGACCCGTCGCGGCATCGGCCAGGCTGGGCCGGTTGCCCTGCGTGGTAAACACGGTTGTGCCCGCGCCTGCACCCGTGTGCACGTCCATCAGAAACGCGCAGCCGGTGGGTGCGACGTTGGCGATAATGTAGCCGCCGGTGAGCGTCAGGGCAAAAGGCGCCACGTACTCGAGCTGGATGTTTGTGCTCACGACTGCCGCGCCGGGGATGTGCCAGACGAATGCGCCCTGCCCTTTGGCAGTCATCTTGGACGCGACCACGGCGGATGCCAGTATCGCATCGCCGTCTACGCTGTTGTGCGGCAGGTAGCCACCCGCGTCACATGCCACAGGGCAGAACGCCGCCGCTGTGGTCAGGGCGTTGTCAGCCTGCCCGAACAGCCAGGCCCAGGCTAGCGCCTCGCCGGCGGTCGTTTCGAGCGCAATGGCGAATGTGCCGACCTCGCGATTCGTTTTGGGCGTGGCCTCGCCTGCCGTGGTAGAGGTCACGAGATACTGTCCGCGCGTTGTGGCCGCGTCCACATGCACGCGCGCCAGGCCCGATTTGATGACCAGGCCAATGGCGGCATCCTCAATGCCATCATCCTCACCCACGACGCCCAACACGGCCAAGTCACGCGCCGCCGTGGTGGTCTTGAATTTCTTGTCGCCGTCGCTGTCCACGATCACCACGTCACCCAGAGGCAAAGCCGCGCCCGCGCTGTTGGTCAGGTAGTGCCTTGCGGGGGCGTTGGGGCCGGCCCACTTGCGCTCATCGGTGATGTTTGTCTGCGCAATCGTGCCTGCCGATGCCGCGACGTAGACCTGGCAGAGCGAGATTTCGTAGTCGTTGGCGGCATAATCCAACGCCGGCGCAACCGGCGGCGTGTCAGGCGTGCCCGCCACGAGAATGCAGTCAATGGTTTTTGCGGCCAAATCGAGGTGCAGCACGACACGGTTGATCCGATCTTCTGCCGCGTCGGGAACCATTGCGATGTTCTGGCTCGCGCTGTTGTAGTACCAATAGCCGCCAATGAAAGCATAGCCCGCCGCGATTGCTACGTTGAGATCCGCGCCCGAGCAGGTGCACGCCAGCTCGTTGGATTGCCCCTGCACCACGCCGTCGCGTGTTATCGATTCGAGTTCTGCGGCAACCTGAACCGCACTGTACGATCCGCCACTGAACATTCTGTATGACTCAGCCATTTATGCCCCCAGATAGTAGTTATAGTAAGACACAATCACGCTGCCCTCGGTCGCGCCCGCGCCCGCGATGCTGATCAAGTTGTGGCCCTGGATGAGCGGCCAGTATTGTGACCCCGTAGCAATGTTCACATCGACGGTTGTGCCGCCGCTGTTGTCCCAGAACTTGGCCGTCTTGTTGCGCATGTCAAAGGTCAGCGTGTCATTCACATCCATCGTTTGCGTGACCGAGATTGTCTTGCCGCTCGTGTCGTTTGTAACAGCCGGATTATCCACCGGCCCGTTCACCAGAACGGTCGGCCACGTGTCCAGCTCACCCGCATTCACAATGTCGGCATCGGTGTCGATCGCGGTCTCGGTAAAATCCAATGTGGCCACACCGTCAAACCACGGGAAGGCCAGCCCGCCCAGCGCGCCCAGGTAGATCGTCTGACTCTGCAATGTGGGGTCGTACCAGTGCGGGTTATCACCCCGAAATACGAACACGCGCCGCGCGTGCATCACGTCACGATCCTGGCTCATCTTGCCAAATGAAAGCAGCCGACAATCCAAATAACGCCATGTGCCGTCCACACGCAGAAATCGCAACGCGCCGCCGCCTGAATAGGCTGAGCAGTGTCGCCGTAGCAACTCCTCGCGCGCCAGTAGCGCACTGGCCGAGGCGCACAGAATGTCGATCACGACGCTGAAGTCTCTGGGCGGTGTGTAGATACCCCGATAGACCTGGCCATCGCGGTAGGCGATGCGGTCGCCTGCGATTTGCAGCGGCAATGCACCGGCATCGCCATAGTAGGCCAACGTTGTCACGTTGCCATCGTTCAGTGCTACCAACTCACTGTATGCGTTGTAGAAGTAGAAGGTATCGCCCGCCATGCTCACGTTCCTGTCAGACGCGACATCAGTGCCAGCATCAGCATCTGCGAGACTGCGTCCGAGTAACCTGGTTCCTGCCGAAATGCCTGATAAATAAGCTGGTACACGTTCTGCGTCTGCGGCGTCTGCCCACCGCCCTCCGCCATGACGCCGCCCATCGTGTTGCCATGAGGAGTCATGATGCCAGTTGTAGCACCGCCCAGCGTCGGGTGTTGCGGCTCCGGCTCTTCAGGCAAGCCCCCAGGGTGTGGATTTACCCATGTGCCGCCTGGCCCCACAAATCCCCAATCTGTTCTATTCTCTTGTTGCAAACCAGGGCGTACAAGGTTGCCAGGGGCTTCTGTGGTTCCTGGCCCAGGTCTACCGCGTCGGTACCAGTTAGTATAACGAACCAATAACTGCTCACGCTGTGGATCGTACCATTCCTGGAATCCCGCCGTATTGAATTGCCAGTTTGTGAAATCCGGGCCTGGCCATTCACCCCAAGATTCCTGCCACTCCACGGCGCCTGAGGTACGATAAGCAACTGCTGTCCCGAATTGATTTGTGATAAATTGTGCGGTAGAGGCAGGCGGTTTGGGCGGCTCCTCCCCCGGTATCATTGGTTCTGGCGAGGGTCTCATGCCGCCTGTGCGATATCCCCCTCGGATACCGCCTGGGCCTACAAAGCCACCACGTCCGCTCGTATCGATTGCGCTCAAACCACCGAGCGGGAATGGACTAGGAGTGCCAGGGATGTCGGGGCCAATGGGAATCCCACCCGTACCAGTGCCATACCCTCCCCAGATTCCGCCGGGGCCGGTGGATCCACCTTTGCCAATCATATCGATTGCACTCAAACCAGCAAGTGGGAATGGGCTAGGCGCGCCGGGAATGTCAGGGCCAATTGGGATGCCTCCCGTGCCGCCCTGCATAGCGCCGACCATCGCGCCCGCCATGATGCCTGCGAAAGCAAATGCCTGGCCCATGCCCTGCGCCTCAGCGGTCACGCCGCGCATAGCATTGCCAATGCCAGTCAGGGCATTCTCCAGCGGGGTAGGACTGCCAGGTGTGAGCCAATCTGGCAATTGCAGATTGGCAATCGCGTTGCGGAAATCATTCACACGGTCAATCACCCATTGAATAGCCGCCTGGACGCCAGCGAAGGCGCCTTTGATTCCGTCTAGCACTACAGTCAAAACATTGCAGGCTAATTTCAGGCCGACTTCAAATAGATCTTTGATTTCCTTGAGTTTGGGGATCAGCCGTTCGTCTACAAATTTATGTAGCGCCTGAATGGCTGGCAGTAGGATGGTATTCCAGATTTCGACCAGGGTGTCAATCGCGGGCGGAATGTTTTCACCTAGCCACTTTGCAATTGCCATCAGGATTGGCACCAGCTTGGTGCTGATGAATTCCCATGCCATTTGCAATGCCGGCATCAGCACCGTGTCCCAGGCGACCTGCAACGCGGCGACCAGGGGCGGCAGGTGCGTGCCCAGCCATGCCCCTACCAGAATCAGGACGGGCACGAGGCTATTCTGAATGAAGCCCCACACATTCTGCAGGGCTGGCATGAGCACCGTATCCCAGGCCACTTTCAGTTGCGCAATGAAAAGGGGTACGTGAATAGCCAGCCATTGCCCGAGCAGGGTCAAAATAGGTATGAGGCTGGTTTGTATGAACGTCCAGATAGCTTGCAGGGCTGGCATCAGGACGGTATCCCAGGCCATTTTGAGAATGACGATGAATGCCGGGATATGCGTAGATAGCCACTGCCCGAGCAAAAGCAAGGTCGGAATCAGCGGCGCCTGAATGAATGCCCACACGTTGCCCAGCGCGGGCATCAGGCTGGACGTGAACCAGGGTATGAGCTGTCCGATGGCTTGCTCTACGTAGGGCATGGCCTGCATCGCCAAATCAGCGAATTTGGTCGTCAGATCCGTGAGCACCGGCAGCAGGGCCGCGCCTACCGTCTCTTTGAGGTTGCCCATCGCGATTGACAATTTGGCTTGCGCGCCCTGATAGCTGTTTGCCATCGCCTCAGCGGATCCGCCGAAGCGGGCGTTGATGGCGGCGAATATCTCCGTTGCCGATGCGCCCTTGGCGACTTCGATGCCGTACTTCTCCAGGCGCGCCGTGTTACCAGCCAGCGCCAGGGCAACCATATTGGTTGCCTGCTCTTGGCTCATATTTGCGCCGGCGGCCAATTCCGCCGCCGCCGTGGTGCCTTCCAGCGCGCTCTTGTAATCGTGCGTGACGGCCATCAGGCGCGTGATGGATTCGCGCCCTGCGCCGTCATCCATCGCCACGCGCCGCAGTTGCGTACTCAGGTAGCTTTCGATTGCGCCGCTGGCCGTGCCCCAGTCCGCCCCCGTGTTCCGGACGGCTTGGGACATGCGCACGATGCCTTGCTCCTCTTCGCCTGCCGCTTTCGCCGCGTCGAGCAACGACTTGCCCAGCACGGCAACGCCGGCCACGGCCGCCGCGCCCATGCCGAGCATAGCCGTGCCGACACCGCCCAGCTTTTCGTGAATGCCGCCCAGGGCGGCACTCGCCTCGTCTTTGAGGCTCAGCAATATGGCGAGTTCGAGGGCCTCACTTGCCACGGTTCTTCTCCCGTTTTGCCTTCGTTTGCTCCCACGCCTGCGCGCGCAGGAACCACTTCCGCCGTGGGCCGCTCAGCCCGCCCAGGGCCCACGGCGGCATACCCCAGGACTGCGCGCGTTCCAGGATGACGCACCACCCCGGCACGCGCTCACTCACCCCGGCGGCGTAGAGGCTGAGCCGTCGGGCGTCGGAGGGGGGACGGCATCGTCTTTCAGCGCAGAGAATGCGCTCATGATGTCAGTCGAGAATGCCTTGAACTCGCACAGGTTGAGCTTGCCGATGTCCTCACGTGTCCAGTCTGAGCAAGACGCGCAGAGTTCCTTGAACGCGTCCAAGTTCTGCCGGTTCATCTTGCCACCCGTGGTGATGCCGTCGAACACCTCACTCAAATCCACGAGCTGGTCAATGCTTAATTTGTCGAAGTCAATCCCTGCCGGTCGGTCTGGCATCATGGCAGCGTACTCACTTCGTTCACGCAAGTGAACACGCCGCCGCTGGTCACGCTCACGAGCTCGAAGGCGAACGTCAGCACGTCATCGCCGCCCTTGTCCCCCAGGCTGGGTATGTCGGTATAGCGAATGCCGATGTCGGCCTGCACCGTCTTGTAGCCCCAGGCGCTGCCAGTGCCGCTCGTGGTCTGGGCGCTGCCAACGAACGTGATCCGCATGTAACGTGTGGTGCGGTTGCGAGCGCACAGCAATTCAGCCGCGCCATTGGCGTCATTCTCCAGCAGCAATTTGCCAGTTACGGTCGGCGCCACCTGCTTGACGGTGTAGAAGTACACCGCCGCGCCGTCGCCGGTGTACAACGCCTGATAGCCCGTCTTGACGTTGAGCGAGAAACCAACCCATGAACCGGTGATCGCGCCGCTGCCAAACGTGGTGGCGTGCAAACAGAGCGCGCCCTTGTTGAACAGCACCTCCTCGACCGTCGGCGCGTTGATCGTGGCGCTGAAGGAGGACAGGGACGCTTGCCGCCCGCGCAGTTTGGCGCTCAGCATGACTGCTTCGTTGGGCGCGCCCTCCAACGTGAACTCCTCGGCGAACACGTAGGCCGCCTCATCCACACCGGTGTTGTCGCCGCCCTCAAAGGTGTAGCTCTGCGGCGTGCCCGCGCTGGTCGTTGATAGCGTGGCCGTGTAGATGTAGTCGCTGCCGCCGGTGCCATCGACTGTGCCCGAGGCCGCGCCCGCTGCAATGCCCATCGCCATGACGTAGGGGAACTGCTCGAACGTGAGCGGCGTCTTGTCCAGGTTGATGGCCGCGCCCACTTGCGGAATGTAGGTACGGTTGAGCGGCTGAAAGCTGCCGCGATCCTCTGGCACGTCCTTGATGACCGACTCATCATTCAGCAGCCCCGTGCCGCGCCAGATGGCAGTCGTGGTCGCCACTGCCGTTCCCGCTGTCGTTTCCTTGGTGAACTGAATACGCCTAAGTGCCTTTAATCCATAAGCCATGTTAGACCTCCTGATCTACTCTGAAAACGCCGTCCACAATCCGTTCTGGATGCTTATCCAGCCAATCCATGAAGTACGTTTTGTCCACCAGCACCGTGCTGATATGCGGCGAGGTCGTTTCCACGTCGCACCAGATGTCGAATCCAGCCGCCGCCGCACGCCTGCAGAATACGAAATCGTCTGACGTGGCAGCGCGCTTCCAGGCTTCCTTGTAGGTGTAGCCAAACCACGTCGGCTCAATGCCCTCGAATACCTCGCGCGCAATAGCAATGCAGCCCGTCGCTACTTGGTCGACCTTCTGCAGTCCTGTCTCTTCTGTGACAGCCTGCAATATCCCCTCGGCATTCTCGCGCCAAGCCATCGGGTCATGTGGCTGCCCACGCCTGAATGACAATCCGCCGACAATCTGCTTGCTTGGATCGTTGACCATGTGCCGCAATAGTCGGTGTACAATGTCCGGCGCGTGCACCTGGTCGCCGTCCAGCATAATGACGTGCGTGTAGCGCGGATGATCGAGCAGATACCACGCCGCCAGGTCGCGCGCTACGTCGGTGCGTGTCTGCGGAATCTGCACCCAGTCGAAGCGCCGCTGCGCGATAGCGAGCAGGCTTTCCGCCGCCTCGGATGCCCACGGCAAGGGCGCGAACAGCACCGGCCGCAGCCCTGGCGGCATCGGATTGGCTTCTACGCTGACATCTATGCGCCCTGGATAGCGACCCCATTCGTCAGGCTTCACCTCCACGTCCTGATAGGTGCATTCGCGCCGATAGTAGCTGGCGTGCTCAGTCAGCGCGTCGCGGTAGTGCGGCTCATTGGCATCATCTGCAATCAGCACACCGCCGTCCGCGACCACATCCAGTGTCTTGCGCAGATACCAGGACCTGGCCGCAATCTCAGAAACGTCGAAAAACACCAGGTCAAAGGGCGCCTGCCCTGCCAGCCCAGGCGCGCCCCAAGTGGCCGAATGTCGCCAATCCAGGCCCTGGGCCATCAGGAATTCGCGCGTCTTGTCCAGCCATGCCGCGTCGCTGTCGATGAACCAATGCTCCGCGTCGTTGGCCTCCGCCCAGGCCCGCAGCACGTAGCTGCTGAATCCGCTGCCGATGTCCAGTAGGCGCTTGGGTTTGCGCTCCTCACATAGTTGCCAAAGATACTTGGCAATCGGTAGTGAGCAGGCGTAGACTGCCTTGCTCACAGCGGGTACGTATTCAGAGTAAGCCTTGTCGATATCAATCATGTCACCGCCGGACTTTGTTTGATCGGAATATTGAACTGGATTACCAAGTACTTGGCATCTGCCCACGTTTCGACGTGCATCTCCCACGTCACGGGCCCCGTGAATCCCGTCACCGCGCCGCCTAGTGTCGTGTCCGAGGCGAGCTTGTTGAGAATCACATCAATGAACGGCACGGCAGTAGCATAGTCGCTGGGCAGGTTGACCCGCGCCACGTACAACGCCGCCACAATGGTCGTTTCATTGATTGCCCAGGCGTTACTCTGCGTGTTGCATCGGCCGCTTTTCGGGTATGACACCAGAAACGGCGTCTGGAAAATCCCCTCCGGTGGCTCGTGCGGCGCAGCCACGATGCCAGTCAGCGCGCCCAGAATGTCCTGCACCTTTTCGGCTGCCCCTGCTATCGTTGCCATAGCGCCGCCAACTTCTCTTTCAATCGCGCCAGGTATTCGTCATATTTGGCGCGCCACTCCGCCACATATCCCGTGAACCAGCCCGCCGTCGGCGTGCCTGCGAACGGGCCGGCGCGATAATGGTATGGCCCCGCATCCAGGTCTGCGCCATACTCCACATTCGTGCCCACCTGCGCCCACGCGGGCGGTTGGGTGCTATCCAATTCGTGTTGAATGCTGGCACGTAGGCGGCCCGTATCCACAGGCGAGCGTTCCTTCTTTGCCTCTTCGACTGCCGATGCCGCATCACGCATGAATTCAAAGATGGGTTGCTGCAGTTGCTCTGGTTTCAGCTTGGCAATCAATTCATCCAAGCCCTCGATTTTGACTTCCAGCGTCATGCCGTCACCCGCCGCAGGCCGCTATTGATGAGCAGCTCTACGATGTCGGGATCCAGCGCCTTGGTATACAACAGCGTGCCAAATGGCCCGCCCGCGCTTGCGTCGGCAAAGCCCTGGCTGCCGCGTTTGAACCAGCGCACGGTTTCGATGCAGCACGCTTGCTGCACCAGCGCCTCGGGCCACCAGACATAGACCGTCTTGGCCTTGGCGTGCGTGGCTGCTGTCGTACCGTTCCAGCCACGCCGGATGCTGGCAACCTGAGTGGTCGTATTCGTGGCCGTCACCAGGCATTGCTCGGATTCGATCTTGATGGTATTGCCCACACTCAGCCGCGGCGTCAGCCCATACAGGTTTGCGCCGTCCACGTCTGTGACCATCACTGTAGTCTGCGCTGCCGTCATGCCGGCCGCATCCTGTACGGTATCGCCACTGTCATCCCACGCGCGGGCATAGTCACCATGATAGCCCCACAGGCCTACGATCTTGAGGCCGCGTTCGTCTACGTAGAAGCAATCCAATGCGCCGTTCTCACGCAGTACGAGCTCGTTGTAGGGCGTCTCTCCGTCGCGCAGGTCGCGCCCGCCGTAGAGCAAGTAGTCATCAGTGGTCAGCGCCGTGTAGGACGCGCCATAATCTGCGCTGTAGTTAATGCTTGTCACGGCCAGCAGGTCGGGCAGCCACACTTCACGCTCCCCGACCGTGGGCCAGGTGCGCGTCGCTGCCAACTCGTAGAAATGGCGATGGCACACATTGTCAATCAGCCGCGATGCGCGCTCTGAAAGCATGGCCAGGATCGCGTCGCTGCTTGTGCCCGTGAATGCATTCGGTGCTGCGGCCTTGATTTCGTCCAGCGTGGCGTAGGCATTGACCGCCCTGCCCGTGGCGGATACGCCCGCTCCAGTCAAATGGATAATTGTCATGACCATACCACCGTTGTTGGACCCGGGTCGTTATGTCCTGCTAATTGACACCAGACGTAATAACTACCCGCATCCAGCCTGAAAGTCACATGACCTAATGTGTCGGTACTGCTCGAGGCCACCACATTGCTACCTGGCAGATCCGTAGTCACCCATACCTCAACGCCATCCAGTGGATTGGTGCCATCATCAATCGTGATTGTCTTGCTGATCGCGCCTGCGCCGCCCAACGCCGAAGTATCGGCCAGGATCGCGTCGACCACAGTATCCACCGTGTCCAACTTACCGTCGTGCGTTGTGAGCGCGCCCGCTTGAGCCGCTGTCTTTGCTGCGTCATACGCGCCAGTGAGCGTCATCGCTGCCCCGACAGGTGCAGCCGCCTTTGCTGCGTCGTATGCTGCCGTCAGCGTCATAGCCGCGCCCGCCGCGAGGTCGTTCAGGTCGCTCGTGAGCTTCGTATCCGCGAATTCCTCCCAGATGAAGTCCCCCAACGCCTGTCCGTCCACCGTCGCTGCCCCGTAGACCTGTACGCGGTCTCCAGCGACCAGGGCAGGCATGGTAGCGGCCCACTTGTAGATTGGCCCCGTCCCCGTGATCGCGACCGCATCGGCTGTGGCGGTGCCGTTCTTGTAGAATGTGCCCACAGGCCCGACCGTGGCCACCATAGGCACACCGTCGCCGTTCTTGGTGACAAACGCCCCGCCGCACACCTGCCCGGTTTTGGCTGTCATCGCTTCACCGCCTCAATGAGAGCACTGCGTGCCCCGCCCAGACTAGCCAACGTCGAGGGCGAGAACGATGGCGCGCCCGCCGTGAACCCCACCCACCAGCGCGCCACGGGGCGGTACAAGTCCCAGGGCTGGGAGTACATCTGCCAGGCAATGGGCGCGGGCACTCCAAAATTGTAAAGCCGCACGTCAGCCAACATCCCACTCCAATAGTATCCAGAATATAGTCCTCTCCGCCCGATAGAAACCCCCTGTTGCGCGGGCGGATTGATTGTCGTTGCACTTTGATTATCCTGAACGCCGTTGACATATATAGTCCCTGTCCACGCGCCTGTAGTGCCCACCCGTGTCGCCAGCACGTGATACCACGTATTGGCAGCAAGAACTTTATTTCCTGTTAGGGTATAGGTTCCGCCACTGCTCCACCGCAACGTCAAATAGGTGGCCACATGATTGAGCAATAATAGATACTGATATGTCCCGCCGGTGACATCAGCATCTCCAATCATGCATTTTGACGTCGCAACCGTGGTACTATTGAACCGGCAGGAAATGCTCATTTCGCCCGTCAGACTAGGCGGGCTAATTGCTACGTATCCCGTCGACCCATCGAACGTCAACGCCGCACCCATCTGCGCATCTGCGGCCCACGTCAGCCCGCCGTTGAACGTGCCGTCCAGCCCGCGCCCGCCCAAGTCGCGCAGCTTGTTCATGCCACGACTCGCGAACATCGGCCAGTCCGCGACGATCCCCGCCGCCTGCGGACTCTTCGGATTGATCTCCCACGCCTCACCCATCGGCGGGTATGTGAACGCTTGACTCGTGAATGGCATTCAGCACCTACACGATAGTCTGACTGTCGAAACTCTGAGCCAACACCTGCACGATGGCATTGTCGCCTGCCGCGTCGTCACCGTAGTCAAAGATGACCTCCCACAACGAGCCGCCGTCGATCCACAGCGGGAACAGCACATCCGCCTTGTTGCGCACGGTGTCGGCCTGCGCCAGTGTGTGCGTGTACTGTAGCGGCGCGCTTAGGGTCAGCCCCGTGCCGACCGCCACGGTCAACTTGCTCACGCGACTCCACTCCAGCCGCGTGAACGCCGCGTCTGTGATGCAGATCAGGTCGCCCGCGGCAAAGTTCGCCACGCCCGCGGTCAGGATCTCGTTCTGCCCCGCTGCCGAGGTGGCCGCCACGGTGGTATTGCCGTTGCAGGCGGTGGTCGGCGCGGCCATCGCCAGTTGCACGCCTGCGGGATGCCTGCCGCCTGGTGTGGCCACGTCGTTGTTGAGCACACGGCGCACCAGGATGTCGATGCCGTTGGTCAAGGCGGTCGTGCCGCCGCGCCCGATCTTGAAGAACAACCATGCGCCGTACTTCGTGCGCAGGTCAATCGTACCGCGCGCAGTGCCAAGCCGCGCCAGGGTCGCCGCCGCAATGACGCTCACGTTGTCCGTGTAGACCGGGGTCGTCGTCTTGCTCATCTCATGCCGCCTTTGCACCCATCTCAACTATCAGGTCGCAGATGTCGTCAAGTTGTTTCAGCTCCGCCAAGGTCTCTCGGTCTACCACGAACAGTACATTCGCCCCTGGGTGTGCCGTCACCAGCACCTTGACGGGCAATTGCGCATGGGCTACCCATAGATAGCGCGACTTCGTGGCATCCTCGTAGCGCGTCACGAGCCAGCCGTCCGCGGGCCGCACACCGATCTGGGCCAACGCTTCCTTCGTGGCGCTCAGCGTTGCCGCGTCCAGCCGCTGCGCCTCCTGGGTCTGGTTTCGCTGCTTCGCTGCCAGTAGTGTCAATGCCTGTTGAAGGTTCATCTCACGCCACCAACCCCACTCTACCGGCAGTTCATTTCGTGCGCACCCGGTACTTGCGAACCATCTTGTCAGCCGGGGGCGCGTCCAGCGCCGCGTTTGCCACTTCGCGCACCTGCTCGAAGTGGTTGGCCTGCGCTGCCATGAGCGACGCGCCCACGGCATCCGGCACGTCGAACTCTGCGCCCGGCGTAACGTAGCCCACGCCCGGCACGTTGAATGCAAATCGCGCCTTGAGTCTCATACTCTCCTACCTTTCCACGACAAAGTACAGTACAGCGGTTGTGCCCGGCGTAGTCTCGCCGAGTTTGACAGTCAGCGGGCCTGCCAAGGGGAAGCGGTCGTGGCTGTCTGTGATGGCTGCCGCCGCATTGGTCACGAGCGAGGCGCGCGGGTAGACCATCGCATCGGTGAGCGAGTCGATCTTCTCGTAGATCACGCCGCCCACCGGAGAGCCATAGGTGATCGTCAGGTCGGTGGTGTTCGTGATGCTGGCAGTATAGTCGACGTAGATCGCCACGAGCTCGCCGCGCAATGCCTGCGTAGTCAGCGTGGTTTCACCTGCACCCGTGCCCGCCATAACTGCGCTGTAGGCTTCCATCGAGATGTCGTGCCCGATGCTGGCCGCCTGGATAGGTACTTCCGGCCCGCGCATACAGGCCACAAACCACATCGAGCCAAGCAGCATAGCCACAAGGAGTAACCAGCCCAGATTGTATAGAGTGGACCTCTTCACGTTCACCTCCAAAGTCGGGGGGCGACTTGCGCCGCCCCCGTCATGCGTTACGCGCTTGCGTCGAAGCAATCGATGATGCGCCAGACCGAGTTGTTGGCATCCCAGTAGAGAGTCAAGGTATCGTTGGTGTCCAGCGTGCGGTCCTTGCCCAGTGCGGTATTTGCGCCGTTCTTGACCACGACGGTATCCGCGTCGGCGTCCAGGTTCACGAGGATCAACAGTTGCCCGGCATATGCGCCGTCACTCAGGCTGGTCACATCGTTGAGCGTGCCCGCGATGCTGCCTACCGCGTCGCCATCCGAGACGGTCAGGACCATAATCATTTTGCCCGTGACCTGTACGACCTCGGCATTGGTGATGCCCACGGTGCTAGAGATTGCGCCGTAGTAGCTGAGCGCACCCACGTAGGTGCCCACAGTGATGCCCGCCGTGGTGGTGATTCGGTCTGTGCTCACACCGTTATTGGCCGATACCAGGCTACGCAGCGTTGATGTCCCGGTGACTTCCAGAGCGCCTACAATATCAGCCCCGGCCCCGACCGTAATCTGGTCAGTCGTGTTGATTGTGTTGGCTTGGAAGTATCCTTTGGCCGTCAGGGTCCCAGTGACATCGACAGCGCCGATGACGTGCGCCGTACCTGCCACGTCCAGAGTTGCGCCGATTGTCACGGCATCCGTAGTGTTGAGTGTATTGGCGTCCAGAGTGCTGCTGATGACAGCCGCGCCATAGCGCAGGATGTCAGTCGCGTTGGTGCTGGTCAGGTTGCCCGCGACCTGCAATCCATTGCCCGCCGCCCCCAACCCCGTCCACGTGTAACCCCCAGCCAGGGTAGATACGCCCGACACATTCAGCGTGCCCGTTACCAAAACGTTGTCATTCAGGCGCAGCGAGCCGCTGCTGTCCAAGAACGGCGAGTAGAAGTCAATCGCGCCACGTAGAGTTGTGGTACCAGTGACCTCCAGCGCTCCTACGATGTCCACGCCTGCACCTACAGTCATCTGGTCAGTGACATTGATTGTATCGGGCGACAGCATGCCAGATACCGACGCGGTGCCGGTGATGACAACGTTGTCATTGATGCGCACGCTCTGCGCCGCGTCCTCGATTGTGCCGTTGATGTAGGCGATCCCGCGTAACGTCGAGGTCCCTGTGACCTCGAGCGCGCCCACGATGTCGATACCCGCGCCGACGGTCATCTGGTCGGTGACATTGATTGTATCGGGCGACAGAATGCCAGATACGGCCATCGTGCCAGTGACCAGAACGTTATCGTTGATTCTGACCGACTGCCCGCTATCCAGGAATGGCTCGTACATGGTCACCGCGCCACGCAAGGTGCTAGTACCTGTGACCTCCAGCGCGCCGGCCACGTCGATGCCGCCCAGGGCCGTGATATTGTCGGTCGCCTGCACGGTGTTGGCAATCAGTTTGCCACCCACAGTTGCCGCGCCGATTGTAGTTACGGTGCCCGTCAGGGTACTGGCTCCATTCACAGCCAAGCTCGTGCCGGCTGTGATGGCAGTGGTAGCATTCAACGAGCCTACAGACGCCAGGCCGGTCAACGTTTGCGCACCGTTCAAGGTCGCGGTACCGGTGACTTCCAGGGTACCCACAACGCCCAGGTTGCCCGAGTCACCCTTGAGAGTGATCTTGGGCGTCGCGTGATCGTCGCTGTACAGCGTGATGTCCGCACCGTTCCAAGCATACGAATCTTCGCGGGTGTTGAATGCCTCACGCGAGCGGATCGATGCCACGCCAATCTGCGTGTTGTGGTTGCTGATAGCCAGCATTGCCACGAGCGTCGCTGCGATAAGCAACGTCACGCCAATCAAACTCAATCGTTTCTTGTCCATGTTTGTCCCTCCAGGGGGCGAGTCGCCCCGCCCCCTATAGTGTTGGGTCATTCCGAATCTACGTTACCAGAATGTGGCTGATGCCCGCGGTGTGCGTGAGGGCAGTCTTGGTCACCCCGCCGTGGCTGCAGACAGCCAGGCGGAAGCTGATGACCATCATCACCTGCCGCTTCTGGATGTCGCGGTCGACCTCGACGGTGATGCCGCGCTTGTAGCCCAGCGTCCACATGTTCTTGTTGAACAGGATCGCCTGCCCGAAGGTGCCGGTATCGGCATCGTCAACGAAGTGGTCAGCCTCCGTCCTGTGGATGGACGCGCTCACGATGATCGGGTAGCCGCGATAGGCTGCAACTTGTCCGGTCAGCAGTACGGCGCTGGTACCGATGTCGCTCAGGGTCTGAATGCCGTCCAGGTTGCAGACGCCCTTGAAGTAGGTCGCCACGTCACACAGGAAAAGCAGGTCCTTGGGATTGACGGCGTACTTGCCGAGCAGGGCCAGCGCATTCAGGATATGCGTATCGCTCAGGGCCGCGCCTGCGGCGTCCACGCTCATGGCGGTGTTTTGCACCTGGAACAGTTCCCGTAGTCCGTTCTCGCCGTTGCTCAGAAACGGTTGAGTGGCTGCCGATGCGCCGTTGTCGTGCGCGTTGATGTTGTTGGAAGTGTCGTTGTCGGCATTGATGACAAAGTAGTCGATCTGCTCGGCAGCACTTTGTCGAATGCGCGCCTCAATGGTCGGACGCACCGCAATGATCGCGTCCTCCTCCAGGTCATACTCCCAGTCAATCTCGCCGATCTGCTCGGTGGCAGTCAGAGTTGACTTGCCAGTGGCCAGCTGATGGCTCGCCGTAGACCCCGTAACCGATACGCCCTTCTGCCAGGCCAGTGTGCCCAGGCCCATCGGGATCACGAATGGGTTGGTCGGCATGTTGATCTTGTTGGGCAGGTTGGCAGCCACGAGGCTGTCCAGCAGCACGTCGTCCCAGAGTGTCGGGCGCAGGCCGTGCAGTACGAGCTCATCGCCCGTGAGAGCGCCGGTCGCGGTCATGGCGGCCTTCACTAGCTCGTCATTCGGCTTGCGGTACTTGTCAGGCATGACCTGATGCGCCCGAGTCATCAGCCATGCGGCAAAGGCGGCGTCACGGGTCGCCATGCCGTTGTAGCGTCCACCTACGATCTTCTCGCTGACCTGGCCCACGGACGGAATCTCTTCCGTCTCGCCGCGTCGCGCCGGCTTGGCCTTCTCGATGGCGGCCAGCGCGGCCTTTTCGAGTGCGGCCTGATCGATGGTCGCCGGGTCGTGTTTGTGATTCGTGAAAGCAACCTTGATGTCTTCCAGGGTCTTGGTAAGTCCTTCCAATTCTGCGTTCATTTGTTCATCTCCTGAAGTGATTTCGCAAACTCGCCCAGTGCACTCAGTGCTTCGTCCGTCAAACTGACGCTGGTATTGGCAGCATCGGGAGCAATGACTTCTGCAATGACGACGCCCTTCGGCGCAGGTGCATTGGTGTCGAGATATGCCTGCAAATCCTTTGCCCCCTTACGTAGCGAGGCAACGATTTCAGTAATCATGGCGTGATCTTTCCCGCTAATCACACGCCCTTCCTTTGTGATAGCCTTGCCACTCGAAGCGGCCTCGAATGTGCCTCCGTGGCTATCACAATGTGCTTTGGCCACGTCCGTATCCCATGCATCTTTCGGGTAGCGGTAGGCCTGCTCGGTCATGGTGGTCTCACCTGTGAGCTTGCCCATGATGACGCTGTATGGCTTGCCTTCGTGGTCGCGTTCTGTGCGTCGAAATGAATCCTTCTCGAAATCGCCGGGATCCCGCAGCCGGCAAGCGTGCTCCGTCGGGTACGGTTTCAGGCCTACGTCCACGGCCTCGACTGCGCGTCGCAACGCCTCCTGGTTGCTGGGCACAGGCACAATGGAGAACTCGAGCAGTTCACCCTTGTCGATCGTAACGCCCGCGATGCGGCCTAGCATGCCCATGTCACCCGCCTCGTCACCATCAGCGTTGACTGCATGAATTGGCATGAATCCAATCGACGTCGCATTCAAGAAGCCTCCCGCCCACATGCGCCGCACGGTGTCGGCAAACTCATAGGTACCTTCGGGCGGAAACTGAAACCTTGCTACTAATGTGTCACCTTCTGGCCGCACAGCCAGCGACTTAGCGACTGGCAATTGGGTATAATCGTGGCCGTACATCACGACGGGGTTTTTCATGTAATTGCCAATGTCCAGCCCCTCGGGACGCACGATCTGCCCATCGCGATCTACCGCGCCCGTGGTGATCGTGGCCTCATAGGTCAACTCGTCCACGGCCTTGACGGTGGTCTGGTAGAGTTTCCTCAGCATGTCAGTCATCGTTACTTGCCTCCTGGGGCGGTAACGGCAAAGATTGCCAATGTGTCGCAGTCACAGCGCTGCCATCGTGCAGCCAGATGCCGCCGCCCATCCACACGGCGACCAACACCACGCCGTCCACGACAATCAGATAGCAGCCGATCCTGTCCGGCCACTTCCGGCCCGCGTCAATCCAGCCACCTTGCTTGCTCATGATGCTTCACCCTCCGGCAGGGTCACTAGCGTGCACCTGCAATTGATGACGTTCCCAGGGCTACCCCCAGGAGCGCCGGGGAAATCCAGATCCTCACCTGTGTTTGTGAACGGGTCCAGGATGGGCACGGTCTCGCCATGCGCTGCCCAATGGTCGAAATCCGATTCGGGCGGCTGGCGCGTGCGCTCGTCCAGCGCAGAGATCCAGCGCTTGTTACTCATACCCTCAGCAATGCCTTGCTGTTCACAACCATAATTGAATGCCTTGATCGTCTCGGTGCGGGCAATACGCGGCGCGCGCGCCCCACTCCAGCCGTCGTACAAATCGCCGATGTTTTGCGCGATTTCGTCGACCGACCAGCCCTCATCTGCGCCTTGTGTCAGCACGGTGCGGAGCATATCCTGTGTGAACTGCCCGACCTCTTTGGTGAAGTCCCAAATCATGGCGTCGATGGCTGTGGCAATGTCACCCGTGATGGCGAAGGCCACTTGCGGCGCACCCGGCCGGTTGAGCATGGCCGAAATCTGCTCGGCCATGTAGAGGGCGCCCGCCAGGACGGTATCGCGCCAATACCCGCCCGTGGTCTTGAGCATGGCGCGGGCGCTATCCTGGACGCTCAGTAGTTCGTCTGCGCTGGGCATATTGCCCTCGGTGGCAGCACGTATCCTGTCCAGCAACTCGCGCTTTTCCCGCTCCAGTCGCGCCTTGATGATGCGCTCTAGGGCACGCTCGCGGCCTTCCGTTGCGCCCTTGAACAGCAGCCAGATCGCCTTGTGCGCCGGGCTATCGCGCTCGATCGTAAACGCCTTCACTACCGCCTTGGCGGGTGACGTTGCAGGCGGCGGCGTTGGCACAGGCGCGCCCGCGGGCACGACCATAGCGCTCAGGTAGCCCTGGTCTTTGCCCGGGAAGTCGCCCAGGCCCAGGTCCAGCAGGTCGTCGATCTGCTGCCAGGGCACGCCCGTCTGCCACATCTGTACGCCGCTCGTGATCTTGGCAGTATTGTCGTCCTGTAGCGCGTCTATGCCTGACAGGTCAGTCCGAACGCTCAGACCAGCGGCCAGACTGCCATTGTGATACAGCCACTCAGTAAGGGCAATGTCGCGTTGATTGCATAGCGGCTCCAGGCGGATGGCCCACAGCACACGCAACGCCTGCGAGAAGTTCTCGTAGGTATCCCTGCCCCAACCCATGATCTCGTCGGGCACGCCAAAGATGGCGCCGATCTCCTCACGCGACATCTCGCGCTGTTTGACCCACTCGGCATCCTTGAGGCTGCTGCCCAGCGGTTTAATGTCTGTGACGCCCTGCTCCAGGATGGCGGGTTTCTGCGCGTTCTCCACACCCTGCAACTTGCTGGAGAACTCGGCCTCCAGCGCCAGGCGTTCACTTTTCGTGATGCCCTGCGGCGTGATGATCGCGTAGGGTGGGATCCCGCCACGCTGGGCGAGTTTCAACGTCCACTGTTGCGCGTAGGTGTCCAGCCGCACGCTCATACGGCAGGCAGAGATGGGCGTCAGACCGCGCAGAGGCTGTTCTGGATTGTAGAATTTGAAGAACAGGAATTCTTCAGGTGGGCACGTATAGGGAGCGCCGCGGTGATCATCCAGCCGGTAGCCTATTACCGCGCCGTAGCGTGCGCCCTTGCTCGCCAGCACGCCAATTGTGGCCGACTCGCGCGGCCAGACCTCCGACCACTGCCCGCCGCGCGTCTTGACCCACTCGAAGCCAATCTCGCCGTCGAGCATCATGCGGATCGTCCACAGCCGCCACAGCTCCGAGGACGGCATGGCGGGATTGTGCTCCAGGGCCACAAGTGCCGGGTGATTCTCGACTGCCTCGCCCTGGGCGTCGATGACCTGCAGCGGCACGGCGGCCATGTTATCGGCCAGCACATTGATCGCTTTGTTGACCCACACGTGCTCCGCGTAGATATGCAAGCCTGTAGCCGAATCGCCCGACATCGTGCTGTCCCAGTCGCTGCCCATGTGCTGACGGGTGGCCAGCTCAGGATGCAATGCGAGCAGAGCGGAATCCGCGCTCTTGCCGAGCAGAGCCAGGCCCAGGCGTTGTACGACGTTCACCGGCACCTCACAGAACAATAGTATCTAAGGGCGTCCGCCGCATGATCGTTGCCATCCAGTGGCTTCTCGCTCAACGTGCGTTTCCCTTCGGCGTACACATAGAGCTCCGTCAACTCCTGTATCAGATTGCGACAGCGCCGGTGCACCCTGATGTGCCTGTGTCCCTGCCCGTCACAGAACAGCCCGCGCAGATGGTTTATGCCCTGTACTACGTCGCCGCTGCTGCCCCGCGCAGGGATGTCCGCCATGCGGAAGCGCGCCTGCAACTCCTTCGCCTCTGGTGAGCCCACGGCCAGCTCAGGCACGGGCCAACTATTCTCAGCGCAGCGTTTCAGGACCTCGCCTACGCATGTCTCTGCCAAATGCTGCCGGTGGTACAGTTCGTCGAATATCAGCACCCCGCTGCCTGTCTGTTGCACGAACAGGATTGCGCGCGGGTCTACGTAGCCATCATCAAAGGCCAGATGTATGGGCACATCGGGCGCCGGTTCGTCATCTGTGATGTTCTCGGCCGTAAACTCGGGATAGACAAGGCCCTCGACCCCGGCGTACCAGTCACCCAATTCCCACGCCTTGCGTAACACCTCTGGCTGAGCGTGCAAATCGGTCAGATATGCCTCGCTCAGATATGGATTGTCGCGTGGGAACCCGGGCACGAATACGAATTCATCGGTCAGTGGTTTCAAGTAGTCAGGAAAATCACGCTCGATCCAAAGTCGGCGCACCCACTGTGCACCCAATCCGTTCGGGTTTGTCGCCCCCAGAAATTGCGGTTGCTCCACGCCCGTCCAGCGCAATGAGCCACGCAGGGCATTGAATGTGCTCTCAGAATTCTTGGTCAGTTCATCCACGGCGATGATGGCAAACTCCGAGCTCTGATACTTGCTCGCATCGTCTAGGTTGCGCAGGCATAGTACCCCGCCGCCGTACCGTGCCCTGAGTTGAAACTCGGAAACACTGCTCGCATAGTCACCAAGCCAAGCCGGAAATTCACGGCGCAGTTTCTCGATTTGCCGATCCCGCAATGATGGGTAGTCCTCGCACGCCAACATCGCACGCACATTTTGCAGCCCCTGCGCAGCGAACTTGAGCAGGCCACGGAGGGTATACCAGCGCAGCCAGCGCGACTTGCCAGGGCCACGTGCGCCGCCAAAGAGAAAATAGCGGCATTGGTCAGCCCTTGCCGTCGCCTCCATTTGCTTCGGCGTCCACTGACTGTCTATGTTGAATTTGCCAGTTGGCATAGTCTACGATCTCGATCTGCATTGGTTCCCCATCGGGGCCGCTGATTTCATGCTTCTCCGGCACCTTGCCCTGCAGCCAATCGCTCAGCCATTGACGGTCGGCGTCCCTGCCGGCTTTGGCCTGTGCGAGCGCAGTCATGACGACTGTCTGCCAATCCTCGGGCGTAATGGTAGAACGTAAGATGCCAATGAACTTCTCTTCAATGGCACGCTTGTGTCTGCCTGGATGTTTTCGCTTTGCTTGTTCATGATTTCCTGGCTGAAAAGGCATGTTTTACCTATGTTCTAGAACACAAAAGCGCCCGACTCGCAGTCACGCGAGCGAACGCCAGTCACGGCGGCCCAAGCAGCAGAGCACGAAGGTCCACGCCAGGTTGCCGAGCGCCCAGATCACATTCCCGATTGCACGCAGAATTCGCATATGCTCCGATCAAGCCGGCCTCGAGGCCCGGCGCTTGTACCTTGAGTTGCCAGTGAAAGGAGGTAAAGCTGGCAACTCATTGAGGAGAGGAAACGCGGGGCCAAATTGCCTTGTCCAAGGGCATACCTTGCCCCACGTTGCTATTGTACAGCATCTTGATGCGCTTGTCAAGGCCCACATCTTCATGAAATCTTCATAACTTCTTGATAACTTCTTCATACAAACCTGACAACTTGCCCCCTTGACAAACCTAGCTTTCTATGATACAATAGAGCAGAATCAAGAGAGAGAAACGGCACAGGGAGGTAACATAACATGTACGCCATTCAGAAGATCAGCAAGAGAAACGCCACTGAGGTCACACGGCAATTTCTGGGCTGGTACGCCATAGCCGACGAAATCACCGGCCGCATCGCAGAATCCTGGATCACTGGCAAGCCCCAGCTCGAGATTTTCGAGCATCTCACCTGTGCACTCCAGGAGTGCAAATTCATGAATGAGGCGCGCGGACTGTAGGGCAGAATCAAATCAAGGAGGGATTAAGATGAACGCAGAGTTGACCGAGCTTCTGAAGAAGCACAATGCAAACTTCACTTTCGAGAATGGCAAGTGGTGTTTATCGGGGACTACTGGCGGCCTCGGATGGGAAACCGACGACTATGAGGCAGATACCCGCGAGCAGGCAGAGCAGGACGCCATCGCTTACCTGATCGAGTACAACAGTTAGCCCACAGCACCCAGGCCCGCCGGGTGAGGTGCGGGCAACGTGGGAGGTAAGCAATGTTCGTAGTACTATCAGGTTTCGGACGGCTGGAAGGCACGTACCGCTCTCGGCAAGCGGCAGAACGACTTATTGCCGAGATCACACCGGGGGTGAATTGGCAACCGGAAACAGCGCCACGGATTCTCGATCCGGCGACGGTTCATGCTATGAACGAATACGAGGAATCAGCTCTGGCGCACGCCGCGAGACGCGCCGAATACGGCATCTGGGGTAGAGTCGCTTAGTTCAGCCCGCCGGGTGAGGTGCGGGCAACAGCGAGGACATGATCCGGTGAGAGGCGGATTGAACGCGAGCGGAGGGTTGAAATGAAGATTCATTTGGAGCGGTATGGGGAACGCGGTTGGCAGTTCACAATTTCGGGCGCGGATGGTCTTCGGGACGGCACAGAGTATCGCACGAATCGCAAGGGCGAGGGATTGTGGATGTACTCTGAGACGAGCGGATGGTATCCCGACACCGGCAAAGCGGTCTGGGAGTTCCGACAGATCGAGGGAACCTGCCAGTTTGCACTGAGTCCAGATCGCAAGCGCGCCTATGGCCAGATTCGGTATCGCTGGACGGCACACGACCAGTAGCAGTCAGCCCAGGCCCGCCGGGTGAGATGCGAGCAATATTCTGAAGAGGTGAAGAAGATGGCAAATATCCAGATGAATATCACCATTGACGAGGACATACACGCCACGGCGAAGGCGCTCGCGGCCTACAACCACATCACGCTCGGCGAGTTTGTCGAGCAGGCGCTGTGCGCTTACATCCAGGGGCACCCGGTCACGCCGCCGGCACTGGGCAAGTTGGGCGGGGCAGAGGAGAAGCGGCCATGACAACGAAGGGGGATCGCATCCTTGAGGAGATGGGACTGGGATACAGGCCAGGGGAATCCAAGCCGATGCCGTCCGAGCCGCTGCTGTGCCCAATCCTGACGGCCGCCGTGTTGACAACCACAATCCCCGTTGATGAACCGGCGCAATGCATGGGCAAGCGCTGCGGCATGTGGTGGCGCTGCCAGAACCTGGAGCGTGTGCCATGACAGGCTACGCCCGTTTCTGGCGCTACGTGGCTGCCTGGATACGCGGCGTTGTCACATGGCGCGAAGTACACGACGAGTGGGCCTGGCAGCGAATGCTGCGCAGGCTGGACAGATAATAGCAAGAGGAGGAGAAATGCCTGACAAACAGACCCCGTACAAAACGAAATTTGACCCCAGTGGCTACATCCGCACCGTCAAGTACACCAACAGCAAGACGGGCGAGGTCACGGAGCGCAAAATTCTGGATACCGCGCCTCGGCTGGCCTGGTTTCGCAGCGACTACCCCATCGAAAGCGGTTGGCAAATCCTGACCGAGATGATCGGCGGCATCGATCAAGGCGCGCTGGTCAAGGCTACTATCGTGTCGCCCACTGGCGTTACTGTGGCGATGGCCTACCGCCAGGTGCTCAAAACCGCCTTCGCAAACTACATCGAGAAGGCCGAAACGCAAGCCATTGGACGCGCGTTGGAGCGCTGCGGCTATGGCTGCGCCTACGCGCTGTCGCTAGAACCCGAAGAGGGCGAGGGCGAGGCCGACGAGGCCGGGGGCGCAATGACGAAAACAGAGGCACAGCCTCGCGTAGCAGAGGCAGTCAAGGCCCCTACCTCACCCGCCAGCAATGGCAAACTAACCCCCATCGACGGCACGAGCCACGGCGGATGGTGGGCGACGCTCGTGAAAAACGCAGGCGCACACGGCTACAAGAACCATCAGCACGTCATCAACGCGCTGGCATCTGAGAAGTACGACCTGGTAGCGATGGACTACGAGCACCGCGGCGATATCCTCGAGCTGCTGCGCATGCGGCATGAGCGTGAGCACGCCGCAGAGGTAGCACGAGACAATGAGGCCCCGACCGGAGAGGAGACGCAGCCATGAGGACAATCATTAGCGGGGGTGCGCCCCTGGAGGTCGGCATTGACAGCGGCGAGAAGCCTGATGTCGAGCAGGTCGTCCAGGGCATGGTCAACGACCTGGCCGACGCCATTGAGACGCTGCCAGAGGACGGCAAGCTCAAGTGGCGCACCTACGCCGCCCGCGCGCTCTGCCTGGATTGCGGGCCGGTGTATGCCCGCGTGATCCTGTTGCTGGACGAATGGCAACGCGTTGAGAACGATGCGTGGCGCGGCGAGACGTGCCCAGACTGCGGCAGGATCAAGGCCGTGGGCGCGGATCACATATGTGAGCGCAATGCGTGCCAGAGTTACGGCGAGTTGCCGTGACAATGTTGCTGCCCCTGCATGTGACGCCGAGGCTCGCGGCTACCATCGCGCAGGGCAGGGGGATACTGAGCCATCCAGGAATATCGACCGGCGGCGAACTGATGGACTATGCCAATGGAACGGATAACCTAGACGGCGGGGGCGGCACAGTTTGCGGCGTAGCGCAATCAGGAAGCGCGCGGCTACATATGTGCCGAGGTTGCTGGTTCAAATCCAGCCGCCGCAAATGGGCGGGGCCTGGGGTTTCCAGGCAAAATCAAATAGAGCTCAACGGATTGCCACGCGCTGCCCGGGCAACCGCCCAGCCCGGGCTACTTGACCACTAGCAGTGGCTCCTATGCCATGATCGCAACGTGGGCCTGGCTCCGTGGACAATCGGAGCTTGCACCGAGAGGCGCTGGGATGACTGCCCATGCGTGGGTAGGTGGACAAAATGCTTGGTCAGCGACTGGCCGGTGGAAATCCGACCCAGGCCCAGCCCAAATCTGGAAGGAGGAACGTAGAAATGGCACACCACGATCAGTTCAGTTCGCACAGTTGGCGCAAGGCGCGCAATACGGCGCACGTTACGCATAGCCGCCGGTGGACGCCCGTGAAGATGTGCAGCATGGGCGCCGGATGCAAAGCACGTATGGCAGCCGCAAACGCATGGCAGCCAGGTTGGCTGCGTTGGCTACTCAGGCCAGGCAACCCACACCCGCCACAGCCACGCCCTAATCCACGGCCCCGGCCTACGCCGAATCCGAGCGGCGGGACCTGGCAACCCAAATGAATATCGACGCCACGAAGCGGCTGCCCGGGCGCTGGCACGTCTGGACAGGCATAAACATCAGCACCGCGATTTGCCTATATCTCGCCCATCATCCTGATCCGCCCGAGACCGTGGTAGTGAACACGGAACGCCGGATTGACGATACCGACGCCGTGGCCATGCACCTCCACGATATACAGCTCGTGCAGGTGCATACCGTGCTGCTCAATGATGTGTATGTCGGACCAATACCAGATTGAATGGAACCGAAGTCGTGACTTGACAAGCGCGGGGAAGTGTGGTAGAGTGTGACCGTCGGGGTGAAGCGTTCGAGGTCGTTTTTGCTTTAGGCAGTCAGGCAGGTAGCGCACGCCCACCCCGACAAGTGGACGGCCTCGCGTTACCTGCCTGTTCGCATTTCTGGAGGCATGAATGGATATCGCAGCACATCGCACCGAGATATGGCGTCAAATTGGCATCGTAGAGGATGCCCTGTACAAATTGTCAACTGTGCCGCATAGTTACCGCCTCGATATGATCCGGACCACGACTGCAGACCTGCAGGCAAACATCAAGCACTCAGAAAGCATGATAGCCCTGGGTCGCATCGAAGGTCATGAACTGCTGGAAGCGCTCGACTACAAGGACGCCATGCGTAATGAATTGCGCACTCGCGGTGACGCGCCGTCCTTGGCTGAGGAGTTGGCAGGGCCGCGGCCCCTCCGGCATAGACATACAGGCCGGGGCGGGCTAGACCTATGACCGCCAAACCGGAGGTCACCAGCGTTGGGGATGCGATGCAGTTCGTGTGGCCAGAGCACGGCATCGAGGTCGAGTTGGACCGGTTTCACGCCGGGCATGAGGAGATCACCTGCGACATCTACGTGCGCTCCCGCAACGAGCCCAACCCCGGCCTGGTACACTTTGGACGGCTCAACCTGATGACGGCGCGCACGAGGGCAGAGCTAGCCAAGTTGCTCACGGAGCGCGACAACTCAGTATGCTGGGTCGATATCCTGTTGCAGTTGTGCACCCTGGCCGTGCAGCGCTACCGCAATGGTGATCCGGCGGTGGACCTGCGCACGGTGGATCCCTACGCCCAAACGCGCTGGCTGCTCTACCCATACATCGAACGCGGGGGGCCGACGATCCTCTATGCAGAGGGCGGCGTCGGGAAGAGCGTGCTGGCGCTGTGGATGGGACTGCAGGTTGCGCTCGGTCCACGTGACGCCCAGGGGCGCATACAGCCAAGCTCCAATGTGCTGTATCTAGACTGGGAAACATCGCCCGAAGTACACGCCGAACGCATGAATGGGTTGTGCGCGGGCATGAACATCGACCTGGACGCGCGCCCGCCGATCACCTATCGCCGCATGGGTGCAGGCCTGCCCAGTGCAGCCGCCACAGTACGCCGCGACATCGACAAATTGAGAGCCGGGCTGGTCATTGTGGACAGTCTGGCCTTTGCAGGCGAGGGGGCACCGGAAGAGTCAGGCACGGCCGTCCAACTATTCCAGTGTATCCGGTCATTTCCCGTGCCGTCCCTGTGCATCCACCACAAACGCAAGGGCATGGGGTTGAAGAACGAGAACCAACGCGACCGGCTGTTTGGCTCTGTCTACTACCTAAACTCAGCGCGGCTGGTCTGGGAGGCCGACGCCAACGCCAGTGATGACAGCGACGAACACAACATCGCCCTGGTCAACGTCAAAGCCAATAATGGACGATTGCTCAAACGGCACGCCCTGGCAGTCAACTTCACGAACCAGGACGACCGAATCAAGCGCATCGAGGTGAAACCCATCGACATGCTGGAGGCTGGCTTTGATGAGAAAGTGTCGATGCGCGACCGCATCGTGCACGAGCTTTCACGCGGCGCACTGAGCGCGCAAACGCTGGCCGACAGCCTGGGCATGGAAGAGCGCAATGTCAGTAAGGCGTTATCAGTCCTGAAAAGGTCTGGCGTGGTTGACAATGTGGAACGTGGACAATGGTGTTTACCGGCAAAGGAAACAGTATAACGTGTAACGAAATGTTACCTGGTAACGTTACCAATGTTACCGGTAATGTTACCCCCCCTATATCTTTAGGGGGGTAACAAGTAACATTCAAAAAAGAGTGGTAACATTCAGAGACAAGGGGGGAGACAATGAGCACGCTAGGAGTGATTGGGTATCACAACGGCATGTGGACGTGCCCGAAGTGCAGCCAGGTCGCGAGCGTGATTTTTCACGAGGGGACGAATGAAAATCTGCCGCAGCCACGCGAGTATTTGTGGCTGACCTGTGAATGCGGCTACGAGTGGAAATCTGCGCCGCTGGACACAGGATACGAGCAGCCCCAAGGGGATACCGCCGCGCCGCAGTCCGATGGCCCACAGGACGAACACGCACGGGACTTCGTCGCCTCGCCGCGCAGATACGGGCTGATCCGCGTTGGTGCATTGAATGTGCACAGTGTACGGATACGGCGATACGTTCATCCAAGAGGTATCCCAGGCCGCTGCATGTGGGCCTGCGAAGGCATGAAGAAGATTGCGGAGAAATCACTGGCCGCCGGGAAGGGGGAGGGCGATGCTGTTGTACCGCATGATTGAGGATCCCAAAGAGGGCGAAATGGTGCAGTTCTTGGCCGTGCATGCCGTGCGTTGGCACGAGCACCCAGACGAACCGACTGTGGCCTTTATTGAGGATCGACAGGCCACGAAGGACGCGGCGTTGGGCAGGGTGGTATATGAGAGAATGGAGATGCACCATTTTACACCTGGTAGTTTGCGCATTACGGCGAGTGACATGAGCAATCTAGGCTGGGATAGCGCGAGTGCTTTTATGCGCGCCATTGCCGACGCGCTGGCGGCTGAAGGGGCGGCGAAATGAAGTGCACGTACTGCCACAAACGGTGCAAAGCTGAAGATGTCCGGCAAATGGTATCTATGGGCCATCGTAGTAAATCTGTCGA
>Ga0315288_10001105_pt1 | contig 34537 bp, 21 predicted proteins | sample YL17G11_20_MG_FD_203454 | JGI IMG/M metagenome (GOLD analysis project Ga0315288, IMG submission 203454) | Sediment microbial communities from Yellowstone Lake, YNP, Wyoming, USA - YL17G11_20 | ecosystem: Environmental > Aquatic > Freshwater > Lake > Sediment | place: USA: Wyoming | collected...
CCAAATGGATCTCTTTTAGAGATCCATAGATACCCCGCTGCTTGCGGCGGGGTAGTTCATTGCTTTTTCTACACCTTTGGGGATAAGCCCTTCTGAAGGCCAATAGTTTTGAACCGTCACCACCATCTTCTCTCGATTGTTCTTAACCAGTCGTCTGATTGCCCTTCCCATCCCCTTCATTCTAAAAGCTCCCCAATAGAAATAGTTCACTCCCCGCTCAAAGGCTTCTTCCACCGCATCAGAAGGGATGCCATACCCCACACCCAACCCCAGCCGCCCCACTTTTAATCCGGTTCTTCCTAAGATGGTAGGTTCAAAACTCATGGTAATTGTCCTATGGAGTGTTCACCTTTAGGTGAACCGAAAGGAGATTGTTATATTTCTTAGTTGGGAGGGGTTACCCTACCCCGACTCAAACAATCTGGTCAGGGTGATTACACTACTGACTAACGAATATAGACACGTAGGCAAGCCTTTACACTTCGTCCTGAGCTCAGTGTCGAAGGATGGCTTGCTAGCCAAGCCGTAAAGGCTCGGCTACGCGTTTTTATGGTTCGACAAGCTCACCACATGTCCGTCATTCGTCATCCATCATTCGTCATTTCATTATTACATCCACCAACACACCACACTTTTTACACTTTTTGTCGTTTATGCCAACTATTGAAGTATAATAACCATCTCTTTTGATCAAAAGCTCATTGCAAGCGGGACAATATGTGTTTGAGGTATTGGGGATATAGGCATTGCCAACGTAAACGTATTTAAGTTTTCTTTTTCCCAAAAGAAAAGCTTTGTTCAAACTCTCCATAGGAGTAGCAGGTAAATTCATCTTGAATGCCGGAAAGTATCGGGAAAAATGAAGGGGTATTCGATCATTTATACCTGCCACAAAGTCCACCAGCTTCTGGATTTGCTCTTCTGAATCATTCAAAGTCGGAATGAGGAGGTTGGTGATCTCTATATGAACCTTGTGTTGATATGCAAGTTCAATGGTTCTTAAAATATAGGAGAGTTTTCCCTTGCAAACTCTCTTGTAAAAATCTTCATCCATGGATTTCAAGTCTATGTTCATTGCATCTATTAAGGGTAACAGCTTTGTCAAAGGTTCCTCATGGACATATCCATTGGTCACCAGCACATTGACTAAGTTTTCCTCTTTTGCTATCTTGGCGGTATCAGAGACGTATTCATACCAGATCAATGGCTCAGTGTAAGTGTAAGCGATGCCGGCCGATTTCTCCTTTAAAGCGAAGCTCACTAAATCCTCAGGTGAGACAAACTCGGTAGGCGATTCCTCCTGAGAGATAGTCCAGTTCTGGCAGTTTGAGCAACCTAAATTACACCCGTTGGGACCGGTGGAAAGGATTTGAGCTCCGGGATGAAAATGATACAAAGGCTTTTTTTCTATAGGATCCATTGCCAAAGATACTAATCTCCCATAGTTTATCGCATAAAGAATGCCTCCCTCATTTTTCCTGCCCATGCATACTCCGATCTTTCCATCAGCAATAACACATCCCACCGGACACAGTAAGCATTGAATCTTACCGTCTTCTCTTTTTTCCCAAAACTGAGCTTCTTTTTTCATCATAGGAATTAAGTTCAAACCGACTTTAGTCGGGTCACAAGTCATGCCACTAAAGTGGCTGGGAACTAACAATAATTATATTTTCAATTTCTCTAAAATCTTGGGAATATCCAAAAAGGTTTTGGCAATATGCGCTCCCGCTTCTTCCAATGCTTTGAGCTTGCTTTGGGCGGTTCCCATTTCACCTTCGACAATGGCGCCAGCATGCCCCATTCTTTTTCCGGGAGGAGCGAAGATTCCGCCCACCATGCCGATAACCGGCTTTTTCATCTTTTGGATAGCGGGTTTTGCCATCTCCTCATACACTCCACCGATTTCTCCGACCAGCACCACCGCTTTGGTCTTTTCGTCCTTTTCGAAAAGCTCCAAAATATCATTAAAGGTGGAGCCTAAAACCGGATCACCTCCCAAGCCAACGCAGGTGGTCTCGCCATAGCCGGTTCGGGAAAGGGTATCAGCAACATAATAGGTCAAAGAGCCGGATCGGGACACAGTTCCCACTCTTCCTGGTTTGAAAGCTATGTCCGGCATTATTCCTAAATTTGCCTCTCCAGGAGTGATGATTCCGGCTGTGTTCCCACCCAGAACTATGGTTCCGAATTTCTGAGCCTCTTTGCGGATGGTCATCATGTCCAAAATAGGAATATGTTCCGGTATAACCACGACAAATTTTATTCCCGCATATATGGCTTCAATCACTGCTTCCATGACGAACCGGGCGGGGAGAAAAACGACGGAAGTATCCGCACCGTGATTTTTCACACATTCCTCAACTGTATCATACACCGGCAAGTCCAATACTTTTTCCCCACCTTTTCCGGGTGACGTTCCCGCCAAAATCCTTGTGCCATAAGCTAACATTCTTTCAGTATGGAATTTTCCTGCGCCACCGGTGATTCCTTGAACCATTACCTTGCTATTTTTATCTACCAAAATCGCCATGAAATTCTCCTCACCTTTTCTCTGGACGGGTCGGATGTCCGCCAAAGGCGGATCTGCCTATGGCAGAAATCCGACCCATACGCTGTAGGGGCTTGATTTATCAAGCCCGTTCTTTGCTTCGGGCGGGGACAAGCCCCGCCCCTACATGCTTTACACTCTCAGCTCTTAGCTAAAAGCGCCAACTCCACTGCTCTTTTGGCGATCTCTTCTATGGGTGTTTCGATGCCATGAATCTCGATGTTTTTGAATATCTCCGGATGTTCTTTTCTCGCCTCTTGGAAAATTCTCACCCCTTCCTCCCACATGTTTCCAGTCATCCGTAAGACCATAGGCTTGGAAAGTCCATGCTCTTTGAGAAACATCACCACCCCTTTGGCGAAATCATCGCATCGAGAGATTCCTCCGAATCTTGCACCAAAAATGGCTTTCACTTTGGGATTTTCATCCAAAAGGATAAGCATTCGAGCAAGCCTTTCCGGAGTGGGACCACCACCTGAGTCCATGAAGTTAGCTGGCTTTCCACCAAAGTAGTGAATGAAATCGTTTCCCATTATACCGAAACCCGCACCACCGGGGAACATGCCAATGTCTCCATCCAAATCCAGATAAGGAATTTCCCACTCCCGTGCAAGCTTCTCTCTTTCGGTCATCTCCCCCTCTTCATGTCTTTTTTCAATTCCCATCTCCGCCAGCTCCGGATGCCGGAATAAGGCATCATCGTCTATGCTCATGCGGGCATCCGCAGCGACATATTTACCCGCTTTGGTAAGGATTAGAGGATTGATCTCTACCAGCTTGGCATCATATTTCTTGAACAGGTTGAATAAGGAGACTACAATGTTGCTCACGATTTTTAAATTTTCACCTTTTGCTCCCAGCCACTGGGCGAGTGACATTCCCCAGAATGGAAAAAACTTCTGATCCACATCCAAGCTGATTTTCTTGATCTTCTCCGGCTCTCTTCGGGCAATCTCTTCGATCTCCACCCCGCCTTCAGGACATGCCAAAATCACTATCTTGTAGTTGACTCGATCCAATGTGATTCCCAAGTAGAATTCCTTATCGATGTCCAGCTTTTCATCCACCAAAATCTTCTGGATAGGAAAACCTTTTATCTTAGAAGAAAAAAGCTCGTCAGCTTTTTTCTCTGCATCCTGAGGAGATTGTGCAAATTTCACCCCGCCAGATTTTCCTCTGCCTCCGGAAAGAATCTGAGCCTTCAAAACCACCGGTTTACCTAACTTCTCAGCGAATGCTTTAGCCTGCTCTTTGCTCTCCGCCACCTCACCTGAGGTTATGGGTATCTTGAGCTGGGAAAAAAGTTTCTTGGCTTCGTACTCGTAAAGTCTCAAGGGTTACTCCTTGGTTGGTTTCCCAACAGATTAAACAAACTTAGCAGATGAAACAAAAATATTAGATTGCCATCTATATTCTGTTTAATCCATTGCATCCGTTGAGAATTTTTCGTATACAGAAAATCTCATGACTTACTCGTTAGGTTAAGTTTCTTTGCATACTGCCCGCCACTGAACTCACCCCACTTTCCCCCTCTCTTATAAAGAGAGGGGTTCACCCTGAGGGGATTCACCCTGAAGGGGATTAAGGGGTGTGTGTTTTTTGTCCATAGTCCACCGCTTTTACTGGGTGGATCAGAAGGAACTACGAACCATGAACCGCGAGCTACCAACTGCTTCAATCAAATCCAAGTTCGTCCGTTTTTCGGTGCCTTTTTGCTCATGGTCATGACGATTTTACTCACCTTATGAGCTTGAACTTTCTTCACCGCTTTTTCAAAAATCTCCAGAGCCTGATCCACCGTATCCTGACTTATGATTAAAGGAGGTATAAACCGCACTGAATTTTTCCCACAGGTCAGAAGCATCAACCCGTTTCGGAAACACTCATTGGCAATTTCGTTAGAAAGCTCCGGTGCTCTTTCTTTGGTTTTTCTGTTTTTAACGAACTCGATACCAATCATCAATCCTTTTCCTCTGACGTCCCCGATGGACTCGTATTGATTCATCATCCGCTTTAAATGCTTCATGATGTAATCGCCCATTTTGACGGCGTTCTTCATCAGTCCATTCTCCAGAAGCTCGATGGTCACTAAAGCAGCAACACAGGCGATGGGATTACCTCCGAAAGTGGTGGAATGAGAGCCAGGCTCCCAGGACATGAGTTCATTGGACGCGATACATGCACCCAAAGGTAATCCCGAAGCCAAAGCTTTAGCCACTATCACCACATCCGCGGTCATATTCCAGTGATCCATAGCAAACATCTTTCCGGTTTTACCCATTCCGGATTGGACCTCATCCACAATAAAAAGAATCCCATATTTTTGAGCTACCGCTTTTAGGCGGGGTAGGTATTCGGGAGGCGGAACGATATATCCACCCTCTCCCTGGATCGGCTCTACAAATATTGCCGCCACCTCGTCTGCTGGTGCCACCTTTTGCAAAATCTCCTCATCAATGAACTTGACACAGGCGATGTCACATTTAGGGTAGGTCAAATTAAATGGACAACGATAACAATATGCATAGGGAACGTGAGTTACCTCCGGCACCATAGGAGCAAAATATCTTCTTTGATTCAATTTACTACAGGTTAAAGATAAAGAACCCATGGTTCTTCCATGAAAAGCTCCGATGAAAGCGATGGTGCGTGGTTTTCTTTGGTTATAGCGCGCTAACTTGAAAGCGGCCTCTACTGCTTCGGTTCCGGAGTTAGAGAAGAAAGTTCTTTTGGCATTCTTGCCCGGAGCGATAGTAGATAATTTCTCCGCCAGCTTTCCGACCGGCTCGTGATAGAAATCTGCCGAGGCGATGTGCAACGATTTTTCCGCCTGCTTTTTGACCGCTTCCACCACCTTAGGATGACAGTTTCCGGTAGAGCATACTCCTATCCCCGAATGAAAATCGATAAAGCAGTTTCCGTCCACATCCCATAGATAGGCACCGTTGGCATGGTCGATTACTACCGGGTAAGCTCTGGTATATGATTGGGAAACATACTTTTCATCATAAGCAATCAATTTTTTGCTTTTGGGACCGGGTAAGTCGGTTTTGATTTTTGGACATCTGCCCCAATCCATTTTTTGTGAAACCTTCATGTGAATCTCCCTTCTGGTATTGAATTTATAGTGATAGTGCCAATGTTTCTACTGACATGGCGAACATTAGGAAGTCCTATTTCTGGCAGGACTTCATCGTCCATACGGATTTCCCCGAAATAACATTTCACGTAATTCGTTTGTATTAGTAGAACGAAATATTACAATGAAAATACTTGAGGATACTAAGTCTGTCCCTTAGCATACATCTTACGTAACATTCTTCGCACTAACTTCGACATTCAAATTTCTCCACAATAGAAATCTCGACCCAAATTTAAGATAAAAAGGGATTATGTCAATGGAAAATTGTGAAAAAAATAACAAGCAGAAACGAAGGTCTGTCAACGGATGGAATGGATGAAACGGATTACCATTGTTCGTCATGGATACTCTTACTAGTAAATCTTTCTGGTAACAGACGAGGTCTCCGTTACCAACAAACGAGACCTATCAACGGATGGAGCGGATGTAACGGATTGCCATCATTCGTTACAAACACCCTCCTCCGTAACGATATATAGCAGCGGACGAAGCGTCAGTTACTAAAAAAAGACCTGTCAACAGGTTGAGCGAATACAACAGATTCAGAAAGTTGTTTGCCTCATCTGATTAATCCGCTTAATCCGTTGACAGGTTCAATTGACAGGTTCAATAATGGTTTTATTTTATTTTTGCCACCTTGACGATCTGGGGATGATCATCTATATCTATCTTAAGCAGATATATTCCGCTTCCCACCTCCTCTCCTTTATCATTCTTTCCATCCCAGGTTTGCTCATATACCGTTTCCTCATCCTTTTTAGGGAATCTACAAACTAACTCCCCTGCGACGGTGAAAACGTAAACTGTTACTTTGGAAGCAATGTCTGGTTTCTCTACAACCACTGTCAAGCTATCGGTGAATGGATTAGGAAACGTTCGCACTGAAGTGGCGGGATGAAGGGTGAAAACCACCGGCACTTTTTGAGGGGAGTTTATGGCGCCAGAGGATGAAATTAAGATGGAATCTCTGTTGATGCCGGTTTTAAGTCTTGAAGGATGAACTATAACCCAGAAAAGATCGGAAGTGAAGCCTGAGTCTGGGAGGAGGGTTATCCAATCTGCATCGGTATGAGCATTCCACTTCAAACCCTCACCTTGCCAGTTGGCTACGCTCAAGGTTTTCTGTTGAGACTGAGTATCTCCAAAAGAAGCCTCAAAAAATAATTCTTCAGGTGAGATCACTAAATAGCTGAATCCAGTGGCTTTGGCGGCATTCACCAGACCGTATCCCATCAAAGTATCCGGATGGCTCGCTTGGCTGGAGGTAGTGTGGAGAGCATTTATTATATCCGATGGCTTCCATTCTGGATGAATTTCTAATAGTAGGGCACACACTCCGGCCACCAAAGGGGTGGACAAAGACGTGCCACCTACTCTGGTGTATCCTCCGTATGCGGAAGCACAATAAGTGCTGACTCCACAGGCGACCACGTCGGGTTTGATTCTCTTGTCATAGGTAGGACCCACAGAGCTGAAAACGGCAAGCTTCCCTTGCAGATCCACCGCACCCACTGCAATTACGCTATCACCGTCAGCCGGAGCAATTATGTAATTCCAGCATGGTGGATGTGAACAAGTTCTTTCATTTCCTGCTGCATTCACCACCACTATTCCTTTTGATACCGCTAAATCCGCAGCGATAGTGCACAATGCTGTCTTGCCATCCATATCCTTGTAAGTATACCAATCGTTGTACCCCAGAGAACTGGACACCACGTCTGCTCCCACACTATCCGCCCACCAAAGTCCAGCTATCCAATAGTCTTCTTCAATCTTAGTTTCCGTTGCTGTTACTTCCGTTTTGGCTAAGGCGAATTCTGCTCCGTAGGCTGGACCTATTAAGGCATCGTTCACGAATCCTCCAACGGCAGAAAAAGTGCAAGTGCCGTGATCTCTCTGTCCATCCCCGGACCCATCCTCCACATCCTCATCTCCATTGATGAAATCATGCATAGCTATCAACCTATTTGAGTTCAATATGGAATCGAAGGCGGGATGGTGAAGCCAAAAGCCGGTATCCAACATGGTTATCAAGACCCCTTTACCACTATAACCTAAATGATGTAACTCCGGTACATGAATCTGCGTTAGCTGAGCATCAGACTCTCCATATCCCAGCCCCTGTTTCTCCTTAGTCCCACCCGTTTTTCTTAATTGATTTTCCTCCTCCAAAGGTTTACTTCGGATAAAGGTGACTACTTTCTTTATGGATCGGACAAAGGGAAGGCTCTCTATCCTTTCAATCTGACTCTTATTAGCCATCACCGAAGCTGAATTCAGCCACCTGGAGATCACTCTAATCTTCACACCTATGCTTTCCAGCTCATCCAGATATGGCTTGTTTACTGGAATATCGGTAAAATCCAATCCTGGGTTTCGCCCTCTCAGCATCCTTCTTTTTAGAGATCTTTCGGAGATTTGATTGACACAAAGGCTCAGAGCAGTATTATACTCATCTTTAGTCTTTATTCCTTTGTCTTTGAAAAACACCCATACCGCTACGGAGGAATCAGACGATAGAGTCTCAAGAAATTTCTGGGTTTTCAAATCTACCTTAGGAGTTTCGACAGGGTATTCGAAGATTATTTTTTCCTCACTCTTCTTCTGGGAAAATGATAATTGAGACAATAGGAGAATTAAGCAAATAACCGTCCCTAAGAGAGATTTGAGTTTAGAAGCTTTCTTTGGAGCGTCGAGCTTTAGCAGTTCGACTTTGCTCACTGCCCTGAGCTTGTCGAAGGGCTTGACCTTAAGATAAGAGTTCTTCTTAGAATCCATAAATTACCTCTGTGAAAGAGAGCTAACCTTCATCATCTCTCTCGAATTTATCAAAACAAAATCAACTGTCAACTGTTTTCTATGAAAAGCGTCGACCATCTATCACCTGTACTAAGGGTAAATGAAGTTATGCCATTCAAACCCTTTGGAGACTGCTGAGACTCTATTAATCTATAAGAAAACAGATTATAGCCGCAATATAAGCGTGGTCAATGAAACCAGCACCGAACTTATGGTCATCATCCATTTAATTTAACAAATTCGCCTCGGAGTGTGTCCCACCTTTGGCGGGGCGTAGCGCAAACCCCGCATAGCGGGATTTCCGCTTCGCTACAACAAGCTTGCGCACTCCTTTAACCCAAAAAATACATTAGCATTTTTCTGCTTCGCAGCGATTAAGCAACACTTTAGTTTTCATAGAATCATAATAAACCCTTGTGGTGAAAACCAAGTGTTGCTAAGTTGGGATTAAACCCAACTAATGCATTAGTTCGCTCCGCTTCTAATGCATAATTTGGGTTTAACAATTTTTTTCTAAATTGTCATCATATTTAGTTGGTAACCATAATTTAGATGCTGGTTAAACTGCTTTTAGAAAAAAACCCCCGCTTTTCGGCAGGGGTTTTCTCCATACAAGCCTTATCCTACGCCTTTACTTCTTCTCAGTTTTTGGAGCCGCTTTGGGGGCATGATGTTCCACCAGCTTGTATGCTTCTGCGTATTTAAATTCTTTGTAAGTTGGACTCTCTTTGTTATGACACTTGACGCAAAGCTTTTCAGTGGGGTCAACCAGACCGTTATCCATAGCGATCTTTTTGTTCTTCATCACCGTCATGGTCCAATAATGCTCACCCGGGCCATGGCAAGCTTCGCAGGTCACCCCCTCTTCCATGGAATACTTGTCACCCGAAGCCTCCTTGTATCCAGCGACATGGCATTTGAGGCACTTATCGCTTTTGGCAGCATCGTCAATACCCATCTTTTTAGCAATACCCTTGGATTGCTCATTCAGTAAGGTCTGGTAAGCTTTGGCATGTCCGGTGCTTGCCCACTTGTCGTAAATCTTTCCTTTAGCCTCAGTAAAGTGACACATCTTGCACTTGATGGTCCCGATATACTTGTGCACTACCTTAGTCACTGCTTTCGTAGTATCTTTCGTGGCAGTCGTTGCTGGTTTTGTCGTATCTGCTTTTGCGGTAGCTTCCTGTTTTACCTCTTCTTTCTTGGTAGTATCGGCTACACCGGTGGTTTTCTCTCCTTGAGAGAAAGCTAAGCTAAAGATTAAGAAAGATGCTACGGCGATCAGCACCATCAACCCGATTGCTTTCTTCATTCTTCCTTCTCACCTCCTTTATTTGTTACATCTTTTTCCAGTTATGAATCTAATTCACACATCTTCAACTGTCAAGACAAAATTTTACAAAACGTTTTTTCATTTTAGTAAGAATACCCTCTGCCTGCTTAAGTTAACTTACAGATACATACACCACTTCACAAATACATACGCATCAACCTACACCTTTCTTAAATATATACAACTCACCATCCATTCCTATTCCGAACTTTATTTTATTTTTCCCTATTGTTCATTATTCGTAATTTAGCTTTGTTTTTTCTGTTTTAATCCATTTAATCTGCTGAGAAAGAGTTTTTCTTTAAACAGCTTCAACCTTCTGCTCCATCATTTGCTCAATGGCACCTTCATAAACTTCAGCCAGCTTTCGGACGGACAGATCTATCATTCCCTCGATGATTAGTCTATGACCTTCCACATTTCCAATCACAGAAAAGTGAATTTGATGATCTTGGGCGATCTTTTTCACTATTGATAAATTCTCTGGTTTTACCGTAATGATTATTCTGGATTGTGATTCTCCAAAAAGAAGTGCATCTTTTCTGATCTTTTGATCTAGATTTATTTTTGCTCCTAAAAAGTCCGGTGAAGAAATACAGCACTCGGCTAAAGCCACCGCTATCCCTCCCTCAGAACAATCATGTGCAGATTTTACTATTCCCATCCGGATCATCTCCAGACAAGCATCCTGAATCTTTTTCTCCTCCTCCAAATCCAGCTCGGGAGCTTCTCCTCTAACCAGATTATGGATCACCTTCAAGTATTCGCTTGCTCCCAGCTCCTCCTGGTTCTCCCCCAGAAGGATAATCAAATCTTGTTCCTCTTTAAAACTCATGGTGGTGACATGTTTTAAGTCTTCAATCAAGCCCACCATCCCCACGACTGGAGTCGGATATACGACCCTCTGTGGGTCTTCGTTGTAAAAGCTTACGTTTCCTCCCGTCACCGGCGTGTTCAAAGCGCGACAGGCTTCTCCCATTCCTGCCACACACTCAGCAAAAGTCCAATATACCTCAGTGTCGTATGGATTGCCGAAATTCAAACAATTAGTAATGGCTAAAGGCTTGGCTCCGGAGCAGACTAAGTTCCGAGCTGCCTCTGCCACCGCTATCCTCCCTCCCATGCGGGGATTTAGGTAACAATAACGACCGTTACAGTCCGTGGTGGTGGCAATAGCTTGTTTGGTCTTTCGTAAGCGTAACACCGCTGCATCCGATCCTGGACCCACCACTGTGGCAGTCCTGACCATGGTGTCGTATTGCTCATACACCCATCTTTTACTGGCTATATTAGGAGATGCTAAAAGCCGTAGAAGAACCTGATTAAGATCACCGGGAATTTTCAATTCGGATAGATTCAATTTAGTGGCTTCATCCAGATATTTGGGTTTGCTTCTTTCTCTGATATATACCGGCGCACCACCGCCCAGCGCCAATGAAGCAGCGGGGATTTCCGCTACCACCTCACCTTGCTTTTTCACCCTTAGCAATTTGTCATTCGTTACCTGACCGATGATTACGGAGTGCAATCCCCATTTAGCGAAAATCTCCTGGACTCTTTTTTCAAATCCTTTTTTGGCGATCACCAGCATCCGCTCCTGCGATTCGGAGAGCATGATCTCATAAGGGATCATGTTTTCTTCTCTTATTGGCACTAAGGAGACGTCAATTTCGATGCCGCTTTTTCCTCTGGCAGCGGTCTCAGATGTAGCGCAGGTGAGACCTGCTCCTCCTAAATCCTGTATCCCCACGATCAAATCCTCTTTGATTATCTCCAGGCTCGCTTCCATAAGAAGCTTCTCCATGAAGGGATCGCCGATCTGGACGGATGGTCGCCTCTCTTCGGATTTTTCGGAAATCTCTTCTGAAGCGAAGGTGACCCCATGAATTCCATCTCTGCCGGTGGAAGCTCCCACCAAAAGAACCGGATTTCCTTCTCCTTCTGCTTTTGCCCTCGCTATCTGATCGACTTTCACCACCCCTATGCACATGGCATTGACCAGCGGATTTCCGGTATAAGAATCATCAAAGTATACCTCTCCTGCCACGGTGGGGACGCCGAAACAATTCCCATAATCCCCGATTCCTCTTACCACCCCATCAAACAGATAGCGCACCCGGGGTGAGGAGAGATTGCCAAAACGAAGGGAGTCTAAGCAGGCAATGGGACGGGCGCCCATGGTGAAGATATCCCGCATGATCCCTCCCACTCCGGTAGCCGCTCCCTGATAAGGCTCCACCGCACTGGGATGATTATGGCTTTCTATCTTGAAGATAATGGCTAATCCATTTCCAATATCCACCGCACCTGCATTTTCCTCACCCGCTTTGGCTAAAAGGTTTTCTCCCTCTCGAGGGAAGGTCTTCAGGACGGCGATAGAATTTTTGTAGCTGCAGTGCTCCGACCACATCACCGAGAAAATCCCCAATTCTGTATAGGTGAGATTTCTCCCCAGAATCTTTTTGATCATCTCATATTCTTCCAAAGACAACCCATGTTCTAAAACCAATTCGGGTGTGACCAAAGGTTCTGAAAGGGAAGTGGTTTTTGAATTCATCTTTAATTCCTTAACCTTAAGTGTATTATATCCGCAGCCAGCTTTTAATATACGAGCACATTTAACAAAGTCAACAAAAAGATGAAAGTGGTTTTTTGAATGAATGAGACTTAATTAAGGTAAGGAGGCGACTAAGAAAAAAAAGACAGTCTTTTATCAAATAGGCGTAGATATGCTTAACCTACTGGTTTCATTAGATCTATGAGATTGGCAAAACAGATATGCATTGATTATGGTGTCAAGAACAGGAGAGTGAAATGATTTACTGCTCGAGTTAAAATATTGAGGGAATTTATAAGTAACCATCTCGCCATTCGGCAAAAAGGTAGGCTGATCATAGAAGTGAAACATTTTATTTACAATTTCCTTGCAGGATGGATTGCTTTGAATAGTAGAAATTATCTCAGAGAATACATCATCTTGTTTACTAACAATTTGGTGTCGCCAATAAAAGAAAATCAAGAATAGAGGGAATTCAATTCTTCTATAATAATGGCTACCGTGGGAAAGAAATTCATTTACAGAAGTTATCAAGTAACGACAGAGCCCTTCGTCCTTGTATGATAGTTGATTAAGAAATACGTATGTATTCAGATTCACAAAAAAGTCAATGTTGTTTTCTTTATTATCTGTTCTATCGAACCATGTTTTGTATCTACCGGTTTCGTGACACTTATTATTTTTAATAGTATCAATCAACATTTTTCTGTTCGACCATTTCATCTTCTCAGATAATAAAAACAGATTCACACAAATAAATGTATCAAGATCGAAATTATGTTCCGACAAATCAAAAAAGTTTACGCGCCAGTGAGTCCAATAATTTTGGATTAAATAGCATTTGAGTTGAGCAAGGGTGCTTTTGATCTCGGAATAAGGCTCTAACTCACGCAAGACTAAACCACTAATTGCAGTAACGAAAGCAGAGGAAAACGTTTCAATTCGCCTTGTTTGATTATCTACTGAAAAACAATTATGGGAAATGACTCTTTCGTAAATCGGATAAGATAGCAGACTTTGGACCGGGTTAGGATGTTGGTCGGATGTAACCTTGTGCAATTCCTTTTCTCTGTATATCGTCCTATGTTCTGCCAACATTGTTATAAAATCCAAAGATTGTTTATAAATAGAAAAGCAGTGCTTTTTCTTGGAATACAACTAAAAGCACTACATATACTCTATCGGTAGGAGCTTGGATTTTAACATAGGATTTTATTCTGTAATGATACGCAGCTTATGTGCGGAGAAGAATTGTTTCCTGGTCGGGTTTCTTGCTATCTATGCCTCTGTTAAGCTTAACAGTAACAGGGAGACCTTTATCACCAAGAATAATGCAGAGGACATCGAGTTCTGAGACTTTATTGTTGAAGACAGTTTTGGTAGTGCTTAGCTTTAATCCTTCCCTTGCGTCTAGTTCAAGTTCTAGAGGCTCTTCTTTGGACTTTCCTGGTTCAGAGATACTAACCAATTCAAGACGCGTTGATTTGAAAAATGGCTCTCCCCCCTTCGGGCGCCCCCAATCTTGAATGTTATCCACCATTAACAGCATATGTAATAGTGGGTTCATCTGAATACCAGCGTCAAAGTCACATTCATACTGATAAGACTCTGTCTGATCAACCGATTTTTTACTTTTGCTTAATAGCGCTTTCCGTACGGAACGCGCATGAGACCAGATTGCCCAATCGTGCAAAGCGATGGCACTAACTATCGGAGCAAAAAATCGACATAGGATTTCGTCTGTAGCGTGATAACGTATCAATCTGCGTAGAGCGACTGCACTATGGACTCCATGGTTACGATTCATAAACTCATGTCCCAATAAAAGCCTAAATGACTCCGACTGCAACCGACCAGACCAGAAGTCTCTTTCGATTGCTTCAAGATCTACGTCGATTCCTTCGCGAACGTAAAGCGGTTCAACTGCAACGAATGAGGGCTGGAACCGGTATCGATAATTCTCTCGGAAGTAATGAAGCATAAGTGTGTCGTACAATTGCATTGGATAGGCGAAATCGTGGAACATCGTCGTAAAAAACCAGGCAACTTCGAATGTCAATTGCAAATTTTGGTTGGTCATTCTTTTGATACCAAGCGCCCTGCAGAACATACGCTTAAGAGCTGGATTTAACATGGTTCGATATCGATCATATAGTAAACAGCCCAAAAGGAAATTCTGAAATTGGTGAACGAAATGCTCACGGTACCGAGAATCAATACTCAAGAACTGCTCCATGTTTTTTAGCGATACTAAACCGGTCAGTGCTTTCTTGATTCGAGCAAAATCGAGCGTACACTTAGGCTTTAACACATTCTGACAAATGACTGCTAAATTCTCTTCAACGACATCGCACACCTCATTTAGAAGTCCAATTAATCCCTTGCTATTGAATCCACTATCCGGGTTCCGATAGTATCGTAGAAGAGTAAGCCAGTTGTCTTTTAGCACTCTCGAACTATATAAGTCACAATCCGAAAGAGCCTCGGCTAAACACACGGGAAGATAGAAATCCTTATGTGTTTTCCGGAAGTTCGATTGCCCATCAACTAGACATTTTATGCTTAGATTATATCTTTGATTACCAGATGGGTCGCCTAAGGTTTTGTCGAAAAAATAAGTGTTTGCGTGCTTGCCAATTTTGGGCATATCTTCCCTCTCCGCCAGCCCTGATAGCACCATAATAGGAGTGAGTTGGTCTTTTTGTCTAATCTTTTCAAGAACTTGTAAACCACCACGCTTCCCATAAAGAAAAAGATCAATTATTAGTAGATCATAGAAGTTCTTTTCATAGAGTGAGTAACATTCACCATCCTTGTCAGTGATGCGTGTTTTAAGGATAACAGGACCTATTCCTTTAATAAAGCTGGTATTCCGATAATCTCCCGCAAGACTATCCTGGACTGCCTTATCATCTTCAAGAATCAGGATTCGTTTCGTTTTCATTTGCTATCCTCAAAGGTAAAACTATCTGGACTTTGGTTCCTTTTCCGAGTTTGGATTCTATCTTCATCTCCCCCCCCATTCGCCCTACCGCTGCACGACAAAGTGAGAGACCAATGCCCCGACCATCAGCTTTCTTGACGAAACCAAAGCTCATCACTAAATCTGAAGTCGCTTTACTCATTCCTATACCGTCATCTTTTACAGCAATTTCCAGTTGTTTACCTGGCCTTATCTTCGTTATCATTATAATCGTTCCTTTGCCCTTTTTTTGAATTGCGTTCCGTGCATTTGTAATAAGGTTGATCAGGGCGATTCGCAATGCAACTGTATCCAGAATAACTTCATTGATATTACCATCCAAATGAAACAAAAGACGAATATTGGAACGTGATAATTGCCTATCAAAAATTGAAAATGTTTTTTTCAGGAAATCATTAAGTGAAAACTTTTCGACTCCATGTGTGCTGTCTTTAAAACTGTCAAGGAAGCGAACAATTTCGGATAATTTTTCAATACCATTTCGAAATTCATCTAAGGCACTATTCAAATTTTCAGGAGAATCTTTGTATCTCACACATTTTCCAATTGCACCTGAGATTAAGGTCATTGGTCCACCAAGCTCATGCCGTATTGCTGAAGCGAAAATTGCGGGATTAGCAGCTGTTGAGTTGAGAAGCAACGTATCTAACTCATGCTGCTCTTGCTTAAAATACTTCTCTACTACTCTTCGATATATTTCATTTCTGAATGTGTATACATACTTCCCTTGTTTAAATTTTTTCTTGACAGCGCCACTGCTTTCCGGAATCGTATATGTCCCTGTAGTATCAGTAATAGGAACCGACGACGCACCCGATAGAATATCTGACAATACTTCCCGCACCTCATCTGATTCCCGAATGAAGTCCTGCAGCACGCGAAAGGGAGGTAGCCATTCATCGACTCCTGGATTTGAGATCGCATCGACTACATGACTGATGAGCGTGTTATCAATTACTCTTTTCTTTTTTTTCAGATCCTCAGGTGAATTGACGAGCAAGTTAAAACAGTGACTCATGATCACCTTTGTCAAATATACGTCTCCTTCAGTAAATGAGTACAGATATTCAGGCTCTCTCACAAAAAGCTGAAGTCCTTTTTCAGCACCCCCAAGTAGATCCAGATATTCTTCATAATTCAGATCATACATATAGATTCTATGCAAGCAATCCAGAGGTGAGCAACTTCTATTAGTGTAGGAAGTCAACTGGTAAACGTCCCGGAGCGAGGATAGCACAATCCTAAACCGCTCCAATCCTGCATCTCCGGGAGCCGTGTCAATGAATGCGCGGATGTAATCGAATAATGGTTCTCTGACAGCCCTGTGCAGGTAATGTATCCCGGTTAAGAAAATGATTACCTTCCCCTTATAGAACGGCTTTTTTGTAGAAAACAGATAAGCAATCGCTCGCATGAAACCTCGCGCTGATCCGAAGGAAAATGCTATCTTCTCTACAAAGGCTTTTTGAAGACGCCGGTCCTCAAAACCAAGACTTTTATCTAGTTCCCTCAATATGTCGTTTTGGAGAGTTCTGAAGAACAGAGTAGGGTTTGAGATTGACCAGTAGTCCCGGAAATCCACTATGAGAGATGCTTCGCTCCCGAGGTTATATCGAAATAATCTCCACTTCTCCTTAGTATTCTTTGAACTTCCTTCATCCGATGGTTTCTCTCGGGAATATACAAGGTGCCTATGCATAGCATAGAAGGATTTACCAGATCGAGATGGACCTACAATTATAGCGGTGTTAAGTCCAGAGCGATACCTTTCCCACTGCTTATCAATAGACGGGCGACCAACCCAAAGTTCATCTATCTCTTGAACAAGACCTTCTTGTCTCATGTTATACCGGATTTGAGCTCACTTATGACACTATTGAGATTGGACTTAAGATCTCGCTTGCGTAACTGATCGAGAATGATTGGAGCGACGAAGCGATAGGTACTCTCGCCTGCGGTTTGCACAAAACCCATTGTTACCAAATAGTCTAAACTGGACCGCAAATGATCATAATCTAGATGTTTTATACCCTTGGTTCTTGCGAATTTAATAAGCTCGTTGATAGTAAAATCCTGTATATTGATTGAAGCCAAATGGTATGAAATAAACTTCCCTAGAGGTTCTTGAACATTTTCATGAAACGCACTCATCACAATAGTGTCAAAATCAGGATGCGAATGGATTGAATCAAAAATATCTCCTGCGATCTTTTTTCCCTTCGATATAAACTCTGACACGATAACTGAGCAGTAATGTTGCATATAATTCGGAATTCCGCCAGTGTCCTTGTAAATCCTAGCTGCAATTCCATCCTCAAGTTCGATGCCCAAGCTATTCATTGGTTTTTGTATTAAGGCAAGAGAATCTTCTTTGCCAAATTGTGCTATATATAGTGGGTGGGCAAGGTTCCAAAGGGGACCGCTCTGACGCTGAGTTTCACGCCAAACTGATTTATAGCCGGCCATTATTACTCGATATCGCATATCAGGTAACCGACGCAAAAAATCGAGAATCTTGTTCTTCTCAGGACTATCAAGCAAGACATCGATCTCGTCCAAAAGAAGTATAATTCTGCGTCCGGAACGACCCGAAACAGCTCGAAATGCACTTAGCGTGGCGACATCCTTTGATATGTGTCTTCCCTTGCTCATCAACTTCCTAAGTTCTCCTGTCCAGTACTTGGAAGGATCGAGATTGGTGAGTAACACCTCCTGAAAGCCATCAAGAGAGTGTATTCCCAAACAAGAAATGAAAAATGCTTTACCATAATTCTCGGCATTCGGATCAACTGAGAAAATCTCGTGATTGTAAAGGTGCTCCAGCTGTTTTAGTAAGGAGGTCTTACCCATTCGACGTGCACCATATAGGACAAAGTTCCGATCTGGCTCCGAACGGATTTTCGCGATTTCTGCGTCACGGCCAAAGAACTGATCCCCATACACGGCAGAAAACGTTTCATACGGAGACAACACTGTGAGAAGAAGTTGGTCCTGAGCAGACTGTAATATCAGAGCCCTGACTTGAGCGTCACTAGATAACCGAGCCAATTTATCTGGGTCCAAGAAAATAATGAATGCCCCCTTCAATCTGTCAAAATCGCTGGATTTAGTGCCAAGAACAATAGCTGGGCGCGTACGCCCCCTTAGTTCATCTGCAAAAATTGCATCAAGGGCTTCTTGTGTTTGCATTATCCAAAAAACCGGAGTGATTGATCCTAATTTTAGTCGGAAGACAGTCATATCGAATAGGCCCCTTGTGAATCCTTTACCTATCTTCGCGGGGCCAGTTTCACGAAATGCAGAAGCAATTAGTTTGAAACATCGACTCGATAGCTCTTTAGCCTCCATCTTTAACCTCCGCTATCAACTCATATTTTAAAAGAAGTGTCAGCATCTCAGGAACTTGAGTAAATTTGTGGTCGATATCCTCTGTTTGTATGCGACCTCGTGGACCTGCTATATCCCTAAGATGGCTCATGAACTCTGAGACTCTGGTTGCTGTTTTATCGTCTCCAACCTGAAGAAGAAAATCCTGAAAGCGCGCATCACTAAGTTTGACTGCTAGTTTATGATTTTGAAATATGGTTGGAATGCTTGTAAGGTGAAAGTTCGTATCTCGAAATCTGACATTATTAGCGACTATTGTTTTAAGGTTTTCATAGGCATCGCTTCTTTTGATTACGAACTTACCTGCTTTCATTACCAGTTTTCCCTCAATATGAATGTCGGGATGAATAGTGACAAAGTCTTGATGAACCTTAGAACTAATACGACCATCAAATTGTGTATTATCTCCGATGGCAATATGGGCTGTTCCCCGGATTTTTTCGTCTAGTATTTGGATCCCAGATGGTTTCCTGAATCTGTTGTTCAAACCGATACCAAGTTCACACAGCTTATTCCAATTCGGATCCTTTTCATGTGATGCCCGGAATGCCTTGAGCTTCGATTGAAATTCGAGTGAATTCGCTTTCCAGTCAGTTATTGCTCCTTTATCGAAGGATATAATCACCTCATCTTTTTCTCTAAAGACATGATTAAGCATAGACCCGTTAATCACTATGTCGCCATTAGCAGTATCCTCAATTGGCGCTATATAGACCTCTGCACCAGGAATATTACACCATGACCCATCCCTCGGAATGCCGGATTGTGCAGGGGGTCTCTTCGTGCCCCCTAAATCAAGATATAGCGTAAAAGGTTTAATACGGTTTTTACTTCTAGTAATAAGTTTGCATGTTTGCGCAAAATAAAGTTTCCGGAAGAGAATTTCGTTCCATCTAGCCATTTGAGTAAAGTCAGCTCGAAAGGCTTTTGCGAGATGTTGAACACTGAGTCCGGGCATATGAGCAATACGCGTTCCTACCTTCTGTCCAAGCTGAAGCACGAGCTTTCGAAAAACGGTGCATTGGGGTTTGTCAGAAAGACAATTCAGAATACTATGCTTGTCGACTATTTTCGTCAGGAGTTGAGATGGAAAAGAATCCTTATCGGTGACCTTTTGCTGAGAGTTTTGATTATAGAGGAAAGTCGAGGTTTTTACACCTGCTTTCGTGGCTTCCTCTTCAATATAGGGAACCATCCCTTCTGTCGTCTCATCATAGATGATCAGGAATTTTTCGCCCTTTTTGAGTCGAAGATAATCGCGCACGATTGATCGGGCACCTTCGTAGCGTTTCTTAGCTTCAAAAGTAATACTTCTCATAATTGTCCTCCGGGATCTGAATTTGGAAATCAAACAGCCACATATGGAGTATCAATCTGCTATATATATATTATCTCTCTTTACAGAGATAAATGAAAGATTCTCTGTTGTCAAGCTTTTTTTTAGGATATTTCAAAGAAAATAGAAGTTGAGGAAAATATGAGAACTATTTTATTAGAAGTCTTTTATTGTCCGATTTGGTATTCTTTTATCTTATAAAGTAAGGACCGGTAGCTTATTTCCAGAAGCTGGGCGGATTTTCGCCTATTCCAGTTGGTCTTGTGGAGCGCTTGAGCGATTAAGGTTTTCTCCTCCGATGCTACAGCCACTCCCACTCTTTTTTTAAGCGAAAAGTTTTTGGGATCAGAGACGGGGTGGGTGGATATGGGTGGTGAGCCGGATTCAACCGAACGGGATTGGATAGCATCCCGAAGAACGTTCTCATCTTCTCTGACCACGACCTGCTTGATCAGATTTTCCATCTGCCGAACGTTTCCGGGCCAATCAAAATCCTGTAATAGCTCAAGGGTAGCAGGCGAAAGAGGACGATAATTTTTGTTGTATAAAGCGTAATACTTCTGCTGAAAATGCTCAATTAACAGAGGAATATCTTCTTTTCTTTCCCTTAAAGGCGGCAAAATTAGGGTGACTTCATTGAGACGATAGAATAAATCCTCTCTTATGGTTCCTTCTTTTAATGCTTTTTCCAATTCCCGATTGGTGGCACAAACTATGCGAGTGTCCACCTTAATGGTCTTTATTCCACCTACCCGCATGAACTCGTATTGTTCCAAAACTTGCAGCAGTTTAGACTGCAATTCCATAGGCATGTCACCTATCTCATCTAAAAAGATGGTGCCCTTATTTGCCATCTCAAATCTTCCGGGTTTGGTCTTGTGTGCCCCGGTAAAGGCTCCTTTTTCGTAACCAAAAAGCTCTGCTTCCAAAAGCTCGTGGGGAATGGCAGCGCAGTTTACCTTGACGAAAGGACCGCTTTTTCGGTTGGAGAGGGAATGGAGCATCCGGGCAACTATCTCCTTTCCCGTGCCCGATTCACCCCGGATCAAGACGGTCAATTCGCTGTCCGCCACCTGCTCAATCACCGCTTTGATCTGCAGCATGCCGGAGCTATCACCGATCAGCTTATCATATTGCGACTTCGCCTTCAACTCTGATCTTAGATGATCCAGCTCCAGTTTAAGCCGATTCTTCTCCAGAACGCTCTGGATGTGAATCTCCACCTCTTTGACGTCGAAAGGCTTGTTGATAAACTCAGAAGCTCCCCTCTTTATCGACTCCACCACGTTTCTGGTCTCTCCGTGTCCAGAGAGCATGATCACCTCGGTGATCTGATCCATGGATTTGATCTTATCCAAGACCTCCAATCCTTCCATCCCGGGCATCTTGATATCCAACAGAACCAAATTGGGCCGGGTTTTGGTAACCATCTGCAACCCTTCCAGCCCATCTTTGGCGGAAAGGATATGATAGCTGTCTCCCAGCCCTTCGCTCAAAATCCACGAGACTTTAGGATCATCATCAATAACCAGTATTTTTACTTTTTCGTCTTCCATGCTCTTTGCTTGTTTAGTAGATTGTTGGATTTATGATTTCTGATATTCACTTCTTTTCATATTATCGGCATAAATTTGCACTGCATTACCGTCCGCTGTCCACCGCTATGCACCGAATGGTGCATACTGCCGCTTTTGAGGTTCGCCTAAAGACAAACACTCCAGATTGTCATCTTCAAACAGGTTATAAGGTTTTCTGGAAACTGGAACCTGGACCCTATGTCTCTTCTGGTTCGCCTAAAGGCGAACACTCCAAGTTCTCCTACTGTGAGTGCGAATGTTTTTTCTGACCATTGACCACTGATCACTGTCTAATGATCACTCATTCATGATGCTGGCAGGTTCACAAAGAAGGAGGTGCCTTTATTCAGCTCACTCTCCACCGAAACGAAACCTCCGTGAGCTTTCACGATCCGCTCCACTACCGTCAGGCCCAGACCGGTTCCTTCTTTTTTGGTGGTAAAGTAGCGATCAAAAATCTTGGTCAAATTTTCAGGAGGGATTCCACATCCCTCATCCGTTATGCAAACCTGGACAAACTCCTTCTCTTTTTTGACATTTTCGCACCGAACAGCACTTACCTTCAATTTTCCCCCATCCGGCATGGCTTGTATCGAATTAAGAATTATATTCAGAAAAATCTCCATCATCTGATTCTTATCTGCCAGGACGAAATTTCCTTCTTTATATTCCTTTTTCAAGGTTATCTTTCTTGATACCAGATCTTGTTCCACCAGCTTAAGCGCCCGCTCGAGGATCGAAGCTAAGTCTCTTTTTTCCATTTCAAATTTGTAAGGATTGGAAAAGCTGAGGATCTCTTTTAACAACCCGTCCAGATGGAAGATTTCTTCTTCTATTAAGTTGAAGTATTTATCCTTGTCTTTGGCGTCGGACCATTTTTCTCTTAGAAGCTGTAAGGTTCCCTTGATGTTGGTCAAAGGCTTTTTCAAGTCGTGCGTGATCTCCGACACCAAATTTCCCATAGTCACCAGGCGGGTGACGTTAAGCATGGATTTCTGTTTTTCATATATCGAAGCTGATTGCGAGATGATTATGGAGATTAAACGAATCTGTTCATCGGATAAGCTTGTTTGCTGGCGGTTCCCCACTGAAAGGACTCCATGAATGCTTCTTTCAGCAATAATGGGGAAGGAAACCAATGAATCCAGATGCGATTCTAACTCTGGAATTTCCCTCAGCTTTTCTTTGATCTTGGCGTTTACTTTCTCAAAATTGATTACCTCGTCTTTAACCACGGGAAGGATAAGACTCCGTCTTCCATTTCCGCATCCTAAAGACAGATTCAAAATCAGCTGGTTGGTTTTCTCGCTCCACTCGAACCACAAAGCAAATTCCACCGGCATGATGGTTTTCAGCTTCTGAAAGATGAAAGTGCAAACCTCCTCGAAGTGTTCCAGTGACGAAAGCGAGCTGGCGATTTCGTAAAGCGCCTCCAGCTCTTTGATTTTCTTTATCTTCTGGTTGAACTGCTCCGTATCGTCAATAGCCATGGCGGCTTGAGAGGCGAAGGTGGTCAAAAGCCTTAAATCATCAGAGGTGAAAGGATTGCCCGTCTTCTTGTCGCTTAGGTTGATCACCCCCAGAATTTTATCCTTGACTTTCAATGGGACGCACAAAAGGGAGCGGGTGGTATAATGTTTCTTGCTGAAATGGCTGAATCGAGCATCTTTTTCAATGTCCTCCACCATCAACGGGGTTCCGCATTGAGCTACGTAACCGGCAATGCTTGAGCCTAACTCTAATCGGGTGCGCTTCACGATATCTGAGCTTAAGCCAATGGCGGCTTCTATGGTCAAGGTATTTTCCGGTTTTTGAATCAGCATGATCGAGCCTGATTTTGCTTCGATCACCTGAGTAGCTTCCGAAACGATCTTGCCGAGAAGGGCTTTAAGACTCTCGGTGGTGCTCAAAGACATTCCCGCCTTGTATAAAGCATCCAGCTCCGCCACTTTTTTCTTCAATTCCTGGTTGGTGTTTTGTAGCTCCATTAAAAGATTGGTTCGATCTCTGTCCGCCTTTCGTTTTTCCAGCGCCCTCTGGATAGTCAACTTCAAATCAGAAAACTCTATCGGCTTCATCAGGTAATCATAGGCTCCCTGATTGATGGCAGTTATGGCGGACTCCAAAGAGGCATAGCCGGTCATTAAAATGACCAAAGCATCTTCATCTTTGTGGCGTGCGGCTTTCAGAATATCCATCCCATCCACCCTGGGCATTTTTATGTCCGTGATCACCAGATCGAAACTATCTTTTTTTATCTTCTGGAGAGCTTCCTCTCCTTTTTCCACCGTGGTGACCGCATAGCCGGATTTGGAAAGCAGGGTCTGAAGGCTGTCACACATCCCTCTTTCATCATCCACCACTAGTATTTTTGCACAATCCTGAAGCATAATGTCCTTTTTGAGCGTGTTGTTTAAGTTTGTCCAGCGTCAACCGGTTTAGGTTTAGATTCGCTTCGCTCACTACAAGCCGGCTACGTATCGGTTTCGATTTTAGGTTTGGTTTGTCGTTTCCCCTCTTTCCATAAGCTCATGGATGCTTTAGAATCGTAAAATTACTCCGACTCAATACGTTACCGTTTTTCGACTTACGATAAACGATACCTAACTGAAACCGTAACCTTTCTTGACGAAACCTATTAAAAATTTTCTCGACTATGGTTCATCCTTTGGGCAAAGTGATAATAAAACTGGTCCCTTTTTCCTTTCTTTTTGCCTGAATGGTTCCTGAGTGTCTTTGAATTATCTCGTAGCATATCCACAAGCCCAAACCGGTTCCCTTTCCCTCCTCCTTGGTGGTGAAGAACGGATCAAAAATCTTGGACATATTTTCCTCTGATATTCCACACCCCGTATCGGAGAACTCAATTTGCAATGCTTGGTCGGTTTCTTTTACACATACGTGGATTTCTCCTCCTTGGGGCATGAAGTCCCGGGAGTTGACTAACAGATTTAAAAAAACTTGCTTGAGCTGATCCGCAGAACCCAACACTTTGGGCAAATTTTGGGGCAGATCTGTCTGGATCTGGATGTTTCTGCTTAATAACTCTTTGCTTACCAGAAATACGGTTTGTTCCACAATCGAAGAAATGTCCAATGGAGACATCTCCTCCTTGCCCAGTCGAGAGAAATCCAGAAAGCTTCTGACGATACGGGCGATCCGGTCAACCTCCTCCTTGATGGCTTGAAGTTTATGCTGATTGGGATGGCTATCCTCAATGCTCTCAGAGAGGATCAAAAGATAGTTTTTAATGATCCCTAAAGGATTGTTGATTTCGTGAGCCAAGGAGGCCGAGGTCTGTCCGATGGCCGCTAATTTTTCGGACTGGATAAGTTGTTTCTGAGTGTTTTTCAATTCTGTGTTGATGCTCTTCTGATTCTCATAAAGGATCGCATTTTCTATTGCTACGGTAAGCTGTCCAGCCAAGACGGAGATGAATTCTAAATCGCTATCGGAAAACCTCAGGTCTTGCTTTTTGGGACCCAGGCACAGAAGTCCAACCAGTTGATTCCTGCTGATCAAAGGGACACACAGCTTAGAGTTCAATTTACGAAGAATCTCCATCTCCGCATCTCCACATTCAAGATGGGCTTGAATCTCTCTTAAGAAGAGAGGCTCCTTCTCAGAGAGCAGGAGTCGAGACAACTCTCCGGTGAGACTGATTCCCATTCCATTTTTCTTCCCCGAAGTGTGTACTACCTGCTTGACGGCAGAGGGTTTAAGTTTTTGCCCTTTGAACCTGAGTAAAGAGAGCTTGTCTTGTTTTGGATCCCGGCGGAGGAACACCGCTATATTCTCTATACCTAACTCATCTATCAAGGAGGAAAGCATCTGGCTCAACAGAATCTCTAAGTCGAGCACCGAATTAAGCGTGCGGGACAGCTCGAAAATGGTGTAAAAATCAAAGATTTTACGCTTCAATCGCCGGTTAGCCTCGGAGAGATGATTGAATTTGCTCTCCATAGCACTTTTCAAAATATCCACCGACTCGCGGATTCTTGTCTCTATCTGCACATCCGGGGGATGGAGATAATTAGATGAGCTCTGTGGATCAGACATAAGTCACAAGTAAGATTATGGGAGGTTCAAAAGTTCAAGGGTTTAAGTGTTTATTAACTAAAGATTTAATAAGTGTCCTAAGCATTTTTCTGGTAGATCGCAGTTGTCCGTTTGGATCCATTGGAAGTCAGATGATTGTGGAAATATCTTAATAATTTCTTTGCATTTCACTCGACTCCTGGAATCCTTCGATTCGGCACCCTCCGACTTGGCATAAGGACAGTGAGTCTGACGAGCTTTCAGAGATGGAGAGCTTTTCGAGCTGTCCAATTACAGAGGAATAGGAATGACAACCCTATCTCCACATCGAGCAAATAATTGTTCAATTTGCATCAATAAAGTAAAGACTCCCTTTTTTTCTTTTCTTGCCTAATGCTAAAACAATTTCAAGAAAGATTAACCTGGAAACAAGCATCCATCCACTTGCTTCATTCTTCTTATTTTGATGATCGGCAGAAAAGGAAATAAATTTATCAAAATTTGCAAACTTTTGCAAATTTCGCTGTGTTAATGAAAAGACCAGCACCCCGCCAAAGCGGAATGCTGGTCTATATCACTTATTGGTGTTGTGGAAACCTTTAGATTACACAGGCAATATTGGAAAGCTATAGCTTTCTGCTATTTGTAGGTTAATAAATTACTATTGGGTCATTTCTCTTTTTGCCACTCGTAGAATATACATTTCCCCAGCTCGGGCGCGTATTCATAACATTTCCGATAGTTTCCGAAAGGAATTTTGCCATCTTGAGCAAGACAATCTAAATCTATGTCCTTACACGGAATCTCGTTGTAATTTCCCAGTCTTCTTTCTTCTTGGGGGATCTCTGTTAGGAGCTTATTTATGTATTTAGTCGTCATTGCGCATAAATGAAAAATAGAAAGTTATTTTCTTAATGTTTTCAACCTCAACTATCAATTTTGATCTTTGATCGCATCGCTCAAGCCATATTCGTGTAATTTGTTCCGTAAGGTGCGAGTGGAGATTCCTAAAATATCTGCGGTTTTAGTTCGATTTCCTCCATGCACTGTCAGCGTCTTTAAGATCAACTTGCGTTCCGCTTCGGAAATGGTTGAGCCTATCTCGATCTCACCGGAAGGTAGTTTTATTTTGCCAAAGGAAAGCTCTTTGGGAAAATCACGGGGGGTAAGAATCTTTCCTTTGGCGGTGACCACAGCTCTCTCTATATAGTTTTCCAGCTCTCTTACGTTACCGGGCCAGGAATATTCCATAAACATCTCATAAACTTTTTGCGAAATACTTTCTATACGGCGATTGTTTTCCTCATTGTATTTTCTTAAGAAATACTGAGCTAAAGCGGGAATGTCCTCCTTCCTTTCCTTCAAGGAAGGTATGTGAATGGGAACCACGTTCAGCCGATAAAAGAGATCCTCTCTGAATTTCCCTTTCTCTATCAGTTCTTTTAAATCCCGGTTGGAGGTGGTGATGATTCGGACGTCCACCTGGATGGGAATCCCGGAACCCACTCTTTCGAACTCCCTCTCCTGCAATACCCTCAAAAGCTTAGCCTGTAGATGCGGTGAAATCTCACTTATCTCATCTAGAAGCAAAGTGCCCCGGTCCGCCAGCTCAAATCTTCCCTGAGATTGCCTGATGGCTCCTGTAAAAGAGCCTTTTTCATGTCCAAACAGCTCACTTTCCACCAACCCTTCGGGAATGGCGGCGCAATTGATCCGGATAAAAGGTCCCTCCCGACGAGAGCTATGATAATGAATGGCTTTGGCAATCAGCTCTTTTCCGGTTCCAGATTCCCCGGTGATCAAGACCGTTGCCTTGGTATCTGCCACTCCCTCCACCAATTCAAAGATCTTTTGCATTTGAGGACTTTTCCCCACGATATTCTCAAAGCGGTATTTCTCGATTACCTCCGACCGAAGAAGCTTGTTTTCCCAGATAAGCTGTTTATGATCCAATGCTCTCTTTAGAACTAACTCGATCTCATCCGGGGAAAAACCCTTCATCACGTAGTCGAAAGCTCCCAATTTCATAGCGTCCACCGCATTCTGCACCGTGCCATAAGCGGTCATCATTATCACCTTGGCGTCGGGAAGATAGTCCTTGACGATCTTGAGAAGCTCCATACCATCCATATTGGGCATGCGGATATCGGACAGGATTATATCGTAATCTTCTTTTTTGATCTTCTCTAAAGCCTCTTCTCCGGTAGATGCTAAATCGACCCAAAAGCCGATGCGGCTCAAAGCTTCGCTCAAGAAATCCCGCACCAGCGAATCATCGTCCACCACCAGAATTTTCCCCAGCTTTGATGTAATTCTTGACTCTTCTACCACTTTGTTTACTCCGAAGAATTTCTTCTTAAGACGGATTTATAGTTTTCTGAGAATTGGAGTGTTCACCTTTAGGTGAACCGTTTTGACTTTTTTCATCTTGGTAAAAGCGCGTAGCCAAGCCTTCATGGCTTGGCTGGCAAGCCCTCAAGGCTTGCCTACGCGCTATAAAATAGACTTATAATTTTCTGAGAATTGGAGTGTTCACCTTTAGGTGAACCGTTCCTCTTTTGGTCACAGAATCATAGGCAATCTCACCTGCACAGTAGTCCCTTTTCCCGGCTCACTTTCCACTTCAATCTCTCCCCAGTGTGCCTCCACGATTTTCTTAACGGTGGATAAACCCAAACCGGTGCCACGCTCTTTGGTTGTAAAAAATGGAGTGAAGAGCTTCTCCTTTGTTCCTTTGCTCATGCCTATACCGGTATCTGAAATCTTCAAGATCACCCATTTTTTCTCCGGTTTGGAAGGACGAGCGTTTATCGCCACATCCTGATTCAACTCCACCATTATCTTACCCCCTTGGGGCATGGCCTGGACCGCATTATGCAGAAGGTTTAGAAGCATTTGGCGAAACTGTTCTAAATCCAGATGACAGAAAAGCTCGTCTGGGGGGAATTTTTTCTCCAGATGCACGTTTTCCTTCACCTGGGATGAATCCATTTTAAAGAAATTAATCGTCTCATCTAAGAACTTTTTAATTTCGATCTTACGTGGAGAAAACTGAATGGGCTTGACATAATTCAAAAGGCTCGTGACTATCCTATCCAAAGTCTCCACCCCTTCCATGATTTTTTTAACCGAGCTTTTACGAGGATCTCCAGTCTCTAAATCTCTGTCCAAAAGCTCTGCAAAACCACGTATGCCACCCAAGGGATTTTTAACCTCGTGTGCCACAATAGCCGCCATCTCACCCAAAGCGGCCAAAGTTTTTACCCGCATCATCTCCTCTTCCATCCGTTTCATTTGGGTCAAATCGAAGAAAACCTCTACTGCTCCTAAAATTTCTCCCCCTTTGTCCTTGAGGAGTGAAGTGGAAAACTTTACTGGAATCTTTTCTCCATTTTTCGAGTAGACCTCCTTCTCTCCATTTTCGCATAATTTATATTCATCCGCATTTAACTGATGAGATTTGAGGACAAAGGGCAAGCTGTGTTTCTCCTCCATTCCTTTTCCGATCACCTCTAAATATGGCTTGCCTATCACTTCCTTTGTTCCATAGCCCAAAATCTCCTCTGCGGCTCGATTAAATAAAGTTACGTTTCCTTCCAGATCTATGGCTAAAACTCCGGAGGTCAAGCTCTCCAGGATGTTATTTAGAAAACCGGATATTTTTTCTTTCTCCGCCAAGCTCTGCTTTAGCTCTGAATTGGCTTGCTCCAATTGGAGATTCAAATCCCCGAACCTTTCCTCTAATTCCCGGTAGGCAGAGCGCAGGTTCTGCATGACTTGATTGAAAGTGGAGAAATGAGTAACGAAATCTTTAAGTTCTTCCTCAGAAATATCCAGATGTCCTTTTTCTTCCATCCGATTTCCTCTGTGGTGAACTGTTTTGTTCCGTCATTCTTTCCGGAGAAAATTCATTATGTCTCGCCAAGCCGTTAATTTAATGCAGATGATAAATTATTGCAACATTTTTTTACTAGCTAGTGAATTTTGTTTGAAGAACAGCATTTTTAGCAAATCTAGTTAATTCGCAGATATGTTTTGAAGGTGAGGGAAGAACATTTCTTTCGATCTTCTGGAAAAAATCATTTTAATCCGTGATCATTCTCCTGGAGGAGCTTCTGAATCTTTTCTTCCACTTCCTGAATGAGCTTCGCCTTTTCGGTGATCTGTTCCAGTGCGCTTTTCATTTCAGTCAAATCCTTCGAATCCAGGTTAATTTGTTTCCCTATCTCGGTTGAGGTTATTATTTCTGTCAACTGAGCGATAGTCTCCGCTACCGCCTTCTTTTGTTCTAGATAAATCAGAAGATCGCTTTCTCTGCCGTTCTTTTCCAGCTCCGAAAGAATCTTCCTCGAAATGTTCAAAACCTTATCATAGGCTATCAACAACACTTGATATTGTTCCAATAGATTCATGAGACTATCTTTTATTTAGATGTTTACTGAGATTCAGCTTATGAAAAGTTACTGTAAAAACCAACGCTTGAGCCGCACGTATGCTCGTTTACTGGAAGGGAAAAATCTCATGGTGTAGAGGGGTAATGCAATAACATTGTGCGTTGAAAAAGTAGGTGGTTTCAAGATCAAACTAAATCTGGTTCATCCTCCATGGAAGCCTTAGCTGGATTAAGACAAACAGGAAACTAAGCTTTATTCTTAAGTCCGGAGAATTTCTCCAGCTCTCCTTCTAATTCTGCAATTCGCTCCTTCAGCGTGCTTATATCTGCTTTCAGTTTATGTTCTTGCAATGCATGTTCAATGGAGGACTTGAGATCATTTAACTTAAAAGGCTTCATCACGTAGTCGCAAGCACCATTACGCAGAGCTTCAATGGAGCTTTCGATGGTCGGATATCCGGTCATAATGATAGCCAAAGTCCCCGGCGATATTTTTCTTATTTGTTTTAGAGTCTCGACTCCATCCATTCCCGGCATCTTCAGATCCAAAAGCACCACATCTGCCGGCTGGGTTTGCAAAAGCTCCATAGCTTTCTCTCCGGAATCGGCTAAAGATACTTCGTAGCCCTGAGTGCTCAAAAACTCCAAAAGCAATTCCCGGACGAAAAGCTCATCATCTACCACTAAAATTCTTTCAGAGGACATCGGAACCAGCCTGGTTTTGTCAGTCAATAATCCACTAGAAGCAGATCGTTTAAAGCATCTATTCTTAATTATCGTTACTTGGCAGATAATTCTTAAATTTTTATCTTCTATTGAGAGTATGCTTGTTCGGGCGGGGATTCCCAGACGGGCTAGCGGACGCTCGATAAACGAGCTTCGCCAACGATAAATCAAAGCTGAGCAACAGGTCAAGCCCTTCGATAAGCTCAGGGCAGTGAGCAAAGTCGAACTGCTAAAGCTTGACACTCCACCCAATCTATTGTCTCGTTTTTCTTTTTGACCCTCGACCCTTTCCTTCTGTCTCTTTTCCTTTCTGCATTTTTTCCATCTTGCCCATCTCTCTTCTCAGAATTTCCTCGATGCTTCTCTGAGTTTGATCCGGCTCTATCAAAGCCAGTTTTAACACCTCTTCGATTCTTTCCACGAAGACAAAATCCGTCTCTTTTCTGATCTTCTCTGGTAGATCCAAAAGATTCTTTTCATTCCCCTTGGGCAAGACCACATGCCGAATCCCCACCCGGTGAGCGGCGGATGCCTTCTCTCTTACTCCCGCTACGGGGAGCAACCTTCCTCGTAAAGAGACCTCACCGGACATAGCCACGTCATTGCGAATCGGCTTGTTGCTCATCACCGAAGCTATAGCTAAGGAGACCGCTACTCCCGCGGAGGGTCCATCCTTAGGAATGGAGCCGGAGGGAAAATGAATGTGAATGTCGTGGCTGGTAAAATCGTCATAGTTTATTCCCAAGATCTCCGCCTTGGAGCGCACATAGCTATGGGCGGCTTGGATGGACTCCTTCATTACCTCACCCAGCTGTCCGGTATAAATTACCTGTCCGTTTCCCTTCATCTTCAGGGCTTCGATCAACATCAGATCTCCTCCCGCCTCAGTCCAGGCAAGTCCTATAGCTACGCCAATCTCCGGCTGTTTGGGAATTATGTCCGGAATGTAAACCGGATTGCCCAGATACTCCTCCAGATTGTCCACGGTGACTACAAAGGGAGTGAAACTTTGAGAAGCTTTGGAGCGGGCACATCGGCGGCAGATATTCTCCATCTCCCTTTGCAAGCTTCTTATTCCCGACTCCACCGTATATTGCCGGATGACTTTCTTCAAAGCCCCATCCGTAAATCGAAGATCATGTCCGGATAAACCGTGTCTTTTTAGCAGCATGGGCAAGATAAATTTCTTGGCGATCTCCAGCTTCTCTTCCTCTATGAAACCAGAGAACTCAATGGTCTCCATCAGGTCCTGAAGGGTAGCGGGTATGTCGTCTGAAACCATGGCAGAAGTCACGAATATCACATCCGAAAGATCATAGGGCACTCCTAAATAATTATCCATAAAAGTTGAATTCTTTTCCGGATCCAAAGCCTCAGCCATAGCAGTAGCAGGATCGCCTTTTAGATTCTCCGTTGCCATCTTGTCTATCTGCTCTATCATTATCAAAGGGTTGGTGCAGCTGGCTTCCTTTATGGCTCCCAGAATCTTTCCGGGGAATGCTTCGGTATAAGTCGAGCGGGTCCCCTTGATTTCAGCCTCATCCCTGGCTCCCGCCACGCTCACTCTTACGTATTTTCTTCCCAGAGCTTTGGCAATGGCTAAAGCTAAGGAGGTTTTCCCGGTGCCAGCTGGACCGGCAAAACAGAGGACTATTCCCTTCAAATCCTTCTTCAGTTTGCGAACGCTGAAAAGCTGGAGTATGTTTTCCTTCACCTTCTCCTGTCCGAAATGTTCTTCGGATAGAATCTTCTCCAATTTCTCTATGTCTACATCTACGCAGCTTTCCTTCACCCAGGGCAAAGATAAAATCCAATCTATGTGAGCTCTAACCATGCCATACTCAGCCGAAGCGGTGGAGATCAGTCTCAATCTCTCAGCTTCCAGCAAAGCTTGCTTTTCCACATAAGGAGGAAGAGAGGATGCTTTAATCCTTTCTTTAACTGCGAAAACTTCCTTTTCTTGAAGTTCTGTCTCTCCCAATTCTTTTATCGTTTCTAACTTTCCTCTGTCTTTGCTTTTCTCCTCCCGATATTCAACCTTTGCCATAAAGTAAGGTTCTGTTTGAACGAATTCCTGTAAATAGACCCCTTTCATCCCCTCTATGGTCACTTGTTTCCCCCATTCACCCAAATCTTCGATTCTTATTATCCTCACCTCCACTCCGATAGGAGACAACTGCTCCAAAGTAAGCTGGCTAACATCAGTTGTTCGAGCAGAAGTTAAAGCAATTGTTTTGTCAACACCACTATCTTGAAGTAATCTCAGACTTTTTTTGTCTTCTACCTGAACAATAGAAATACCCATAGGAAAAAGCGCAGTGCTCATCAAAGGAAGCACCGGTAAAACTTCCGGTATATGTTCGTTTGAAACTTCGGTTTTTGCAGACATTTTTTTAGATATGGAATTTGGTATATATAACTTCTCTTATTGTATAGAATCGAACGATATTGGCAATCATTGAGTGAAATAATCTAATTTTTCAAGCCGGTGTCAAGTATTATTTGGCAGGATTAAAATTCTTGGAAGATTATTCACAACAGATTCCCTTGTATTCCCAACATATTTAACAGATTAAACAGATAAAATCCGTTTAATCCTTTAATAGGTTCGACAAGCTCACCACAAGTCTGTTGGGAATCCTTTATAATCTGTTGGGAATTAGTTTTAGAGGAATAACTAACTCCACTTCGTCCACCAGGTTACCATAGACATTGAACACTCGAATATGATAAACCCCGGGGGAAAGTCCATAAATAACCGTGAGAATGTCAAAATAGCAAGTACAAGTGGCTAATCTGGTTGCTTCATCCCGTTCGTGCAGATCAAATCCATCCGGAGTGTTGACTATATTCACTTTAAGTATGGCGGCACAGTTGTAGTCGGCATTCTTATGCAATACCCAAGCAGTGTCGGCATAAGACCAGACCAATACAGAGTCTTTTAAGTAATCTGAAGGAATGGCTTCCGGTTTTACCTTAGGAATCTCCCTTTTGCACTCGCTCTGAGAGGATTGAAATCCAGTGAATTTAGGCGGAATGTCAACCCAGATTGAGTCAACTAAATAACCCCATGGACTGAACACTCTGATAACATAAGTGCCTGGTTGAATGCCGTAAATTGTGGTCGTGATGTCATACGAGCACAGACAATCGCATGTAGGTCCTATCTCATATTCCAAAAGATCAAAGCCATTCGGGGTGGTCAATATATTGACCTTATATTTAGCACAGCAAGCATAGAGGGCGTTCTGGTGAGTAATCCAGAGAGTATTATCATGAAACCACCATGTCAAAACCGAATCGCCAAAAGCGCCTGGTATGATGGATTCTGCCTTTAGCTTCAGTGATGCAGATTTACATTTACTCTGAGAGGTTTCAAATTTCGTGTATTTGGGTGGAATGTCAACTACTCCGGAATCGACTAAACTGCTGTCTGGGTTGAATACTCTGATAAGGTAACTGCCTGGGGAAAGACTAGAAATCTGCGTGGTAATGTCGAAACGACACATACAGTGACAAAGAGAACCGGTATCAGCCTCCGATAGATCAAACCCATTTGAAGTCTGGGTTACTTTGACCATAATTTTGGAACAACAATTATACAGCGCATTTTGATGGATCACCAGAATGGTGTCTCCGTGTGAGTTGAAAATTACCGTGTCACTATTGTTCGACCACTCCATCTTTGGACTCAAGCTACCCTTACACTCGCTTT
>Ga0315288_10001107_pt1 | contig 34525 bp, 82 predicted proteins | sample YL17G11_20_MG_FD_203454 | JGI IMG/M metagenome (GOLD analysis project Ga0315288, IMG submission 203454) | Sediment microbial communities from Yellowstone Lake, YNP, Wyoming, USA - YL17G11_20 | ecosystem: Environmental > Aquatic > Freshwater > Lake > Sediment | place: USA: Wyoming | collected...
AAATGTTTAATAAAATAACATTATATCATTATAGCAATATCAATATTACTCGTAAAATTAGCGTAAAATATTATGGGTATAATAATTATACTTCTAATGATGTAAGATTGACTAATGTTAAGAGGGCTTTTTATTATACCAAGCCAGAGCCAGAGACGTTATTAAGGGGTAGTCAATATCTATATACAGTAAAATATCCTAAAGCGAGGTTATATGATATAACAAAGGATTTAAGGGGCTATTTAATAGGGCATAGTATAAGCGAGGCGTTATATAGGATAAAACAGCGATATAATGGCATTATATATAATATAGGTAAGATTGAAGTTGTCAATTTATTTTATGATACCCGATATAATAATAAAATAAACTTGATAAATGTTTAAATATATGTTATACTTTAGTATATCAAGGGTTGCTAATTAACCTTAGAAATTAGTAAAAGTAAAAAGCGAGGTTAAAATGTTATACCAAGCCAAGAGTAACGGAGATATAGGCGTCAAGGGTTGTAAAATTATAGGTAATACAATCCCAATAGGATATGAGTTGACAGAAACTTTTTTTGTTGACAATAGCGGATTTGGTTGTGATGATGAATTGGCTCTTACCTTTAGTCAATTTTTAAAAAAGGTTAAGCGAGGTTATTTTTACGGAATAAGCGGACAAGGGCAATTCCAAGTTTATATCAAAGAATTTAAGCGTATAGCCAAGCCAAGAGCCGAGATATTAGCCGAGCAGGGAATAGTGAGCAGTAAATTAGTAAAGAATAATACCCGATTGACTATTTATGCTAATGGCGACAAAGTTTTAAGGTTACACTTTACGGATATAATAAAATGGCAAGGTAACAAGATTATTTTAACTTCTGGTGGTTGGCGAACTTCTACCACTAAAAGCCGATTAAATGAATTTTTAGGGGATTTAGGTTTTACAGTTTATCAAAAAGATTATAAATGGTATATTGTAACGCCTTTAATGACTAAATTAGAATTTTTTGACGGAATAGAGTTGACTATATAATTTTTAAGGCATAGCAAGGGCAAGGTTAAGAGATTTTTAATCAAGCTATACAATATAAGGGAGTGATTTAAAAATGATAAAACCTTTTTATAAAATAACTTTAATGGGATATTATAAATTATTAAGATATTATATGATTATAATTTTACAAAATATTAGATTTTTTATATTAAAAAAATACTATAACATATAAAAAAAGGGGTGAAAAATGAGTAAAGAGTATATTGCAAGCGGTTTTGTATATGGTAAACTTTGGGGGGGTGATTTTGGGGCTTACCAGAGCAAAGAGTTAAGAGCCAAGACAGTTAAAGAATTATTAAGCCAAGCGGTTAAGGAATTAAAAAACGGTGGGCTTGATAGTGGTATGGGTTTTGAATTTTTAAAGGGGGCAAGGGTAGATATAAAAGAGATTGAAACTATTACCGTAAAAGGTAAGGAATACCAGAGAGCAGAATATACTATTGAATTTATAGGCAATTTGACCGAGCAAGAGCAAGATTTTTTATATGGTTTACAATAAATAAACTAATAAAAAGGTTATATAATGAACCGATACCATATTAAAACAGGATTTGACCCTAAACATATAAGCCAATTAAAAGAATTGACAGAGCAGTTAAATTGTAAAGATTGGTTATATAGTGAACATTGTCTTGACAATTTAAAATATAGAATAATAGACTTAAAAAAGATTTTAATATTTATTAAAAATAGTATTTTAAATTATAGTCAAGTTTTTGAGTATTACTCCGAGCAAGATATTATAAAGATATGTTATAGACTAAATTATAATAATTTGCAGGATATAATCCTTGTATTAACTCCCGACAAAAAAATAATAACTATATATATAAACTCCGTAGATGATAAACATATAACTTTAAAAACCGAGTTATATAATAAAATTAAGAATAATTAAAAAATTATTTTTTCTAAAGTTTATAAGCTATTGGAATATAAGAGGTTATAACAAAAAGAAAAACTTGACAATACCCGAAAAATATGTTATACTTAATTAGAAACTAAAAAAGGGGGCTATAAAATGGATAACATAACAAAAACTTACCGTATTAAAGAATTTAAAAAAGTTGATACAGAATATAATGAATTTAAGCCGAAGATTAAAATTATAAAACCTAATGGCGAAACTAATTGGATTGATATTGAGCAAGTGGAATTAGAAAAAATTATTGAGATATTAACTAAATAAAAAAGAGAGGTAATAATGGGTAGAAAAAAAGGTGGAAAAAATAAGTCTAAATTAAGTGATGAGATTTTAGAAATAAAACAAGAAACTAAATTAATAGTTAATCCTAAAGAAATCAAAAAAGAAATCCGAGCTTTAAAGAAATTAAAACTACAATGTAGAACAGGCACAAAGGAACGAATTACTCTACACAGGCAGATTAAAGACCTTAAAAATAAATTGATAGACTTTAATAAGCCAGAGCCAGAAAAAGAACCTATTATTGCAGAAATATTAAAGATAGAAACAGAACGAAAAACTATCCCGACGTTTGCAGAGTTATTTATTGATTTACATAAATATACTTTAACAGAACTTCAAAAACATTTAGATTTATTAACTAAAAAAGGCGGTGAAAAATGAAAGGATATTTTTATAGTGAAACAAAAAACAACGAAAACAAAGGCAGATATACCGTTTATGAGGTAGAAGTATTAAATAATAATTTTGATGTAGCAGATAGGCGTTGCAGGACAAAGGCAAGGCAATATAAAGATACTTTGGCAGGTGGTTGGTTTGATGATAAAAGTTTGCCTTGTGATTTTAAAAAGAAGTATACTATTATTAAAGTACCTTTAAAAACAAGAGTATCACCTTATAATAAAATGGATAAATTTATAATAGGTATAATTGAAAGAGAAAGCAATATGGATTGTCAAATTTTATAAAAAGCGAGGTAAAAATGAGTATATTTGATTTAGCTTATTTACAATTAGAACGTGAGGGGCTTTTGAACTCTGTTAATGAAAGCGATTTGATGTTAGACAGAGCTAAAATAATCCGAAATTGGTTGATACAGCAAAGGAAAAATAAAGAGTTAAGAGCAAGGCAATTAAAGAAATAACTTGACGTAGCCATAGTATTTATGGTATATTTAATTAAGATTAACAAAGGGGCTTAAAATGTGGGATAAAATTTTAGAAATATTATATACTAACTTTAAAAGAGAAAACGAATTAAGAACCGAGCAGGAATTAAAACCTTTATCATTTAGGCAGTATTTAAAAAGAGCAAGGTATTAACTATTAACCAGAACCGAGATAAGAGCAAGGCGAGGCGATTAGAGGGCAAAAAGAGAGGTTAAATAAATGGATAACACCGAATTTATTAAATTAGGTAAAGATAGACCCGAAACAGAAATGAGGTTATTACAGAAAATAGAATTTGGTAAGGTAATAATACCGTTTGAATTTTTTACAGAAAATAAAATACCTCAAACAGATATAGAAATTTTATCAGTTTATCAATTTGACCCTAACACAAGATTTACAATTATAGAAGATAATTTATTAAGAATATCTAATGAACACTCTATATATAACTATATAGATAAAGACAGGAAAGTTTTAGTATATAGAAAATATAATTATATAGACCATAATCAAGAACCTAATTTATATATATTTAATGATTTGGATATTTGTGAAAGAGATTTAAATCTTTTTAATGATTTTGACACTATAAGAGATTTAACATTAAAGAAAATAGGCATATTAAATGGTTTAACTTGTTATTTAGTTTTTAAAGAAGATATAAAGGTTGTTAAAGAAAGAATAAAGGAACAACGAGAAGAAGATAAATTAGAAAAAGAAAGAGAAAAAGCCGATAAAATAAATGATGAGTTAAAAAGGAAAGAATTAGAAAGTAAATTATTAACTATTAATAAAGATACTAAATTAGAAGATAAAAATATAATAATTTATAAAAATTATTTAATTGATAAAGTGCAAGGTATTAAAATTGAATTTAAAAAACCGATTGTAGATATTATAGAAAAAAAATATATATTACATAGTTACAGGGATAGCAACGAAGAATTTATAAGTTTAGATTATAGAGAGATAATAGAAAAAATAGAAAAAATATTTGAAACAGGAAAATATGAAGAACCGATAGAACAAAAATATAAAGAAGTTATTAAAACAAATGAAAAATATTTATTAGATTTTAAAATTTATTCTTATAATAATGAAACTAAAGAAGAAAAATTTATTAATAGTTTTAAGATTGATACCGACAAAGGTAAAACAGGGAAAGAACATTTTTTAATAAATAAAATACAAATACCTAAACAAAAAATTAAGTTTTTATTAAGATTTTTAAGGGGTAGGGGTAGTCATTATTGGCATAGAACGGATAATGAAAATACCATAGGAAAATATCTAAAATTAGAGCAGAACATAGAAAATTTTAAATATTATTCTGGCACTCAATTAGATTTATTACAGGGTAAAGAATTTAAAGTTACTTATAAAGACCGAAAAATATCCTTAAATTTTGAAATAGACAATCCCGATAAAGATAAGGATAATTGGCAAGTTAAATTTGGTAATTTAACCTTAAATAAGACTTATACCGAAGTAAAAGAAATATATAATCATAGTAGCTATAGAAGTGAACATATTGCAGGGCAGATAAGCGGTATTTGTGAGTGTTTAAAGTGCGAACAATTAGAAGATGAGATTATAAAATATCTTAATGTAGTTTTAGAGAAAATAAGACAGGCAGAATTAAAAGCAAAAACTTTATTTATAGACTTTATAGAGAAAAATAATACCCGAATAATACTTAAAGATAATTTTTACCTTATAAAAGGTAAATTAAAAACCTATAAATTATGTGTAGAAAAAAGTCAAGTTAAAGTTTATACTTACCCTAATGAACATTACGTTTGTATTAATGAGGATAGTAAAGAGGGGCATAATTTATGTATTTGGGATAAATTATTACAATTTGCTATGGCATTATTAAATGATAGTAAAATACGCGAAGAAATAAACACCTTAAATTAACTTGACATAGCCGAGTTAAATATGCTATACTTGTATTATAGAAACAAAAATCAATAAAAAAAGGCGGTGATAAAAATATGATTAAAGTCAAGATATTAGATGAAACAGGGCATAGCGAATTAGAGGTTGAGACATTATGCGAGTTACAAGAAAAGGTAGATTTAACTGATAAATTTATCTTTGCTGACGGTAATTTTGTTAATACAGTTAGTTTAAATGGAATTACTGAACAACCGCGAGAAATAACAATTATGCCGAGATTAATTGGCGGTTAAGGTAACTTCGTAGTTAGATTAATCTAATGAGTGGAGTTACCGACAAAATTTAACTCCACTCCGTCTTTATAAAAAATTAAAGGAATAAAATGAAAGAAAAATATAAATTACCTAACGGAAAAATAATTAAATGTAGTTATGAAAAAGCATTAAAGTTATGGCAAAGTGGAAAATACGGAACAGGTTACGAACAGAAAAGGAGTAAAAATAATGACTAATTTAAAAGTGGGAATAATTGGAGTTGGTGGGATAGGTAGTTACTTCGTAAGAAGTTTAAGCGAGGTAATTAAAAAGGATATAAACGGCTTTACAAAAATTAATCCTATGGGTATAGATTTAATAGATTATGATTTAGTTGAAGAAAAGAATTTAAGCTATCAAAATTTTGATGTAGAGCATTTAGGATTAAATAAAGCTAAAGTATTAGCCGAGATAACAGGATATAAGGCAATAACTGAACCGATAGACCGAGCCGAGCAATTAAAAGATTATGATTTTATTATTCTTTGTGTGGACAATAATAAGGTAAGAAATTTAGTTTATGAAAGTAATATACCTTTTCTTGATTTAAGGGCTAAAGGTACAGGGATAATGGCTTTTTTGACACAGAAAGAGTTAGACATAAATAAAGAATATCTTAATTTAACTATTGACGACGGAAGTAAAGGCGGTTGTCAGTTTGATGATGATGTAGAAGAAAGAGATATTGAGTTTGGGAATAGAATAATATCTGAAATTGGTTTGCAGATATTAAAGAGATATTTAAAAGGCGAAGTAAAACATAAAAACTATATTTTAATGATTTAAAAGGTAGGTAAAAGTGCATACATATTGGGGATATGATTAAGAAAGGAGTTAAATAATGGAAGAAAATAAATTTGTATCTATTGACGAAATGAAAGAAAGATTAGAAAATTTTGGTAGCAAAAGAATTTGGGAAACAATAGAAATGATAGGTGATTGGAAAGACCGCACAATGTATAGGCAATTATTTTTTCTTGCAGGTGGCTCTTTAGAGGAAAATAAATAATGGCACAAATACTTTGGGAAAATAAGGTTATAGTTTGTGATATTTGCAAGGAAAGACCCCTAAAAAAGACCATAAAAATACAGGGTGAGTGGAAAGGTATTTGTAATGAGTGTGAACCTAAAGAAAAGGAGAATAATAAATGACAAGTTGTTTTAGTTGTTTATTTAATAATAAATTAGATGATAAATGTGAAGAAAATTTACAATACTTTTATGCAGAATTTGGAAAAAATTGCCCGAATTATAAAGCCGAAAATGAAATTAAAGAATTAATAGAGTGTGATAGATGTTTAGGTATGGGGTGGGGAATTGCTGATATAAAGGATAATAAAGTAGGTAAATGTTATAAGTGTAGAGGTACAGGCAAAATAGAGGTTAAAAATGATAAAAAAATTATATAAATGGTTAGATAATTTATTAACAAGCATTAGTAGGGAAATAGCAAGGAGATAAATAATGAAAAGAACAGATAAAGATTTTACTCCATTAAAAGTAAAAGGTATAATTAATTTTTTATTAAGACACGCCACGAGTTATGAAGAAAGAAAAACAATTTTAAACCATTGGGGATTTTATAATCCTAAAAAACATAAAAAATATATTGGAACTAAAATATAATTAAAAAAGGAGAATAAAGATGAAAATTTATTTAAGAAATTTAAAAACAAGTGAGTGGGAATTAAAAGAGGGAACATTAAAAGAATTACAAAAAGAATTAGATGATAGAAAAATTATAATTTCCGAAACTGCGAACATCGGAAATTATGCGAACATCGGATATAAGGCGAACATCGGATATAAAGCGAACATCGGAGATGAGGCGAACATCGGAGATGAGGCGAACATCGGAGATAAGGCGAACATCGGAGATGAGGCGAACATCGGAAATTATGCGAACATCGGATATAAGGCGAACATCGGAGATGAGGCGAACATCGGAAATTATGCGAACATCGGAAATTATGCGAACATCGGAAATGAGGCGAACATCGGAGATAAGGCGAACATCGGAGATGAGGCGAACATCGGAAATTATGCGAACATCGGAAATTATGCGAACATCGGATATAAGGCGAACATCGGAAATTATGCGAACATCGGATATTATGCGAACATCGGAAATGAGGCGAACATCGGATATTATGCGAACATCGGAAATGAGGCGAACATCGGATATTATGCGAACATCGGATATAAGGCGAACATCGGAAATTATGCGAACATCGGAAAAATAGATGTATTTACAAAAGAATATATCTATATTATGTTAGGATTATTACCTGATGAAAAAGGATATTTTACAATGTATAAATCAGTTAATTCTGATTTAACTGCATTTTATCAAGAAGAAAATAAAAAATCCTATCAATATAAAGTAGATAAAGGAGATAATTGTACAGCAAAAAGAAATCAATCTATACAATGTGGTAGTGGTTGGCATTTTAGTAATTTATGGCAAGCTATTAGCTTTGCAGAAAATAAACCCCATAAAATAATCTCCGCTAAAGTGCATATTAGTAATATTCTTTCTGTTTATGATAAAGTAAGAGTTAATAAGTTTAGCGATGTAAAAATAGTTAATTTTGATTTTAAAGGGAAATAAAGGAGAATAAAAATGTTAAATTTAAAAGATTTAAAAAAAGTGCAAACTTATGATGATTTAGAAAAATTAGGAATTGGCAGAATTATATGCGATATTAGTTATAGAGGTGGTAATTTAGGTTTTAGTGGAAGTGATGTATCAATGGCGTTTGATGTAAGCGAGTATCAATTACCGAGAAATTTTGGGGCAGGGTGTAATTATTTAGGTGGTGGATTAAGAGGCGGTATATTTGCAAGTGATTTTTCTACCGAAGTTACAGGAAGAAAAGCGAGATTATTAGAAGAATTAGGCAACGCGTGTGTTAGAGTTTATGAAAATATAGATAATGAAACGATAGAAGATGATGTTATGCAAGGGGTTGCGAGAATAAAAGGGGTGAGAAGTGCATATTAATTTTTTAATTCTATCTGAAGCGTTGCGAAAAATTATTTTTTATTTTCTTGCTGGAGAAGCTGGAAGTTTTTTATTTTTAAATATTTTAGATGGAGATTTTAAAATCTAAAAAAGTAGATGCGTGATTTTTATTTTTTAATTTTGAATACGGGTTGGGCAGGGAAAATTAAATTTTTTTAAATCTAAAAAAAGGAAGGTGAAAAATGAATAAAAGTAAATATAACGCGATAGTAAACAAAGTTATTATGACCATAAATAAGGGAGTGGTTTTAATGACCGAAAAAGAAGAGTTTGCTTATAAAAAACAAGTAATAAATGATTTAAAAGTGTGGTTAAAAGAGTTTCCTTTTATGCACTTATTACCAGAAAAGAGGATACCATAATTAATTTTATAAAAAAGAGGATACAATATTATGAAAAAGACAGGTAATTTATTCGCACTTGCAAGAAAAAGATTAGAAAAGAAGAAAGTTAAATTTACTCTTGTAGATGTTATTGATAAAGCCATAGAAATAAGACGTAAATTAGACGAACAAGAAGTAATAAGACAAAGTAAAGCATTTAAAAAGTGGTATTTAAAAAAGAAATCAAATAAGAAATAGACCAGAAATATGTTATACTATATAAGAGGATATTAAAATGAGTAAAATAAAAGAATATATGAAAAATTGGCGATTAAAAAATAGAGATAAAATTAAAGAATATATGAAGAAATATAGGAGAAACAATAAAGAAAAAATATCTAAAACAACCAAAATTTATTATCAAAATCATATAAATCAGATTAGAAATTGGAAGAAAAAATATATTTTCCAAAAAAGAAAAAAGAATTTATTTTTTAAAATTTTAACTAATTTACGCACAAGAATAAATCAGGCATTAAATCGTAATTCTAAAAAAGGATATACATTGGAATTGTTAGGTTGTAGTATTAAACAATTAAAAGAACATTTACAAAAGCAATTCAAAAAAGGTATGACTTGGAAAAATTGGGGTATAAGAAAAGGTAATTGGCATATTGACCATATTAGACCTTGTAGAAGTTTTAATTTACAGAAGAAATCAGAGCAAAAGAAATGTTTTAATTGGCAGAATTTACAACCATTATGGTTAGAAGAAAATCATAAGAAAAAAATAACGGATAGATTATTATGGTAAAAAAATATATTCATATAACTTATCAATTTGGCATTTTCCGATTTAGTTTTTATAGATTGGGAAAAAGATTTACAATCCGTTTAGAAATAAGTAAAGGGTGGGATAATTAAAAAAGGAGAGTGGAAAATGAACAAGAAATTAGATACAATTATTTACATCTTAGGATTGGTTGTGGTAGGATTATTATTAGTAGGTATTATTAATGTGTTCGCTTCTGACCCCTATGGAGAAGTAAAAGATAATAATAATGGTAACTTAGGTTATATTTTAGTTAGCACAGGACAAAATCAAGGTAGTCAAAGTATTGGACATTGGACAGATGTTAATGATATACCTAATTTAAAAGGTGATAAGGGCGACAAAGGAGATACAGGACTTCAAGGAATACAAGGATTAACAGGGTTACAGGGCATAGCAGGATTAAACGGAATACAAGGTATAGCAGGATTAAATGGTATTGACGGAATAGACGGAATAAATGGTATTAATGGTTTAGACGGATTAAAAGGTGATACAGGAGAACAGGGTATACAAGGATTTGCAGGAGAGCAAGGAATACAAGGAGAAAAAGGCGATAGAGGATTAGATGTTGACCCACAAACAGTTATTGATTTACAAAATACAGATACACAATTAAATAATTCTATAATTGATGAAGTTAATAATCGTATTTTTGGTGATAATAGTTTATTTAATTTATTAAATACTGAAACTATTAATAGTCAAAATAGAGATATTGCATTACAAGGTAATATAAATAATGAGGGTAATGTGAGAGCCACAGCAGATACTCAATTACAGAGTAATATTAATTCTGTTAATTCAAGAGTTGATAATGTGGAACGCAGAGTATCTAAATTAGAAGAAACACAATATAATATTAGAACAGAAGTAAAATTTATTAGAGAAAAGCATTTAGAGGTAGGAGTTTATTCTACTTATTCTACTAATAGAAATACTTGTGCCGAAGTAGGATTAAATATAGTTATACCTATTGGAGAGGGTTATCAAGACCGAGAAAATAAGAAAATAAACGCGAGATTAGACCGATTAGAACAAAAAACAGGCACAGCAACGGTTATAGAGAGAACTTTGGATAATCAAGGTAGAATAAAGAGTATAAGCATATCAGAGGGGCAATTAGCAGTTAGCGGAAAGTTTTAAGTAATAAGAGTAAAACGAAAAGTTGGAACATTAAATTTTAAGGATTATACCTTAAACGGAGAAAGCCGACTAACTCTAATAATAAAAAAGTGAGGGCTAAATGAAGAAAAGAATTAATAAAAATAAAAAAATGAAAATTTATAACATCTCGGTAGTTGTTTGTGCTTTTGATGAAGATGAGGCGTTACAGAAATTATTCAAAGGGGAGTGGGAAGATAATGAGATTATGAGTAGCATAGATTGTGATTAAAGGGAGAATTAAAATTTTTAAAATCTTAAAATAGGAAGGTGAAAAATGAAAAAAAGTAAATGGAATTATGCAGTTGTTAAAAGTATATTTGGTGATTATTGGGTGGGAAAAACTAAATTAAAACCTTTAAAAGAAATAATTTTTACGGATATTAAAGACGCTATTGAAAAAGCACAAGAATTATTTAAACTTCATAAACCTGAATTTGACCCTGATTTATGTGAAGATGAGGATAATTATGATGAAGATTATAGAGCTTTTACTGAAATAGGAGAAACTACCGAAGAAACAGCAGAAAAAATTAGTAACGGTATAGAAAAATTTATTGTAAAAAATTATTAATTAAAATGTTATTTAATTATTTATTAGGTATTTACTGTTTCTATTGTAAAAAATATTATGACCCTTATACTGAAATTTATCTTAATGTATTGTATTGTGGCTCAATAAGTTGCGAGAAAGACCATTTAGTAGGAAATACTTGTGATTTAGAGTGGAGAATATTTATAGGAGGATAAAAATGAAAAAAGATATTAAAATTAATTTATGGGATTTAATTTACCCCGATAATGAAAGAAGTTACGATTTACAGAAAATTAAAATAAAAGAAGCAGATAAATTTACAGGAGATATTGTTTTATCAGTAGAATATAAAGAAGATAAATCATAATTTGGGTAGGTAAATAGGGTAAGGAATAGGGTAAAAGTGGCTTAAATAGGGTAAAATAGGGCAAGAATACACCATTAAATAAGGAGATGAGATAATGACAATACAAGATATTTTACACTTATTAGATGATTTAGACGGATATTTTGAATTTAGATGTGTTAATTGTGGAAGATTAGTTAAAAATGGTAAATTAGTAAAACGAGGAAAAAAAGTTAAAAAGGAGAGTAAAAAATGTTTATAATTTTAGAACACAACGGTGATTATGTTATGGGTTTAATGATGAACGAAAAAGGTGAGAACGAAATTTTTGATACTTACGCAAAAGCAGATGAATTTGCTATGAAAAACTGTGCTTTTAATTATAAAATTATTCAATTATAATTAAATCAAATAAGAAATAAGCAAAAAATATGCTATACTTATAATAGAAAGAGAGGAAAAGATGATTAGATGTGGAGTTGAAGAAGATATTTATTGCGAATTTAGAAGAAAAGGACAATGTGAAAATGCTCAAGATGTTTGTCCAATAGATAATGTGATAGAATTATTTGAAGGCGGTAAAAGTATAGATTATATTGCAAGTGTTACAAGTTTTAATGAATTAGAAATAAATGATATTTTAAAAAATATCATAAATAAATCTAAAAAAGAAACTATAAAAACTATTAAACGCCACTTAAAAGGAATAGAAAAAGCAGTTGAACAATTAGAAAAAGAATGATAAAATTAATTGATGAATATGGTGAAGTAAAATATTATTCTAATAGGCAGGGAATTAAAATTTTAAGAGAAACAAATCGGAAAGAAAAATTTAGATTAGCAATTTGTCCACATACAAAAAGACAAATAATACAAAATTGGCATAAGACAGATAAAAATTGGTTATGTTTGCACGATTAAAGGAGAATAAGATGATAGATATAAAAGAAATAATAGAAAAAATAAATGAAAATAGTGATTATTTAGATAGAATATCCGAAGAATGTTTTTTACAGGCACAAATTTCAAAAGATTATAAAATTATATTCAATATATTAAAAAGAGAAATTCCTTTTATATTTATGGGCTTATCAGGGAGATAAAATGAATAAAAAACGAGAAGAATTTTTAAAAATTTGTAGAATTAGGCAAGGTGAGGAACATCATATTAAACAAGCAAGACAAGATTATATATGTAAATTTTGTAATCAATTAATTATAAAAGGAAATTTTTATTATGCTGTTTTAAGCACTCTTGCAATAGGATATCGTAGAATAGCGAATGTAACAGTTGCGAGATTATGTATAGAATGTGCTAAAAAAGGACATAATGGTTATGCAACGGATGAAGAATTTGAAATAAAATAACCAAAGTCCTTAATTACTTCTCTGAACTAAAAAAGAGAACTCATTAAGGCAAAGATTTAAGACTTATTTACCCAAGAAATTGGCTCAATAGGGTGGATAGGTCTTTTTTATTGAATAGGTAAATAGGGTAATAAATAAGGTAATAGTGGCTTAAATGGGGTAAAAACAGGGTAAAATACCCTATTAAAAGGAGAAAGGCAGATGAAAGACTTTGAATTTTGGTTATATATGACATTTATAATGATAGTTATATTAAGTGGTTTATCTTATTTTATTTATCAAATAGTTTTATCAATAAGTAAGATAGTTATTATAGCTATACCATTTTTTTAATAAAATGAATATATTAAATTATTTAGATGAAAAAATAGAACTTTTTAGACAAAAGAATAAAGACTACCCCAAAATTATTTTGATGAGTCTTGATTCAAAAAATAAAATTTTTGAATCTTTAGAATCAGAATTAAAAATTTTAAAAAATAAAAAAGATAATTCTTGGTATGATACAAAAGATAATTACAGAGGAATACCAATAAAAGTAAAAGAAAATATATTTATAGAACTAAAAGGAGAAATAAAATGGAAACAGCATTACTTTTAGGACTTTTAGCTTTTGTAGTATGTATTATAGTAATAAATTTTTCGTAGATTTTAAAAAGGGAGTAAAATATGTTTGACCTATTTGATATATTAGGTATTTCTACTTTAATGACTTGGGGTAAAGAAATATTAGAGGGTAAACCACAATATATTCAACAACCTTTAAACCCGACTAAATTTCAGTATAGACCAGAAACTTTTGAAGAATACATAAGTCAAGATAAAGCCAAAGACAAGGCAAAACTAACCATAGAATTAATTAATAAGGGTTTTCCGCGTCATTTTTTATTAATGGGAAGTGCTGGTTATGGTAAGACAACCCTTGCAGGAATAATTGCTAAATCTTTAGGATTTAACTTTAATGTATATGTGGGAAGCAATTTTGAAATAGATACTTTAAATGATTTTTTAGTGAAAAATCAAGATAGTAAATTACCCAATGTTTTATTTATTGACGAAATCGCAGAATTAGATAAAAAAGTTTTAACTTATATGCTTCCTATTATAGAAGATTTTAAATTAGGAAATATAAATTTAAGAAAATTTATTTTGATAGGGGCAACGACAGATACTTGGATATTGTCAAAGCGTTGTCAACCATTTTTGGATAGAATACATTGCAAGATTTATCTTGAAGATTATAATGCAGAAGACATTAAAAAATTATTAATACAATATAATGACCAAATACACCGAGCAAATGTTACAGAGGAAGATTATGATATTATAAGTAAAAATGTAAGATACACTCCTCGTTTGGCTATTAGTTTGTTTGATTATTTTGTTGCTTCTGGAAGTTTAGAAAAAGTTTTAAAAATGAATAGAATAATTAAAAACGGATTAGATGATATTGATGTGCGGATTTTACAAAATTTAAATTCCACAAATGGCAAACCCATAGGGGCAGAAGCCATATCAATCATTGCCAATATGACAAGACAAGAGTATCAAGAATTAAGAGAACCATATTTAATCAGGCAAGGACTTATCAGTAGAGGAAGTAGAGGAAGATTAATTTTAGATAAAGGTAAATTATTCTTACAGGAGATAAAATGAAAGAAAGAATAACCATAACTATAAAAGATTTAGATGATATACAAAGTGTTTTGGAGAGTCTTGAATTACTTTTTACAAAACTTATTTATTATTATGAAGAAAAAGATATGAATAAATTAATTACATTAGTATTAAGTTGTAGTGTGTGGTTTGGAAAAATTCTACAAATATTAGGATTTAATTAAGATAATTTAAAGGAGTTTTAAAATGAAAACTCAATTAGAAACTTATAGAATTTATTTAATTAATTTACATAAAAGTTTGGTATATTATAATTATTTAATGCCATTATCAGATTATTTACAAGAAAAAGGTTTACAATTTGAAACTTTAACTAAAGAACTTTTAGCCCAATATTTTACCGATAAAAATTATTCTGAAAATGCTATAAATAATGTAATAAAATCTTGTAGAGATTATTGTAAATTTTTAAAGATAGAAAAACACCCGTCTTTTGAAATCAAAATGTTAGAAGTAATGAGGAAAGAAAGGCAATACCTTACTTATGATGAACTTTTGCAAGGGATTAAGTATTATGCAACTTATTCTAAAAGAGGTATAAGTTCTCAAAAATGTAGTGTAATACTTAAATTTTGTTTTTATACTTCAATTAGAAAAAGTGAATTATTTACTCTTACCAGAGATAAAATAGATTTAACAAATTGTTCTGCATTAGTATTAGGAATAAAAGACAAGGCAGAAAGACAGGTTTATTTTCCTAATAGTTTTGTAAAAGAATTAGTAGATTATTTTAATTCAGAAGCCGAAGAAATTAATGCTTTCAATATTACACCAGCAGAATTTAACTATTTGACAAGAAAGATTGGTAAATACATTGATAAAAAAATGACCCCCCATACTTTAAGACACTCTGGCGGTAAGTATATGGTTAAAAAAAATATTAATGTATTAACTATGCAACGGATTATGGGGCATAATTCATTACAAACCACCCTTATTTATTGTGCTATTGATGATAAACAAGCAGAAGAAAATTATCACGAACAAATAAAATAAAAGGAGAAATAGAATGACACCAGAATTTAGAGAATTTAAAAAGATACCAAGATTGAGTAGAGAAATTATAATCACAGAAAAAATTGATGGAACAAATGGTTTAATTTATATTGATGAAACTAATAACATCTTTGCAGGGAGTAGAAATAGATGGTTGGATGACCATACTGATAATCATAATTTTTGGCATTGGGTAATGGATAATAAAGAAGAATTATTAAAATTGGGTAAGGGTTATCATTATGGAGAATGGTGGGGTAAAGGAATACAAAGAGGATATAATCTACAAGAAAAAAGATTTAGTTTATTTAATGTTGGTAGATGGTATTTGTATGATAAAATTCCGATAATAATCAGTATAGATTTAAAAACAAAAATAGAAAAATATCAAGAATTGTTACCAAAATGTTGTCATTTAGTTCCTATTCTTTATGAAGGAATGTTCAATACTTCTATTATTCAAAGTGTATTAGATGAATTAAAAATTACAGGAAGTAAAGCAAATCCAAGTTTTATGAAACCAGAAGGGATAGTAATTTATCATAAACAAGGTAATTTATATTTTAAAAAGACAATAGAAAATGATGAGAAAGGAAAAAATGAATAACCTTTTTACAATGAGTATAAGTGATTACATTGAAATAATGGAAGAAGCCATTATTTTAGGTAAGGAACGAGGTAAAAAAGAAGGTGATGATTTAACACAAGAATTTTTTGAAATCGCAGCGAAGAAAAATAAATTAGAAAAAATAAAACACTTAGGACAGACAGAAAAAGATATAGACCTTTTGAGTGGGGATTTAAGAGAAAACGGTTTAAAAGTATTTAATATAAAAGAGATAGAACGAAAGAAAAATAATGAAAAAAGAAGGGAAGAAAATGAATGAAAAAAATTTATTAAAATTATTTAATTATTATAAAAAAAGATATAAATTAAGAACTAAATTAGTTATTCAGAAATTGGGAGATGATGATGGAAAGTTCGATTTTGCTAAAAATAAAATAACATTATTTAAAAAAAGTACAATTTCAAATCATCTTATAAATACTAAAAAAATTAGAGGATTACTGGTTCACCTTGCTGGAGGTGATACAAAACTTAATTTTAAAAATAAAGAACAAATTTATAGTTTTGTATTGTTACACGAATTGAGACATGCTATTGATTATTCAAAAAAATATATAACTATTTATGATGTTATGTATAAATATGACCATTTTCAAAAAAGAGCAGATAGATTTGCTTTAAAAATGTTAAAAATAAAATGATAAATCTAACTAATTTAGTAAAAGAATATAAAGAAAAAAAAGATAAGATACTTCTAAATCAGATTTATACAGAATTACAATCAACTATTAAACAGAAAGCAAGATTTATTTATTATGCAAAATTTTACCCACTTAATCTTTATCATCCTTGTAAATTTTGTAGGAATTGTAATAAACTAAATAATGTACCAAAAAATGAACATAATATTATATGTAAAGATTGTGATATTTGTAAATGTATTAAAGGATTTTTTAATTTAAAGAAAAATAATCTTTGCGAATTTGAAGATGTTGAAAATGATATTTGGTTGGAGGTTATGAGAACAATTGAAGATTTTGATATAACAAAAGATTTTAATACTTATTTATTCAGTAATTTATGGGAGTTTATTCCTTCTTTTATTACAAAGGATTTTGTAAAATCACTTTCTAATAAATCTTTAACTAAATTAGATGACGAAGGAAATGAAACTCAAATTGATATAAGTGAAGAAGGAGAAATAGATAAATTAAATAAAGAGCAGGAAATTCAACAAAAATTTGAAAAAACAAAAAATAAAATATTATCATTATGTAAAACAGAAAGAGAAAAAATAGTTATAAATCTATTTTTAAATGATAAAACAATGACACAAGATAAAGCTGGAGAAATCTTGAAAATCAGTCAACAAGCTATCTCGTTGATACTTAATAAGTTACAAAAGAGATTAAAAAAACATTTAAAATAATACTTGTGAAAATAATAATTCGGGGTATACTTAATAGTAGAAAGGCAAAGACAATGAGAAAAGTGAAAAAGAGTAAAAAAGAGATAATTACAGAAGTAGAGTTTTTCCCCATAATTCCAAAAAATGGCGTTATCTGTTTTTGCTCGTTTACCTATCAAAATTCCCTACGAATACAAGACTGTGCAATATTAACTCGCCCCACAGGTGAATTACGTCTTTCTTTTCCTATTAAAAAATTAGTTAATGGAAAAACAATTCAAACAATTTATCCTATAAATAAAGAATTAGGCACACAAATAGAAGAAATTATAATTTGTAATTATGAAAATTTCTTATTAACTAAATTAAAGATTAGGGGTGATAAAAATGAATAAATGGACACAGGAAGAAGAAAAAATAATATTAAAAATGGTAGAAGATGGAAGAACTACCGAAGAAATTGCTAAGATACTTAATCGTTCTTATAAGGCAGTTTCATTTAGAAGAGCCGATTTAACAAGAGGAGAACCAAAAATAGACCATAAATATTGTCCTACTGAAAAGCAAGATAAAAAAGTAAATTTATCTTCTCTTATTATTCAAACTTTAAAGGAAGAATTAAATAAAGTAACTCCTTATAAATCAGATACTCAAAGTAAAACAGATAAAAAAGGTGATACATTAGTTATTCATCTTACTGATTTTCATGCAGGAAAAATAGTTAAAGATGAGAGTGGAGAAATTATTTATGATGAAACAGTTTTTAGAACCAGAATAGATAGATTATGTACTCAAACTTTAAAATTATTAGATAAGAATATTTCTAAAGGAGTTCCTATTACAGATGTGGTTATTCTTTCTACTGGAGACTTGGCTAATGGAGAGGACATCTACGCGACACAAGCGTATGAACAAGAAATTGCTCCGCCTAAACAATGTATGTTAGTAGTAGACGTTATTACAAAGTTAATTACTTCTTTATTAGATAGAAAACTAAATGTTAGATTTGTAGGTGTAAAAGGAAATCATGGAAGAACAGGAAAAGACACAGACCCGACAGCTAATTGGGATTTAATGATTTATATGATTTTAGATTATTGGGCAAAATTTGTTTTGAAAAATTCTAATTTACAAATTAAATATGCCGAAACAGATTATCTTACATTAGATATTAGAGGACATACTTATTTAATTAGACATTTAGCACCAGAACAAACAGATACACCAGCAGGTAGAGTAAAATTTAATGAATGGGCAAGAATGTATGGAGCAGAAGGAATAGTTTATGGACATTTTCATCATTTTGCTTTAAACGATTGTGATGGTGTAAGAGTTTTTAGGGGTGGCAGTCCTGTTGGTGGTGATAGTTTATCAGAAAGTATGGCTAAACATTCAGAACCAATTCAATTAGTTTGGGGAGTAAATGAGGCAAGAGTTAGTACATTTTTCTATGCGGTAGATTTAGGAGAAAAATAATGAAAAGAATATTAAAAGTTTTAGGATTAATCTTTTTGACAAATATAATTTTAACTGACATGGTATCACTAATAGGATTACAAGCAGTAGCTTTAGGTTTATTATCTTATTTATTATTAAAAGAATTTAAGTTAATTTAATTGTGAGGGGGGCTTATTCCAACCTTAATGCTAAAGTTAAAGCTGGCAAGTCAAAAAATAGATAAGTTACCCCTCACCCTTAAAAAAAGGAATTAAAATGGCACAAAGATTAACTCCTATTAAACAAAGAAGTTCAAGTTGTTATCAAAATAAAGTAAAAAATTTAACAGATTGGTATAATCATCTTATTGATGAAAGAAAAAATGAGAAAATTAATCCCAATACTAAGCAAGAAGTCAAAAGAAAAGAATTGAAAAATTTAGATTATTACATTGGGTTATTAAAAAAACCACAAGGAGAGAATAAATGAGACAAGCACTTTTTCAGTTAGTTATAATTTTAATTTGCATTGGATATTTAATTAGCTTAACAAGGAGAAGTAAATGAAAGAAACTATCTTATTATTAGGTGGTGGATTGGTCGCAGGATTAATAATAATGTTTATGAAGGATTTTCTTTTAAAGAAATTTAAAAAAGAAATACCTAAATTAATTTCTGAAGAAGAAAAAATTAAATTATTAGACCTTTATAATAAGGGATTAGTTACTTTATCTCATTTAAAAAGTTTAGGAATAGAAATAGAGAAAAAAGTAGAAGGCGAAATAGAAACTTTTAACGGACAAAAATTAGCAACAGGAATGTTAAATATTACTTCTCCTGTTCATTGGGCTAAAGATATTGCTTCTATTTTTAATTTAAGAAAACTTATTATAATAGGAGTTATAGTTGGTTGTATTTATGGTTATGGCTGGTGGAAAGGAACACAAGGAGTGCAACCTGTATTGGATTGGCATGGAAAAGAAGAATTTGTAGCTTTAAATAACCATTATTTACATATTCTAAAAGATGGAACAATGGAAGTATTAGATAGTGATAAGAAAACAGTATTGAAAAAAATAACTACAAAAGATTTAGAAAATTTCAAAAAGAATTTAAGACCTTATGGATTAATGTTAGAACCTGTTGTGGTAGGTGGATTGGGTGTTAGTAATGCAGGGGCAGGAATAGAAGGTGGAATAGGTGTTAGGTATGCTAAATTCTTTAAATGGGTAGCAGATGTATGCCTAACGAATAAAGGTTTTTATCCCATAGGTGTAAGTTACAAAATAACAGAAAATACAGCAGTAGGATTAAGTGTAGGAACAGGATTTGGGAAAGGCGAAAGAGGATTTTTTGAAAGATGGTTAGCAAAAATTACTATAAAATTCTAAAAGGAATAAAATGCAATTTAAAAAATGTTGTGTATGTGGATTAGAATTACCTTTAAGTGTTCTCACTCCAATAAAGCTAAAATATCAGGGGAAAATAATTATAGTTCCTATTTGCGACAATTGTAAAGAACACAAACAACAAGAAGCACGAGAGAAAAAAAATGAAAACTAAAATTTGTCATAAATGTAAATTGGAAAAGAAGATTAAAGAATTTTCTAAACATCGAATATCTAAAGATGGATTCAGAGATTGGTGTAAATTATGTGATTCTAATTCTTTCAAAGAATATTGTATAAAATATCCAGAAAGAATAAAACAATCGGGGAAAAAGTATCGCAAAACTCATAAAAAACAGTTAAAATTATATAGATTGAAACATAAAAAAAGAATTGAAAAAATTAGACAAAAATGGTATAAAATTCATAGAAAAGAAAGGTTATTATATAATAAAAAATATACCTTAAAAATAAGAGATATAGTTTTAAATCATTACGGAAATAAATGTATTTGTTGTGGCGAAGGGAGAAGAGAATTTTTAACAATAGACCACATTAATAATGACGGAAATATTCAAAGAAAAAAGATAGGAAATAGTAGATTTTATACTTGGATTATTCAACACAATTTTCCAAAAGATTTACAAATACTGTGTTGTAATTGTAATTTTACAAAAGCATTTTATGGTTGTTGTCCACATATTAAAGAGAAAGAAACAGAAGCCAAAAGGAGACAGAATGAACCAATTAACTAAATTAAATATAGGAATATTAAAATATTTAGAAAAAGAATTAAAAAAGAAAAGAACTTTAAAAGAATTAATTTTATTTTTAAAACAAGCAGGGAAAATTTATTTTCAACAACTATTAAAACTTTATAAAAATTTATTCTTAGTATTTGATAAAGATTATCAAGCAAAAAAGAAAGAATATGATAAATATCAAAAAATTAAAGTTGACCTTCAACGTTGTTTAAAAATACTTCAATATGTTGATACAAAATTAGAAAAGGCAGGGATTAATCGACAAAGACGCAGACAATTCTGGAGAGATTTTTATTCACGAGGGCAAGTGCGTAAAGATGTATTTGATGATTTGTTAAAGGAGTTAAGTCAGATAAAATGAAAAAAAATTGTTTAGATTGTCATAAAGAAATAAGTGAAGATGCACAAAGATGTTCTCATTGTGCAAAAATCGGAGAATTAAATCATCATTTTAAAAATTACCCCAAAGTATATTGTATTGATTGTAATAAAGAATTAAGTAAAAGAGCTTATTACTGGAAACATAAAAGATGTTATTCATGTGCAAGGAAAGAAGTATTAAAAGACCCAAGAAATCACCCAAATTATAGGGATGGAAGTTCTTTTGAAAAATATCCTCAAGAATTTACTGATAAACTTAAAGAATCTATTCGTAAAAGAGATAATTATGAATGTCAGAACTGTAACATGACTGAGGAAGAACATTTAACAGTAATAGGAAAAGTTTTAGAAGTTCATCACATTGATTATAATAAACAAAATTGTAAAGAAGATAACTTGATAACATTATGTTGCGGTTGCAATACAAGAGCAAATTATAACCGTAGTTATTGGCAAGAATTTTATACAAATAAAATAAAACAGATAGAGAGATAAAAATGCCATACATTTCAGCAAAAGATGACCGCAGAGAGAAATTAAGAAATAGAGAACCTGCTCTTACAGCAGGAGAATTAAATTATCAGATATTTTATTATGTAAAACATCATATTATTGATATTATAGAAGAAGTATATGTTATAAAAGGTTTTGTAGAACAATTTTTAGGAGATAAACCTAATTATCAAAGATATAATGATATGACAGGAGCATTATTAAGATGTGAAAGAGAAATTTATAGAAGATTAGAAAGAGATGCGACCTATTTAATAGATATTATGAATGGTTATGATGATGAAATTGCGAAGTATGAAGATACTAAAATTATTGAAAATGGAGATGTGGAATAATGAAAGCAGATAATCCAGAAATAAGTATAGGTGAAATAGTAATTTTTATTGTAATGATAATAATAATTATTTGTATGACATTATTTGTTCACTAAAATGAAATTTACAAACATTTCTTTGATGATTGATGGTATTTGTAAAAAGTTAGGGATTTCTTATGAAAGCAAAAATCCCCATTACCAAACTTTTCTTGATGACGCGATTAAATTAGGCTGTATATATAGAGATTTAAAAATTATGATAGGTGAAATTCATGATATAGAAATTAGGCATGGTATTAATGGTATTAAAGAAAAGTTAGAAGAAATTATTAAAGTTTTAGATGAAACCGACCACCAAATTATTAGACTTGCAAAACAATTAAAAGAAAATGTGGATTAAAATATTAATTATATTTTTCGCAGGGATTTTAGAAACTTATTTATTTGCTGGTTGGAATTTATCAGTAAATAAAAAACAAGTTTACATATCTACACTTTTAATGGTTTCATATATGATTATATATTTGGTTATTTTAGATATGGCATTCGGAGATAAAAATTCTCTTTTAATGATTTTTAGTTATACAATTGCTTGTGGTGTAGGAAACTTTTTTAGGGTAAAACAAGAGAAAAGAAAATGAAAACAATAAGAAATTATAATAAAATTGTAACCGAACTTATTAATCTTAATCTGCCTTATAGATTAGAGATAGCAGGTTATGTAAATTATGATAAGATTTATCCGATATTAACTTTAAAATCTATTTCTAAAATGGCTAATAAAACAATTATAATAACAAGTGGACAACATGGAGATGAAACTTTTGCAGTTAATATTTTACTTAAATGGTTAAAACAACCTATTTTATTTAATGACTTTAATTATTATGTATTTCCTATTATCAATCCATTTGGTTATGAAAAAAATCGTAGAACTAATGGTAATAGGCAAGATACCAATAATGATGCTAATTTTATTAAAGATTCAAAAGTACCAGAATTGGCAATTTTATTTGACCAATTTCCACAAACAGTAGATGTTATCATTGATATTCATGGAGATACAGGAAAAGACCGAGTATATTGTTATGAACATAAATCGGAAAATCTTTCCTCAATAGCAGAAAAAGCATTAATAGACAATGATAGTTTATTACCTTATTTAAAAACTAAAACTATTTACAAAAGTTCACTTATCAATGGGGTGATAGTTCCACCAAAAGAAGATATAGGAATAGAAGCATTTTTAGAAAAATTAGGAGTATCTTATTCTATTACTTTAGAATTACCTGGAAAATTTGATGGACAAAAAAGAGCAGAAGGCGGTATTGCAATTATAAATTCTTTATTAAAAAACTTTAAGGAAATTAAATGAAAAAGAGAAGAGTAACTAAGAAAGAATTAGATAAAGTATGTTTAGATTGTTGTGATTTTATTAAGGCAGCGATAGGATGTTTTTATTGTGGAGTAGAGAGGTTAAAAAGATTAAGGAGCAAATAAATGATTTATTGTTGGGTAAGGGATTCTTATGTGGAACAAGATGATTGTTGTGTTTTGTGTAAGAATTATGATTCAGAAAAAGACGATTGTAAAATAGAGGAGAAATAATGATGGGTTTATTAATTATAATAGCATTTTTGTTAATATTAATTATTGCAATTTTATTTAAAATTGAAGAAAAAATAGATAATCTTCCACAAATTACGGAAAAGGAGAAATAAATGACCAAATTAACTAAAGTTCTATTAGGATTACTTTTAATTGTAGTCATTATTTCAGGAATCGCGATAATATACAATCAATTTCTAATTTTAAAAGAACATACTTCTCAAGACCTCGATTTAAAATTTTCATATATTCAAAAACAAATTGATAAAATTTATAATACTATTAATCTAAACGATGATTTATTAAATAAAAGGATAACTAATTTGCCCAGACAGTTAGTTTCTCAAAAATTATTGTTAGAATATAAATTACAAGAAATAAATGTTATTATTATTAATAAAACTTTAGACACTCAAGGTAGCGGAGTTACTTTAAAATATAAAGGAAACTATTATATTTTAACAGCAGGGCATATGGCAAAAGAAAATACTGATAGATTAACATTGGTTGAGAATGACCAAGAAGTTTGTGATTTAAATATAGTTAAACATGATTTTATGGAAGGAGATTCTTTATTTTTAGGGCATGATTTAATGTTATTAAAACCAAAAAATGATAAGTTTAAACCAAGAATCTATACAGAATTAGCAGATTTTGAACCAGATACTTCTAATGAAATTTATATTGTAGGTAATCCTGTAGGAATTGAAGATGTTGTTAGCGATGGAAGAATAATAAAATATAAAGGTAATTTTATGTACTATATTGACCATACTTATTTTGGAAATTCGGGTGGTGGTGTTTATAATAGAGATAGTAAATTAATAGGAATTGTTTCTCATTTAATGCCTGTTAAAGTATTTTGGGATATTCCTGCTTACATGATTTATGGATGTGTAAGATTAGATATAATAAAAATATTTTTAGAGGATGTGAATTAAAATGGAAGAAAACAAAAGATTAAAATATACAACTTACACAGCAGGGGCTATTGAGGCTGTCTCAAATAAAGAAATGAAATCTTGGAGAAAAGAGATAGCAGAAAAATTAGCAAGTCCTGATTTGGGTATTTATGACCCCGTAGAACAAGAATCTAATAAAGTAGGTAAAGAATCTGGTAAACAAGTAGAGTATATTACAGGACTAAAACAAGGTGGACATTGGGATATTTTTTCAGCCGAGATGGAAAAAATTTGGTGGGGTAAAATAGATACTGTTAAATTAGACAGAATAAGATTACTTATTTATCTTTACGAAAAAGCAAGATTAGAAGGAAATTATTTGACTGATTTTCAATTTTGGGGAGATTATGAAGCAGTAGTTAGGTCAGATTTTATTATTACCTATTTACCGAAAGATATTAAAACCGTAGGAACTTTATTAGAAGTTCATATTTGTTATTTATTTGGAATACCTGTTTATTTAATTTTACCCGACCATTCTAAAACTGAAGCCAATTCTACATTAATAGATATTGTAATGAAAAGCAAAGGTGAAATATTTTATAGTATTAATGAAGCATGTACTTTTATTAGAGATAAATATAAATTAAAAGAAATTAAAGAAGAAAAAATAGAATCCAAACCTGAAGAAAAGAAAGAGGAGAAGAAATAATGAATTATTTTATTTTTAATATTAAATTTATATTTGCAAAATTATTATGTAAATTATTGAAAATAGATATTCTTAAAATTACTGAACCATCTATTCCAGAAATAAAAATACCTATTTTAATTGAAGGAGTATTATAATGAGAGAATTTAAAACAGGAGCTACAAGAGATAACGATATAGGAAAGAACGATTATGAAGGATTTTATAGTCCTTTAGTTGTTGAAGCGTTTGGCGATTATATGACTAAACATAGAAAACAATCAGATGGTAAATTAAGAGATTCAGATAATTGGCAAAAAGGAATCCCCAAAGAAGCATATATTAAATCATTATGGAGGCATTTTTTAGATATGTGGTTTATTCATAGAGGTTATCAAAGATTTGATAAACAAACAGGAGAGGAATTAACAATGAAAGAAGTTTTATGTGCTATTTTATTTAATGTACAAGGTTATCTTTTTGAAATTTTAAAAGAAAAAGAGAATGACAGACCATTTATAGAAAAAGGATAAAACATGTCAGACATTAAAGATAAAAAACCAATAGTAAATTTACCAGAAAATGTTCCTACAGATTATACTTTTGAAAGAATGTTAAAAACTTTTATGAAAGATGTAGAAAAAAGTGGAATATTACGAGAAGTTAGAATGAGGCGTTATTATGTAAAACCAAGTGAACAAAAAAGAATAGACAGAAAAACGAGGAGGAAATAAATGAAAAATACAGATTATTTTGTGGATACAGAAGGATTAGAAAAATTATTGGTCGATTATAAAGATACCTTTGAAATGGTTGATGATTATGGACAGCAATTAATTCAAGGTGTTTTATCTACTCCAGATGATTATGCTCTTTGTTTGGATAAATTAACAGGGGCTTATATTTCTTTAGAACCTCTTTATACAATGGCAGTTGCATACAAAGAGAATGAAGAAACTAAGGCTTGGATAACTTTAAAGAGAGAATTAGAAGGAAAAGCAGAAAAAGTAGTGGCTGCATCTTTGGATAGAGAAGCAAGTGCAGTTGTTGAAGTACAAAGAAGAATAAGAAATATTTTAGAAGGTTACGTCGAATCATGTGCAAAGGGAATTGGTACTTGCCAAACACAATTAAAAAGATTTGAATTTCAATTAAAGAATAAAAATACAAAATTAAATGAATAAAAAATTAGTAGTCATCGATTCGGGAAATATTATGCATAAAGCAATCTTTGCTTTTAGAAATAATAGTCAAGTACCATGCGTTTATACCTATTTTAGGATGATGATTGGTTATCTTAAAAAAATAGGTATTACACTTGATGATAGAATTATTATAGCAGAAGATTATGGGTCATGGAGAAAAGATATTGATAAACAATATAAAGCACAAAGAAAAGATTATCGCGAGAGTAAAGAAGATGCAGATTGGTGGAAAGAAGTTTATGGAGAGTTTAATGATTTTATTCCTAAATTAGAACAATGTTTACCCTGGAATTTTATAAAGATTTATAAAATGGAAGCTGATGATATAGCAAGTATAGCAGTTCGTTATTTAGAAGCAGATGAAAAGATATTAATTAGTTCTGATGAGGACTGGCAAATGCTTTGTACTTTACCTAAAGTTAAAATATTTTCGCCTTATTCTAAAAAATTTAAAATTATAAAGAATCCAGAAAAAATATTATTAAAGAAAATAAAAGGAGATATTTCAGATAATCTTTTAGAGGCACCAAAAACAGAAGGCGAATGGCAAAAAAGAAAAATGATAGTAAATCTTATAGAATTACCTCAATATATAGAACAACTTATTATTCCAGTTATTCAAATTTTACCCATCAAAAATTTATATCTTAACAAGGTTCCTTTTCGCACATGTCGCATGGAATTACAAAAATTATATCATTTAGATGAATAATAAAATTAACAAATTTTATTAAATTGGAGGATTAATGTTAAAGGTAGAAAAGAAAACAATAAAAACTATATGTTGGGTATGTAAAGGTAAAAAATGTTCTGTTTGTCATAAAACAGGCAAATGGGAAGAGAGTATTTATTATCATATTATAACAGATAAAAAAGGTAATAAATATTGTATAGATGGAGATTTTATTAAATAAGGAGAAATAAAATGACTAAAGGACAAATTATTAAAACTTTACAAGGACTTTATTTAAAGATTATTTTAAAGATAGGTAAACCCGTTTATTTTGAAATTACCCCTTATGCAACCGAAGAAGAAATTAAAAAAGAAGTCGAATTATCTAAAATTTTTAATGTTAATTTAAAAACTAAGGAGGAATAAATGTTTATATTTTCATTAATTTATCATGATTCAGAATTGTATATTAGAAGAGCAGAAATTAAAGCTCCAACTGAAGTAGAAGCAATTGATAAACTAAAAAAAGCAGTTAAGTATGCTAACTATATTAAAACAGAAAGTATAAGGGAGGAATAAGATGGAAGTTAAAGGTAAAATTTTAGCAAAAAAAGGTGATAATAAAGCATTTAAACTTGATGATTCTAATTGGTATAATCTCAATGATAATGTTATACCTTCTTTGGAGAAGATGAGTAAAGGTGATGAAGTTGTAGTTACTTTTGAAAAAAAAGGTGTATCTCGTTATGTATCAAAATTATCAAATACAACTTATGAACAACCCAAAGAAACACCGAAAGAGGAAGTAAAATCTTCTACAGGATTTGCTTGTGAAGATTGTGGTAAAGAATTAAAAGATAATAAGTTTAAGAAATGTTTTATGTGTAATAAAAAGAATCCTACTCCCAAAGGTGATAAAAAAGAATATAAATCTTATGACAGTCCTGAAAAGATAGCATCTATTCAGAGAGGCAATGCTTTAAATGCAGCAGCAGCAGTTGCAAGTGGTCAACAATTTGAAGACCCTGATGTTGCCAAACAGTTTACTTTATTATTGGCAGAAGATTTTCTACTTTGGTTAAGGGCTGAATAAATGAATTTAATTTTAGGATTGATTTTAATTTGGATAGGACATCCCATAATCGGATTATTAGTTATACTTTGTTGTAACTAAAGAGGAAAAAATAATGATAACAACCGAACAGTTATTTTTATACTTAGAAAAAAAGATACCAACCTTTGTAAAAACTAGGAAGGCGAAGACAGGCGAATTATTATTTACCTGTCCAAACATTACCAATCATAAATTTAAATCAGCACCTTCTGCTACTTTTTCTCCAAGTGGTAATATTGTATGTCTTATTTGTGGTTGGAAAGGCACTATTTATGATACTATTCGTATATTAGAGAAAGATAAACACAATAAAACTGATGCAGAAATTACCGATTATCTTATTGGAGAATTACATTTAGATATGTATGCAGAATTAAACGATTATCAGAAATACGGATGGGAGTTATTACCTATAATTACCAATGATAAAATTCCTATTAGCGGAGAAAGTTGGAAAGAAAATCATTATAAAGATAAAGTACAATGGATAAAATGGTTAAATAATGGATTAAATATTGCTTGTAAAACAGGAGAAATTAATAAAATTACAGTTATTGATATAGATTTAAAAGTTGCTCCTACAAAAACAGATGAAGAAATTTGGAAATTATTAACTGCATTAAATACTTTAGTTCAAGATACTCCACATGGAAAACATTTTGTAATTCAGTATGATAAAGAAATTCATCAAACTGCCAAATTAGGAAGAAAACAAAATATTAAAAGTAGTGTAGATATTCGTAATGATGGTGGCTATGTATTAATAGCCCCTTCTAAAATTGATGCACTCAACTATAAATGGAAAAATTTAGGAATAGAAATAAAATCAATAACTCCAGAATTAAAAGAAAAAATATTATCATTATTAAAGAGAGAAGAAACCGAATCTATTGAAGTTCCTGAAAAAGGAAATCCATCCGAACCTCTTAAATTAAAAAATAATAATTTAGATGGATGTTGCAATGATACTTTTGTATCAATAGGAGGAATGTTAATTAAACAATTAACTCCAGAACATACAGAATTTGTTTTAAATATAATGAATAGACATCTATTAGAAAATCCAATGCCATCTACTGCCATAAAAGGAATGTTAAATTCTTTAGCAGGTTATAAAGGAAATGATGAAGGAACTTATGAACAAATTATTTATGATTATATGAAATTGATGCAGACAGATGTTACACCAAGAGATATAATTGATAATACCAAATTACCGAGAAATATTGTTGATAAATATTTATCTAAATTTGTAAAAGATGGAAAAGCGGTCAGATTAGGTAGAGGTCGATATCAATATAAGGAAAGAATTGAATGGTCTGATACTGCTCCAGAAATAATAGCAGAATATAAATATAAAATACCTTTATTTAATGATATAGCAATTTTTGAAGATAAGGATGTCATTTTATTGGGTGCAAAAACTAATGATGGAAAAACTACAATAGCATTAAATATGCTTAAAGAAATGATAGGACAGGGAACTAAACCTTATTATATTTATTCAGAAGCTGGTTCGCGTTTTCAAAAAACAAGTCAGTTACTTGGTATTACTGGAAAATATTATCATACTTATCATGAAAATCCTTTGGCTATTGAATTAGAGTATAATGCTTTTTCAATAATAGATTGGTTACATTTGGAACATAAAGAAAATACAGATACAACATTAAAACATTTAAACGATGAATTAAATCGAAAAGGTGGTATCCTAATTATTTTTACACAATTAAAAACTACTTCAGAATGGTTCGCTCCTAATTTGATAGACCATTATCCTACTTTTGCAGCCAGATTAATCCAAGATAATGATTCTAAAACAGAAAGTCATTTTGATATTACCAAGATAAAGGAACCAAGAGGTAATTATTGTACATACATACTTCCTTGTACATATAATCAAGAAACTAGACTTTTCCAAAAGAAGGATTTAATATAATGTCTCTAATTAAGAGTATACAAAAATTAAATGAATTGTATCATACATTTAGGCATTCTTATGATGCTCTTAAAAAAATTGTAAAAAATCATTCTACAATAAAACAAAAATTAATTTTATCCGAACAATTTTTAAATCAGGCATACATGTTGATAAAAGATGAATTAGAAACTACAGAACAAAGAAGAGAATTTAATAAAATTATAAAAGGGATTAGAGATGACAAATAGAGAAAAAGGTACACAATTAGAATTTTGGGTAGTCGAACAATTAAAACCAATAGATAGGTATGTTCGTTTATCAAGAGCCTCTGGTGCTACAAATGATATTGGAGATGTAGTTAGTTCTGCATTTTTTATTGAATGTAAAAATTGGAATAAAGAATGTGTAACATTATCTATGAAAACTTGGAATCATCTTATTAATCAATTGCCTATAAACACTTTAAAAATACCTATTTATGTTTATCAAAATAATAAAGGAAAGAAATTTGTGATAATGGATGGAGAAGATTTTTTTAGAAAAACGAGGCAAGAATTATAATGTTTATTCATAGAATAGCAATTTCTCAAGAACAAATTTTAAAATTACAAAATTATAAAGAAGCTATAGGAAATTATATTTTTGAATTATTTGATAAACAAATCAACGAACCAAATTATTATTTGGGATATGTAGTAGAATTACTAAAAATAGATTTTCAAGAATATAATCAAGATAATAAAAATTTTATTGCTAATTTAACCTATAGATTACATGAAGATAAAGAATATAAAATTACTCAAGAACGTTTACAGATAGGATTATAAAATGAAATTAAATAAAAGATATAGATATTTAAGATTATTAACAACAACAATTATGTTATTAGGTGATGAAAATTTATTAAAAACATTTAAAAGATTAATTAGATTAGAACATTTAATAGATAAAAATGAAAAATAAACTTCGTATAAAAGAACCCATTTGGATTTCTCACTCAATTGGTATTGCTGCAAAAAGAGCATTTGCAGACCTTGAAATAGAAATAATGTACAAGGATAAATATCATAATAGAGTATTTCCAGCAACTTATTTTATTAAAGCAGAAAAAATTATTACATACCCTTATAGATACATTGGTGGTAATAGAATTTATATTGTTCCTATTAATGATTTAACAATTATAAGGGAGGAATAAGATGGACTATTGTGGAAGTTGCGATATTGCCTATGAAGGAAGAGATTGTCCTTTATGTGAAGCATTAAAAGAAATAGAAGAACTAAAAAAAGAAATTGAAAGAATAAATAATGAGGAGTAAAAATGGGTAGAAAAAGGGGTGGCAAAAATAAAACTAAAGCAGAAGTTGCTTTAAAAATAGTGAAAGAACAAGAAAAAGTAGTATCTAATTCCTTAGTAGAAAAAAATAATATACAAATCTCTCAAGAAAGAAAAGACAAATTAAATGCTACATTAAGAGAGATTAATAAAGTTATTCCTGATTCAGTTAAGTATGCTAATACTATTGAAATTAAAGAGAGACAATCTTTTGGTTATAAATGTTTAGATAAATTAACTGGTGGTGGTATTATCAGGGGTAATTTTACGACTATTTGGGGGTCAAAAGCATGTGGAAAAAGTACAATTGCTTATAAAATGATTGCAACAGCTCAAAAAGAAGGTAAAATAGCAACTTATTTGGATATTGAAAGGTCTTACGACCCCCTATGGGCTGCAAAATTTGGAGTAAATGTAAATGATTTAGTTATTGTGAATATAGAAACAGCAGAACAAGCATTAGATACAATTATAAAATTATGTCGAAAGGATGTTATTGATTTGATTGTTTTGGATAGTATTCAAGGTCTTACACCAAAACAAGAAAACTATGCTGGTAAAGGAGAAAAAGAAAGGTCTGTGGAAGACGATAGTATGGCATTACTTGCCCGTAAACTTTCACAATTTTTTAGAATGGCTGCTGCTCCAGTTTCTGAGGCTAAATGTGCAGTATTATTGATTGGTCAAGCACGAATGGATTTATCATCATTTATTAAGTTAGAAACCTTATCAGGAGGTCATGCTTTATTACATAATAGTAGATTAATTTTAAGACTTCGTAGAGGGCAAAAAACCGATGCACCAATGGAAAAAAGACCTAATGGTAAATTAACAGAAAAAGGAAAAGAAGAAATGGAAAATGTTCCCATTGGATTCGATTTAGTTATAACTGTTCAGAAAAGTCAAATTCGGGGTTGCGTCGAGGGGGATAGTGTTCACGTTCCTTTTTATTCAGAGGATGGAATCCATGATTAAATGTATAGATTGTAGTAAAAAATTAAGTAATTATCGAGCAAAAAGGTGTAAACCTTGTGCTGGAAAATACTATATTAAAATCCATCCAGAATTAAAAAAGAAAATAAAATATTGCTCTGAATGTAAAAAAGAATTAAAAGGACATGGAAATCCAAAATTATGTCATTCATGTAATTCTAAAATTACATCCAAAAAGGATGGATTTTTTATTAAAAAACATTATTGTAAATGTGGAAATGAAATTACAGGTCATTCAAGAAATTCAAAATATTGTCAAAAATGTAAAGGTAAAGTAAGTGGAGAAAAAATCAAAACAACGTTATGTAAGCATCACATTGATACCCATCATTCTAACGAACAAGAAGATAATATTATTTATTTGAGTAGAGGAGAACATACAAAAGCTCATGCAAGTTTAAATAAATTGATTTTTGAATTATTAGAAAGAAAAATCATTAGATTTGATAGAAACGAAAAAATATATAAAATTAGGAAGGAATAAAAGAATGAAAAAATTACCTAAAAGAACTTTATTAGACGAAATAAGATATTATGGATTTTATGTTTGGTGGAATTTTCTTACTGATTTAAAATGGAAAATACCAAATTTAATCCATCGTGCTTATTATGGATGGGGTAAGGCAGATACTTGGGATTTTGATTATTATTTAGCAAAAATAATTAGTGAAGGAATTACTTATCTCAAAAAAGATAAATCAGGAATCCCTTGTGATTTAGCAGAAAAATATGATGATAAAACTGCTATAATAAAACGAGATGAAAGATTAGATAAAATGATTCGTGCTTTTAAATTACATCTTATTTGGGTGGATAGAGATAGAGTTTTAACTGAAGAAGAAGAAAAAGAATACCAAGAAGGGTTGGAATTATTTATAAAATACATGGGAGACCTCTGGGATTAAAATGAAATCAGATATTTTAATTAATGAAGTTAATTTAATTGTAGATAAATCTATTAAAGAATTTACTATTCGAACATTAGAAAATGCTCCAGATTATTTTTATAAAGCAATGGCTTCTTCTACAGGAAAATATCATCCAACCTGTACTAATAAAGAAGGGGGATTAATTATTCATGTGAAAAGAGCTACTTATATTGTTAATAGATTATGCGATGGTTATGGAATTAAAGATATTGATAGAGATATAGTTCTTTCAGCAATTATTTTACATGATATTGCTAAAGTTCCTTCTCCTAAAGAAAATCCACAAATTACTTATGCAGACTATGAAAATCATCCGATTAATGCAGAAAAATATTGGTTCGGAGAAAAAGAAACTATTGAATTGGGAATTGATAATTTGGCTAAAATAACTAATTGTATTCGTTATCATATGGGTTTGTGGACTCCCCAATTTATAAAAAAAGGAATTAAAGATTATACCTTATTAGAATTGATTGTTTATACTGCGGATTATATTGCAACAACAAAAGATTTAATAACACCAAAGGATAATTAAAATGATAAATAAAAATATTAAATTATTAAAAGATTTTAAGAAATATTGTGTAAAACATCCAGAACAAAGATTTTGGCAAGCATTAAGGAATTGGAGTGGTTTTGCTTTTATTTATGCAAATAAAGATACAAGAATTAATGATGCTGGACAAGATACTTTTTATTTTGAAGGAAAGGATAAATAAAATGGGAGAAGATAAACTTTATAAAGGATTAAGAATAAAAG
>Ga0315288_10001108_pt1 | contig 34523 bp, 31 predicted proteins | sample YL17G11_20_MG_FD_203454 | JGI IMG/M metagenome (GOLD analysis project Ga0315288, IMG submission 203454) | Sediment microbial communities from Yellowstone Lake, YNP, Wyoming, USA - YL17G11_20 | ecosystem: Environmental > Aquatic > Freshwater > Lake > Sediment | place: USA: Wyoming | collected...
ATGAGGGCCGCGCCTGGGATCGTCAGCACCCAGGCCCACATCACGTTCACGGTGACGCCCCAGCGTACCGCCGAGAGCCGCCGGGTGGCGCCCACGCCCACGATGGCGCCGGTGATGGTGTGGGTGGTGCTCACGGGGATGCCGGCCGCGGCGGTGCCGAAAAGTGAGGCCGCCGCCGAGATCTCGGCGCAGAAGCCGTCAATGGGCTGAAGTTTGGTGATGCGCATGCCCATGGTCTTGATGATCCGCCAGCCGCCGGCCAGGGTCCCCGCGGCCATGGCGACGCCGGCCATCACCACGACCCAGGTGGGCACGTGGAAGGCCATGGGGATCTGGCTGTTCTTGTAGATCAGCAAGGCCACGATGCCCATGGTCTTCTGGGCGTCATTCGTGCCATGGCCCAGGCTGTAGAGCGCCGCGGAGAGAAGTTGGAGCCGGCGGAAGTACGGCGCCGTGGCTTTCGGCGAGGTGTGCCAGAACAGCCGGCTCACCAGCAGCCGCAGCGCGCAGCCCAACACCAGCCCGATCAGCGGCGAGAGCACGATGAAGGCCACGATCTTGAGGATGCCGCCGGTGAGCAGCGACCCGACTCCCGACTTCACCACCGCCGCCCCGGCTAGGCCGCCGATCAAGGCGTGCGAGGAACTGGTCGGCAGCCCCAGGCGCCAGGTGATGAGATCCCAGACGATGGCCCCCAGCAGCGCCGCCAGGATCACCTCGTTGTTCACCGCCGCCTCGTGCACGACCCCCTTGCCGATGGTGGTGGCGACCTGGAAGCCGAAGAGAAACACGGCGATGAAGTTGAACGCCGCCGCCCAGCCCACGGCGTAGATCGGCCGCAGCACGCGCGTGGAGACGACGGTGGCGATCGAGTTGGCCGCGTCGTGGAAGCCGTTCACGAAGTCGAAGGCGAACGCGACCACGCAGATGAGGACGACGTATGGTGAAACCGCGAGCATCGCTCAGGTGTGCTTCACCACGATGCCTTCGACGATGGTGGCGACGTCCTCGCACTTGTCTATGGCGTTCTCGACGTGGTCGTAGATCTCTTTCCACTTGAGCGCGTGCAGCGCGTCGGACCCCCGGAACAGTTTCGCCAGCGCCTCCCGGCTCTGCTCGTCGCCCACGTTTTCCAGCCGGTGGATCTCGATGCAGTAGTCGAGGATGCGCCGCGCCTTCTTCAGGTCACGCATCCCGCCCACGGCGCGCTCGACCACCCGCGTCGCCTCCGCCAGCACCGCCACCAGGTGCGCCATCTCCGGCGTCGGCTCCCCGGCTTCGTAGAGGTACATCCGATCGGCGGTGGCCTCGATGTTGTCGAGGATGTCGTCGAGGCGGCCGGCCAGGTCGTGGATGTCCTCGTGGTCGAAGGGCGTGACGAAGGTGCGGTTCAGCCGGTCGGCGATCTCGTGGGTGGTGATGTCGCAGTCGTGCTCGACGTCCTCGATCTGGCCGCGCAGTTCCTCGGCGCGCTCGTGATGCTTGACGAGTTCGACCAGCAACTCCGCGCCTGTCGCCACTTTCTTCGCCGCTTCCTCGAAGAGTTCGAAGAAGCGTTCTTCCCTGGGAAAGAATCTCAATGCGCTGCTCCTCGCTCCGCCTGCGCCGGCTGGCCCTCCCCGGCCTGACAGGAATTCTGCCTCCAGGCCGGCCCCCCCTTCCCGAGTTTGCGCGGCGGTTCGCCCGATCTAGGGCGCCTTCCCCGCGCTGCCGAGTTCGCGCATCCACGCCGCCGCCACCTGCCCCACGGCTGTCTTCGCCTGCGCCAGCGCGTGGGCGTACCACACCTTGCCTTCGCTCCTCTCGAAGGCATCGTGAACGGCTGTCAGGTAGGCGCGGCTCAGTTCGCTCGCCACGTTGACCTTGGTCACGCCGGTCGCGATCGCCCGGTGGAGTTGCTCCGGCGGCGTCCCCGAGCCGCCGTGAAGCACCAGCGCCGCGTCCGTCGCGCGGCGGACCGCTTCCAGGCGCGCGAAGTCGAGTTGGGGCCGCTGGCGGTAGATCCCGTGCGCGTTGCCGATGGCGACGGCCAGCGCGTCCACCCCCGTCCGCTCCACGAACTCGGCGGCCCGCGCGGGATCGGTCAGCGAGGCCTGGCCCTGGCCTTCGATGGTGACGTCGTCCACGGTGCCCACGGCGCCCAGTTCGCCCTCGACGGCGACGCCCCGCGCGTGCGCGATCTCAACCACCTGCCGCGTGAGGCGCACGTTCTCCTCGAAGTCGCGCCGCGAGCCGTCTATCATCACCGAGGAGAAGCCGGCCTCCAGGCATTCCTGCACCAGTTCGAGGTCGGTGGCGTGATCGAGGTGCAGGCACACGGGCACGTCGGCGCGCGACGCCAGGGCGATGGCGATCTCCGCGAGCAGGCGGGGCCCCAGCAGCGGCGTCTCGCCCGGCCCGGTCATGAGCAGCACCGGCGAACGCAGCGCCACCCCCGCCTCGACGATCGCCTGCGCGGTTTCGGCGTTGCCGAAGTTGAGCGCCGGCACGGCGTAATGCTCCCGGCCCGCCTGCTCCAGAAGCGCAACCAGGCCGACCAGGGCCGTGCCGCCGACTCTGCTTGATTTCGTGCGCGCCATCCGCCCTTCGCCTTAGCGCCATGTTTCGACCCGCAAAGCAGGAATACCCTGCGCCTCCCATCGAAACTTCACGGCAAGACATCACCCCGAAAGGATGGACATGGTCGCGATGATAGGTCTCCTGGCGATGGCGGCAGTGGCGCAGGCGGGCTCGGGCGGCGCGCCAGCCGGCAAACCGCCGATCAGAAAACTGGGCACCATTGACTGCGACATGGTCGAGACCACGCCGATCGTCTTCCGCGGCCGGCTCTACCGCTTCGAATACGTGCGCCAGAACTACAAGCCCAACACCACGGGCGATTCCTACTTCCGGCTCATTGACGTGGAGACCGGCCAGGCCACGCCCGGCTTCGCCCTCGGCTACCACCTGGGCAGCGTCTACACGGACGGCGACACGGTGTACGTCTATGGCGTGGACGCCTGGGGCGGCGCGAAGATCCAGGTCTTCTGGTCCCGCGACCTGAAGACATGGTCCTCGCGGCCGGCGCTCACGCTGCCGGGCTGGGGCATCTTCAACACCTCGGTCTGCAAGGGAGACGGCCGCTACGTGATGGCCTTCGAGATAGATAAGCCGCCGGAGGAAACCGGCGTCGCCTTCACCATGCGGTTCGCGGAATCCAGCGACCTGCTGAACTGGACGCTCACGCCGTCGGACTGCGTCTTCTCGAAGGACCGCTACACGGCGTGTCCCGCGCTGCGCTTCCTCGACGGCTGGTATTACATGATCTACCTCGAAGCGCGGCCGGGTCCGACCTATGAGCCTCACCTCGTCCGCTCAAAGGACCTGGTGCACTGGGAGAGCAGCCCCTTCAACCCGATCATGCGGTTCTCGCCCGAGGACAAGAGCATCGGCAACTCCAGCCTCACCGCGGCGCAGCGCCAGCACATCGCCCAGGCCGTCAACCGGAACAACTCCGACGTTGACCTCTGCGAGTTCAAGGGCAGGGTGGTCATCTACTACTCCTGGGGCGACCAACTGGGCACGGAGTTCCTCGCCGAGGCCCGCTACGACGGCACCCTGGCGAGTTTCCTCCGCGGTTTCTTTCCCTAGGCCGTGGCGCCGGGGCAGGACCGGGCCTGGGCTCCGCCGTATTGCACGCCCATGTCCACCCGTTGCTTCACCCTCATCCTGTGTGGCCTGGCGCTCACGGCGCGGCTCCCGGCTCACGCCGCGCCCTCGACAGTTCCGTTTGGCCGGTTCGCGCAGCCGTCGCTGACCGGCGAGGGCACGCTCTCCAATCTCGATCACAATGTCGTCGTGGAGAGCGGCTTCAAGTTGCAGTACCTGGCCCACCAGCGCAAGAGCGAACGCTGGGGCGCGCCCGAGTTCGCCGGCTTTTTCAGCGTGCTCCTGAACGGCGATACCCCCGCGCACAAGACACTCAAGGACCGGCGCGAGGGCACGCAGACCCTGCTCGCCGCGCCCACCCTGGGCAGGTATGCCAAGGACTACGTGGGCGACTTCGGGCGCGTGCGGGTGACCGGCGAAGACGCCATTGGGCGACCGCTCCTGCGCCTGAGCGCCGAGTTCGAGGCGAAGGACAAGCCGCTCAAGGTGGAATGGCTGCTCACCGGCTTCGAGTGGGTGGATCAGCCTGCGCCCACGCACTGGGCCTGGTGCGCCCCGACCTATTGCCGGCTGCTGTCCGTCGAGCGCGACGGCCGCCTCTATCTTCCGCCCGGCGACGGTTACCTGCTGGCGTCGAATGAGGGGCAGCCCTACACCCTGGCGCTTCTGCTCGCCGAGCGGCCCGACAAGATCCTGGTTGGGCGCGATGGCGTGACCTTCCACTTCGAGGCGAGCGATGTGAAGCCCGGGGCGCGGGGCAGGCTGCCCGACCTCTACGCTGCTGCCCTGGAGGCGCATCCCGCGGATGCGCTGCTTTCTATCCTGCCCGCGCTGGCCCGCCCCGCGAAGGAACTGGTGACCGAGACCGGCTGGTCGGGAGAGAAACCCTTCGTGCGATTCCGCTGGGCCCATGGCGGGAACGCGCTGATCCCCGTACCGCCGCCTTTCTCGGAGCATGTGAAGGGGCTCGCGCGGCAGGAGGGATCGCTGGGGCCGATTGTGTTCGCGCCGGGCCCGGAGGTCGAACTGCCCCTCGCCATCCCGCCAAACCTGGAGCGACTCACGCAGGACTTCCCGCCCCTGCCTGACCAGGAAAAGGCCGCCATCGCCGCCGATGTGAAAGCCATCCTCGCTCATCAGAAAGACGACGGGCAGTTCGCTTTCTCATCAGGCCGGCCATTCTATGACGGGCAGACGGCGGGGGTGTTGATCCAGTTGGCGCCCGTCGTGGACGAGCCGCTGCGCGCGCAGATCATCGCGGCCGTGCGCAAGTGCCTCGACTATTGGTGGGGGCGCCTGATGACCGATGCGCGCACCGGCGTGGTGGTGTTCCCCGAGCCGGTGATGCCCTCGGCGGTGGTGGATTACCCGGAGATCTCCTCGACCCTCCTCTACCCCACCGCCGCTTATGCCCAACTGGTTGATCGCAACTACGCCAGGCAGATCTGGCCGAAGGTCGCGCGCCTGGCCGCGACCGTGGGCCGCGCTTATGACATCACGGGCTCGGCCTATGCCCACGCGGGGCCCGAATATGTCCACGTGCTCACGGAGTCAACCGTCGGCGGGTATCTCTGCTATGCCTCGCTCTATCACCTAGCCAGGCTGGCCGGCGAAGGCGAAGCCGCCAAGGCATTTCGCGCGCGGGCCTGCTGGGCGTTCGCGGCGATGGACCTTTACCGCTGGCGCGAGGAGTATGGGAAGGGCGGGATCCTGTCGCAGATCTTCGGCCATGGGCTCTATGTCGAGCCGCAACTTGCCTGGGACTACACCATGTTCACCTGGTTCTCGTGGTGCCCGCTGTGGTCGCTGCCGGCCGGCGACCCGTATCACGTGTTCGAGGTGCTCGAGCAGCAGCGCTGGTGGCTCTACTGGCGCGACAGCCGCCAACTCGCCTACGACTGGTCGCACTTCATGGCCTTCGTGCGCTTCGGCGAGCCCGCCAAGGGCCTGGCCCACTGGGATGAGATCCTCACCCACGAGCCGACCTTCGATAACTTCGACACGATCGCGCTCTACCGCCCCCTGGCGCGCGCATGGAAGCACCTTCGCGCGGTCACCGCGTCGAAGGGATGAGGCGGGTTCGGGGCTTAGCGCACCGAGGCGGCGAGCCCCGCCCGCGCGGGCGCCAGGCCGAGCATCTCGCGGACCTCGTCGGGGGTGGCCAGGTCGCGCTGCAAGGTGCGGGCCAGGCGGCGCACCCGGGAGACCAGCTGCTCGTTTGAAGCCGGGGCGCGGGTGCGCCAGTCGTAGTAGGGGTTGTCCTCCAGGCCGGTGCGGACATGGCCGCCCATGGCCACCGCCATGGCGTTCACCTTGAGTTGATAGCGGCCGATGCCGGCGGCGGCCCAGATCGTGCCCTCGGGCAGCAGGCTGACCAAATAGGCCAGGTCCCTGGCGGCGGCGGGGATGGTGCCCAGGGAGCCCAGGAGCAGGTTCGCGTAGAGCGGGGGCTGGATCAGGCCTTTGTCGAGCAGGCGCTGGGCCATGTTGGCCATGCCGGGCTCGAAGACCTCGAGTTCGGGCTTGATGCCCCGGTCGGCCATGCGGCGAGCCAGTTCCACGATGGTATCGGGGCTGTTGACACTTGCTTGTTGGGGGAAATTCATGGAACCAAGAGTAAGGCTGGCCATGTCGGGGCGCAGGTGCTCCGGGACGTCGAGCCCGGCCGCGCGCAGGTGGACGTCCTGCACCAGCCGGCCGCTGCAGGTGACGCAGGTGATGATGTCCGGGCAGGCGGCGCGGACCCGGGCCAGAATCTCGGTATACAGACCGGCATCATAACTGGGGGAGCCATCGGGTTCGCGCGCGTGGAGATGCACGATGGAAGCGCCGGCGAGCCGGACGGCCAGGACATCAGCCGCGATCTCATCCGGCGCGACCGGCAGGGTCGGGCAGATCTCCTTCGTCGGCACGATGCCGGTGATGGCGGCGTTGATGATGAGTTTGGGCTGGTTGAGCGCGTCCGGTTCATTCATGGCGAATCATCCCAGGAGGGATGGCTGGGCCGGGGCCCCGGTCGGCCTCAGCGAATCACCCCGGCCTGGTGGACAGCAAGAACCGTGCCAAGTCCGGCCACCCGGCGACGCGAGGTGGGCAACGTGAGGCGCGCCAGATGGGCCCTGGAGGACGTCACCTGGTATGCCCGGCGCCGCGGCGTGGTGCGCACCGCCCGGCGGATCGCGCGCATCTGCCTCGACTTCATGTCCAGCCGCATCCACAGCCATTCCGTCACCGTCGTGCACTGCGCCGACCTCCAGTCCTGGCCCGACTATGCCGGTGAGGACTGGTTGACCATCCGCACCGCCGAACCCGCCGACCTGGCGGCGCTGGCCGAGCGGGTGCCGCCATCCGCGATGCGCCTGTTCCGCGCCCGCTTGGCGGAGGGCCAGATCATGTTCGTCGCGCTGGTCGGCGGCGAAATCGCGGGCTATGCCTGGATGTGCACCCAACCCGATGCCTGGGCGCCGCAGGACCACGGGCTGAGATTACAGCCAGGCGAAGGGCTGCACTGGGATTCGGTGACCTTCGAGGAATTCCGCGTGCGCGGCATCTACACGGCGCTGCAGCGGTTCTCGCGCGCCCACATGAAGGCAAAGGGCTACCAGCGCGTTTACGGCGGCGCGGACACGCGCAACCCGGCGCCGCTGCGGATGATGAAGACGCTCGCGCTCAAGCCGGTTCACCTCTACTGCGAGCGGCGGATCCTGGGCCGAAAGCGCGCGTGGGTCGAACCCATCCCGGCCGATTTCAAGGTGTGATCGCCCGCATCTTGCGGCGAGGCCCTGCTGAACGGTAGTGCGTGGCATGACGAACCATGCGCAGACCCTCGCCCTGTTCACCATCGGCCATTCCACGCGCCCGCTGGACGAGTTCATCCACATCTTGCAGGCCCACGGCGTGACGCGCCTGGTGGACGTGCGCACGGTGCCGCGCTCGCGCCACAACCCCCAGTTCAACCAGGACACGCTTCCCGAGGCGCTCGAGGCGGCGGGCATCGCCTACACGGCGATGAAGGGCCTGGGCGGCTGGCGCCGCGCGCAGCCCGATTCGCCGAATGCGGGCTGGCACAGCCCCGCCTTCCGCGGCTACGCCGACTACATGCAGACACCCGAATTCGAGACCCACCTCGAGGCGCTGATCGAACTCGCGGCCAAGGACACGGTCGCCATCATGTGCGCCGAGGCGGTGCCGTTCCGCTGCCATCGCTCGCTCATCAGCGATGCGCTCACCGTGCGCGGCGTCCAGGTCGAACACATCTCGAGCGCCACCCACGCGGCGCCCCACAAACTCACCCCCTTCGCCCGCGTCCGCGGCACGCGCATCACCTACCCACCCGCGCAGTTGGAACTCGGCGCGTAGGGGTGGGCGCCCCATGCCGTTGGCATGGCAGAGCCATCTTATTGGGCCCGCGACGGGCCGATTAAGAATCGGCCCCTACAGGCGCTCGACGTCCACCAGCCGCGCCGACACCGCCTTCAACCGGTAGCCCACCTTGCGGGCCGCGGAGCGGTCGGCTAGGTGGGATGGCTGCCCGCGACCGGAGGACGGGCTGCGCCAGCGCAGAAACCCCCACCCGCATGTAACCTTTCCCCACGCCCGCTCGACTATGAGATAGAGGATGCTCATGACGGCTCAACCGTCAGACCCCGAATTGGTGGCTGCGGCTCTCGAAGGCGACCAGCAGGCCTTCGGCGAGTTGGTCGCCCGCTATCGGGACGCCGTCTTCGGTGTCGCCTTCCACCGCCTCGGCGACTTCGAGGCAGCCCGCGACGCCGCGCAGGAGACCTTCGTCAAGGCCTACCTCAACCTCGCCTCTCTTCGCAACCCGGCGGCCTTTGGCGCGTGGATTCGCCGCGTGGCCAACGGCACGGCCCTCGATTTCACGCGTCGGGTGCGGCGCGAAATCGCTGCGGAGATCGAAGCCAGCGCCACGCCGGAACCGCCGGAGGGTGCCACGGGACCGTCGGTCCGGGAAGCGTTGCAGGCCCTCAGCGAGCCGACCCGCCGCGCGCTCATTCTGCATCACGTCGGCGGCTACTCGCACGCGGAGGTCGCCGCGTTCCTGAACGCGAGTCCCGGCGCCGTGAAGACGCGCCTCAGCCGCGCGAAGGCCCAAGTGAAAAGGGAGATGGTCGCCATGGTGCAAGACGCCCTGAAGGTCACCGTCACTGTCTTCGCAAACCATATCGTCCTCCACGGAAAGCGCGCCTCCTGTGCCTTCGGCGTGGGCTCGGAGCGCCCATTGGCCTCGGAGGCGTGCCGCCGCGCCGCCGACGTGGCCTATGATCTGGCGTGCTTGGATCCCGATCTTGCCCGCGAGCCCGGGTGGCGAGCCCGCCGCAGGGAAGCCGCGGCCGCTGTCATCCGGTCCCACCTGGATGGCGCCATCCGCTATGGGGCCAATGCCCTGTCCATGCTGCTGCAAGAAAAAGACAATTCCGGTGGACAGCCACGCACGCTTTTGCAGGTCAACTACTCGGCGCCCGGTGGCCGGTCTTCGGGGTGGGCAGGTCCGGTGTTCCTCTGGAGTCCGCTGCGTCAGCAACTCGCGCGGATGGCGGGCATCCGGCTGCCTCGGAAGCCGCAGCCCGCGATCGGTGCTTTCTCTTATCCATTTGAGAACCGGGACTACCGCGTGAGAGTCGCTTTGGCCCAAACGTCCGCCCGCATTCGGCTGCAACGGGCCCAGCGCGCGCCCAGCGACGTCAGCCCTCCGTCGGCCCTGGCGCGCCAGCCCGCAGACACGACGGCCAGGATCGCCAGGACCATCCTGGAGCAAGCCGCTCAGAACGGCGCGAAGGCGGTTCGCATTACCGCCGGCCATGCGCAGTCAAGGATCGAGGTCCGCTACCTGCTGGGAGACGATTGGCAGGAGTTCATGCGCTTCACGGCAGAAACCAAGGTGCATCGCGGAAGGACGGTAGTCCGCGAGTTTCCGATCGGCCATCCCTTGTGGCCCGCTCTCCGCCAGCGCCTGGCGGAGATGGCTGGGATCGGCCTGCGGCCGGGAGCGGCACGTCAGACCGGCCAGATCCGCTTCGAGTTCGAGGGGAAGACTTACGACCTGAAGGCGGTCATGACCAAGACCACGATCCGCGTCGAGATGCCCGCAGCCGAATCGTAGCCTTCCGTAAGGGGTCCTATCGAGTTTCTTCAGATAGGGTGACAAGACGGCCGCGAACGGGCCGATTAAGAATCGGCCCCTGCAGGCGCTCGACGTCCACCAGCCGCGCCGAGTGCGGCCCCAGCGCCAGCGCGATCTCCAGCCGGTCGCCCACCCGCCGCGAGCGGGCGCCCTGCACCCGATATTCGCGCCCCGGGTCGAGGCCCGCGGCGACCAGGTCCACGCGCAGGCGGCGGTTCCGCGACCGCGCGCCGAGGTTGAACGCCACCAGCACCGCGCGGCCCTCCGCCGGCAGCACGTGCAGCTGGGCCTCCTCGTTGATGCCGATGAACTCGCCGCGCACGAACAGCGGTTTGCGCGCCAGGTACTCGGCCATTGCCCGCCGGTAGCGGCTCAAGCGGCGGCGATCCGGCTTCGGCGAGTTCAGCCCCTTCACGCCCCCGATCCCCAGGTGCCGCACCGTCGAGACGTACCACCAGAACGCCAGGCAGTTCGCGTTGTCATCTTCCATCGTGATGTGGTCGTAGAGCGGGATGTCGCACGCCAGGTTGTAGTCATACAGGCAAAGCGCCTTGCCCGAGAGCAGGTCCTTGAGCGGCGTCCACATGTACTCGAACGCCCAGTTCTCGTCATACGCGCGCGGCAGCCCGTGCCGGTAGTACGTTGGCAGGTAGCGCTGGCTCCAGGGCCACACGGGGTCGTGCGCCTCGATCAGCACGTCGGGGTACTCGCGGTGCACGGCTTCGATGAGCCCATAGATTGCGCGCACGTGCTGGTCGGGCGTCGAGGGCACCGGGTGACCGTGATGCTCCGCCCAGCACGGCCCGCGCCAGTCGAACTCGTCGAACATGATGAACTTCATTCCCGCCAACACGACCTTGAGGATGCGCTTGAGTTTCTCGCGCTGCCACGGCCGGTGGAGCGTACATACCTCCCAAAACGGCCGGTCGCGAAGCGGCCGGTAGGGCTCGGGCGCGGGCGCGCGCTGGATGTACCACCGCTGCGGGAACTCGTCGCGATAGACGCGCCCGATGGTGCGGAACCCAACGCCCAGCCCGAATCGCCGCCGCACTTCGCGCACGAACTCGCCGGCAGGGCCGAGGCGCTCCTCGTCCCAAAGGGTCGTCCCCTCGCAGACCTCCCAGCCGGGATCGAGGTAGAGCAGTTCCGCGCCGACCTCCTTGGCCTTGGCGGCTTCGGCCAGCAGCGCCTCGCGCGTGTAGTGCTCGAAGAGCGCCTTCCGGTCCGAGTGGTACCAGCCGACATCGAATAACTCGTTCCAGTTGACCGGCGGGTTGTAGCCCTTGGGCAGGCCGTGGCCCCGCGCCCGCAGGAATTGCTTGTAGGCGCGGTGGCCGGCTTGCCAGTCGCCCTCGAAAGCGATGTAGCGCGTCGGCGCGAAGGCGAAGCGCGCGCCGCGCTCCAGCCGCCGCGCACCGGACGGCTCGCCATAGAGGCAGAACCCCGCCCCGCCGAATTGCAGGTCGCGCGACACCGAGAGCACCGAGTGCTCGATGCCCTCGTGCCCATACTTCGCGATCAGGAGGCCCCGGCGCCCCTCGTGCCAGGTCCACGCCTCGGACCACTCGCGCCCCGGCAGGACCGTGAGGTCGGGCCGGCCGTCCACCGCCGCAGGCGACGGCGTGAGCCCCCCGGCCCGCAGGTCGGCGGCCGCATAATCGCGCAAGCGCCCGTCGGCCTGGCGGCGGTAGGGCACGGCGAGGATGCGGAAGCGATCCGTCTCGCGGAGCCTGCGTTGAAAGCCGAAGCGAAGATCGCGCAGTGCGACGGCGCGGCGGCCCGAGTTGTGCAGCGTGATCTGCTCCTCGAGCCACGGCTCCGACTTACTCGCCGTGAAGGCATGCTCGACGACGAGGCCGCCCGCTTCCAGTTCGCCCACCAGCACGAGGCGATCCCAGTCGCTTCCCTGCTCCTCGCGATGCGAGCGATACCGCAGCCGGCGCGCTGGCTTGCCTCCATCCTCGAACTGGGCCAGGTAGAGATAGGGCCGGTCCGCGTAGAGCGCGCCGCAGGGGCCGACGAGGCCATGCGGCGCCACCTGGGCGCCGACCCGCACCGACAACTCGAACCAGGGGCTGCAAAGCCGGAGCGTCATGGCCGCCTCACTCCCTCGCATCCAGCGATTCGGGCCGGCGCAGGTGGACCGGCAGGCTGCGGATGAGTTCGCGCGTCGCGCGCGCGTCGGGCTCGCGGATGAGCCGCGCCGCCCAGGCCGCCGCGAAGATGAAGGCCGCCGACCCGAAGAAGGTCGCGCGCAAGCCGATGTCAACTCCCACCGCGCGCAGCCACTCGGGGAGATAGCCGCCCAGGGTCGGCATCGGCGACACCACGAGCACCACGATGATCGAATAGACGGCGAACTGCGTCGAGCGGCCGGCGCTGGGCGTGACCTTGTAGATGAGCGTGCTCAGCGCCACGGAGATGCCGGCGGCGGCGATGCCCGCGAGCAGGTTGAACGGGGGGATCACCGCGTAAACCGTGGCCGCGCTCTTCATCCACACCCACACCAGCGGCGAGGGGATGATCGCCGCCGTGCACGCGATGAGCACCGGGCGGCAGCCGTAGCGGTCCACCAGCCGCCCCCAGAAGGGCGAGGCCGCCAGCATGCTCAGCGTCGCGACGGCGTTGATCAGGCCCACGCCCAGGAAGGGCATCTTCAGGTCGCGCAGCATGTAGGTCGCGTAGAAGGGCGCGGCGATGGACTGCATGGACCAGAGCAGGGCGTAGCCCATCACCAGCATCAGCGGCACGTTGGCGAAGGTCTGCCGGATCAGCCGCAGGAACCCGTTGCCCGAGCCATCCCTCTCCAGCGCCACGTCGGGCTGCGGCACGAAGAGCAGCGCGCTCGCCACGCCGAAGATCATCCCGAACCCGAACAGCCCGCCGAACGCCCCGATCCCCATCCGCTTGACGTGATCGAGAAACGCCCCCTCGACCACCGCGAACACGGTCCCCACGATGCCGGCGTACATGGTCAAGCGGCCGAAGAACGTGCCCCGCACCTTGGCCGGGATGAGATCGCCCACCCAACTGCCGCGCGCGTTCCCCGAGATCTGCGCGAACAGGCTCACCAGCGCGATCGCCGCGATGAGCGCGAAAATCCTCACCCCCGGCGCCGCCCGCGCCGCCGTGTAGGGAATCAGGATCACCAGCGCCCAGCACGAGACATTCGCCAGCGCCGCCAGCAGCGTGATCCGCCGGCGGCTCACCCCGCGCTCGACCAGCGCCGACGCGAACAGTTGCGCCACCACGCAGAGCATCGGGATGGTGCTCATCATCCCGATCTGGATGTTGTTCGCGCCCAGCCGCAGCGCGTAGCCGATGAGGAACATGCCGCCGGTCGAGGCGCCGTAGATGGCGGTGAGCATCGCCTGCGAGTACGACAGGCGGATGGCGCGCTCAATCGCCGGCGGCGGCTCCTCGGCGGTCAACCTGTCGAACATTCACGTCTCCGGACAGGGGGCGACTTTGGCGGCGCCTCGGCGGTGTAGCCCTGGTAGGTGTAGATGGGGTGGTCGAGTGAGTATCTCCGATAGGGATACTCGACATCAATGCTCACCCCGCGGAACCCCAGTTCTTTCGCCGACCTGCCCAGTGCGCCGAAGTGGCGCTTCATCTTCTCGGCGAACTCCTTGGAGAGCAGCGTCTCCGGCGAGGGCCACGCTTCGGACTCGCCGCAGTGCACCCCCAGCAGGTTCTCCGTCACGCTGGCCTGCCGCAGGTGGACGAGGTTCTCGGCCACCCGGGCGCGCCAGTCGGTGGTGGGCGGCGCTTCCGGCCCCAGGCCGAGATTGGCGATGACGCCCTCGTCCCAACTGCCCGCCACAAAGAAGAAACCGTCATAGATCCGGGCTACCTTGCCGGCCCGCCCGTTGAAGTAGGCGTTCGGGTAGGCGGAATAGGCGATCATCTTGGGCGCGGCGTCCGCCTGCGTCGTGGGCAGGCTCGCTAACACCATGGCCATCACAAACACTCTCCTCAGCGTCATGCGGCAATGCCTCGCTCTGTCCCCGCGCTGGCGGCCCCAGCGCCAGAGCCATGGAACTTCGGCATCGAGGTAACGTTACCTCCCGCGAGCCTCCGGCGAGGAGTCAGAACGCGGAAGGCCCCGGCGTTCGGGGTGTCGAAAGACGGCGCGACATGGCCTTCGGCACAGGCCGGAAAGGGGACGTACGCATGGGCAAGATCAAGACGTTGCTGTTCTGCGGGGGCGAAATCCACGACGGAATTGGCTGCGGCACGGAGATGCGGAGCGCGCTCGAGGCCGCCGGCGGCTTCGAGATCACGCGCGTGGACAACGACCTCTCGGTGTTCGAGGCGCCCAAACTCGAACCCTACGATCTCGTGGTGTTCTATTACACCGTCGGCGCCATCACCGATGCGCAGAAGAACGGCCTGCTCAACTGGATCGCCTCGGGCAAGGGGTTCGCCGGCGCGCACTCGATGGCCGACTCCTTCCGCGACTGCCCCGAGTACCGCGCGATGGTCGGCGGGTATTTCGTCACCCATCCGGCCTACCGCGACTACCAGGTGAGCATCACGGACCCCGAGCACGAGATCACCAAGGACCTGGTCGAGTTCATGGTCCGCGACGAGCAGTACGTCACCGACTACGACCCGCGCAACCACATCCTGGCGTCGGCGCTGTGGAAGGGCCAGGCGATGCCGGTGGCGTGGGCCAAGTCGTGGGGCAAGGGCCGGGTGTGCTGGCTGGCGCTGGGGCACAACCCGGAGTCGTGCCGACATGAGATGTTCCGCCTGCTCATGGCGCGCGGGGCCAAGTGGGCGGGCACTCCGCAAGAGTAGAAACATGGGAACATAGAACTACGGGAATATGGAAACAGGGCAAGGCCTCCTACTTGTCATTCTGAGCGCAGCCAAGAATCCCGGCTTCTTCTGGTCACGCTCGCAGACGTGGATCGGACGGAATGCTGCCCGATGAAGACAGCATTGTTCTCGGTGAGTTACGCCGGCCTCTGGGGCCAGGAAGCGCTCTGCCTGGAGGACTTCATCTGCAAGGCGGCGGACCTGGGCTACCAGGGCGTGGAGTTGATGGGCAAGCGGCCCCACGCCTCGCCGCTCGACATCACGCCCGATGGCCGCAAGGCGCTGCGCGACCTGCTGGGTGAACGCGGCGTCGAAGTGGCCTGCGTCGCCGCTTACACCGATTTCACCGGCGGGCTGCGCGCAGCCGAGGTGCCGTTTGGAGAGATGCAGGTCGCTTACGTCGCGGCGCTGGCGCAGATGGCGGCGGACCTGGGCGGCAACCTGGTGCGCGTCTTCACCGGCTACGACGACACGGCGCGCGACTTCACGTTGCAGTGGGACCTGTGCGTGCGGGCAGTCCGCGAATGCTGCCACCGCGCGGCCGACCTCGGCGTGACGATCGGCGTGCAGAACCACCACGACATTGCGGTGCACACGGCCGCCCTGCGCGAGTTCATCGCCGAGGTGGACCGGCCCAACTGCCGCGCCATGTTCGACGCCTGGTCTCCCGCGCTGCGCGGCGAGGACCTGCGCGCGGCCGCGCAGGCGATGGCGCCGCTCATGGCCTACACCACCTGCGCCGATTACGTGCGCCTGCCGCGCTTTCACTACCGGCCGGCCTACGTGAACTACGCGGCGGCGGAGTGCGACCACGTGCGCGCGGTCCCCATGGGCGAGGGGTGCATTGACTACAAGGCGTTCTTCGCGGGGTTGAAGGCGGGCGTCTACGACGGGTGGATCGCCTACGAGATGTGCTCGCCGCTGCGTGGGGGCGGAAGCGAAGAGAACCTCGACGCGTGCGCCCGGCGCTTCCTGGAGTATGTCAACGCAACCTGGCAGGCCCTCGGGGCGGCCCGGAGCCTGCCCTGAGCGCAGCGAAGGGTGTCCGCCCTGATGCGCAAACTGTAGGGGCGCACGGCCGTGCGCCCTACTCTGTTTTTGTGGGCGATCTGAGGCCCTACCCTGTGCCCCGGCTTGCCGGGCCCACGCCCTGCGCAGCAGGGCAAAGCGCCGACCCTCATTCGCGCCCGTGGGGTTCCCGTTCTCGGTGGGCGGTTCTGCCGCGCCGGGCGGACGCCGGGGGCACCGGGGCCATCTCCGGCCCGACCCCGCCCGCGCCGGAGTGGCTGCCCATGGCCGTGTCCTCGGCGCGCTGCTTCTGGATCTGCGCCCAGACGATGGCCTCCATCTTGTTCTCATACGCCGCGCGCGCAGCCTCGGTTTCCTCCGAGGGTCTCGCGTAATACTCTGAGGGCGTAAGCCAGGCTAGCACGGGCCCCATCCACTCCGCCCGGGTCAGTTCTGCGCCGGATAACACGATCCCGTATCCGCCCTCGTAGAACCTCCCGATGCCCCGCTTCCACCCGTCAAGCGTCAAGAGTTCGCGGCCCGACCAGTAGTACTGCAAGTACGGATCGGTTTCCGCCCACATCTCCTTGTGCCTGCGCTCATACTCGGCCACGCCCTTTCGGTAGCCGTCCTGCAGCAGGAGTTCGAAGGTCACGCTCTTCGGCAGGATCTTCGCCTTGTGGGCGCCGATCACCAGCCGCCGCAGGTCCGCCCGCACGCAGGAGGCTGTCAACTCGCGCGGGGAGAGCCCGGTTTGCGTGGTGAGGGTTCGCTGCTCGGCGGGTTCGAGGCGGCCGTTGCGGTTCAGGTCGTAGTGATCGCGGAGCGCTGCCTGGAAACTGTGCGCGTGCACCGCCTTCTCATACTTGCAGACGAACCCGACGTTGCCCAGCCAGGCGCTCTCAATGGCGAAGCAGGCGATCCGCGTCAGGTTGCGCAGCGAAGCGGGACTCAGATAGGCACTGATGAGGAACTGAGCCAGGATGGCCACGTAGAAGTACATCCTCATCCTGGACCACTTGTTGAGGCGGAACGAGAAGAAGTTGCGCCAGGACAAGTTGACCCGCTTAAACTCCGTCCACGAAAAGTTGTCTTTGCGAAGTTTGCTGTTCCAGGCGCGGCGCACCCAGGGCTCCAGGAGGAGGTAGATCTCGACGGCCATGGCGTCGAGCGTCTCGAGGACCGGGCGGCCGCGCGGCCGCCTGCGCCAGGCGCGCAACACCGCGTAGGCGAAGACGAGAACGAGCCCGATCTCAACCAAGCGCACGCCGTAGTAGATCGCCTTCCCGACAACCTCCCAGAAGCCGTAGATGAGTCGGGCTATGCCCTCGGGGGCTCCTTGTCGGAATTGGTCCAACCACCCCTGAAACCCGTACATCGCCTACCCTCCCCCTCGACACCCAGCCAGCCTGGCCAGCGCCCCCGTGGCGGACCCCGCCGGCCGCCTGTTCACATTATACACCCTCTGCCCCCTCCAACAGCCCTGCCTGCAACGGAATTGCCACCGGGTCGCGGTCGGGCCGGCCCGGCGGGTCGCCCCCTGAGCAGCGCTTGGAGCCTTACGGGGTCCGGCAAGGGACAGGGGCAAGAGCCCCTGCCCCACGCGGCTCAGGCCAGGCCGACGAAGCGCTTGAAGTTGTCGGCGAAGAGGTCCCTCACGTCGCGCGCGATGTCGGCCGGGCTGAGGGGCCAGCCGGCCCGGACGAGATCGGCGTACCGGTCGTAGAGGACGCCGGCGATGACGCGGCGGGAATGGGCCCACTTATAGACCAGTTGGTCGAGCACCCGCGCGTCGGAGTGCTGGGGGATGAAACTGGTGCCCAGCAGTTCGAGGCGCTCGCGGGTGATCTCCTCGATGATGCTGGGATTATTGAGGAACCACCAGCAGCCGAAGATCATCAGGTTGCGGAACTTGCGCGCCGCCACACAGAGTTCGTGCTGGTTCTCGCGCGAGAGCATGGTCACCAGGAACTTGTTGTCGGGGTAATTGACGCAGAGGTACTCGATGGTCTCGATCTGGGCCTTGCCCACGCTGTCGCCGCCGAGGCGCAGCTCAGGGTTGGTGAGTTTCTTCACGCCGATCATGAGCGCCAGGGGCAGGTTGCGCTCGCGCGCGAAGGGGAGCACGCATTCCTGCAGCACGCGGCCGCGGATGGAGTCATGGCATGACGTGTCATGGCATGACATGTCCTCGGGGAAGCGGAAGGTGGGGGGGAGCGAGACCGCCAGGTAAAGCGGGTTCATGCGCTCGGCCCAGTCTGAGAGGAAGTGGTGGATGCCGGCGCAGGTCACCTCGTTGAAATCCCTGGTGACGCGGTAGCCCTGGTCGGCGAGTTGAGGCAGGAAGGTGTCGCCGGTGTTGAGCAGGGTGTCAATGCGGAGCGCGGCGTGGAAGCGCTCGTCGCGGCGCATGCCCTTCATCCAGACGGCGCGCTCGGCGTCGTCGAAAGGGTCATTGGTCATCACCACGGCCTCGAGGTTGGCGAGTTCGAAGACCTTGTTGATGTGGCTGTGCAGGCGGGCCTGCGCGAAGTAGTCGCGGGCGGCGCCAAGGTCGCGGTGGCGCAGGTCATGACATGACATGTCAATGCCCAGGGCCTGGAGCGTGGTGAGGATGCCGCAGGTCGCCTCGCTGAGGGGCGAGTGCTCGAGGAAGAGCCGGTCCCAGATGAGGTCGGCCTGCTCGCGCTTGCTCAGGGCCCAGAAGGTGTCGTAGGACACCTCGGGCGCCTGGCGGAAGAACTCGGCGATGAGGTAATGGTAGGTGAGCAGTTCGTCCACCCCCCACAGCAGCAACTTGAAGTTGGCGTCATAGAGGTGGGTGTGGACGTCGAATACCTTGGTCTGGGCGACGGCCTCGTCCACGGCGGCGCGCAGTTGCTTGGGAGTCATGGGCGTCCTCTCTGTTTCGGAATGCGGGTTAGTGGTTCGCGGCGCGACCCGGGGTTCCCTGGCCGCTCGCCGTGACAGAGAGGCGCTTTCGAGGGGCCATCAGCGGCCAAACCGACGACCCCCGGGCATCGGCGCCGCCTGGACGGCGGCCCCTAGGGTGGAGGCCCTAGAAGGCGGCCTTGACGGCTCATGACCCGTTGCGTTATGATGGAAATGCCGACTGATTCATTTTGGAGGTCGTTTGTGCATATTGTCGCAAGCATCAAGCAAGTTCCCGATACCACGCAGGTTCGCATTGATCCGGAAACCAACACCCTGATCCGCGAAGGCGTCCCCTCCATCATCAACCCGTTCGATGTCCACGCCATCGAGGAGGCGGTGCGGCTCAAGGAGCGCTACGGGGGCAAGGTGACCATCATCTCGATGGGCCCGCCCCAGGCGGCCGAGGCGCTGCGCAAGGCGATGTCCTCCGGCGCCGACGAGGTGATCCTGGCCAGCGACCGCGCCTTCGCCGGCGCCGACACCCTGGCCACCAGCGCCGCCCTGACGGCGATCATCCGGCGCGTGAGCCAGGACGAGCCGGTGGACCTGGTGCTCTGCGGCAAGCAGACCATTGACGGCGACACCGCGCAGGTCGGCCCCGGCATCGCCTCGCGGCTGAATTACGCGCAGTTGACCTACGTGGACAAGATCGAGTCGGTGGACCTCGAAGCCCGGCGCATCCGGGTGCGGCGCCACGTCGAGGGCGCGCACGAGGTGCTCGAGGCGCCGCTGCCGGCAGTGCTCACCCTGCTGCCGGACATCAACGAGCCGCGCTACGCCTCGCTGCCCAGCCTGGTGCGGGCGCTCCGGCACCAGGTGCCGGTGTGGACGCACGAGACCGTGGCGCTGGATCCGAAGACCATCGGCCTCAACGGCTCGCCCACCCAGGTGAGGCGGATCTTCGCGCCCCCGCGGCGGGGCCGCGGCGAGATTCTCCCCGGCGGAAGCGACGACCCCGACGCCGCGGCGGCCGCGCTCGTCGAGCGGCTGGCGGGCGCGGGATTTCTGGACTAACAGGCCCCGAGAGTTACCATGCCCATCGCAGAAATCATCAAAGAGAAGTGTATCGGCTGTGAGCAGTGCATCCCGGCGTGCAAGTTCGAAGCGCTGGAGATGCGCGACAACATCGCGGTGGTGATCGCCGAGAAGTGCACCAACTGCGGGCTGTGCGTGCGGGCCTGCCCCACCGAGGCGATCACCGTGATCCGCCCGCCGCGAAAAGCCAAGGCCGAGAAGCCCGCCGTCGAGGCGAAGGTGGAGCCGCGGGCGGCCTCGGGCGTGTGGATTTTCGCCGAGCAAACCCAGGGCCAGGCCGCGCGCGTGGCCTGGGAACTTCTGGGCAAGGGCAGCGAACTGGCGACGGACTTGCAATGCGAACTCGCCGCCTGCGTGCTGGGGCACAACGTGAGGCACCTCGCCGACGAGGCGATCTCCTACGGCGCCCAGGTGGTTTACCTGATGGACGACCCGGTGCTGGACCACTATCGCACCGAGGCTTACGTGCACGGCATGCTCGCCCTGATCGGCAAGTACCGGCCCGAGGTGCTGCTCCTGGGGGCGACCACCATGGGCCGAGACCTCGCGGGCGCGGTGGCGACGCGCCTGGGCACCGGGCTCACCGCCGACTGCACCGGCTTGAGCATTGACAAGGAGCGGCGCCTCCTGGAGCAGACCCGCCCGGCTTTCGGCGGCAACATCATGGCCACCATCCTCACCGAGAAGGCGCGCCCCCAGATGGCGACGGTGCGGCCGCGGGTGATGGCCATGCCGGAGCGCGACCTGGCGCGCCAGGGCCGGATCGTCGAGGAGGCGCTGGGGCTGAGCGAGGACCAGGTGGCGACCACGCTCATCGAGTACGTGCGCGAGGACGCCGCGGCGACGGTGAACCTGGTGGACGCCGACATCATCGTCTGCGGCGGGCGCGGCATGGGCGGGCCCGGGAACTTTGCGGTGCTCAAGGACCTGGCCGATGTCCTGGGCGGCGTGGTGGCCTGCTCGCGGGCGGTGGTGGACGCCGGCTGGATGCCCTACGAGCACCAGGTGGGGCAGACCGGCAAGACGGTGCGCCCCAAGTTGTACATGGCCTGCGGGGTGTCGGGCGCGGTGCAGCACCTGGTGGGGATGCAGACCAGCGACGTGATCGTGGCCATCAACAGCGATCCCCAGGCGCCCATGTTCGAGGTGGCGACCTACGGGATCGTGGGCGATGTGATGAAGGTGGTGCCGGCGCTCGCCCGGGCGTTGCGCGAGCGGGTGGCAAGCCGCACGCAGCCCGCCAGAGGAACGGCGGGCGAGCCCCATTCGTGACGGGAGACGGATCCTTCATGGTGAGCGGAGCCGAACCATTGCAACCTGAGAAATTCGACGCCATCGTCGTGGGTGCCGGCCTAGCCGGCATCTCTTCCGCTTACCTCATGGCCAAGGCCGGGCTCAAGGTCGCCGTGATCGAGCGCGGCGATTTCGCCGGGGCCAAGAACGTAATGGGCGGCATCCTCTACACCCAGCCCACCGAGCAGGTCTTCCCCGGGTTCTACAAGCAGGCGCCGCTGGAGCGCCCCATTATCGAGCAGAGCGCCTGGCTGCTCTCGACCGGCTCGGCCATGAAGGTGGGCCATCGCAGCGAAGCCTTCGCGCAGGAGCCCTGCAACTGCTACACGGTGCTGCGCGCGCGCTTCGACAAGTGGCTGGCCCAGCAGGCGGTCGCCGCGGGGGCGCTGGTGGTGCCCTCGACGCTGGTGGAGGGCGTGACCCGGCAGGACGGCAAGGTGGTGGGGGTGCGCACCGGCCGCGAGCAGGGCGAGTTGCTGGCCGACGTGGTGATCGCCGCCGACGGCGTCAACTCGATCCTGGCGCGCGACGCCGGCCTGCACCAGGAGTTCAAGGAGAGCGAACTGGCGCTGGTGGTCAAGGAGATCGTCGCGCTGCCGGCGGAGAAAATCGAGGACCGCTTCAACCTGGCGCCGGGCCAGGGGGCCTCGATCGAACTCTACGGCGACTCCACGGCGGGGATGCTGGGCACCGGCTTCATCTACACCAACAAGGACTCGCTCTCGGTGGGCGTGGGGACGCTGATTTCGGAGTACGTGCGCACGCTCAGCACGCCCTACGACCTGCTCGAACGGATGAAGAGCCATCCCATGATCAAGCCGCTGCTGGAAGGGGGCGAGCCCCGCGAGTACATGGCCCACCTCATCCCCGAGGGCGGCTTCCGCGCCATCCCGCAACTCTTCACCGACGGGATGCTGGTGGCGGGCGACGCGGCGCAGTTCTGCAACGGCCTGCACCGCGAGGGGTCGAACTTCGCCCTGGTTTCGGGCAAGTTGGCGGCCGAGACGGTGATCGAGGCGAAAGCCAAGGGGGACTTCTCGGCCAGGAGCCTGTCCAGTTACGGCCGCCGCGTGAACGACTCGTTCATCGCCAAGGACCTGCGCAAGTACTGCCACGCCTCGCATTACATGGAGAGGCACCCGGCGCTGCTCACGGTTTACCCGGATATGGTGAACGCGGCCGCGCGCGAGTTCCTCACCGTGGACAGCGTGCCCAAGCGCGAGAAGCAGTGGAAGATCTTCCGTGAGATCCGCGGCCGCCGCTCACTGTTCACCATGGCGCGCGAACTCCTGGGGCTGCTCAGGGTGGTCAAGTGACCCCCGTTGTCATCCCGAGCGCCCTTCAGGACCCCGAGGGTCCTTCAGGATCCCGAGGGGCAGCGAGGGATCTCGTGGACAGATAGCCCAAGGTCTTGCTGAGCCGAGATTCCTCGCCTTTCGGCTCGGAATGACAAGAGACGGACACGCGTGAGATGAAACTCGAAGACAAACTCTTTCTGAACGGATTCAAGCCGGACGAGACCGGCGGCTCGCACCTGACGATCACCAGCGATGAGCCCTGCCGGAAGCAATGCGGGGCGCTGGGCCGCCCCTGCACCACCTTCTGCCCCGCCCACGTCTACATGTGGGAAGACGACCACATCACGGTGAGTTTCAACGCCTGCCTGGAGTGCGGCGCCTGCCGGGTGGGCTGCCCCTTCAAGAACATCGGCTGGCGCTACCCCCGCGGCGAGTTCGGAGTGACCTACAAGAACGGGTAGGAGCGCGAGGCGGGCATGTGGCACAGCCGCCCCCGGCTGTGCCTGGACAGGCGGGGGCGCCTGTCCCACATCGGCCGGCGCGCGTGGGCATGCGCGCCGTACAGCACCCACCCAGCCAGGCAAGCGGCGTTGCCACCCTAGCGGCCCCGTGCTATAATCGCGGCGCTTGTGGTGAGCGAAGCCGAACTATGCCCCAGGCGCCAGTTCAAAGCCGGCTGATCGCTGCCTTGGACTTCCCTACCCTGGCGGAGGCGCTTCGCGTCGCGGAGGGCCTCAAGGGCCGTGTGGGACTGGTCAAGGTTGGGCTCGAACTGCTCCACGCGGAAGGCCCCGAGGCGGTGCGGCGACTGGTGGCGGCGGGCCATCGCGTCTTCTGTGACTGCAAACTTCACGACATCCCCAACACCGTGGCTGGCGCGGCGAGGGCCCTGGCGGCGAGCGGGGCCGGCATGCTCAACGTGCACGTCGCCGGCGGCCTGGAGATGATGCGGGCGGCCAAGGAGGCGGTCGGCGTGGATGGGCCGCTGGTGATCGGCGTTACCGTGCTCACCAGCCTCGACCAGGACGACTTGAGCGAACTGGGCGTGGGACGGCCATTGGATGAGCAAGTGGCGGCGCTGGCGCGGCTGGCGCGGGAAGCTGGCCTCGACGGGGTCGTGGCCTCGGCGCGGGAGATCGGCCTGGTGCGCGCGGCCTGCGGGCCGGACTTCCTGATCGTGACGCCCGGCATCCGGCCCCGGCACGCCGAGGTTCACGACCAGAAGCGCACCATGACGCCCGGCGAGGCGATGCGGGCCGGGGCCGATTACCTGGTGGTGGGGCGGCCGATTACCCAGGCCGCCGATCCCGCCGCCGCGGCCGACGCGATCGTCCAGGAGATGGCGGCGTGACGGATGCCGAGCGCACGCTGGAGATCCTGCGCCAGACCGGGGTGCTGCAGGAGGGGCACTTCCACCTGTCCAGCGGCCTGCATTCGGACCGGTACTTTCAGTGCGCGCTGGCGCTGCAATACCCCGAGCGCACCGCCGAACTCTGTTCGATGCTGGCCCTCCGGTTCAAGGGCCAGGGCGTGGAGGTGGTGGTGTCGCCGGCCGTCGGCGGCATCGTGGTAGGGTACGAACTGGCGCGGCAACTCGGCGCGCGGGCGATCTTCGCCGAACGCGAGGAGGGCCGGATGACGCTGCGCCGTGGCTTCGCCCTCCAGCCGGGCGAGCGGGCCCTGGTCTGCGAGGATGTGATCACCACCGGCGGCTCGGCGCGCGAAGTGGCCGACCTGGTGCGCACCCGCGGGGCCGCAGTGGTGGGTGTGGCGGCATTCGTGGATCGCAGCGAGGGACAGGCGGAGTTCGGGGCGCCCTTCGAGGCGCTGGTTTCGATGCAGGTTCCGACCTTCCCGCCCGAAGCGTGCGCGCTGTGCCGGCAAGGAGTCCCGGTGGTGAAACCGGGAAGTCGGACTTCTTCGCCCTGATGGAGCGGCCATGGGAGCGGGCGCGACCCATCGCATGGAAGAGGAGGTCGAACGCCTTCTCTCCGACGTCGTATGCGACATGGTGCGGCTGAACGTGGCGTTCTTCTTTCACGATCACCCGTCGTTCGTGGACGGCGCGCAGCGCATCGCCTCGCAGTTGGGGCGCGACCCGGCGGTCGCGGAGCGCGCGTTGGAGGCGCTGGCCAGCTCCGGGGTGGTTGAACGCTTCGAGTTGGGGAGCGGCCGCTACGTGCTCTACGCCTACACTCAGAACGCGAAGCTGCGCGCGAGCATCGCGCGGCTCAGCCACTACTTTCACGACGACCCCGCCCTGCGCACCGCCATCGTGAGGCGCGTGATGGGGCTGGGAGAACCGGGATAAGCGATGTCGCGGACAGGAACGGCCCTGCTGCTGCTCATCCTGATGGCGTTCGTCGTCTCGCTGGCGATCGGGGTGGTGCGCATGCAGGTGGAGCGCCAGGCGCGCAGCGTCGCCGTCGTGCTCGACGGCAACGACGCCCGGGCGCTGGCGGTGGAATCGGGGCGCACCCTGGAGCAGGTGCTGCGCCGGTTCCGCGACGTGGGGCTTACGGGCGTGGCCGCCTTCGACAAGACCCTGCCCGATCTCGTCGCCAGCGGCCAGGTGTCGGTGGGGCCGGCGGGATGGGCGGGTGCGCTCGCCCGCGGTCCGCACCCGCGGGCGGGCCTCGCCATTGCCACCGATGATCCCCGCCTCGGCGAATCCATCACCGACCGCCTGGCGGCCGGCTTTCCTACGGCGCTGGAGGTCCCGCAGGTGTTGGAAGGCGATGCGCGGGGCGGGCACTACCGCCTCTTGATCTTCCGGGGGACGCTGGATCAGATCGGCAGCATGGGTTTGGGCCTGGATCAAGACGTCGCCCACGCCGCCCGCGCGGCGCGGCTGGCGATCGTAGCCCGCACGCTGAACTACCCGGGCGTCACCCGGTCGGCCCTTGACTACATCATCGGCGACATCGCCGCCCAGCAGGCGGGCTACATGATCTTCGGTGAAGACCAGATGCTGGGCTACCCGGCTCTGCTGCCGCAACTGGCCGACGCGCTCAAGACGGGCCTCGTGGTGTTCGGGTCGGTGGAGTTCGCCAAGCAGAAGGGCGACGCCGAACTCTGCCGGCTGCTCGCCGGCACGGCGGTGCGGGTGCACTCGATCACCGAGGCCGAACTCTCCACCCTGACCCGCGAGCAGGCAGCCGACCGGTACATCCGGGCGGCGATGGAGCGCAATGTGCGCATCTGCTATGTCCGGGCGCTGGGCGGGGGATGGGGCGATCGCCTCAATGCCAACCTGGATTACGTCGGCCAGATTGCCGACGGGCTGAAGGCGCGAGGGTTCGCGCTGGGGCGCCCCAGCGTGTTCGCTCCCATCGAGCCGCGGGCCTGGCGGGTGCTGCTGATCGGCATCGGGATCGCGGCCGCGACGGTGATGCTGGTGGCGCTGGTGGCGCCTTTGCGCAAAGGACGGCAGTGGGTGCTGTTCGGGATCGGCGTACTGATCGCAGCCGGGCTGACGTTCGCCCCGGGGCTTCTTGGCCGGAAGGCGCTGGCGCTCGTGGGCGCCCTGGTCTTTCCCACCCTGGGCCTGGTCGCACTGGCCCGCCGGCTCGATAGGGATGCCGAGCAAGCGCCTGGTTTGCCCTCGTGGGGCCGGGTGGTTCTGATGTCAATGGGCGCGCTGGCGGCGGCCTCGCTGGTCTCGCTGGTGGGCGGGCTGCTGACCGCCGCCCTGCTGACGCAGAACCTGTTCATGATCCAGGCGGATCAGTTCAGCGGCGTCAAGGTCGCCATGGTGGCGCCGCTGGTGGTGCTGGCCGTGGTGCTGGTCGGCGGCGCCCATGCGCGGGGCGAGCGCCGCGCGGCATACCTGCGCCGCCTGGGCGATAACTTCAGGCGCTTCTTCGGCGAGCCCATCCTGCTCTGGCAGGCGCTGGCGGCGGTGCTGGTCGCGGGGGTGGCGCTGCTGCTGATCATGCGCACCGGCAACGAATCCGCGGTGGGCGTGTCGCCGTTGGAGATGAAGTTTCGAACGGTCCTGGAGAACCTGCTGATCGCCCGGCCTCGCACCAAGGAGTTCCTCTTCGGCCATCCCGCGCTGATGCTGGCGGTGGCGGCGGCGATGCGCCGGCGCCTGCGGCTGTCCGGCGTGCTGCTGCTGGCGGGCGCGGTGGGGCAGGTGTCGCTGCTCAACACCTTCTGCCATCTCCACACCCCGCTGGCGCTCTCACTGCTGCGCGCCTTCAACGGGCTCTGGGCGGGCGCGATCGTGGCGTGCGTGGCCCTGGCGCTCTGGCGGCTGGGGGCGCGCCGCCGCTGACGTATGCCTACCATCGCCATCTCGGGCTACTACGGCCTGGGCAATCTCGGCGACGAGGCCATCCTCGCCGGAATCGTGGCGGGATTCCGCAGGGCCAGCCCCGGCGTGCGCCTCACCGCGCTGTCGGCGGACCCGCAAGCCACGCAGTCGCTGCACGGCATCGAGGCGGTCCATCGCTTCAACCCGGCCGCGGTGTGGGCGACGCTTCGCCAGTCGGACCTGCTGATCAGCGGAGGCGGCGGGCTGCTCCAGGACACGACCAGCCTGCGCTCGCCGCTCTACTATCTGGGCATCCTGCGGATGGCGTCGTGGCTGGGCATCCCCTCGATGGTTTTCGCCCAGGGCATCGGGCCGCTGCGGCGCGGTGTGGTGAGACGAACCGCGCGCCGCGTGCTGAACCGCGTCGCGCTGGCGACGGTGCGCGACGCGGGATCGGCCGACGCGCTACGCGCCCTGGGCGTATCGCGGCCGGCCATTCACATCACCGCCGATGCGTCGCTGTTGATGGATCCGCCGTCGCCGCAAGACGCGCGGCGCGCATGGCAGCGCGAGAAGGCGGAGCCCCCGCTCCGGCCGCGCATCGGAATCTGCCTCAGGCCATGGGGCGCGGCGACCTCGCACCCCTGGCCGGCCAACCTGCGCCGCGCCCTCGAAGACCTGTGCCGATCGCGCGGGGCCTCGGCCGTGTTGGTGGCGATGCAGCGGCCGGGCGACCTCGTGTTCTCGTTGGCGATGGCGCACGGTTTCGCGGCGCGCGCTGTCTCGGTCGTCACGCCCAGCACGCCGCAAGAGGCGTTGGCGCTCATCGCCGAGATGGACGTCGTGCTCGCGATGCGGCTGCACGCCGTCGTCTTCGCCTGCATGATGGGCGTGCCGTGTGTGGGGCTTGCGTACGATCCCAAAGTGCGCGCATTTCTCGAGGCCGTGGGGCAGCCCTGCCTCGCCCTGGACGCCGAACCACGGGCAGTGGCCGAGGCGGTCGGTTCCGCACTGGATGAGCGGCCAGAGCGATCAGCCGGGCTCGCGACGGCCATGGACCCGCTGCGCCAGGCCGCCTTGCGGAACATCGAGTTAGCCCTTGCCCTGCTGGCCCGCCGTTGAGGCGCCGTCTGTCGTGAAAGTACGACAAAACTCCCCCTTCTTGTCCCCCTTGCCCACAAAGCGAGGATGCAAACCGTTGATTACCGGGCAAACTGTGTATAGAATACGCCGACTGAATGGCAGGGGCTCGGATGTTGGGGTCCGGGAGGAACGTGCTGGAACGGAGGTATCGGCCGTGGGTAGGAAGGAAATGACCGTGCGGGAGGCGGGCCGCAAGGGCGGGCAGACTACCAAGAAGCGGTACGGCCCGAAGTTCTACGAGGAGATCGGCCGGCGAGGCGGACAGAAGGTGAAGCGGCTCATCGAGGAAGGCAAGAAATCCGCGCGCTAGCGGCACAACGCAGTTTTCATCATCGCAACATTACACAAGAGCGAAGTCCGCGAAGGGAGGTGAGCGACAATGCCGGCAAAGGAAATGACCGTGAGCGAGGCCGGGCGGCGCGGCGGCGAAGCGACCAAGCGGCGCCATGGCCCTGAGTTCTATGGCCAGATCGGCAAGAAGGGCGGGGAGGCGACCAAGCGGCGCCATGGCCCCGAGTTCTACGAGCAGATCGGCCGCAAAGGCGGCGAGACCGTCAAGCGGGAGCGCGGCGCGGCCTTCTACGAGCGCATCGGAAAGAAGGGCGGCCAGCGCGTGAAGCAACTGGTCGAGGCCGGTAAGCGAGCCGGGCGCTAAGGCAGCCCCCGCGAGCGCCGCTGCGCGAGCCCCAAAAGGCCGGCGGAGCGGCGCTGGCGGTTCGATCATAAGAGCGCGGGATTCTCCCGACGGAATCCCCAATATTCGCCAAGGCGTGCGAACGTATATCGCACGCCTTTTCTTTTTGGGCGGCGGGTGGTGATGATGACGAAAATCGGACGTGCGCTGCTCTGCCTCTGCCTGTCCGGCGCGCTCTGCCTGGCCATAACGCCGGCCGGCTTCGGGCAAGACGCCCGCGATGATGCCGGCGCCATCGCGGCGCGACTCACCGGCGCCGGCTTCGAGAACGTACGCGTGCACGTGAAAGCGGGCGCCGTGATCGCGCACATCGAGAACCGCACCTATCGCTGGCAGGTGCGCGGACTGCAAGTGGCGCTCGACATCGTGTGCGGCGCCGCCTCCCCTACCGACCAGGTGACGGTGGTCGTGAGGCGGCTGGACGTGCCCATGGTGACGGTCACGGTCCGGGCCGGCGAGTGGCTCGCGGCAGGCAGCCGGCAGAGACCGCGACTTTACGCCCGCAGCGGCCTTGACCCGACGGCCACGGCCAGCTCGCTGTCCAACCCCAGCCTGGGCAGAGCGGACCTCACGCTCGGACCGGGGGTGCGACTGCGGCTCGTGACGCCGGCAAGCGATCGCGGCGTGGCGTGGCGCCTCAACCCCGGGCTGGAGATCGCCCTCGCCCCCGGACTCTGCGCCGATGTGGTGGCGCTCATCCCGGTCAACGGCGAGCGGCCGCATGCGGGGCGCGCGCTTCTCAGCCAGGTGGTATCCGCCGGGTCGGGGCTTTACCTGGGGCTGACCGCCGGACAGTTGGATGAAGATCGCAGTGGCTGGATCGGCGAAGCCGCGTGGGTCGGCCGGGATGGCCGCAACACGGTGAGCCTGACCGCGACGGGCCTGTCGGCGGGCGCGTGGGCGGATCGCAAGAAGCCGACGCTGCTGGCCGGCGTCTCGCACCGGCTGGCGGGGCCCGACATCGAGGCTTCGGCGTGGGTCGGCCAGTTCGCGGATGGCGATCGCGGCGCGGAGGTCGCCCTCACCAGTCGCTTCCGCGACTGGGCGCTGCAGGTGTTCCACGTCAGGACCAACTGGACCCGGCAGGCGGGGTTCGCGCTGCGCATTCCGCTGGGCCCGCCGGTGCAGCCCGAGCCCGCGCCGCTGCGGGCGAGGCTGCGCGACTACTTCAACTTCCGCTACCAGGCGCCCGATGAGCGCGGCGGCTGCCGCGTGATCACCGGGCACTCCATCGCCGACCTCAACGACGACCTGCTGCCCGTGCGGATCGAACAGTACCTCGCGCCGAGGCACGCGCCGGAGCGCGACCTCGCCCCGACATTCTCGGGGCCATCGTGATACTCGAAGTTGCAGACACGAAGGAGGCTTTTGCCATGTCCCTGAAACGCTCCCACCAGTTCCTTCTCGCCGCAGGGCTCGCCGCGCTCGCCGCCGCGCTCGTTCTGGCCGGCTGCGGGGGCGGCGGCGGGGTCGCGAAGACCACCACCGGCGCCATCTCCGGCGCCGTCCGCAATGCCCAAACCTCGGCCGTGATCGCCGGCGCCAGCGTGGCTCTGCCCCCCACCGGGAAAACCGCCACCTCCTCCGGCAGTGGCGCCTTCACCCTGGCGCGTGTTCGCCCGGGCACTTACACCGTCGTCGCACAGGCCGACGGCTACACCTGCGGCTCCGCTGCCGTCACGGTGACGGCCGGAGCCGTCTCCGGCGCCAACATCGCGCTCCAGCCGGCGTCGGCGCCCACGCCCATCGGGGCCTCCGGCGGCACCGTCGCCGACACCGGGCCGTCGGGCGAACAGGCGGCGTGCCTCATCCCGGCCGGCGCTCTGGATGCGGACACCGATATCGCCGTGACCGCGCTTCCGGCCAGCCAGGCGCCACCGTCGCCCAACGAAGATACCGGCCACGTGGCCGCGGCGTTCGCGCCGTACAGCCAGACCTTCGCGGCGTCGGTGACCATCACCGTGCCCACGCCTCGCAGCATGACTCCGGGCAGTTCGGTCTCGCTGTACCGGTGGGACCCCACGGCCGGCGCGTGGACCGCCGCCGGCGGCGCCACCGTTGACGCCGGGGGCCGGACTGCCAGCGCGGGAGTCACCCGGTTCGGCATCTACGCCGTGATCGAGCAGCGGGCGGTCACCGCATGGAGCAGCGCCGGGAGCGCGGCCGTGCAGATTCACGAGGTGGTCACCCAATCCTTCGTGATGACCCAGGCGGCCACGGTGAATGACATGTACGGGGTGGCGCTGGCCTCCCCGGTCTCGGTGGTCACCGGAGCCATCTACTGGCTGCGATACACCGAGCGGCCCAACTACCCCGATAACCCCGAGCGCGAGCGCATTGACGAGATCCTCACGCTCCTCGAACAGGCCGTGGCCCACAACCAGGGCGGCGGTGGCGGAGGCTAGCGGGCCATGATGGCTAGGTCGCTGGCTAGGTCGCTCCGCGACCGCCATGGCGGCCCGAAGGGCCTAGCCATCCGCAGGCTCGCCGCGGCCCCTCGGGCCATCCTGAGGGTGGCCCTCGGGGGCACCCGAAGGGCGGCGTGGATCGGGCTGCTTCTGACGGCCGGAGCCGCGTGCGCGCAACCCTCGCTCTTTGGTCCGTCGGGGCTGCTCAGCATTCCCACCGCCGAGGTGCAGCCCTACTCGTCATTCAGCCTGGGCGCCAACTGGGTGGACCAGAACCACCGCGGAGGCGCCTGGGGCGGCGGCACGATGGCGCAGTTCATGACCGTGGGCGTGGCGCCGAACCTGGAACTCTCGCTCTGCGCCACCAACATCAACGGCAGGCTGGGCCTGCAAGAGTGGACGACCCCCGATGGCGGCGGCTACAGCATAGACCGCATGGCAAGCGTCCAGTGGCGCGTAGCCGGTGCGGGGCGCGGGCCGGCGCTGGCGGTCGGCTCGCAGGACTTCGTGGGCACGGGCGACCTGGGGCCCGGCACGAGCAATCGCCTTTACCGCGCGAACTACGCGGTCGCCAGCGCGCGGCTGGGACGCGTGGGCGTGCATGCCGGCATTGGAACGGGCCGGCTCCGCGGCGCCTTTGGAGGAGTGGAGTGCCCGCTCGGGCCGCGATTGACGTTGCTGGCCGATCACGACGCCCGGTTCACCAACGCGGGGCTGCGGATCGCCGTGGCGCCGCGGATCGGGGTGGATGTGGCGCTGATGGGGCTGAGGTCGCTCGGCGGCGGGATCACGTATAGCCGGGCGATGTAGCCGGTCGGGCGACGCGCGCGCCCGACCCTTACCGGCGGGGGGCGGTCTCGATCCCCTGGCGCAACTTGATCACCGATCCGGCGGGGTGATACCCGCGGACCGATGCCGTGGGATAGACCAGGCTGCGCGGCCCGATGAGCGTGCCGGGGTTGAGCACGGCGTTGCAGCCGATCTCGACGCCGTCGCCCAGGATCGCGCCCAACTTGCGCATCCCGGTCTCCAGGATCTCGCCGCCGAGGCGAACCGTCACCGGCTCGTGGGTCATCTTGAAGTTGGAGCAGATGCTTCCCGCGCCCAGGTTCACGCCGCGGCCCAAGATGCTGTCGCCCACGTAGTTGAAGTGCGGCGCCGCGGCGTCGTCGAGCAGCACCGCGGTCTTGATCTCGGTGGCGTGGCCCACCACGGCCCGGTCGCCCAGGATCACGTTCCCGCGGATCAACGCGCAGTGGCGCACCTGGCATCCCTTGCCGATGAGCGCGGGCCCGATGATCATCGCGCCAGGCTGGACCACCGTGCCCTCGCCGATGTACACCTCGCCCTCGATCACCGCGCCGGGCATCACCTGCCCGTCCACGCCCGTGGTCATGTGCTCGGCGATGTAGGCGGGAAGGCGCTCCAGCGCCTCCCACACGAAGCGCGTCCCCTCGAAGAGCGCCGCGTGGGCGAAGCGCGAGAGATCGAAGAAATCGGATGCGTTTACCATGCGGAACCCCCTATCGCTTACCAACGGGTTGTCATTCTGAGCGAAGCGAAGAATCCCGGTGCGGGGGTGTTCCGAGATTCCTCGCTGCGCTCGGAATGACAGTCAGGCATACGTTCCATATTCCCGCAGCGCCTCCCACATCGCCAGGATGTTCGCGGCGGGGACGTCGGCCTGGATGTTGTGCACGGTGTTGAAGACGAACCCGCCGCCGGGCGCCAGGTCCTCGATGCGGCGCTTCACCTCGTCGCGCACCATCTCCGGCGTGCCATGGGGGAGCACGTGCTGGGTGTCCACGCCGCCGCCCCAGAAGGTGAGCGCCTCGCCGAATTCGCGCTTGAGCGCCGCGGTGTCCATGCCGGCCGCGTTCACCTGGACCGGGTTGAGGATGTTCACGCCGGCCTCGATCAGGTCCGGCAGGATCTGGCGCACCGCGCCGCAGGAGTGGAAGAACACGCGCACCGGCGCCTGGCGCTTGATGTGCGCGAACAGCCGCGTGTGCCGGGGCTTGAGGTGGCGCCGGTAGGTCTGCGGCGACATCATCAGGGTCTCCTGGAAGCCGAGGTCATCGGCCTCCATGACCACGTCCACGAGGTCGCCGACCAGGGCCAGCGCGCGCTCCCAGTAGGCCATCTTGAACTCGAGCACCCGGTCCACCACGCCGAACACGAGATCGGGCTGCGCCGCCAGGCCGGCGTAGAAATCCGCGAAGCCCATCAACCACGCCGCCTGTTCCAATATGCCCGAGCACGCCCCGCCCAGGACGACGGCCGCCCCGGTCGCCGCGGCCTGCTCGGCCTGCTCGCGGAGGCGGCGGTAACGCCCGGCATCGGCGGCGTCCGGCCAGGGGAAGGCTTTCAGCGCGGCCATATCCTCGACGCCGGCGAGCGGATGGTATGACATGTCGTAGTAAAGCCCGCGATCCCTGGGGGTGCGCCAGGCGATGCCCCACTCATCGTGGTAGCGCAAGTAGTCGCCATCTTCTTCGAGCGAAGGTTCGAAGCCCGAAGGCGGGCCGGGCATGACGCCGCGCAGGTCCGCGCCCAACCGCTGCAGCACGGGCTCCTCGACCTGGGCAAGCCCCTGCTTCGGGTCGGCGATGGCGATCTCAGCCGGCGGGAGACCCAGGGCCTCGCGCAGGCCGCGGTAAGCGCCCACCGTGATCCCGGTGACGCGCGTGGAGCCGAGATCGAACGGCACGCGATCGGGCTCGCGGTGATCGAGCGCGGTGCGCACGCGTTGGCGCGAGGTCATCGCCGCCTGCTTCATGTCAACGACACTTCTGCTCAGGCCGCGGCTTTCCTGCCCGGAAAGGCGCGCGCCCGGCGCCGTCGAACGAGAGGACGCGAGGAGGTGGCAGGGTGCCCTGGTACGTGTGGGTGGGGCTGGCGGCGCTGGTGTATCTGGCCTACGTCTCCTGGCGCTATCGCATGCTGGCCTCGGCCGGCGCCGCGCAGTCGCGGGGCCGCTACGACGCTGCGGTCGGGCGCATCCGTTCGTTCCTGCGATCGCCGCTGCTCCCTTCGGGGCGGAGCGTGCGAGCCTTCGCGCACACCCAACTGGCCGACATCCTCTACGACATCGGCCGCCTGGGCGAGGCCGAGCGGGAGGCCAATGCGGCGTTGGAGCAGATCGGCCGCGGACCGACCGCGGCCTTGGCCCACCTGCTGCTGGCCAACATCCTGACCGCCGCCGATCGCCTCGACGAAGCCGCCATCGAGGCGCGCAAGGCGCTCACCACCTGCGGCCGCCCCGAACTGGCGCCGCGCGGGCGGGCTTACCTGATCTGCCAGATGCAGGCGGCGCTGGCCCACGTCGCCCTGGCGCAGGTCCACCTGCGGCGCGGCGATCTCGACCTGGCGCGCGCCGATGCCGCTGACGCGCTGCAGCGCGATCCGGGCTGCCCGCCGGCGCTGGTGTTGCTGGCCGATCTGGCGCGGCGCCAGGGCGGGTTCGATGAAGCCATTGACCTCTATGCCAAGCTGGTCATCCCCGACGGCGCCGGGCGGGAGCCGGTGCCGGAGCGCGCGGCCGTCGCAGGTTTCGGGATCGCGCTCGGGCTGGAGGGCAAGGAAGATTACGCCGGCGCGGCGCAGCGCCTCTCGCAGGTGCTCGCCCTCGGGCTCGCCAGCCCTTCGCTGCATGCCGTGGCCGGCCTGGAACTGGCGGTGTGCATGGCCGCGCTGGGCAAGAGCGATGAGGCCAGGCGGGTGCTCGCCGATGCCGAGCCTTACCTGGGCGCGCTCGGCGAGAACCGGGAACTCCGCGCCTACGAACTTTACAACAAGGGGCGGCTGCACTCGTATCTGCGCGAATTCGAGG
>Ga0315288_10001109_pt1 | contig 34518 bp, 20 predicted proteins | sample YL17G11_20_MG_FD_203454 | JGI IMG/M metagenome (GOLD analysis project Ga0315288, IMG submission 203454) | Sediment microbial communities from Yellowstone Lake, YNP, Wyoming, USA - YL17G11_20 | ecosystem: Environmental > Aquatic > Freshwater > Lake > Sediment | place: USA: Wyoming | collected...
TGGCAGCCCAGGACCTTGGCGCGCTCGATGATCGTCGAGAGAGCGACTTTAAACCCGAGATCATGCAGCCGTTCTCGAACGGCGGAGTAGTTGAAGGAGGAGATCGGCAGGTCGGGATCCTCGATCATAGCCCGTTCCTCGAGGAGACTTTTTCGGATCAGGGCCTCGGCGTCTTTGGACAGTCGAAAGGGAGAGTTCCGATGGTAGGCCAGGGAAAAGCATCGAGGATCTTTCCGGTAGAGCTTGAGCAGGGCAAAGAACCGGGTTTTGCCAACACCCAGAGTCTCCTCGACCTGGGACCGGTCCATGTGGCCCTCCTCATAGGTGCGAAACAGATTCTTCACTTGTTCGTCGGTAAAACGTCTGTGAATGTGTGTCATAAAGTCCTCCTGCCTGAGGACTATATCTCATCTGTTCACTTTTCAACCCTAAACTGTTCACTTTTCAATCCTAGACAACACCTGAGTTCCGCCGGCTTGACTTTGCCGGGGAAATCAACTATGAGTCATCCAGATGGAAACGAAAGTCATCCTGCGCCGTCTTCCCGTTTTCTTCATTCTGGCCGGGCTCTGCGGCGCTTTCCTCCAGTTAGCGGCCGAAATTCCACGGTTCTCCATCCTGAGCCATGTCTTCCGGCCGGCCGCGGCATCGCTCGTTTTCCGGTCGCTCGTTTGTCTCATCATCCTGCTGGCGCTTTGGGTCTTGTTCGCCCGGATCTCGGGCCGGTTATACGGCTTTCCCGAAGAAAAAATCCTCAACCTTGACCTGCTGACCTGGCTGCCCCTTCTTTTTCTGAGCCTGATGCCACTAGCGCTCTCCCATTACTTGACCGCGGGCGATTTTCTCAGCCGCATGAAGCTCTTCGGCCTGGCCGCGGCGGCCGCCGTCATCTACCTCAAGCTGATCCTCTTTCTGCGGCTGCGGCGCTGGAAGGGGACAACCGGGAGCAAGACGGCCGCGCGGTTTGCCGCGCTGCCGCTCAAGAAAAAACTCGCCGGCCTTTTCGTCGCTTCGCTCATTCTTTTTAACGCCGGATCGCTCATCATGATTTCCCGGGGCGTCACCTTCTCGGGAGACGAGCCGCACTACCTCCTCATCAGCCACAGCCTGCTTCATGACGGCGATTTCGACCTGGCCGATAACTACGCGAAACGTGATTACGAAAAATACATGGGGCCGGGCGTGCCGCTGGCCGCCCACGTCGTCCAAGGTGCTCGGCCCGGGTCGCAATATTCATTCCACTCGCCGGGCGTTTCCCTGCTCCTTCTGCCCTTTTACGCGGCCGGATCGCTTTTCGGCGGGAAAACGCTCCTTTTCTTCATCCGCTTCGGCATGAGCCTCTTCGGAGCGCTCCTCGGGCTGCAAATTTTTCTCTTCGCTCTGAAGGAATGGAAAAAGGACAATCTGGCCCTCATCCTCTGGACGCTCTTCACGTTCGCTTCGCCCGTTTATTTCTATTCCATCCATGTTTACCCGGAGATCGTGGTGGCACTCCTGTCATTCACTGTTTTCCGGGCTCTGAAGCAATCCCCGGAAATCAGCAGAAGCCGCTGGCTCGCGCTGGGACTTATGCTTTCGTCCTTTATTTGGTTCCACGCCATAAAATATTTGCTCATTTTCGCCACCCTCGGCCTCTACGCCATCTGGGTCTTGATCAAAAAAAGCCGAACCTCGGCGCGCTGGGTATACTTTATGGCGCCGGTGTTCTTAGTGACGGCGGTCTATTTCGTCTTCCAATATGCGCTCTATGGATCGCTCAGCCTTTCCTCGGTCTCTTGGCAGGGAAAGATGACCGGGGAAGAGTCGCTCGGGTTCGCCAGGACATTGCTCTTTGATATCCCACTCCGCAGCCGGCTCGAGACCCTGGCCGGCTATTTCCTTTGTCAGAAGGACGGCGTGTTGTTCTATGCGCCGCTCTACTTTTTCTCTTTTCTGGGAGCGGTGGAAATGTGGCGGCGGAAAAAGAAGGATTTCTGGCTCCTGATTCTGATCGCGGCGCCTTATTTCCTGAACCAAGCCTTCCTGACCCAGCGGACCGGCTACGCCCCCCAGGCCAGGCCGCTGGTGGCTACCTTCTGGGGAATGGGAATCTTGCTGGGATTTTACCTGGCCGCCGAGAAGAAGCGGTTTTTTGCGCCTCTGTTCCGGGGCGCCGTCGCCCTCAGCTTTCTCTTCGTCGCCCTCCTCCTCGCTCACCCGTTCAATCTCTACCAGGAGACGACCGTCGGCTCAACCGAGCGCGGCGGAGGACTTTTCTATCTTTTAAGCAATCTTCATTTCCAGGTCACCAAGTGGCTGCCCTCTTATATCAAGGTGGACGAGTGGCGCTGGTGGCCGAATCTCATTTGGCCGGCGCTGCTGGTCCTCTTTATCGCAGCCTACGCCCTGACCCGGAAAAGGGCCCGGATTTACCTTTACAGCACGCATGTCATCATCGCAGCGGGAGGCATGGTCCTGTTTTTCATCTGGTTTGTCCTTTACCCGCGGCTGGTTCTCATGAACCCGGTAAATGCCGCCTTCCCGTCGGGCGAAAGGATCACGTTTTATTCTCTGTCGCGCGTGGCCCGGCAGACAGATCCGGGGAAATTCCTTCTGCCCGAGGACAACCGGCCCTACCATTTTCTCTTCACATCGCGCCGGGAGTTCGAGAAAATCCGAATCGAGTTCGGCTCGACCTCAGGCGCCTATAAAGTCGACTTGTCCATGTTCGACCACGGCGTATTTGAAGGAAGGACGGAGAAGGAATCCAAGTCGCTTGATGTCGCCCCTCCGCCCGCCTACAAGCTGAACGGCGCCAGTCTTTACTGGCTGACCATCACCATCGGTAAGGGCGAGGGCATAAGGACCTCACAGTCGCCGTATATTTTTTCTTTTAGTCCAAAAAAATAAAGCTCTTTTACCAAGCCTGCATACCTCATCACAGGAATTCCCCCATTTTGTTATTTATAATTTATGGAACTCCCTGAAGGACAACGAAATGCAGCAAAAATAAAGTGTCAGTCTAAGACGGGCGCCCGGGTGGCACGGCGGGGACCATAACTCCCGAAGCTTATGGTGGCGGGTGGGTGGGTTTTGATTTGGAGAGAAAAAAATCGTCGTTACTTTCAAGGGGGATCGCTTGCGGGGAGCGTCCCCTGTTCAGCTATTTGGCCTTCAGGACGGCGGCGATTTCCCCCACCAGCTGTTTGGAGCCGAGATAGAGCGCGGTGCGCTGGTGCTGTTTCTGGGGGATGATGTCGAGGATCGGCGCCCCGGTTTCATCCACGGCCTCGCCGCCCGCTTCGCGGCAGATGAACGCAACCACGGCGGCCTCATACATCAGCCTGAGCTTGCCCTGCGGCCTGTTCTTCTTGGGGTCGGGGTGATTGACAATGGCCGGATACATGAACAGCCCGCCGTTCATCAGGATCCGGTGAAAATCGCCGGCCAGTGCTCCCATATAGCGGAAGGAATATTTTTTTTCGTTTTCCGCGATCCACTTCTGAACGGGCGGCTCAAAAGTTGTCCGGTTGGCCGAATTGAAGGAGAGCTCCCAGGACTTTTTGTTCTCCGGAAGGACCATCCGGGTGGGTCTCACGTAGTTGAACGTCTCGTCGATATGGAACCGCCAGCAGCCGGCCTGGCGGAGGGCGATGGTGAACGTCCCGGTCGGGATGACGAACATGCCGGCGGCGATGAATTCCCGGCCCGCCCGCAGATGCAGGTCGTCCGCCCCTTCGAGATTGCGCTTGGCCACGCCGAAGAGAAACCCGATGGGAAGATTGTGGGGAACGTTGGAAGAGCCGTCCATGGGGTCGTAATAAATGAAGTACCTTCCGCCCTCGACGTTCATCGGGATGATTTCCTCGTCTTCCTCGCTGACGGCGTGGATCACCCGGCCGGATCTCTTCAAAGAATGCTTCACAATCAGGTTGGCAATCTCGTCCATTTTCAGCACTTCCTCGCCCTGGACATTGACTGAGCCGGCCAGGCCGAGATTCCCGCGCAGCGCGCCCGTTAAGTAGTAATGCTGGATGCGCTTGGCGGCGTTCAGAATCGAGTTCATCAGGATCAAGAAATGATAAGTGCGGTTATGGCGCTCCTGATGCTCGAGCAAAAAGTCCATGAAAGTGTCTTCAAATTGCAGCATATGATTCCCTCCTTTTTATCATTCTCCCGCCTCATCTCATCCGGAGGCTGAGGAAATTCAAGGAATTTTCAAGGCGGCCCTACCTGAATTGCTCGAAGCGCAGGATGCCCCTCTGGTGGAGCTTGAACTTCATGAGTGTCTTGAGGATGGACAGGCCGTAGACGCAGCTCCGCAGGAAGCCGATGCGCGAAGCCTCCTCGAAATAGCGCGTCTCGATCGAGACCTCCCTGATACGCATGCCGTGAATGACGCCCTGGGCGATGATCTCGGAGTCGAAGACGAAATCGTCCGAATTCTTCATGAAGTTCACGGCCTCGAGAAAACGCCGCGAATAGGCCCGGAGCCCGGAGTGGTACTCGGTCAGGTACATGTAGAAGGTCGCGTTCTCGGCGGCCGTAAGGAAGATGTTGGCCAGGTACTTCCATTTGGGCATGCCGCCCTCGAGCGGCCGGCCGCCCAGCATGCGCGAGCCGAAGACCGCGTCGCACTCGCCGTTGAGGAGGGGCGTAACGAGCTGGGGAATAACGCGCGGGTCGTACTGATGGTCGGGGTGGACCATGATCATGATGTCGCCGCCGAGCTTGAGCGCCTCGGTATAGCAGGTCTTCTGGTTGCCGCCGTACCCCTTGTTCCTGTCGTGGACAAAGACGCGGAGGCCGAGTTTGCGGCCGAGCTCGGCCGTCCCGTCCCCGGAGAAGTCATCGACAAGGATGATGTCGTCCACCCACTCCCTGGGGATGTCGGCCAGGGTGCGGCCGAGCGTCTTCTCGGCGTTGTAGGCCGGCATCACCACGATGACTTTCTTTGTCCTGTCCAACTCGGCCGCCTCAATTGTCCGGTTCTTATATACCACATTTTCTCCGGAAGGGGAAACACGGCATCGCAAACCGAAATTAGCGATAGAATGTGATGCGGAATCCCGGGAAGGGTAAACGATTTCGAGCTTCAAAAAGTAAATATTTATGGAAACAATCGTCAGGAATACCCGCTTTGGATCAAACAGGAGGGGGCATGAAAAAAGCGATCATTGTTTTGGCGTACTTTTCCGTTTTTTGTTGCTCGACCGGGCAAAGGGATATCGATAAAACCACGGAAGACGGCGTCGAGGTCGTCCTCAATCATCTTGCGCCCTACACGATCAAGGGCGAGCCGGCGGTCCTCAGCCTCGAGCGGGAATTTTCCATCGACCTGGAGGATAAAAGCCTCACCGAAGCCGGCCTGGTCGGCATCGAAACCTTCGATATCGACCGGGAAGGGAATATTTTCATTCTTCAGTGGACCGGCAAGCCGCACTTCGTCTTCAAATTCGACCCCAAGGGAAATTTATTGAAATCGTTCCTGCGCCTTGGCCAGGGGCCGGGGGAATTGGAATACGCCGATACGTTGTTCGTCACTCCCCGGGGAGAGATCATTCTCAAGGACCCCTCAAAGCCGAAGTTTCCGGTATACGACCGTGACGGGAATTTCGTCCGGGAGGTCCGTCTGGATAAAAATTACAACCCGACCCCCCTTCTGAACGGCAAATACCTGATCTTTTGGGGAGAGGACACGCCCGAGGTCAGGAAACAGTTTGTCGGCGTCTGCGACGCCGACTTCAAAAATATCAAACAGCTGGATTCCCTCCAATACCCCAACGGCCTCCATGTGAAGTCCCCTGTCAACCGGCACAGGCTCGTTTTCGGGGCGGCGAAAGACAGGATCATCATCGGGAACACGGAGCGCGGCTACGAATTCCGCATCTTTGACCTGGAAGGGAATCTGCGGCAGAAGATCCGGAAAGACTATCGGCCGGTCGAGGTTCCGGAGGAGGTCAAGAAGGCGTATTTCGACAGGTGGCCCAAAGATGATCCCATCGCCGCCAATTTTTATTTTACCGCGACCTGGCCCGCGTTCCGTTCGTTCTTTGCCGACGATGAGGGAAAGCTGTACGTTCTAACCTGCGAAACCGGTTCCAATCCGGGAGAATTCATGTGGGATATTTTTAGTCCCCGAGGAGCCTTCATCGGCCGGATGAGCCTTTCCAACAACAAAAACCTGGCCAGTCTTCTTTCCTTCTCAGTCCGGTCCCGGCAGAACCGCCTGATCAGTGTCCGAGAAAAAGAGAACGGCTTCCAGGAGCTGGTCGTTTACAGAACGGCTTGGAAATGACGAACCGGGGGTCTTTCCCCATTTCCCCCCGCGCCCAGATAGAAAGGAAAAACGCCGGCCGGGAAACGACGTCAGCCGGCCATTTTTAACCTTCTTCCGGCCTGAAAGATCGGCCGCGCTTGATGTCCGAGCGGTGATGCTTGTCCTCGAGCATTTTTTCCTTGGCCCGGCGGGAGCGGCGACGTTTTTGACGCCGGATCTTCTCGATCCGCGCCTGCGCCTCGCTTTTTTTGCCAAGAATCATCGTCTCGATCTTGTTTGTTAGGATCCGCCGCGCCAGGAAGCGGTTCATGGCCTGGTACCGTTCCTGCTGACACTTGACCTCGATCCCGGTCGGCCGGTGCTTCAGATAGACGCAGGTCTCCGTCTTATTGACGTTCTGCCCGCCCTTGCCCTGCGACCGGAGGAACTTCTCGTCGATGTCCTCCTCTCGGATGCCCAGCTCCGCCATCTTCCGCTTCAGAGCTTCTTCTTTTTCCCGGCTGACATACGTATCCGCCACGGTTTAATCTCCTGCCGAATTTATACCATTTCCACAATTCACTGACAACCTCTGCGTTTTCGTTGTCAGGAGTCCCCCCATTTTGTTATCTATCATTAATGGAACTCCCTGAAGGACAATGAAATGCAGTAAAAATAAAGTGTCAGTCTGAGACGGACGCCCGGGTGGCGCGGTCGGGACCATAACACCCGAAGCTCATGGTGGCGGGTGGGTGGGTCTTGAGCGAGGGTGTTATGGTCCTGACCGCGACAGGACCCGGTTTTCTGCACCAAATAAAAAATGGGGGAACTCCTGTTTCGTTGTCGCTTGTCCGCCGGCTTCCCTTGGTCCATAATACCCGGAGAGAAGCCTTTTGCAGGAATAGACAGGTTGAATAAAAAACGCATCATTATCGTTGGAGCCGCTGCTCTAGCTGTAATCATCAGCATCGTTGCCTGGTCCGTCATTAAATATTCCAAGCCCCCCGATGTCTCGGGTTTCAGGCCGTCAACCATTCCGGCGGACGTCCGGTCCGAGACGTCCCTCCGGAATGTTACAGACTATCCCATCAAGTATACCGTCAGGTATCTCGCGGGAAAGAAGCCCGACTTGAAGCGAACTCTCAAACCCGACGGCCTGGACAAATTCCCCCCAGGCATACGCCTGCTCTTGACCTTTGACAACGGCGAGCGGACGATCGTCCAGTATCTCGATCCCGGAAAACCTTATTGCTTTCGATTCGATGGGAACGGCATCGTCCAAATCTATCCGGGTTCGCACAGCCGGGAGGACGCACCCGACCTGGCCCCCTTTGTCCCCACGCCCAAAACCGTCATCGATAGAATGCTGGAGATGGCTTCGGTGGGCCCCAACGACGTTCTTTACGACGTCGGCTGCGGCGACGGCCGGATCGTGATCGCGGCGGCCAAAGAACTCGGGGCCAGGAGCGTGGGCATCGACATCGACGCGGCACTCATCGAAACGGGCCGGAAAAACGCAGCCGCGGCGGGGGTCGGGGACCGCGTCCGGTTCATATGCCGGGATGCCATCCAGACTGATTTTTCCGAAGCGACCGTCCTGGCCGTCTATCTCCTCCCGGAATCCCTGGACCTCTTGAGGCCCAAGTTCGAAGAAGAACTCAAGCCCGGGACACGGATCGTCACCCACGACTACGAAATCCCGGGATGGGAGGACAAGAAGGTCTTTTCGGACACCATCGACGAACCGGGGATTCATGTCCATTGGATTTATCTCTACCGGCGATAAAAATTGCTTTCCAGGAAGAGGTTGTTCACAAAAAACGAAAACCTGACCTGATCCCCCATAATCCCTTGCTCTCCGTCCTGGGATTTGGGAGAATAAGGACTTGATCGAAGCCCTTCTTCCGGCTCGCCGGACGCAAGGCTCTTGGAAAACTCAGAATCGAGGTGACCATGAATCACAAACGATGGTTTGTTCTGTTGTCATGTCTCTTGGCGCTCGCCCCGGCGTTGCGCGCCGAGGTGACGTTCGACCGCTATCATACCCCCGCGGAAATGGACGCGACGCTTCAGGAGTATGCCCGGGCCAACCCCTCAGTCGCGAAGTTCCATAAGCTGGCCCAGAGCCCCGGGGGCCGGGATGTGATTCTGATCGAGATCGGCCCCGAGGTCGGGAAAAAGGACAAGGCTTTTCCCGCCGTCTTCGTGGGAGCCAATTTCGAGGGGACGGTCCCGATCGCGGGAGAGGCGGCTCTCTACCTTGTGAAGCACGTCCTCGAAAAGCCCGATATCCGCAAGGATCTCACCTGGTATATTCTTCCCTGTCCCAATCCCGATGCGGCGGCCCGCTATTTCGCCAAGCCTCTGGTTGACAACCCGCGGAATGCCAAGCCCTATAACGACGACATGGACGACGCGACGGATGAGGACGGCGTCAACGACCTCGACGGGAACGGGATCATCACGATGATGAGGGTCAAAGACCCGGCGGGCGACTGGGTGACGGTTCCCGGTGAACCGAGGCTCATGAAAAAGGCCGACTGGTCCAAGGGCGAGAAAGGAATCTACAAACTCTACACCGAGGGCTTGGACGACGACGGCGACGGCGAATACAACGAGGACGGTCCCGGAGGGATTAACATCGGCGTCCAGTTTCCCCACCTGTTCAAATCCTTCTCCCCCGAAGGCGGCTCCTGGCCGGGAAGCGAAGCCGAGAGCTTCGCCCTACTCAAGTTCATGAACGAGCATAAGGAGATCGGCCTGACCTTCGTCTTCGGCTCGACCAACTTCTGCCTGGCGCCTCCCCGAGGCGGCCGGCGGGGGGATGCGGACCTCAACCAGATCAAGGTTCCCGAACAGTTCGCCGGGGCCATCAACGCCGACCCAAACAAGACATACACCATGGCGGAGATCATGGAGATGGTCAAGCCGATGATGCCCGAGGGCATGGAAGTCACGGAGTCGATGATCGCCAGCTTCCTGGGCCTGGGCGCCGTGGTCAACCCTCTCCCCGATGACCTCAAGTTCTATAAAGAGCTTTCCGAAAGGTATAAGGATTTTCTCAAGAAAAACAAGCTGGACGAAAAGAGATTGGAGCCCGGCCAGGACAAGGACGGCTCGTTCGAACTCTATTCCTACTACCAGCTCGGACTCCCGTCCTTCAGTCTGGACTTTTGGACCCTGCCCGAGGTCAAGGAAGAAAAGAAGGGACAGGAGATCACGCCCGAAAAGTTGGAGACGATGACCAACGACGAATTCATCGCTCTCGGCGAGGAAAAAATCAACGCCTTTCTGAAGTCGGCCGGAGCGCCGGCCCAATTCAATGCCAAGCAGGTCATCGAAAGCCTCAAAGGCGGAATGATGGACACCAAGCGGATGGCCGAGATGCTGAAGCAGATGCCCAAGCCGCCCGGCGAAGAAGGCGCGGACCCCAAGGAGAAGGCGCTCCTGGCCTGGAGCGATAAGGAACTGGGCGGCAAGGGATTCGTCGACTGGAAGCCTTTCAAGCACCCCACCCTCGGAGACGTCGAGATCGGCGGGGTCGTTCCTTTTGTCGCCGGCACGCCTCCGGCCGCAAAGATCGAACCCCTGCTCAACGGCCAGGTGCCTTGGGTCTTCGAGATCGCGGCGAAGATGGCCAGGATTAAAATCGGCAAGACCGAGGTCAAGCCCCTGGGCGGCGGAGTTTACCGGATTGAAGTCTGGGTGGAGAACGCCGGCTACCTTCCTTACCCCACGGCCATGGGCCGCCGCAACACCCGGATTATTCCGGCGATCGTCACCCTCGAGGGCAAGGATTTTGACATCGTGGAGGGCAAGAAGCGAAGCCTTATCCCCGCGATCGACGGCAACAGCGCGCAGCCGGTGCGCTGGCTCGTCCACGCCGAGAAGCCGGTCAAGATTGAGGTCAGGACGTCGACCACGATCGCCTGGACTGACGCCAAGACCCTCGACCTGGGAGGTGTGAAATGAAGAAGATCTTGTTTTTAGCCCTGATCATATCCATCGCGGCCTCGGTTCCCGCGGAGACCGCAAAAGTAACGGTCCCCTTGCGGTTCGATCATTACTATAGCCTGGAACAAGTGTACGAGGCCGTCCAGGCGCTCAATAAGGCTTACCCCGAAATGACGAAACTCGAGGAGGTCGGCAAGAGCGAGGAGGGCCGTCCAATCCTCGCCCTAACGGTCAACAATCCCAAGACCGGCCCGGCGCTGGACAAGCCCGGGGTCTACGTGGACGGCAACATCCACGGCAATGAGATCCAGGGCGGGGAAATCTGCCTCTACATGCTCGATTACCTTTTAGGAAACTACGGGAAGAACAAGGAAGTCACCGAGCTTCTGGACAAGAAAAGCTTCTATGTAGTCCCGGTGGTCAACGTGGACGGTCGTTTCCACTTTTTCAACGACGCTAATACCTCGGACTCCAGCCGCAGTCTGCGCATTCCGCTCGACGACGACCGGGACGGCTTGGTGGACGAGGACCCCCCCGATGACATGGACGGCGACGGTAATATCAGCATGATGCGGAAGAAGGACCCCTTCGGCCTCTACAAAACCGACCCCGAAGACCCGCGGCTGATGATCCGGGTCAAGCCGGGCGAAAAGGGCGAGTGGACAATTCTTGGCGAGGAGGGGTTCGACAACGACGGAGACGGCCTGGTGAACGAGGACGGTGAAGGATACGTCGACCCCAACCGGAACTGGGGCTTCGATTGGGTTCCGCGATATGTGGAAAGCGGCTCCGGCGAGTATCCATTTCAGGCTGTCGGGTTGAAAGGCTTGGCGGAGTGGATTCAGGCAAAAACCAATATCTGCGTCGGCTGGTCTTTTCACAATTTCGGCGGGATGTATCTGCGCGGGCCGAGCCGCAAGGGGCTGGGCGAGTATCCTGCGCAGGATATCGCGGTCTATGACTATATCGGCAAACAGGCCGAGCGGATCACGCCCGGATACAAATACCTGACCAGCTGGAAAGACCTCTATACGACCTACGGCGACTCCGTCGAGTGGCTGACCCAAGTCATCGGGGCCTACGGCTACTGCGGCGAAGTGTTCATGACTCAGAGCGAAACCTTCAAGTCCCAGGGCGAAAAACCCGCGCCTCCCGCCGGGGAAGGCGACGAAAGGCCGTTAGCCTTCCTGATGGGCGACTCGACGGATCGCGAACGGCTCAAATACAACGATAACCTGACCCAGGGCGAGCTCTTCAAACCCTGGAAATCCTTCAAGCATCCGACCTACGGGGAAATCGAGATCGGCGGCTGGGCCAAAATGAGCACGCGCCTGTCCGCGACCTTCATGATTCAGGACATGGTCCATCGCAACGCCATGGCCGTGATTTTCTCTGCCAAGCACGCTCCCGAAGTCAGCCTGGAAGTGACAGAGGTTAAAAAGACCGGTAAGGACCTTTATCGCGTCCGGACCCGGCTGGTCAATAATAAAGCCATGCCGACCATGAGCTACCAGGCCCAGAGGACCAGGCTTTATCCCAAGGACATGCTCAAGGTTTCGGGAGGGAGCGCCAAGGTCGTGGCCGGCGGCGTCCTGACCGACCCCTATATCGATCGGGTGAGCTACAAGAAAAACCGCCCTGAGGTGCAGCTCCTAGTTGTGCCCGGCTTCGGCAAGGTGGAACACCAATTCCTTATTGAAGGCCGGGGCGAGATCATCATCCGTTACGAATCCCGGCACGCGGGGAAGCTGGAGAAGAAAGTTAAACTGGAATAGCCGATCATAGAACGTCGAAGGCGAAAGCCCTAGAAGCCCGCGTTATCGATAGCGTGCCTTACCTCCTTTTGAGGTAAGGAAGGCTTAAAATCCACTTATCCCCCTGTCCAGTTTTTGGGGAGCAGCTCAGCCCACCTGATAACGTGGACGACCCAAGCCGTCGTACACTCCCGGCATATAGCTACTAAATTATCTTTTTTGCACTATTCTTCAAGTGGGTTCTACAATAGTCGATTTGTTCCCGAGCCTTGGTTTTAATCTTTGGATCCAGGATGGCCGCTCTCTCGAAATCCCTGATGGCTTTCTCATAATCTTTTTTATGAGCAAGCGCAATCCCACGATTATAAAAGACCACTGATTCACTGGGATTCAGTTCTATAGCCTTTGTGAAATCGCTTATGGCTCCGTCAAGATCTTCCACCTTAACTCGAGAGAGCCCACGGTTGTTATAAGCAAGAGCGGAATCCGGAGCCAATTCAATAGCTTTGGAAAAATCATCGATGGCCCCGAGATAATCCCCCAATCGATGTTTTGCGACTCCCCTATTGTTGTAGGAAAGATAATTGTCCGGGTATGATGCGATCTCGTCGGTCAGTTCTTCAATCTCTGCTTTCAGTCCTCCACCACGAATCTTCTTCTTTTTGAAAACATCGATATCAAAGTGGGGCGGATACGAATGTGAAACATAAAACTTCTTTTCGCCATTGGCTTCTTGGATCGCAAAATCATTAGTTTCATAGACCTCTTTGAAATCTATCCAGTACGTCGCGGTGCAATTTCCTTCGTCATCCATTTCTGTTATTTCCAGACGAGGATAATGACTCAATAGATAAATTTTGTCGCCAAAGGCCTTAATGCTGATAATCAAAGCCTTATAGCCTACACGCTGGGTCATATCGGCAATGCCTTCACCGATTATTTTCAGATTATAGTTTTCTTTTGCCTTCATGATGGGGTTTTCGATCTTGTATTCGGCAAGGAGTTTTCCCTCGGAAGAATACTTGCGAATAATCGGAAAATAGGTAAAGGCAACATAGAGTTCGCCTTTTTCATTTAAGGCTAACGATCTTGAATTCAATATCGGCATACTGTGATAAAAAGAGAGAGGTTTCCCAAAGGCGAGCTTTTTCCCGTCTGGGAAATAAGCTGTGATAAGAGGGGAGCCTTTGTCTTGAACATAATGGGCAACATAGAGGCGATCATTTTCGCCGAAGGCAAAATCGTTGAATTCGGATATTTTTTGACTTCGGATATAAGTGCCCTGGAAATTCATGAATTCGAGGCTTTTCTTGCCCATATCATGAATGATGAGATAATCTTTGGCCGCATGAATATCGCAGGGAGCCTGGAATAACGGTTTTCCGTTTCCTTTTATGCCTATAGGAATTAGAAATTCTCCCGCAGCATTGAATTTCTGCACAATCCTTGTGCTCGTTGTGGAAGCATATATATTTCCGTTTAAATCGGCAGCCAATTTTATAGGAGACTGAAATTGTTCTGATTTTATTGTAAATTCACGCGCCAATTCGGTCGCATTTTCCGGAAGAGGGATAAAACCTGAGTCTGTAAGAAAAATGTCATCGTAGACTTTGACCTTTGTTGTGACTTTTTGGAAGGATAGGCTACTGTTGCTCACGCCAATAAGGAACAAGGAAAGGAGCAGGAGACACTTTCTCAAATAAATCATCTCCTTGGGTTAAGAAAGTCCTTGGAGAAATAATGCGCTATATCGCTCAAAACGTATCCGTTAAAGATCATTATAGAATTTATGAGTACTAGCAGTTTTATTCGAAATATCTTGTTTTTCATTATGCCTTCCCCCCTAAGCAAACTTTTGCCGAATCCACTGCGGCTTGCTGCGGGAATAGTTTACTATTCTATTTATTGTACGGCAAGGATTTTAAGCTCCCCCGTTTTCCGATACGGGGGAGCTTATTATTAATTAGCCGACCTGGACGGGGTTGAAGATGTCGTTGCCGTTGTCGACGAGAACCCGGCTGTCTATCCTTATTCCGTTCTTGTTTCTTTTCCGGGTGGTGCCCCGAGAAAATCCAGAAGGGCCGGGACATCCATTTCGTAATGAGTCTTCGGAAGTCCCGAACCAATCCGGCCGGCCGGCCCCGAGCAGGGCATCGGTTCCGACCCTCCCACGGCCAGGGCTCCGGCCGCGAGCGTCGTGCACCGCCCGATGAATTTTCTCCGAGGGATCGTCTCCCTCATTTTTTTCCGCTCCTCCATGGGATTTTCAAGATTGCCCGCCGAGTTTCTGGACCCAGACGAAATCGAGGCCGATTTCCGGCCGGGAGACTCCCGCGTTCGTTCCCTTGAATTCGATGATCAGCGTGTGCTCGCCCGGCAACAAGTCCACGGGCTCCAGTGAGAAAGTCCTGAGGAGCGTGCGGAAAGGCTCATGAAGATCGATCATTTCGGGCTTTCCCGCGACGCCCGCCGGAAGACCGTCGAGCCAGGCGGTCACCGTGCCCGACCTTGGGGTAAGGGCGGCCGTAATGTGGACTTGCGTTCTTCCCGGCGAGTCCACCATGATTTTCAGCTTTTTCCGCTCCCCCGGTTTCTCCGGCGTCCAGACGAGGAGCCGTCCGCCGGCCCAGAGCCGTCCTTCCCGGAGCGTCACGTTTTTCCGGTCGGCCAGGATATCTTCGGCGGGGTAAAAAACGGAATTTCGGGCCCCGAACCGGGCGGCGGGCTGCCATCCGTCGGGAAGCCGGAGTTCGCGAAGGTCGTCCGGCATGATGGCCTCATGGTCGTCAATCGTGCCCGGCCGGGCATAGTAATAGGCGGTTCGCGCATACGAAAGGCCGGGTGTCCTCTCGTGGCTGTTGAGTTCCAGGCTGAAGCCTATGGAATCCGCGAACGGGATGCGGTCGAGGACGTGCCAGCGGAAGTTTGTCACGAATCCCCTGTTCCCCGGCCCGTCGTTTCGCGGCTGGCCGCAATAAGGGTAATAGAAGATGTCGGGCGAGGACCAAGAATAGTTATAATAGTCCTCGGAGCCCGTGCCGAAGATGGACGGGATCTTATCGTCGTCGACAAAGACTTTTTCGTCCCCTTCCCCCCACCAGTTGCCCCATGACGTCGGCACGGTCGCCGGGTTGAGGAGGAAGGAGGTCGTGCCGACATAGACGCCTTTCCCCCTAGCCAGGAGGAACGTCAGGTCCTGGACGTCCTCTCCCGAGGCGATGAGGTCGTGATCGACGCGCCAGCGCGCCCGGAAGTGCATCGTTCTCTCGTCCCAGGCGAAGTCCCTAGGTAAAACCTCACCGGCCACGCGGACGGCCTGGCCGCCGCGGTTTTCGAGTGTCAGGCTGAGGGATTTCTCGAAGGGCATGACGAACCGGCAGGTCATCCGGCCGTCCTCCCCTACCGAGAACGGGAGCGAATGGTAGGGATTGACTCCCGGCGCGGCTCCGAAAAAGTCGCCCACGGGAGATTGGACTTGTCCCGATGGGAAGCCGTCGCAGACGACGTTGAGGACGGTCTGCCTCAGGGCCTTGTCCAAATCGTCCGCCTGCAGGCGGAGCCAGAATTTTTCGAGGGCTCCCGGGCCGTCGAGTTTGACGGCTTCCCTCTTTTCCCCGGGCGCGAGGGAGAATTCAAAGGGCCGGGCGGGCTTCGACGGCGGCGAAACCGAACGCGCATCGGGATCGGCAAGGGCCGTGGAGATCCGGTCGATCGTTTCCTTGAACCTGGTGATGTCCTCCGGGCGAAAAGTAACAACGGGTGTTCCCGCGGCGTACTTCCGGACCTGGATATGATAAAAATGAATCTCGTCCAGTTTTCCGATCCAAACCATGCGGAGTCGCTTGGCAAATGGGATGGGAGCGTAAGAGGCGTCTCGCTGGTAGACGGTGGCCCAGAAGCGTTCGAGGTTGATGGCCTTTATCTCCGGGAAAACGTCATACGGGCGGCGGAAGAAGGCGTCGGCGTCGCCTTCATACAGGGGATGTTCCATGTCGTCCACATAGAGCCGAATCCGGCCCGAGATCGAAGCCGTCCAAAGCCGGACGACCGCGCCGGGACCGGGAACGTCGGCCATGATGTATTCGCCGGGGCTGGTGCCCTCGGGGGCTTTGAGGACCTTCTCGAAATTAGGGATCGGCTCGCCTCCGAAGCCGTCGTCGTTAGCGAACCAGTCTGGACCTCCGGGCACTCGGCTGCGGCGGTCGAAGGAGGAGAACTGGACGGTCCGGAAATCGGGATCGGGGAATCGGGCCAGGGCCTCGAGATCGACCATCTCTTCAAACAAGGACCCGGTGGTTATGGGCGGCCGACTGCCGCCGCAAGCCGTGGAAAGGACGAAAATCAACCCCAAGAGGGGTGCGATGAACGTGAATTTGCTGCTCATGCGGCCTCCTTCTCCGGCCCGGATGATCCATTCACTCGTATAGGATAAGCTCGCGCATTTCCTAGGGCGCAGGGCAAGCTGTGATCCAGGCCTCCAGCCTTGCGCGCGCGTCTGCCCCCGTAGGAGCGCGCTTGAGGCCGGGCCTGCCCGGAGGGGATTTGTAACATGACGATTTGATCGGCTTGAAAACTGGATGATAAAATGGGCCCTTCCGGTTGTCAAGCCTGATCTCGACCATGAAGCCGGAGTTGAACAGGGGGAAACCCTATGGTACTTTAGGGGCGAAGGTCCGATGTGAATCCGATGGCCCCGAGCTTCAGACTCCTCGCCCGCCTCGTCTTCCTCGCCGCGTTCGGCCCCGTCATCCTTTTTCTCGCCGCGGGAGACACGGCCTGGACGATGGGGTGGATTTTCTCTATTTTCATGTTCGCCTACACCCTGCTCAGCAGGCTGGCTCTCTTCATCAAGAATCCCGATCTCATTGCCGAGCGGGCAGAGTCCATGAAAAGGGACAACGTCGAGCCGTGGGACAGGAGGCTGGTTCCCATCATCGGTGTCCTGCTGCCGACCTTGACCGTCCTTCTCGCCGGTCTGGACCGGCGATTCCGTTGGTCCCCTGATGTCCCCCTATGGATACAGGCGGCGGCCTACGTCCCGATGTTTCTCGGAGGCCTTTTCGCCCAATGGGCGGCGATGGAGAATGCCTTTTTCTCGGCTGTCGTCCGTATCCAGGAGGACCGCGGGCAGACGGTCGTGACGACCGGCCCCTACCGTTATATCCGGCACCCGGGCTATGCGGGAGGCCTCGTGTTTCATCTATCAGTACCCGTCGCCCTTGGGAGTCTCTGGGCGTTGCTTCCGGTTCTCGCGACCTCTGCCTTGACCCTCCTCCGGACTTCCCTCGAGGACAGAACCTTGCTCCTCAAACTCAAGGGGTATCCGGAATATGCGGGCCGGACCAGGTGGCGGCTCATCCCGGGAATCTGGTAGATGTCCACGATCCTCCGGAAACTCTCAACCGGAAGCTCTCAAAAGGTATCGCATTTTGCCTCGCCGCATGTGTCCTGGCCTTTCTCCTGATCCTTGTCCTGAAGCGCCCCCACACTCTTTCCGTCAGGGACCGACACGGAAAGAGGCCGCCGCACTTGGGGCAGACCATCAGATCAACCTCGCAGACTTTGCGAATCATCTCCGCCCAGCCTTTGGAGGGGATGCTCCGGATATCCTCCGCGGCCATCCGGAGCGTTGCGGGACTCAGGCTCACCTTCTTGACCTTTCCCCAGTGAGCGTTGGCATATAGCCCGTAACAACTGACCATCGCCTGCCCCTTGTCGGGGAAATGGGATGTTACACGGACGATAAACTCCAGATAATCCATTGCCTCCCGTTCTGTTGCCGGAAGGTTCGGCTGCCCGGCCGCAAAGAAGACTTGACGCTGGACGTGGTGAAGGGATTCAGACAAGAGCCGATGATGCTGTTGACGAATCTTCGCTTGACGCGGGCACGGAAGTCGATCCGGCATGTGGTCGCGGCGTGTCTGACGCGATGGCGGATCGAGGAGACGCTCCGCTATATCAAATAGAGTTATCAATTAAAAGACATCCGGGTTCTCAGATACGCCCATCTCCAGAACATGATGGTGATCATCATGGCGGTGATCTACTTCACGGCGGTGTATCTAGGGATCAAGCTGAAGCTTCGGGTGCTGGCCCGTCATCTCGTGAAAGCAGCCCGGCGGGTGTTTGCAATCCCGGATTTCCGGCTCTATGCCCTGGCTGACGGGATCAAGCATGTGCTCTTCAACCGTTCGAAGGGAATCGATACATACCCTCGGCCTCCCGAACCCATATTATTCCAGCGCCCTCTCTTCAGTCCATAAATAATTTTTGGGGTAACTCCTGATTTCTCGATAACTTAACGCGTCATCCGGTTTGTCCTTCACAATGCCGTATATTCAGTTTATTCTTTTGATAATTGGCCCCTCATCGCCTATTGCGATAAATTTGTACATAATTGCCTTCACATTAAGACAAGAGAATCGTTGTCGAAATAGCTCCCAAAGATTCTCATCGCAGGTCGAAATTATGAATTGTCGATCGCCCTTAGAATCATCAACAAGTCCACGAATTAGTTCCACAAATGCATAAGCATTTATGTCGTCGAAATGAGTTATCGGGTCATCTATGAGTATGGGGGCAAAGGAGGACCATGTTTGCGTCATGCCTGCCGATAGAAAGAGACTAAGCATCAGTATTTGGTTTTGAGAATCGCTGAAATAGTCGATCGGCTTTAGCGTTTCAGATCTTCGGGACACCTGGACATAAATCTTTCCAGCTTTTGATGTAAGAACAACAGGCCCAAATCCATAAACAGGCCGTAACCTCCTTTGTATTATCGATGCCAGTGGGCCAAAATTATTTGTATATTCACTTATCGAATTATTCTTTTGCTCAGCCAAGGTATCGCCGATTTTATCAAAATAATGTATCGCATATTCAATCTCTTTTATTTTTTCATCCTGACCCTTCACTTTAATCTGTGTTTTTGCAATCTCACTATCAAGTTCGGCAAGTCTTGCGGTACTCTGGGCAGTGTCTATTGCTGTTTCTAAGCGTATGATTTCATCGTTCATTGCATTGATTTTCTTACTTTGAATTTGTAGATTAGCTTTCTTGGATTGAATCACCTCTATGCCTGCATTGGCTTTAATATTAAGCTTTGCCAAATCACCTTCGTATTCAAAAATGCTGCGCATAAGATTATCAATATCCTTATTTGTTGTAGCCCGGTTTTCTTTGAGAGTTCTCAGGCGATCACTGGTCAAACTCAATAGTTGTTCAATTGTCTTTTTTTGTCTTTCTTGACCTTCCATACGCTCTTGGAGTTCGGACAATTGTTGTCTCGTGTTATGCAGTGTTTTCTCAAGCTCTTTTACGTCAATGCTAAATAACAGTCTCTTTGCTTTAGCCTCACTTTCAATATTGTCTGATTCACGGCAATTCACTGCATATTCTTCCAATACCTTAATTTGATCCAGCCTATTGTTGATTCTCTCAGAGAGAGCTTCGTTAATTTCGAGTCCAAATTTTTTAACTCTTTCCTGAAATTCAGAAATCACTTTCTCCAACTCCCGTAGACCATCAGATATTTCTTTCTCTTCTTCTTGAGCATTTTTTACTGTATTCTCCAAGATAACAACTTTTTGCTTGAGTTTATCGACTTCTTTTTGTTTTTGTTGATATGTATTAATAATCTCTTCATTTTCATACGGTCGTTTTTGTTTTTGCTTGTAGATTCTTTGCAAAAGCACTTCCTTTGTATTGTGGTCTGTACCGCATATAGGGCAAATCGAATCTTTTACGAAGCCCTCAATATCATCTAATATTGCCAAAAGCCGAGATTCACCTTCACGAATAGTTTTAATTTTGTTCCCAATAATTAAAAGTTCTTGTTGATTTTTGTTGAGAAGAGGCTTGCAAGCATTAAGTTCTTTTTCTTTTTCATTGCGCTCTTTCTGGCAATTGCTTAGTTCGGCACGCTTGTTTTTAATATGTTCGTTGTAGGTCTTCCATTGTGAAAGGTTGTCTTTTACCCAAAGGAGTTTAGCTTCATCTTCTTTCAATTTATCCGGGTTTACCTCAGGCGACAAGGATAGTTCTTTGAGTTTTCGCAATAGTACCGTTTTCTTTTCAGACAGATAGGAGTGCTTCTTAATCGCCTGCAAATGCCAAGTATCGAGAAAATGCTTTTCTGACAACTTGTTATTCTCTGCCGCTAACTTATAAATAGTTGTTAAAATAGTCTCTTGATTTTTTTGATTTTCTGCAATTCTCTTTGTTGCTGTATCTATTTCGACGGTGGTTTGCTGGAGTACCTTTTTTTTCTGTTCTAACTCCGTTCTGTTCATCGTAACTTGCTTATGACTATGTTCGAGAATCGTGATTTTGTTCAATCGCTCCTGAATAAGCTCGATTTCACCGGAAAGCGTGGCTCGCCAGTTTCTGATTTCATTCTTGTCGACCTGTGAGATGATAGGCAAGTTAATATCAATCGTTTGCTTAACTTTATTTGCGATGTCCTGAGCAAGCATCTTTATGGCTTCAGGCGTAGCAACAGCTTGAACCGTCTTTGCAAGTAAGTCCCGCTGGCTTTTGTTATCCTCGAGTTGCTTATTAAATACATTACGTTTAGATGAAAGTTCTTCTTTTTTCTTCTCAAGTAGTTCTATAACTTGTCTTGTTTTCTTGCCTGCGCCAACATAGTCTTCAAAGGCCAGTATTCGGGCAACAATTTCTTCTGACAGTTCTGAGTTCTTCTGATAGTCCGAAAGCAACTCCTGATAGGCTTGACCGAACATATGCGTCGCTCGGAACAGTTTTTCTAGGTTTTCCACTCTTGCTGCCGTATCTTCCCACACTAATCCGGTAAGATTGAAAAGCAAATCCTTTCGCCCAATTCTGCAGTTGTCAAGTTGGGCGTAACTATAATCATCTACAGTCCTTTTAATGATTTCTGTTTTATCTTCTTTTCGGATTTCCACGATCACATAACTCTCAGAAGATTTGGAATCTAAGTGGGGTGCTATTTTGTCAATATGACCCGTCAGTCTGGCAATCCCGCCCGTGCAGGCAAATTCCAAAGCGTCATAAAAGGAGGTTTTGCCTAAGCCGTTTGGACCATAGAGAATAATAATGTCAGCGTCTAAGTCAAACTTTTGTCCCTTGTATGCCCGAAAATTTTTAATAATCAGGGATTGCAATCTTGCTGTTTTTCTCAACGGCTCTTCAATTTCCTGCAATGGTTGAAAAAGCTCTTTTGGCCTCTGAAAGGGGTTCTTGGCATATACATTTTCAAGATAATCATCTATTATTCGTTCTGCACTTCTTTCTTTCACCTTTACAAGATAATATGCAAGTTTGGCATCGACACCGCACTCCCGTAAAAGGGTTTGAGCAGATAGCGGTCTTTTCAGCGCAGTTACAGAATCCGGCTTTAAAGGGATAAAAGGTAGTCGCTGTAATTCTTGCTGAAAAGCAGTTTTGTCTAGCCCTACACGAATGACGTATTTTTTGCAAAAATATACGTCGTTTTCCAATTCACTATAAAAGCTATCATCCACTGAGGATTCAGTAGTTCTGCATAATACGAAAGATAAATATCTGCTTGCCCAATTCTTATGCCGCTCAGCATACAGTTTCTTAAACTGTTCATATACGGCCTCATAGGTTTGTTGAGGTGATCCATTCATTACAGCAAAACCGGCAACGTCTTTCCCCTCTTCTAGCAATAGCAGCGGAACTGGTTCTGCAAGAAACTCCAGATGCGAATCTATGTCTTTCAGAGTTTCCTGTAAACAGGACTTTATCTGCTGGTAAATTGCAGTTAGATTTTCAGACGACATAGCTGGCTATCTCCTCTCTGAAGTTATCCACTGAATCAGCGGTCTGACAAACTCTTAGTAATGTCTGAAAATCTTTTATGAAATAACCGCTAGCTGGCTTTGTTATTGTCTTTTCAGAAAAATAAGGAACAGTAAATTTTTTTAGGAGGCCCTTAGTAATTTCTGAATTGCGGTCATCTTGGGTTATTAGGAAGGTTTTGTGAGCTGCTGGCCAAGGGAGATGACCGGATAAAAAATATTTAAAGCAGTCTTCATGAGTATTACCCTTAATAGCGACAACCTCAATCAACTTATCATCTATCATAATAGTCGCATGAAGAAGACTGCTATCGAGGTCTATATCGTGCGCAGTACTAATCATTGCCAATGTGTCGAGCATGTGCTCTAACGCATTTTCTTCATCAGTAATCCAGTTGTCCACGTTTCTCCATTCATTATTGGACAAATGAGAGGCGGTGGCATAGTGAATATTGTTCTCATGTTTATCCGCCTTTAGTTGCCTCATGGTTCCAATAATGGCGTTATGCGAAATCGTAACTTCGCGATTTAAATGGTCAATGGAAACACGATCGCTAAGCGAAGGCTTTGTATCCAGCATGTCGTTGACCCATTTTACGCAGGCTGGAACTTCCCCGCCGGGTAGCCTAGGATCAGGTTCGCCATCAGTAATTGGATACACCTGAGCTCGATCTATTGGCAAGCATCGCCCCCCCGGTGTATACGGTGAAAATCGAGGAATGTGAATTTCAAATGAGTGTATACAGGCGCCCATTTCCCTGAACACTATATCATGACAGGTATTCAAATTTCGGTATTTGTTTTTCTTGAGACATATTGTAGGTCTACATTTATCAGATAAAACATTTGCGGCTGGATGAAAAACTACTGAAGAAACAGCAAAGTTTTCTTCCGCATAAGAAGCAGGCTTATCCTGGGATGCGCTGTTGGCAAAAATTACCGCAGAATTATGACGTATAACATTATTATAAACACTATCATCAAAGAAACGCAGAGTGCTGCTAATAAAATCTGAATGGTTGGGTTTCTGGTTATGTTGAAGAAGAAAAACCCATTCAATCGTTTGCTGACGTTGATCTAATTTACGCATTATGGATTCATTAATACGACACCCAGCACTCTGATCGATCCAATCAAAGCATATCAAGGTAAAGAACTTAAATGAATACTGTACAGAATTTTCATGGCGGAACTTTCCCTCGAAAAGGTACACAGCCGAACCACAAAAGAAACTCCGTAATGGCGTCAACGCTTCATCTTTGGCAGAACTAATTTTTGGTTGAATATACTTTATAGTGTGCCCATCATTTTTTTTGACCCAAGTGATACAACAATTCACCCACTCTGTCGGTCCCACTTGGTCAGGTTTATTGTTATTGTGATAAGTTGTATTTGGCTGTTCACAAAGCTGTCGATAGCGTTCTTTCGATAAACCGTCTACGCCACCAATTATGATTGTATTATTTGGCCAGTCAACGCCTGAGATCCTTTCAGTTACTACATTCACCCCATCCAAGTCCGGTATAGCATACTCAGGAAAAATTGCAAAGTGAGCTTGCTGGTCCTTAGCCATTTCGAGTGTTCTGTTTATTCCAGAAATCTGCTGGATTTTCTTATCATCTGGCCAACGATAAGGTTCGGAAGCGGTCAAGAGGACATGGGGCTGCATCACGATCATTTTGATCCAAGGTTTCGGAAAAATTACATCTAAACTAATCGGGTCAATTTCGAGCATATCAAAAACCAGTCCCGGTTTTTTTAAAAAGCCTATATATCACAATTCCGTTTCTCGCTTTTTTCGTCATAGTCTATCCCTCGGGAATAGGGATTTACTTTTTGCGGACGCTCGAGACATGTCCCCTCTTAGCCTCAAATCATGCTGGTATAGATAAAAAGATGATATTCCCGGATGATGATGAATGTCAAGAAATCGAACTCATTTGTCAATGCAACATGAATATGTCCTATTCTTAGCAACATGAATCTGTCCTATTTTCACCTCAGGCCCAGAACCACAGGGCCACGCCTCCAGGGATGAATGGGCGGAGGGATGTACTTAGGCGGTTTTTTCGGAGTTTGTTCTCCTTGGCCATGACCAGGAAGCGGTCAAAGAAATTGTTGAGGCCGGGCTGGAGGTAGAATGGTACGGACACAGCCCGGCCAAGAAAAAAGCCAGAGGTTAAGGAGACCGGCAAGGACCTTTATTACGTCCGGACCCGGCTGGTCAATAATAAAGCCATGCCGACCATAAGCTACCAGGCCCAGCGGGCCAGGCTTTATCCCAAGGACATGCTCAAGGTTTCGGGCGGGAGCGCCAAGGTCTTGGCCGCAGGCTCGAAATCCACTCATCATGCCCCGTGTCCAGTTTTAGGTGAGCGGCTCACTAATGCAGGCTAGAAATATCCCCAGCGCCCTATCTGTTGGCGATGATCACTCTTTTCTTGAAGAAAATCCCTCTCTTTGAATCGCTGCCGGCCCAAAACTCCAGATCATTAATCCCGTTGGGCAACTGCGTCGTATCCAGGTCGAGATGGAAGACCGAGTTTTGCGAAAACGGATTCTTGCCGGCGTAATTCCGGACATCATCCGGCGACTCCAGCAGGATATCGGTCCTGGCGATCACCCTACCGCCGGCTATAATCATGACCGATTTGACGGCTTCGGAGCCGATGATCCAGCCGGAGATGCGCGCTGATCCCGACAGCCGGTTTTCGGCGTAGACATCCCCGCAGGGAACCAGGCTCCCGGGCTTTTTCCTGAGAAGGGAATAATGAAAGAAGGGCGACCAGGGATATTCGCGGACGGAAAAAGCCTTGACCTCCTCGTAATTCAGAAAGGCGACACGGCTGGCTAGGCGTTCCGAATTCAACACGAGATAATCAGGATCCATGAGGGTCATAAGAAGCGGGAGTTTTTCTCCGGGCATCACCTCATGGTATCTCCGCGGATCGTGGACCAGCGAGTAAAAATCCCAGACCTTGTTCGGGATGAAATAGCCTAGAATCCCGATTTCCTCCATGGCCACCGTTTGATCCGGAGGAATGTTGTCCCGGAAGAAGCGCGCTATTTCGACATAGGTTTCATACCTCTCTGCGTGCCCGGTATGCCGGGAAAGCCACTGTCCGGTGAAAAAATTAAAAACATCACCGGCTTCGAACAGCATCAGGCCGACGAACAGCAGGCCGGCCGCCGCAGTCGACGCGGGCTTTCTCCGCCGGTTTTTCGCGCTTTCGGAGATCCTGTTTATCGCCACGGCGAGAACAAGCGGGATGATAGCGAAGGCCAGGACGTAGTACCAGACGAAAAGCCAGACTCCGAGCGCAATATAGGCGGCCGCGCAAAGGACGGTCCAGAACAGGAACAGCCTGAGGACGGCCGTTCTCCAGACATCCCGGGCGGCGATGATCAGGGCGATCAAGAAGGAGACGGCCCAGACCGCGTAGTGTTGGATAAAATCCGGGAGATAATTGATAAAACCCTGGAGCCATAACGATTTTATATGGGTGAACATCGAGAGCGCCCGGAGGAGCCATTGAACCGGCGCCTCGTTATAAATGGCGCTGGTCTTGATATAAAACGTGTTGGGAAGGGGCTTTCCAAAATACCACAGGGAGAATGCGTGCCAAGGCACCAGGGTGAGGAGAAAGACTCCCGTAAAGGCTCCCATCTTACGATATTCCTTCCGTGACGCGAGAAACAGGCAGGCCAGCGGCCAGAGCAGGACCGCCTCCATCCGAGTCAAGACGGCCAGTCCAAAGACAAAGGCCGCCCATGGGATTTTCCCTTCATCCAAAAGGCTCACCCCCGCCAGGATTAGGAAGATCAGGAGATTGGTTTCCATCCCCAGGATGCGATAAAACATCGGAAAAAAGATGAAAATCAGCCCTCCGGCCAGGCCCGCGACCGGCGCTAAGCGCCGGCTCAACAGGCGGTTCACCAAGAGCCCCGACCCAAGGATGGACGCCAGGTTGACGACCAGGCTGATGACGTGCGGTTTCCCGAAAAGGGCGCTCAGGAGGGCCAGGATGAGGGTATAGAGAGGGGTCGTCGTTCCCAGAATTTTTTCTTCCGCGTTGAACCGGAATCCCTTGCCTTCGGCGATATTCAGGGCATACCGGTAGGTGATATGGGCGTCGTCCTCGGCTCCCAGGAGACGGGCATATGTGTTGGCGCCGGCGAGAAGCATGACGCCTATCAAGCAGAACAGGGAAAGAGCCGCCAGTGTCAGGGTCAATGTTTGATATCGTTTCCCCGCCACGGCGCCGGCTTTTTGCCGATCGAATATCATCCGGATGAAAAACCGGCAAGCCAATAGCCACAGGCCGAGAGAAAGCGCTATGAAAAGAATCGCCGCCGGCCGTCCCTCTCGACTCAACGCCCGGAATGCCCAAGAAAAGAGGGAAATATTTTCGGTGTTGGTGACGCGAAAAAAAGGGACTCTATCGGAGGCCAGACCTTTGATTTCCCCGGCAAAACCTTCACCGGGGCTTTCGGACGACATAACGACGCCGAACAGAAACCGGCTGTCCAACTCAAAATAAAAATCCCGGCTCTTATCAAGCCGGACCGGCCGGAGGCGTATCTCCTGCGGACTATCTCGGTTGGTCCCCCTCATCAAAACAAACTGCGTCTGATAAAGGATCCTTCCGTTCTTTCCAGTCTTGAACGTGAAACGGCAGGGGATATCCCGCCTCAACGGATTGTGCAGGGCGATAGTGATTCTATTGAACTGCCGGCCGCCGAGACTCAGCCGGAAAGCCTGCCCGGCCTGAGTCGTTCGGACAATCAGCGGATTTTCCAGCCCCCGGGAAGCGGTTGCATAGAGTTCTCTGTTCTCCTCGAACCTAAAAACGAAAACAAAGGCGAAGAAAAACAAGAGTCCGGCCGCGCCCGCAGCAAAAGCTGAAACCGCGCGATTTCTTCCCCGAAAGAAATGACCGGCGGACATGCCTTCCCTAATGAAATAAAAACTCACCCGCCTAAAGGCCGGCGTATCATGCCATGAAGATGACTAGCTTCCCCTTTGCTCCGTGATCCATTCATCCCCGGGCTTAGAAGCCCGGGTTTTTCCGGCAAGGATATAAATATAGTCAGCCGCCTGAAGTGTGTCAAGTCGGCCGGTTGGGACACGGAAAAGGCGGCTCAAAATTTTAACGGCGGGAAATGGGCTGTCCAAAAAAGAAGGAGAAAGGCATTGCTCGTGACGGCAAAAAGGGAAACGAACAAAACACTCTTTGAGAGCTTGCCTTCATGATTAAAGGTGTTCAGGAATATTTTCATGAATAAGAAGTTGAGAATTGTCCAGGGAGAAATGATTAAGTCAAAGTCGCGGAAACCCAGGTCATAGCTCCAAAGGAAAAAAACGGATATTTGGGTGATGCCAAAGAGAAAAAGGATGAAATCGGAGGAAGATATCCCTTTCCATTTCTGAATTCTGTTGATCAACAGGAAGAACAAAATCGGGAAAGCCAGAAAAACCCCCAATCCCCGTTCCCATAAATAGCGCATTTCCAGGAATTTTTCTCCCCATGAGGTCGCATCTCCCGAAGGGAAGAGATCCGCGAACATGTCATTATCCCCGCCTCCCTTGACGTTCTGAAACGAAATAAAATAGCCGAGGAAAGCGCCCAATTTGTATACGGAAAGGATGAGGGCCAGGGCTATCAATAGAATGATCCCATAATCTTTCAACAAAGTAAGAATCCTTTTTTTGTCAAGCCGTCCCTGACCTTCTTTGAGGAAAGGAAGGAGGAAAAGCACCGGCGCCGAGAAGTACCCCGAGCCGTGGAAAAGCCCGGCCAAAGTCAGAAAAAATGCCGCCAGGTATAAATATTTCCTGCCGGCCTGGGAAGAGACATATTTCATCGAGAACAAAACCGAAATGAGGAGAAAGGGAACCTGATAAAAGGCGAATTCCGGGTGACCGAGGAAAAGAGCGTTCATGGTTAGAACGGATGTCGAAATGAATAGGACGGCTTTATTGGCGGCGGATAAGTCTTTTTGTGATTTCACCAGGGCATAAAGAACGAATGAGAATAAAACGCCGATCACTTTCGCGTCGATGGAAAAAATAAGGGCCGAAGTCGAAATGGAAACAGTGTGATTGAATAATTTATTGAGCGCTTTCGCCCAGGAAAAACTCAAGAACTCCGCAAAATAAAGGATTTTGCCTTTATAGGCCGCGAGATAAACCCATTGAGTCGCATCTCCACAAAATTTAAGTTCGTATCGCGGGAAAAAGCTGAAGTATAAAATGCTCATGAGGACGGGCCAAAGAACGAGTTTCATTCGCTTTTTCATATGGATGAAGAATAAAACGCCAAAAAAAGCCGCCGCTAAAAAGTTAAAAAGGAGAATCTTCGGAAAGGGAATTTTCAGAAGATTCCAGAGTTCGATATAGACAGGGAGCTTGAGGAAAAAATACAGGTAAATCGTCAAGCCCATCAACAAGAAAATCGCCAGGGAGGGCCGAAGCAGATCCTCGAGATCAGACACCCGATGAGTCAAGACGTTATAGCTGAAAAGCGCCGTCAACATGATCAGCAAAATGACGAAGAAGAGAATAAAGAATTGGAACAACAGCGTGTCGACCCTAAAAACAGGCCTGATGACGACTCTGACTTCGAGCGTTTTCAACTGTCTTTGGGGGGTGCATTCCACAAGCCAATCCTGCAGGTTCGGCCTGGCCGCGACTTTGAAGCGCTGGCTGGACAAAGGAATCACTTGATAATGGGTATTGATGATCGTTGGATAGGTTCTGTCCGTTAATAGAATTTCCAGTTTTTCAATTTTTTGATCGAATAAAAGGTAAATGTTGGATTGTTTGACCTCGGCCGTCGAAATGAGCGATCCCATGAGAAAGGAGAAACGTCCGTCTTTATTCGCCAGCCTTTTTGTCCTGAGAATTGGGTCGTTAAAACTGGAGACGGTGGAGAGAGTCAAATAGGATATCGACAGGAGCGCGGCCGCTAAAAGAATAAGGATCCTGGCCCGGTTTGAAAAATACTCCTTCAGGGATTCAAGGAAGAAAAATCGGCTTTTCAGACGGGAAATGATCTTTTTCATTTTCAACGCATTGTCTATCATTCAACATCTTTATGAATATTACTTTGAGGCAGAACCTGAAGTCAATCGCCTATCCGGGCATCATCGCCCATTCGAACGCGCTTCTTCCGCCCCATGGGAAATGCCCTGGGCCAATCTTTTGCCCAGGCTGATACTTTGATCAATCGTTCGATCTTCGGGGAAATAAAAACTTGTGTCAGCCACATAGAGACCCTCAACGGGACTTTTCAGCGGCGGTAACCGTTTGCTGAATCCCACGCCGGGAATGGGCTGAGCATGGCGGGCTCGAATGATCTTGAAATCAACGATGTCGCTTGCGGCCAACCCGGGATTTATGATTCCAAGATACGAGGAATATTCTTCGGCGATATCTTTGTCCTGCTTGGCGTATCTCGGATCCGATTCCGGCATATACTGCGGGATATAAATTAATGACAAACCCCTGAAATACGATGCCTGGTTGAGGTTTGTGTATTCTATCAGTCCGGGAATTTTAATCCGGGGATCTTTGATATTGAGCCAGAAATTCTCGGTCAGGTGTTTCTTCAATAAGAAAAGGGCGCACATGATCCCAATATACCCGATATTAGCTAATGTCCGGCGATAAGATTCAGGCAAATCTGCGGGGATGTCCAAGAACTCCGGCAGCGGGATGGTCGAAATCAAGGCATCCAATGGATATTCACGCCGGGGAGTCTGGATCCCCTGAATTCTTCCGTTACGAATATTGATTTTTGAAACCGGGCTCGAGAGTTCTATCTTTCCGCCGGATTGCTCAATTTTTTCCGCCAAGGCCTTGAAAAAAACACTCGTCCCGCCATCGAGATAGCCATAATTTTCCTGGATGAGCTTTTTTCTTGAATTGGCCACTCTTCTGATTCTGGACCAGATCCAGGCCGCGGAGAGTTCGTGAGCATGATCGCCGAACTTGAACTCCAGCAGGGCTTTCCAGAGGACCTCGAAAGCTTCCTCGCCGAGCCAGTCTTTCAGCCACTTTTCCGCGGAAACATCTTCAATCCTCCGCCAATCCTGAGAATATTTTGAGTATAAAACGTTCAGCCCGTATCTGAATTTCTGGGTGAGGCTTAATCCCGGGAATCGTAATAAAGACAAGGGGTCTCCCCAACGGTAGAGCTGACCTTGATAAAAATAAGACATTTTGGTCGCGCGCCATCTCAGACGCCGCTCGAGTCCGAGTTCTTTGATGAACTCAAGATAAGCAACGTCGGGCAAGCATATGAAATGATAGTATTTTTCTATGGTGATGCCATTCCAGCTAAAGGAGGCCGCCATCCCTCCCAGCGAGTCTTGACTTTCAAAGAGGACCACAGAATATCCGGATTTTGCCAGCTCATAGGCCGCCGTTAATCCCATCGCTCCGCCGCCGATAATACCGATTTTCATCGTTTCATTTCCACTGTCGGCCATACTTTGTCAAATGGATGATTTCATCCCGGTAACTTTTCCCCGGGCCGAAGTAATACCAGAGCAAGTACCAGGCCTGCGCTCCCCAGCAGCATATTTTCAGAATCAAGGTATTAAAAACGATATCCCGCAGCCATCTGTTATTCCTGAGAAATTGCTCAGTCAAAGAAACAGGATTATGCTTCGCCGGCTGGAACCGGCTTTTGACGTCTTCGATCTTTTCACCCACCACAAGAATCTTGTTCTTTTCATATTGACCACACCCCGCCCCGGCGCAATTGGTGATGGATTGAATCTCGGCAGGATCAAAGCCCATGATCCGGGCTTGAACGGCATCGGCCGCAACGATATCCCCTGAGGCCAAAATCAGATCGAGGACCTTCGGCTTCCCCGACTTCGGGCCGTTCCCTTCCAGGCAAACGGTTCCGTCCACGACAGAAAACCGGGGTTTCACAGCCAGGTTGATGTCAACCAGCACTTCATTGACGACCGGATGATAATTATGCCGGAATTCCGGAAGGCAGCCCCACTGATTCTTGATGGAGCCGGTGATGGTTGTTTTGCCGTGGGTCTTGATGACGGGAATCGTGATCAATACGGTTTTGGTGAGTATTTCCGGAACCCAGATTTTCTTGAACACCCGGCCATTATCAAGTTTGACCTTTTTGTACTTATTTTTTGAGATATTGACCCATTCCACGTTATATTTTTTGCATAAATCATAAATCCGGGTCTGCCTGACGGCTTTTTCCACATTGACCAGTATCTGGCCCGCCTCAACAATATGGACCTTGCCGACACGGCCTCTGATGGTTTGAATAACCCCCTCAACAACCCAGGGGCTGGTCACCGATCCGGGAAGAAAAAGGTCCCAGCCAAGATTGGGCTTAAGAGAAATATCCGCACCCGACGGAATCCAATCTTTCCATTTCGCCAACTCCATCGCTTCTTGGGTTGCTTCTATGACACTGTTTTTGACTTTCACAATGGCGACGGTGGAAATTGACACTTGTTCTCTCTGGACTATTCAGCCTGCATTATTCACAAATCCGGCCTTCCCCCCATATGGAACCCGGTTTTTGAATAATGCAGCTCAGGAATAGGAGCAAGTTTTTTGTGGTCGCAGGAGATTCTTCCATTTTGAGCCTCAAAAAACGCGCTGTCGACCATGAAAAAGGAATATATATCTCGCCTCTGATCGATGTCAAGGATGGTAGTGGCATGAATAAAATGTTTTCATAGATCTTTTCAAAGAATTTTCTAAAATTCTGAAACCTTTGGATACCCTCACCCGTATTCTAATATGTAGAAAATGCCTGAGGAGGTAATAACATGCAAATGCTGACCAAGCTCGAAGAACTGATCCTCCTCTCCGTCTGGAGGCTGAAGGATAACGCTTACGGAACGACCATTTACCGACACATTCAGGAAGTGACGGGGAAGAAGCTCTCCCTGGGGGGCGTTTACTTCCCCCTGGACCGCCTGGCCAAGCAGGGTTACCTGCGCGCTTACTACGGCGAAGCGACCGATGAGCGCCGGGGCCTGAGCAAAAGATACTATCATCTCACGGAAACGGGCATAGAAGCCCTGAACGACATCAAAAGGGTCAACGACGTCATGTGGGAAGGGTACGCCGGCCCGGCCTTGGCGCCCGGGAAGGGAATGTGAGAAAGAACGCCTCGCGGAAGTCCCGCCTGGGATACCGCGTGCTCTCCTTCGGCCTGGGAAGGGGCGAGCATTTCACCCTGATCGGGGATTTCGAGGAAATCCACGCCGAGATGGCGAGAGAGAGGGGCGCATTAGTCGCCGGCCTCTGGTACTGGGGGCAGATCATCCGGTTCCTCCCTTCTTTCATCTTTAATTTCATATTCTGGAGCGGAGCCATGTTCAAAAACTACTTGATTACGAGCCTGAGAAACATCAGGAAACACAAGGGCTACACCTTCATCAACGTTTTCGGGTTGGCCATCGGCCTGGCCGCCTGCATCCTCGTCCTTCTTTATACGAGGGACGAGCTGAGCTACGACCGCTATAACAAGAACGCGGACAGGATCCACCGCATCGCGGCCCGGATGAACAGGGACGGCAAGGTGATGGACATCATAGGCGCCGGCGCGCCCATGGCCAAGGCTCTTATCGACGGATTCCCCGAGGTCGAGGACGTCGTCTGCTTCCGGGAAGAGGACAGCATCAGCGTCAAGGTCGGCGAAAAGAGCTTCAGGGAGAAAAGGGTCGTCTTCAGCGAGCCATCCTTCTTCAACGTGTTCACGGTTCCTCTCCTGAAAGGCGATCCCAAGACATCCCTGGCCTCTCCCCAGACGCTGGTCCTCAGCCGGATGACGGCCGAAAAATACTTCGGCCGGGACGAGCCGGTCGGGAAAATTCTCCGAGTCGACGACAAAGAGGACTGGAAGGTCACAGGCGTGTTTGAGGACATCCCCCGGGCGTCCCATTTCCACTTCGATATTATCTGCTCCTTTTCCACTCTGGAGACGTCCAGGGACCCGATGATGACGATGTGGATGTCGTTCAATTTCCAGACTTACATCCTCTTCCGAAAGGGCGCGTCCCCCCGGGACTTCGAGGCCAAACTCCCATCGCTCATCAACACTCACATGGGTTCCGAGATCAAGCAGACCATGGGCTTTACGCTCGAAGAATTCCTGACCAAGTCGAACACGAAGATGGATTACTATCTCCAGCCTTTGACGGATATCCACCTTCGATCAAATGTCGGAATCGGCGAATTCGAACCGAACAGCGACATCAAATACATTACCCTGTTCTCCGCGGTCTCCTTGTTCATCCTCATCCTCGCCGTCGTCAACTTCGTCAACCTGGCCACGGCCCGGTCTTCCGGACGGGCCAAGGAGGTCGGCCTGCGGAAGGTTCTGGGCTCCTTCCGCAGAGACCTGGTCAAGCAGTTCCTGATGGAGTCCGTGATTCTAAGTTTGATCTCTTTGATTCTCGCCGTCTTTCTCGTCCTGACTTTCCTGCCGCTGTTCAACCGGCTGTCGGGGAAGGGAATGGTGATTTCGGCCGTCATCGACCCGCTCACGGCGGCTGCCGTGGCGGTCCTGACGCTCTTCGTCGGGCTCTTGGCCGGCGCTTATCCCGCCTTTTTCCTCTCCGCGTTCCGGCCGTCCCCGATCCTCCGGGGGCAGCTGAAAAGCGGCCTGAAGGGCGCTCCGCTGCGGCGCATCCTCGTCGTCCTCCAGTTCGCCGTCTCCGCCGTGATGATCATGGGGACGATCGTTGTCTTCAACCAGCTCCACTACATCCAGACCAAGAAGCTCGGCTTCAACAAAGACCAGGTCCTCATCGTGCGGAACACCAACCTCCTTCGCGATAATGCTGAAATCCTGAAGGACGAAATGCAGCGATATCCCCAGGTCAGCAAAGCGTCTCTTTCCGGCTTCCTCCCCGTTCCCTCGAGCTCGATGAGGACACCGGTCGCTCGTGAAGACGAGCCCGATCCGCGCAAGGCCCTTCCCATCTCCGTCTTCATTGTCGATCATGATTATATAGACACGCTCGAAATGAAGATCGCGGCCGGCCGGAATTTCTCCCGGGAATTCCCCTCGGATTCTGAAACCCTCCTCATCAATCAGGCCGCCGTCAAGCATTTCGGGTTCGATTCGCCCCTTGGCCAGAGGCTGAACATCTTGGACATTGGGCCGGAGGGCCCGGGCTCCATGAAAAACATTTTTTACACCGTGATCGGCGTCGTGGAAGACTTCCACTATGAATCGCTCCGCGACAAGATCGGTCCCCTGGTCGTCCGGCTTGGCAAAAGCCGGGGCAACCTCGTTCTCCGGATCAAGTCGGACGGCATTGCGGGAACGATCGAGACCTTGAAAAAGAAATGGCAAGCCCTCCTGGCCGGAGAGCCCTTCGAGTATTCGTTCCTGGACGAAAGCTTCAACGCCATGTACAAGGCCGAGCTACGGGTCGGCCGGATCTTCGGCGTCTTCGCCGGGCTGGCCGTATTCATCGCCTGCCTCGGGCTTTTCGGCCTGGCCGCCTTCTCCGCCGAGAGGAGAACCAAGGAAATAAGCATCCACAAGGTTTTCGGCGCAACGATTCCAGACATCGTCCGGATGCTCGTTAGGGAATATATTCTCCTGGTCGGCGCGGCCAACCTGATCGCCTGGCCTGTCGCTTATTGGTTCATGTTCAGATGGTTGAACAATTTCGCCTATCGGACCGGGATCGGCTGGCCGGTGTTCGCCGGCACGGGAGCGCTGACTCTGGTGATCGCGCTGATTACGGTCGGCTA
>Ga0315288_10001110_pt1 | contig 34473 bp, 32 predicted proteins | sample YL17G11_20_MG_FD_203454 | JGI IMG/M metagenome (GOLD analysis project Ga0315288, IMG submission 203454) | Sediment microbial communities from Yellowstone Lake, YNP, Wyoming, USA - YL17G11_20 | ecosystem: Environmental > Aquatic > Freshwater > Lake > Sediment | place: USA: Wyoming | collected...
GGAAATAGAAGAACTGAATGCCGTCCAATGGACCGTGCAATCCCGCTCCGATCTGCCGTATATGGGAGACCCTCACTGGTTCGACCTCTACCGGCGCATCTTGCGCGCCGGCAAGTCGGTCGAAATTCTGGGAGTGGGGCCAAATCAAGTCTTCCCTTTGCTCGATGCCTTGGGTTCCAAAGGCATCTTGATGACCGTCCACGTGAACTCCGAAGAGCAGGCGCGGGAACTGGAAGAAAAAGTGGAGAAATATCGCTAAATCCGCCCTCCCAAAGCGAGTAAATCTCAGGAGGGTCTCCATCTATCCCGCTTATTCCGAGTGAAATCGAGGGGAGGGATTCAAGGGACGCACCGCTGAGAACTGAGAACTTTCAACGGTGAACTGTTATTTTGCCATATATACACAGATTAGAAAAATTGCTATAGTTTAGTATGTGCGTCAGGCAAAAAGACCTGTCCCGGAGGGATTGCAGGTTATACGATTCGCGGGAAATGAAACTAGAAGCTATTTCAAAACTCCTTTTGGTGGAGTTTTGAATATAGCTGGCTGTAAATTCGAGCCAGTTTTCGTGCGCATTTCAATCCCAAGGCTGATGCCTATCAGGGGAAAATGACTTTTGAAATGCGCTCTAGCGTCATCAAAGTTGCGGCTCCTGTGTGCGGGGCCCGCATATTTGGCTTCGAAGTAAAGTAGTTCCCCTGATACCTGAAACCTGGCCTTTGATACCTATTTCAAGGAGAAACTCATGGCGGCGAGATTACTGGAAGGCGCTCCCATTGCGGAGAGCATCAAAGCGGAATTGCGTAGTGAACTGGAAGCCTTGAAGGCGAAGGGTGTAGTCCCTTCTCTGGTGGCGGTGATGATGGGGGAAAACCCGGGCGCAGTGCTCTATGCAAATATGCAAAAGAAGGCCTGTGAAGAGATCGGCATTACTTATGAATTGAAGACCTTGCCGGAAGATATCACCCAGGCGAATCTGGAGGCGGAAATTGAAGCGCTGAATGTTGACAAGAAGGTGAACGGTATAATTTTGCAGATGCCCGTGCCCAAACATATTGACGGGCGCGCGGTGCAGGCGAGGATTACTCCGCGCAAAGATGTGGACGGCGTGAATCCGGCGAACCTGGGTGCGATTGTTTTGGGGATGCCGCGGCTGGCGCCCTGCACCGCCATGAGCGTGGTGATGATGGTGAAGGCGACCGGTCTTGATATGTATGGCAAAGAGGTCGTGGTGGTCGGCTCCAGCGAAATCGTGGGCAAGCCGGTCGCGTTATTGCTGATGGACAAGTGGATTACCCAGGACGAGAACGGTAAGACCGACAAGCTGGCGGGCGCAACGGTTACCGTCTGCCATATCGGCACCAGCCAAATGGGCGACCTCGCGGCGCATACCAAAAGAGCGGATGTGCTGGTCAGCGCGGTGGGCGTGAAGGCCGGCATGATTACCGCAGATATGATTAAACCGGGCGCGGCGGTGATTGATGTCGCCACCATCCGCGTGAAAGATGAGGAAACCGGCAAGACCAAGACCCGCGGCGATGTGGAACCCGAGGGCGCCAAGGAAATTGCCTGCTGCATTACACCGGTGCCCGGCGGAGTGGGAACCGTAACCACCGCATTGCTGCTGAAGAATACGGTCGAGGCCACTAAGTGGCAGATGACAGGCTAATTATGAATTATGAAGGATGAAGGATGAAAACTTCTTTTTTGGCTTTTCTTCTTCATCCTTTCTTAGCCGCAAAGCGGCAACTTACAGAGCAAGGATAAGGTTTGCATTACGAAGGATGAAAATTTTTTCCATTCATCCTTCCGCCTTCATCCTTCATCCTTTAGAAGAAGGAGAGTTCGATGACAATCAGTGAACCAAAGCCTTTGGAAGAGATACTCGAATCGGTGGCCGATGAGAAGAAGCTCTTTCTCATCGGGTGTACGGATTGCGCAACCGTGGTGCAGGTGGGAGGCGAGCCCCAATTGCTGGAGTGGAAGAAGACGCTGGAGGAGAACGGGCACGAAGTAACCGGCTATCTGGTCGGCGAACCGGGCTGCCATGTCCTGGAATTGAAGCGTCAATTGCGCGAACACCAGGCGGAACTTGACGCCGCCGATGGCGTGGTGGTCTTTTCCTGCGGCACCGGCGCGCAGGTGGCCGTTCAGGCGCTGCCGAAAAAGCGGGTGCATCCGGGAACCAACACCCTGTTTTTGGGTTCGGTGCAGCGGTTTGGGCAATTTGAGCAGCTCTGCTCCGCTTGCGGCGACTGCATCATTGATATGACCCTGGGCATTTGTCCGGTAACGCGCTGCGCCAAGGGCTTGCTGAACGGGCCCTGCGGCGGCACCAGCGCGGAGGGAAAATGCGAGGTCAATGTGGAAGTGGATTGCGCCTGGAAGCTGATCTACGACCAACTGCTGGCCGCCGGCGCAGTTGACCGCCTGAAGAAGATTATGGCGGTAAAAAATAGCAGGCCCCATCCGGGGAAGCGAGTCTTGGCACGAGGAGGCACCAAATGAGTTTACGCCCGCATTTGCAGGCTGGAGAATTTGTTGTAACGGCTGAAGTAGGCCCGCCCAAGGGCACTAATATCGAAGGTTGTTTGCACGAGGCGGAGTTCTTCCGAGGCCGCGTGCATGGAGTAAATGTTACTGATATTCAAGCCGCCGCCATGCGCGTCGGTTCGATGGTAATTTGCCACTTGTTAAAAGATAAAGGTCTGGAACCGGTATTGCAGATGGTTTGCCGAGATCGCAACCGGTTGGCGCTCCAGAGCGACTTGCTTTCCGCCTGGGTGCTGGGGATCGAGAATGTGCTCTGCCTTACCGGCGATTATCCCACCCTGGGCGACCATCCCGGCGCGAAGCCCGTCTTCGACCTCGATTCGGTTTCCCTGTTGCAGGCCGCGAAGGGTCTGAACGAAGGCCACGATATGATGGGCAATGCGCTGGACGGCAAACCCGATCTGTGCCTCGGCGCAGTGGTAACTCCGGGCGGCAATCCGGTGGAGATGCAGATTATCAAGCTGGAGAAAAAAGTTGAAGCCGGCGCGGAGTTCATCCAGACCCAGGCGATCTATGATGTGGAGCAGTTCGCCGCATTTATGGACAAGGTCAAGCATATTAAAGTGCCCATCCTGGCCGGCATCGTGTTGTTGAAGTCGGCCGGCATGGCGCGCTATATGAACCAGAATGTGGCGGGAGTCTTTGTGCCCGACGCGCTCGTGCAGAAGATGGCGGAAGCCGGCAAAGCCGACAAGGAGGCCAAGGCGGCCGGACAAAAGGCCGATAACCAGGTCAAGACCAGCATCGAAATTGCCGCGGACCTGATTGGCAAACTAAAACCGCTCTGCCAGGGGATTCATCTGATGCCTCTGGGCTGGGATGCGCAGGTGCCGCCGATACTGGATGCGGCGGGGCTGTAAGGGAAACACGTTAAGCGTTAAGCGTTGAGCGTTGAGCGTGAAAAGGAACTGGGAAATATCTAAGATTGTTGCCGCGGCGGCAGAGAGTTCGCGCGCATTTGTAAAGGCCCTGCAGAAGTCGCTAAGAAAGTCGCTGGCTATAGTTCCGTCATTTGATTGACTCATATTTTGTCAGGCGCAATAATTGTCTTCCCGGAACAACATTTGTTTGTCAATGCTACGTGGAACTGTGATTGATAAAGTAAGCAAGGGATTGACATAAGTGGTATAATAAGGTATAATAAAATTAAAAGAAAATTTGGATATTATGGCTATGTCAAGGTGAGGGTGATGTGGCTGGAGGAATGATATCCATTTCATGGAGGAGCCGGAATGAGCTTGTTTGGAATTGCCATGCTCATTATTGTTGGCCTGGTCTTCATTGTTCTATTCATTATGCTTTTGCAGCAAGTGCGCACCACCAAAGACATTGTAAGTGCCGTGGATAAACTAAAATTGCGGCCAAACACACCGGCGCTGTCTGCGGATAGGCTAAGCGAGGTTGCAGCTAAGGCTAATTCACAGCTTCTTATTCTCTGCGGCATATGCAATCCGAGCGTATATGGGGGGGAAACACTGCACTTGCTTGAAGAGAAAGTAAACCAGGGAGTGGAGGTACGCATTCTATCAGGCCCAAATCCAGCGAAAGGGGATGATGGCAAAAATCCGATTGAGAATCTAGCCGAGCTAATGGCAGGAAAAGGCAACTTCAAATTGGGATTGCTGCCAAATTACCCGGCAGACGGCCATTTTAGAGTTGCCGACGGGGAATATTATTGTATTGAAATGCCCCATACTTCAGATTCACCAGATGATGGGAAACTGATATCGGAAGTGATCAAAGATAAGGCCGATGCTGCAGCTTTAGTTAAATACTTCAATGAACTAGCCAGCAAGCCACCTTCCTAGAGCGCATTTCATAATCCCTCTCTAAAAGAGGGATTATGAAATAGCTTCTAATAAAGGAATCCCGACAAAATGCCAAGCCAAGATATGGTAGTTCTTCTCATGCAAAGGTGCGCACCCTATGCCATGATAGGAATTGCGGTTGCAGCGATTGCTTTTATTGGAACCATCGTCAATAAAGCCTTCATCGAGGGTATGTGGGAACCGGAAAGAAGTGAAATACTTCAACCTCTGGAAACGCATATCGGTCTACTCATTCGCATGTGGACAAGAAGATTTGACAAGCTCCAACAGGGGGCCAAGTGGACTCGACGCCTGACGAAGCTAATTGTCTGTATGATATTTTTTCTCTCCGTAGGCGCTGGCTCTGTTACCTGCTACGAGGGGAAGGTGTTACTCGGTTTCGCGGATAGATTTTTGGGCGCAAGTATTCTTTGCTCTGCATTACCGATTCTCCTAATGACGCTTGCGGGAAGATATTGGTATGCCTGGAAGGCGTGGTATGATTTAAAAACGCTAAGCCGGCGAGTCTCCTATAGATCCCAGTAAAAAATCTTCCGCGTAGAGTCCGCGGTGCCTCGGTTCTTTGGTCTCACTCGTGATAATGTTCGGCCGCTTTTGATATCTCTGCGGGCGGGGAGCGAAACATGCGGGGATTGCGATTCGTGTTTTCCATTCTTCTGATGGCGCTGGCGACTTTCGCCGCGCAGGCGGACGGGATGTTAATCGCGCCGTCGGAGACCTTGCGGCATTTTTCCGAGCAAACCCAGACGGCCGTCATTGACGTGCGGCCCGACAAGACCGCGCAGGTCAACCTCTTTATCTCTCTCATGGACACTTCCGGCAAGTCGAACGAGGTTTATCATTTCCTGCCGCTGCAAACACTGCCGAAAAAATTCGAGGTGAAGGAAGAGACCTTAGCCGATGCTGAGGAACAGCTAACTGAACAATTTTATCAGATGTATGATGATGCCTGGAGGGAACAGCGGCAGGTAAGAAAAGACCTTTCTTCCGCGCGCATGTATGGGGCCTTATGCGGCGGGCCGGGAGCATTGGCAGTATTTGGAATTCCCGACCGCAGACCGAAATACTTCGCCGCGGGATTGTCGCAGAAATCGGCAGGTGATTTTGGGGCCGGGATTGCCGCGCCGCAGCCGGCTATCAGCGTGCAAACTACCCATTCCCGCACAGATATCTATAAGGCCTTGAAACCGGAGGAGATCGGCGCGTTGACAAAGACCGCGAACTTGCCGGACAAAGTGAATCAGACGCTTCGTCAATATGCCGGCCGGCCCTTTGCGCTGCTGCTTTTGCAGACCCTGCCGCGCAAAGTCACCCCGGCTGAGCAGATTGCGCCAAAACGAAGGCCTAACCGAATTCATGGACTTGGGCCGCAACCCGGCTTGATGTTGACATTTGCTCAGGAACTGAAGGAAAAGAACGGCGAATATGTCTATGATTACCCGCTTGGCACCGGGCAAGGCTGGGCGAATCCGATTCCGGCAACGCGGATCTTTGTTACTGCCGAGGAGCAGCTGCCCTTGGCTATCCAGTTCCCGGATCGTGAATACCCCGATAGTCCGGCGCTGGAGGATAGAGGATTTAATCACGGCGCGTTTGCATTGGCGGTCGCGTTCAAGGGACGGCAGATGCATTTTGCGCAATACCAGAACTCCAACGAAAAACGGGATGTGACCATCGTGCTCCGTCAAACTGGAGGCAATAAGCTGATTGCCATGCACAAATGGGTACCTTACAAGCTCGGCTTTATCTGGATGGCATTTCCTCTGCTGGGATTGGTCTTGTGGCTGGCAACTATCCGGCTCTTTATGCACAGTGATTCCTATGCAAAAGAAAAGGGCTTTTTCCGCGCGGCATGGAGAAGAGGGGTGGGCAGTTCCATGTTGCTGCTGATCTTGCTTGAAGTCGCGTTCCTATTAGCCATTTATTTCCGTCATCTATCCGGCTATAGCTATGATAATTGGCTGGCCACAAGCGATTACTCATGGATTTTGCCGGTCGGACCTATAGTAATCGTGAGTGTTATTGCCTTCCTTATAATACAAAAGAGGCATGACCACTGGCCTTTTGAACCACGGGTCATTGAGAAAACGCCCGCACCAAGCTTCTTCTGGGAAGTCGCCGCCGCCGGATTTATTTCAGGCATCTTCTACACAGGCCTCAGTTTGGCTCTGCAGTTCGCCTTCGGCAAATGGATTGGGGTGTAAACGCGGCACCTCCCGCTGGCCCGTCCCGCCCGTCCCGAGCGGAGCCGAGGGGAGGAATTCGAGGGATTTCAAACCTGCGGAAGGTTCGTGCATTACTTTGGCTGCGGCTTTTTCGTTCCGTATCTAATGCCCTTCACAACCAAGAAGATAACAATGATCGAAATGATCGAGGCAAACGCCGCTATCTCGATTGCAAATGCCAAGTCTCCCGGTTCCGCCCTTGAATTTACAATTACGATAGCGCCAAGGCAGAGGAGGTCAAATGGCAGGAGACACACAGCCACAATAATGCTCGCAATCAAAATTACCAGGCGATATTTATCCATTTTTTTCTTCGTGTCTTTGTGCCTTTGTGGTGAAAATCAGTTACTCCGTCTCCTCCTCGTCATCAATCCCATCCAGAATATGCCCCATCTTTTTTTTCTTGGTGCGCAGGTAGCGTTCGTTTTCCGGCTTGGACGGAATTTCGAGGGGCACGCGTTCCACCACTTCCAGGCCGTAGCCTTCCAGCGCGACGATTTTTTTCGGATTATTGGTCATCATGCGGATTTTGTGCAGTCCCAAATCCGCCAGTATCTGCGCGCCGATGCCGTAATCCCGCAAATCGGCGGGAAATCCTAACAAAGTATTGGCCTCCACGGTATCGTGCCCATGGGCCTGCAAGGAATAGGCGCGAATCTTGTTGATCAGCCCGATGCCGCGGCCCTCCTGCTGGATATAAAGCAGCACGCCCTTGCCTTCCTGCTGTATCATTCGCAGGGCGAGGTGAAGCTGCTCGCCGCAGTCGCACTTCTTGGAGCCGAAGACATCGCCCGTCAGGCAGGAAGAGTGAATCCGCACGAGCGTCGGCTCCTCATCTATGGCGCCGCAAACCAGGGCGAGATAGGGCTTTTCATCCACCAGGCTTTCATAGGCATGCACCGTAAAATCGCCCAGGCGGGTCGGCAATAAAACCGTTGAGGCGCGGTGGATAAGCTTTTCATTGCGCCGGCGATAAGCAATAAGATCCCGCACGGTGATAATCTTGATTTTGTGCTGGGCGGCGAATTTTTCCAGTTCCGGCATCCTCGCCATGGTGCCGTCCTCATTCAGGATTTCGCAAATCACCGCCGCGGGATAGAGGCCCGCGGCCTTGGACAAATCCACCGAAGCTTCCGTCTGGCCCGCGCGGGAAAGCACGCCGCCCTCTTTCGCGCGCAACGGGTGCATGTGGCCGGGACGCAATAAATCTGCGGGTTTGGTGGCCGGATTGATGAGCGCGGCGACGGTCGCGGCGCGGTCATACGCGGAAATGCCGGTCGTGGTACCCGCTTTCGCGTCAACCGAAATCGTGAAGGCGGTGCCGTGGGAAGTAGTATTTTCCGTTACCATGAGCGGCAGGTTGAGTGCCTCCAGCCGCTCCGGTAACATGGGCACGCAGATCATCCCGCGGCCATGAGTGGCCATGAAATTAATCGCTTCCGGCGTGGCGAACTGCGCCGCCACCACCAAATCGCCCTCGTTCTCGCGGTCTTCATCATCAACAATAATGACAAAGCGCCCGAGGCGAAAATCTTCGATGCCCTGCTCTATCTTCGATACTGACATTTTAACCTCGGCAAATTCAAAAACACAGGAACCGCAAAGCCGCTAAGAGCGCAAAGTTCACGCAAAGGCATTTCTTATATAGAATTATTGTCTTTGCGTCATCTTTGCGTTCTTTGCCCTTTGCGGTTAATTGTATTTTGCATTTCAATCTGCGTCATCTGCGTAATCTGTGGATTTATTTATTTTCCGATAATAGTTCGAGAATGCGCGAGTCTCGACTGGCCTCGCTATTTCCCAGCAGGGCTTCGATATGTTTGGCGAGGATATCCACTTCCACATTCATCTTTTGTCCTACGCGGGCTTCGGCCAGGGTGGTTCTTTTCAAGGTCTCTTGCACCAGCGAAACCGTTACGCGTGGGCCGGCCAATTCCGCCACGGTCAGGCTTACCCCATCCAGACAGATAGAGCCTTTGGAGACCACATACTTGGTTAATTCGGCGGGGATTTCCACTTGAAGCATAAACGAATCGCCGCGGGTTTGCGTATTATTGACCACCGCGATCCCGTCTACATGTCCCAGAACAAAATGCCCGCCCAGGCGGTCGCCGACTTTCAGCGCCCGTTCCAGATTCACGCGCTGGCCGACGCGCGCCTCGCCCAGGAGGGTCACACCGGCGGTCTGCGCCATCACCCGCGCCCAAAAGCGCTCCGCCTCCACCCGCTCGACGGTCAGGCAGGCGCCGGAGACATTCACGCTGTCGCCGGTTTTTAGGCCCTCGGCCTCCAGCCCCGGCCAGGTGACAGCCAACTCCCGCCCGCCATCCACCGAGCGCGCCACTGCGATTACCCCGATTTGTTCTATCAAGCCGGTAAACATGTCCCGTAATAGTCCAAAGTCTATCGTCTATCGTCTATCGTCTATCGTCTATCGTCCAGAGTCCAAAGTTCAGAGTTGAGAGTTGAGAGTTGAGAGCGATTGTGGTGGTTTGCTCTAGCCTCTGAACTCTGAACTCTGAACTATACCCCTGTCTCAGAGTAGCACGGAAAAGGAGGATGCTCAAGGGGGAGGAGCAAACAAAAGGTTGAAGGTTTTTAGATTAATTACTGGTTTGATTTTTCCGCAATAGCTATCTCAATGGCAGTTTCCATGATGGTGTCAAGGCAAGATGACAATCCCCACTCGATGCATTTCTTTGTTGTATATATTTCATATTCGGTCAATTCTCTGCCGATCCGTTCGAGGGCCTCCCCTTGTAAATCCTCAACTACCAGAGCGTAAATTATCTCATCGCCTCTTTCAGTTTTCATTGGCTTGACCTACGGATAGATTAATGAAATGCTATTGTTTTAGGAAGTTTGCGGGGCGGGGCGCGGCGACCCCGCCCTACATTTCAAACAGACTCCGATAAGCATGCTCGCCCAATCACCCCCTCACCCCTTTTTCGGCACTTTTTGCCAGTCATCGAGGAACTTCTTGACGCCGGCGTCGGTGAGGGGATGGTGGAAGAGCTGCTCCAACACTTTGAAGGGGATGGTGCAGACATGGGCGCCGATGCGCGCGGCGGTGAGGACGTGCAGGGGATGGCGGATGCTGGCGACGATGATCTGGGTCTGGTAATTAAAGTTGCGATAAATCTCCAGCGCGTCTTCCACTACTTCCATGCCGTCATGGCCCACATCATCCAGCCGGCCCAGAAAAATGGAGCAATAAGTGCCGCCCGCTTTGGCCGTCAGCAGCGCCTGATTGGCGGAAAAACACAAGGTTACATTCGTGCGGATGCCCATTTTGGAAAGCTGTTTGACGGCTTTCACGCCTTCGGGAATGAAGGGCACCTTGACCACGATATTTTTGTGCCAGGAGGCGAGTTCTTTCGCCTCGGCAATCATCTCATCGGCCTTGAGGCTGACGACTTCCGCGCTGATGGGGCCGTCCACGATGCTGCAGATTTCCGCCACCACGGCGCGGAAATCCTTGCCTTCTTTCGCCACCAGGGAGGGATTGGTGGTTACGCCGTCAATTATCCCCCAATCCGCCGCCTGTCGAATTTCCTCCACATTCGCGGTATCAACAAAGATTTTCATGACTATCCTCCATTTTTTAGTGCAGTCAGTGGTCAGTGGCCGGTGGCCAGTTGTCAGTGGCGAGGACTAAAAAACAGGCCGTTGCGAAAATTACCGACAACAAAACAATAACAACTCGCGGATATTGCGTCAATGTTTGAGGTGCGGGGTGTCCGAGTGATTCAGCGCGGTCAGCGCGCGACGGCGGTTTTGCCGTTAAGGCGAAGATAAATATAGGTGCCACCCAGGCCGTGGGGCCGCTTGTCGGCAGGAATGCTTGGAGATACGCAAGCGGCGATGATCTGCGCGCTATCGGAATCGGGCGAAACCGGATGATAGAAATAATGCTTCCCGGTCTTTACGCAATCCAGAATTTCCGCATCGAGCAGATAGCGTTTGCCGACCAGTTCCTCCAAGGTTGCGGGCATGCGGCCGTGGTCTTCCACATACTGGCGTAAGGCCAGATGAATCTGCTCCAAATTGCTCTGGCAGATGGAGATATTGGCGCGGTCATTGGCGGCCGACACCGAAGGCCGCAGGATCGCCGCCAAGATGGCGATGATGGCGATGACCACCAGCAATTCGATTAGGGTAAAGCCGCATTTTAAATTTTTCATATTTGCCCTCCGGCCATTACCTGGACCATTTTCTGCAATATTGAGCGGCCCCAACGGGGCCGCGAATTTCAGCCGCCTCAGCCCTTGCCGGCGCCGGGAGTGCTGGGAACGCTGTCCGGCACCATCGTGCCACCCGATGAAGAAAATGAGCCGACATCCTCCGGCGGGCGCTTGCCCGCGGCCGGGACCAGGCAGTTCCACTGTTCCTGCCGCAGCCATTTGACCCTGCCGGAGGCATAAAGCACATTGGCGCCGTCATTGTGCAACGTCATGCGTTCGGCCGCCAATAATTCATTGCCGGCCGCTTCATTAGTCAATCCCGCATGATAGTAATAACTGCTGCCCAATACAACATCGTCGGCGATGATTGGCGTGAGGCCATAGTTTGGCCCGGTGGGCAAGGGCTGATTGAATTCAGAGGGATTGATGAATTCCTTTTTCCTGGCTTTTTCAAGCAGTCCTTGTTCATGCTCGGTAAAAGACCCACCCCAAGCCGGGCATCGGAAGATATATTCAACTTTGGTCTGCCGGGCAATTGTAACAAGATTATCTTCCTGCGGCGGATAGCCGCCGCCCCAATCCTCCGCATACATCTGCAGGGCGAGACAAATCTCCGAAAGATTGGAGGCGCAGCTTGAGGCGCGCGCCTTCGCCCGGGCCTGGGTGAAGACCGGAAAGAGAATGGCCGCCAAAATGGCGATCATGCCAATGACCGCATAGATTTCGATCAAGGTAAATCCCGCGTTGCGCTTCACCTCGCCCGGCCGCTCCTTTCCCTCATCCTCCCCGGGCCGCCCATCCTCCCGCCGGGGCCGCCCCTTCTCCCCTCCATCCTGCCGGGCGTTTCCACGGGAAGTCTTGCGCGCTCGAAAGATGCTTTATCCTGCTGACTCAGCGCCTGAAAGACGGGATCGAGCGCCAGCACGCGCGGTGAAGCAATCTGCCAGAATTTCTCGTCTTTCATCCATTTGGCATGAGCATCGAGCATGACGATATTGCGGCCGCCGTTGTGCCAGGTCATTTTGTCAAATCCCAAAATTTCCTGGGAATAATCATCATTGTGCAATCCCCCGCGATAGATGTAACTGGCGTAAACATTGAAGGTTTCCGGCCATAAGGTTTGGGAATAATCGCTTCCGAAATGCGCCCGGTCCGGCAGTTTCACTTGCCGGTCATCGGAAGGGCAATGGAGAATCTCCGGAGCCTGTGCATAGTGATGGAGCGGCCGCCAATCATTGTCTTGCCTGGGCAGATTGCCCTGCCAGTCCTGGGCATAAATTTGGAGCGCCGTGCCCAGTTGTTGGACATAGCTCAGACAGGTTATCTGGTGGGCCTTTTGGCGGGCCTGCGAAAAGACCGGAAAGAGCATCGCCGCCAAAATCGAAATAATAAAAAGCACAATTAATAATTCGATGAGTGTGAATCCCTTTTTCCTCATGGCTCCGTCTCCTCCCAAGCTATCATCTGCCAGCGCCCGGCCTTGCGTATCAAGGTTGCTTTGATCTTAACTTCAACCGTGCGGCCTAAGAGCGGAAGCGCTTTCCCGCCGGCGGATACTTTCACGCGCCCTTTGCCGGCTTGCTCGGCAGACGCGGAATAGCTGCCGGTAGAGAGCACGCCGCCCAATGGGGTCGCGACATTACCCGCATTCAGCCTGGCTTGCAAGGCGGCTATGGCTGATTCCGCCAGCGCCAGCGCCTGGGCGCGGCGGGCGTCTTTTGCCAGCGCATTGCAGCGCGCGCCGGCCACCGCCAGCAAAGAGGCGGCCAGCGAAAAGACCAGCAGTAACATTATCACGGACAGGATAAGCACACTGCCGCGGCGGCTTTTCATAAATTCCTCCGCGCAATAAAACTCTCCCGATGCAGGCTTATGTCGCGGCTGCGCACCGTGCGTTTGCCGGTCAAGGTCGTCTCCACCCCGCGCCCGCCGATAACCCGAAAAGCCGCCCGCAGGCCCTCGCTGCCAAGCAATCTCGTCCCGCCGCCCGCCTGTCTTGCAATGCCGCCGGCGGCATTGCTATAGGTAATTCGCCGGCCCCCGATGATAATCAGCAGCCGGCCATTATTGGTCGAAAGCGCATCCGCCTGGCGCACATCGCGCTTGATATAGCGAAGCGCTTCCCGCGCCCCGACGAGCATTTCGCTGCGCGCCTTTTCTGTTTCGACCGTCCTGCCCACAGTGAGGTGGAGCGAACCCACCAATGAGGCGACGACCATGATGATGCCGGTAACGGTTACCATTTCAATAACGGTGTAGCCGCGGCGCTTGCTCAGAGACTTTTTCCAAATCCGCGCTCGTTGTGGCGCGGGCATCTCGCCCATGCCGCGCCCTTCACAATCTGAATTCCTTCCAGCCTCGAAAAAGCCTTTCATTTCGCCTTCTCCGCAGCCAGCCATTCCAATACCACTTTTCCCGGCTTGCCGGTGGCTTCTTTCCAGGTTGCCGTCGCCGTTAGGCGCGTCAGTCCATCTTGCGCCCGCGCCTTGTTTATGGAAGCCGCGCCGTGCGGCAGCAGGCGGGCCGCGCTGGCCATGATATTGCCTGGCTCCAGGCCCGCAAGCGATTTTTCCCGGGCCGATTCGAGCAAATCGGTGGCCATCGCCATGTGGTCGGCGCGGCGGAGGGCGGCCATCGTGCCGGAAATAATTTGCGTCGAGATGGCAAAAGCGATTACCAGACACATCACCCCCACCAGCGCGCTGACCAGGGTAAAGCCTCCTTGTTCGGGTTTGCGACAGGCAGGCCAGGGCCGCGAGGTCAGCGGCCCGCGGCTGGGAACAACGGAAGCTTCCTCCCGCGGCCGAGGCGCAGACTTCAGCAATTTCCAGCAGGGCCACAACGCCAGCATGAGTAGAATGAAGCCGATACTGCTAATGACCCAGGTCATGTAGTTACCAAAGGCCAAGAACGAGATGATGCCGAGACCAAGCAAAATAACCATCAATCGTCGAGTGCGCCGCCAAAAGACAATTAAGTAAGGAAATAGAGAGAAGACCAGAAGTGGAAAGAGGATCTCTTCTTTGTTGAAAACTCCTGCGAAGATGCCGAAGACAATACCAAGAACGATTTGGATCAAGAAAAGTAGCGTGGCGGCTATCCAGGCATGGCGGCGCGTTCTTCGCCAAATGAAAAAGGGCAGACATAAGAGCAGAGAGATGCCCAATGCTGCACTCAAACATACAATTACCATAGCGATGTGCGAAATTAGGGAGTGCCCCGATTCTATCGGATAGTCCTCCGCGTATAATTCACTTTGCGCTAGGATGACCTGCATTTACGCCTCCGGCTGCACTACCCGCAGCAATTCCTCAATGGTAGTAAGGCCGGCTTTCACCTTGTCCGCGCCTTCGGCCGGCAGGCTGCGGCTGACGCGGCGGGCGGATTCTTCCAGCGCGGCGAGCGGCGCTTTTGCCATCACCAGTTCGCGCAACGGCTCATCTACCGGAATGAGCGAAAAGATGCCGGTGCGCCCCTGATAGCCGGATTTGCCGCACTGGTCGCAGCCCCGCCCGCGTTTGAAGATCGCGCCGTTGCTCTGCAATATTCCGGCGCGGCGAAGGAGCGCGCTATCGGGTTGATAGGATTCCAGGCAATGCGGGCAATTCTTGCGCACCAGCCGCTGCTCCATGACGCCGGTTACAGAGGAGGCGACCAGAAAAGGCTCGACCCCCATCTCCACCAGGCGGGTGAATACGCCGGCGGCGCTGCGGGCATGGGCGCTGCTGAAAATCAGATGACCGGTGAGGCCGGCGCGGATGGCGATCTCCGCGGTCTCATAATCGCGGATTTCGCCCACCATGATTACCTCCGGGTCCTGGCGCAGAACCGTGCGCAGGCCCGCGGCAAAAGTCAGCCCTGCGGCCGCATTGGTCTGCGTCTGGCTGACAACCTGAAGGTCATATTCGACCGGATCTTCGACGGTAACGATATTGCTCAAATTGCGGCGCTGCTCATAGAGATATTTCAGGGTCGAATAGAGCGTGGTGGTCTTGCCGCTGTTTGCCGGACCCGTGAGCAGCATCGTGCCCTGCGACCGGCCGACAAGCTCGAGATAAAGTTCCAGCGTCTGCGGCGACATGCCCAACGACTCCAGCGCAAAGACCGCATGGGCGGAATCGAACAGGCGAATTACCGCCTTCTCGCCGTGGATTGTGGGCAGCACAGAGACGCGCAGGTCAATCGTCCGCCCGCAACTCTCCACCACCGTGCGGCCTTCCTGCGGAAGATCGTGACGAAAGACCGCCAGCTTTGCCAGCACCTTGATGCGAGCGAGCACGCGGGCATGTAAGTCTGCGGGTAGTTCCGCGATATCGAACAAAATACCGTCAATGCGAAAGCGCACCCGCAAGAGCGTGTGGAAAGGCTCGAAGTGGACATCACTGGCTTGATGATGCACGGCTTGAAGGAGAAGAAAATCTACGACGGAGGCGACTTGGCGCTCGCCCCTCATCAATAAATCCTCGAAGACTTCGGGAAATTTTGCGATGGTGACCGGATTGGAAAAGCGCGCGTCCGCGCGGCGCTCCCGCGCCACCAGTTCATCCGTGATGAGTGTGCTTATCCAGCGCGCATCGGATTCCGAAAATCCGCCCACGGATTTTTCCCCTTGCGCGCGTTTCAACTGTACGGCCCAGCGCCGCCCCTGCTTCACCGCCTGCGCGAATTGAAGATCCTCGAAGGCTATCAACTCGGCCTGCTCCCATTGGCCAAATGCGCCCTTCTGCGTTATGGCGATGCCTTCCGGCGCGACGTGAATTCTGGTTCTTTCCCGCTTTATTGGATTGATGCTCTCGACAATTTCCTGCATGACAATCTCCTCTCAAGAGACAAACATTTTGCCGGCCATGAGTTCATTCATTTTGAGCGCGGCGGTTTAATCTGCGCCCGAAAGGCTCCGGATAGCCTGAACAAGCGGTAGCATTAGGGCGATAATGGAGGTGCCGACGGCAAAACCAATGAGCACAATCAGCGCAGGCTCGACCACCGCAGAAAAGGCGCGGCTGTAATGATCCGTCTGGGCGTCGTAGAAATCCGCCAAGCTGTTGAGCATCATGATAAGCGAACCGCTCTTCTCGCCGGAGGTGAGCTGCTCGGTCAGGGGCGCGGGAAAGACGCCGCTGGCCTCGAGGGAGGCGGCCAAGGGCGCGCCCTCCACCACTTCACCGATTGCGCTCCTAATGGCGCGCGCGATAACGGCATTTCCCGAGGCCTCGCCCGCCAATTCCAAAGCCTCCTCGATGTTCACCCCATTGTCCAACAGCAACGCCAGGGTGCGGCAGAAACGCGCCAATGCGCCGCGATGAACGATTTGGCCGATAAAAGGCAGCCACAATTTGACGCGGTCGAGACGATAGCGGCCGCGGCGGGTGCGATAATAGGCGCGGATGATCAGCATCAGTATGAAAACGGTAATCAAAGTCAAGGAAAAGGTCGGCAGGGCGAAGCGATAAATGGCCATCACAACGCCCGTGATTAAGGGCACTGAATTGCCCATCCCCAATTCGTTGAAGATCTTGGACATCTCCCGAATGATCCCGCTTCCCCAGTAGCCAGAGAGCAGAAAAAGCACGATGCAGCCCACCACCGCGGGATAGACTAATGCAGCAGAGAAGCGCCGCCCGAGGCGTCCCAGGTGTTCGAGGTAATCTGCGATTTGGGAGAGCATGACGGGCAACAGGCCGGCGTGTTCGCCGGCGCGGGCGAGCGCCAGATAGAGCCGGGGGAAGAGACTGGGAAATTTCGCCAGTCCCGCCGCGAGCGGCTCTCCCGCGGAGAGGGTCTGGTAGAGCGTGTGGCAAACTTCCTTGAGGCCTGCATTAGTCGTATCCCGCGCAATGGTTTGTAATCCTTCCGCCAGAGGCAGCCCCGCCTCCAGCATGGAACCCAATTGGCGGTAAAATGTAGCGAGTTCCTGTTCGGTAACACGAGGTTCGGAAAGGCGCGGCTTTTCCTCATTAATGCGCGCCACATGCTCACCCGTCTGCTGCGCCTGAAGTAACGCCGCGGGCACCGAGGCCGCCTCCAATGTGGCTTCCCTTCCTCCCGCGAATAGACAGCGATAGCTGGGCATCTTTCCCCCTTATCAATTTGTGTTATCTATGCTTTCTGCCTGGCCCATAGAAACTCCTCTTTATTACGCGGCAAATATATTGCATAATACTGGCCGGCCTGGTTGCCCCGGCAGAGGAACGCGGCCGGGTTTGGCGAAATGATATTAACAGTTAGTAGTTGCTCTGTTGCAAAGCATAAAGAACAGGCTCCAGGTATTAATAGAGCCAGGCGGAAAAGCGTTTAACTTATCTTTAATTCAGGACTCGGCGGGGCGCGGCGACCCCGCCCTACATATGCTTTGCAACAGAGCAGGTTGAAAGTTGAGAGTTGATCCCGTCGAAGGCGGGTAAAAGTTAAGAGTGATCTCACAAGTTCTTTCTGGTCTCTGAACTTTGAACTCTCAACTCTGAACTAAATTATGCGGCAGAGCCGCAGGAGGAGAAAAAGATGCATTTTGGATATTTGACTAGTTTTTCGGTGGAGCAATTGATTACCGCCAGGGAGATTGGATTCGATGCGCTGGAGGTGCATGCGGCTTCGTGGCAGGCGGCGCTGGAGAAGGGCGGCAAGGAGATCAAGCAGGCCGCGGCGGAGGCCAAAGTCTTGCTGGGGCAATATGATATTTCCATTTCCGCGCTGGCTTTGTATGGCAATTATTTGGCCGGCGATCCCGCGCAGGCGAAAAAGAGCTATCGCGCGGCGATCGAGCTGGCGAAGCATTTGGGGGTCAAGGTGATCGCCACTATTTGCGGGCGGCAGCCGGATAAGAGCATTGCGGACAATATGCCGATTTTCAAGAAGGTTTTCACGCCGATTGCGCAAATCGCCGAAGATGCGGGGGTGTGTCTGGCTTTTGAAAATTGGCCGGGCGGCATGGATAATGCGCCCTATACGGGAGTCAATATCGCGGTCAGTCCCCAGGCCTGGGAGATGATGTTCGAGGCCGTGCCTTCCACGGCGCTGGGTTTGGAGTTCGACCCGTCGCATCTTTACTGGCAGGAGATAGATTACATTGCCGCGGCGCAGGATTTTGCCTCCCGCATCTATCATGTTCATGCCAAGGACACGGAGATTGACTATGGCCGCCTCGCCGAGGTGGGCTATTTCGGCGGCGGCTGGTGGCGCTATCGGATTCCGGGATTCGGCGAAATTGACTGGGCGGAATTTATTTCCACACTGAGTGAATTGGGCTATGACGGCGGCATCGCCATCGAGCATGAAGACCCGATTTATTCCGGCAAGAAGTTTAAGTTGGGTCTGCAGCTCGGCTATAACCACCTCGCGCCATTGATCGGCTGCTGAGCGAGTTATGGCCCTACAATTATTGAGGCTGGCAAAATAAGATGGGGAATATTCTTATGTTAGAGAGATTTGATTTACGGAAGCATGTCTAAAGAACCAAAAGAAGTTAATCCTGAGGCAGCCGGTTCCCCGCCATTGCCCGAATGGATCCGGCCGGCTTTTCGCAAGCGGCCCTATTTGGAGCAGCTTGCGCCGCGGCTGAGGGAATTGGGGGTGGCCACGGTGTGCGAATCGGCGCGCTGTCCGAATCTGGGCGAATGTTTCTCTAATAAAGAGGCCACCATAATCCTGCTGGGCACGGTTTGCACCCGCAATTGCCGGTTCTGCGCGGTGGTGCCGGGCAAACCTGAGCCGGCGGATGCCGGGGAGCCGCTGCGGGTGGCGAAGGCGGCGAAGGAACTGGGACTGAAGCATATCGTGCTGACCTCGGTAACGCGGGACGATCTGCCCGATGGCGGGGCGGGCCAGTTTGTTGCCACCCTAAAGGCGATTCGGGAACTTTTGCCCACAGCAAGTGTCGAATTGCTTGTGCCCGATTTTGCGGGAAATAACGCCGCCCTCCGCGCGGTAATCGAGGCGGGGCCGGAGGTATTCGCCCATAATATGGAGACCGTTCCCAGGTTATATGCGAAGGTAAGACCGCAGGCCGACTGGCAACGCAGCCTGGAGGTGTTGGCCGCGGCAAAACGCTACGCGGCGGATTATCGCGCTAAGAGCGAGACAAAATTCCACGTATTTATAAAAAGCGGGCTGATGGTAGGGCTGGGAGAGAGCCGCGAGGAGCTGATGGCAGCCTTTTCCGAATTGGCCGCGGTCGGGGTGGACGTTCTGACGGTCGGGCAATACCTCCAACCGACTCCGGAACACCTGCCGGTAGTGGAATATCTTAGATTAGAGGCCTATGATGAATTGGCCGAGGCCGCCAGGAAGGCCGGCATTCCCTGCGTCGTCGCCGGCCCGCTGGTGAGAAGCTCCTACCGCGCGGGGGAGGCGTTTAGAGAACGTTCAGCGTTGAGCGTTGAGCGTTGAGCGTATTATGCTGTGCTGCGCCAAATCCAGATTTTACGCTGAACGTTCAACACTGAACGCTCAACGATAGGCTATGCTATGCCGTCACGGTGGACATTACTATTGGCCCGTGGGCTGCCCTACATCTCCTTGTTGGGTATTTTGGGCTTTGGCCTGCTCGCGCTGCGCCAGCAGGGAAGTTTCCGAGAGCATCTGCGCCGCAGTGTCTCCTGGGAGTTGTCGCGCCAACTCGGCCACCGCGCAAGGATGAAGGATTGCGAACTTGCGCTTCTGGGCGCGCAGACGAAAGCCGGCGAAAGACAGGTCCCCATCCGCCTCCGCCTGACGGTCAAAGGCCTTTCGGTGGAACAACCGGCCGGTTGGGAGGGCGAGTTCCTGAGCGCTTCCGAACTCCAGTTCGATCTTGATATCGCCAAACTATTGGCCGGCGGGGGGGCGCTTACTTCCCTGGATAAAGCAAAAATTATCCGCCCCGAGGTACAGCTTGCACGCAACCGGCAGGGGCGCTGGAATATCTCGGACTTGCTTGCCCGCAGGCCTAAAAAGCCGCTGCAATTGGCGGGCCGCATCGAAATTGTGGACGGCGATCTCTTCTTGCAGGATTATGCGCCTCCGGCCGGCCTGAAAGCGCCTCAGTTTAATCATCTGGATAAAGTCAATTGCCTTATCGCCGCGCTCCCCGCCTATGACAAAAAGGGCAAGCCCTCTCCGGCCGGTAAATACCAGTTCCGCGTGTGGGCGCAAAATCCGGAGGGCCGGCTGAGCCGGCTTTTTGCCTATGGGCAATGGGTTCAAGATGGCAATCAGTCACGCGGTATAGATGGGCAATTGAGCGGCTCTGTGACCGTGTCCAAGGTGGATTTGGGTTATGCCTGGCATTATCGTTTTTTCTCCCCGAAGATTGAGATACCGAAGGGCCAAGCGGATATGACCGGCTATTTTCTGGCGCGCACGAGAACCCAGAAAAAGGCTTTATTGGATTATTCTTTAATCGCTACCGGAGAACAGGCGGAAGTCGGGCTGCCCTGGTTGAAGGGGAATGCGCAAAAAGTCGCAGGCGTGGTAAGGGCGAGCAACGGGCTGGTGCAGTTAAGCGGCCTGACGGGAGAATTCGGCGGCGCGCAGGTAGCGGGGGGAGGTTATGTTGTTGCCGCCGCCAGAGGCCGCGCCTCCAAACCGCAGCCCATCACGCCCGCCAACGGCAAGCCGGTAATCGTTAGCCGCGCCACAACCCGCGGTTATGCCTTTCATATCACGGCCACTAAGGCCGCAGGAAGACCCCTTGCCCGGCTGCTCCCCGAGGCGCTGGCGGAAGCGGTAAGGGGAATGGGCAGCTCCGGCGCGGTCAGCATGGGGATCGTGGGAAAAGGCACGGAATCTGCGCTCTTTGGGGTCGTCTCCAGTCCCCGCTGGGTGTTTGAAAGCAATTCGCTGGCAAGATATTCGGGACAGCAGGCGCTGCCCGGATGGCTGAAAGGCAAGCGCGCGGAAATCAGCCATATGACCGCCGGCTTCATCTATGCCCAAAAATCTCTTGGCGCTTCAGCGAAAGGCGCTTTGTTTGACGGCCGCGCCCAAATGGCGATTTCATTGCCGCCTTCCGGTAAAGGTCAGTTCTCGGCGGTCTTGGCGGCGCTCAAACTTCCGCCGACGGCCTTGCCGGGCGGCGGCCTGATTAGCGGGGCTGCCTGGAGCAATATCGAGGGCGAACTTGCTTCCCGGTCGAGAAAAAGCAATGCCGCGGCCTTGCGAGGCGAATTAGCCCTGGTTAATGGGGTAATTCAGCTTCCCGCAAAATATGGCGAGGCGCAGAGATTTCCTTTTAACTCAGCACGGGCCGATTTTGCCGTTGCCAAGGGCGCCTTGACTTTTTCTGCGGCCGAACTGGACACCGGTTATGGTCTGCTCAACGCGGCCGGCATCATCTCGCCCGCGGGCCGGCTCGCGGCAACTTTGCAGGGCCGCAGCATTGACCTGGCGCGCCTCGACAAGAGCTTGAGCGCCGGCCTGTCAGGGACCGCTTTCGTTTCCGCCACCCTGTCCGGCACGATTGCGGAGCCGCAGGCAAATGTGCGCGCCGATATCTTCGCCGGCGAATGCAGCGGCTATGGCTTCGACTGGATTGGCGCGGACGCGCAGCTTCGCAAACAGGAAATTTCTCATTTCGCTTTAACCCTTCAACGCGGCACCGGCGAGGGAAGCTTGTCCGGCCGATTGGTATTTCCACGTGGAACTTATCCGGGTTTTCTATCGGCGGAAGGCCGCGTGGAAAAAGGACAGCTTGAGTATTGGCTGCCTTTCTCCGAACTGCGAGGGCAGGCGAAAGGCATCTTCGATGCGACCGTGAAGCTTCAGGGCTCGCTCGATTCGCCCGAAATCGCGGCAAACTTCCGGCTGCTGAGGCCGCAGGTGGCCGGCATGCAGTTCGATTCAGCCGAAGGGGAATTGCGCTATGAGAAGGGCGCGCTGCTGCTTCCGTCCTTTAGCGCGCAGGTTGACGGCGCCAAACTTACCGCTTCCGGCCGCATGCCCTCTGAAGGCGCGCTCGATTTCAATTTCGACGCCGAAGGCTTGCGTCTGGCGTCATTGCTGCAGGCCTTGCAGACCGGCGCGGCCGTGGATGGACGGCTCTTTATGCAGGGGCATCTGACCGGCACGCAGGAGACGCCCCGGTTGGCGCTGCATTTGCGCGCCGAGGATACCAGCCTGGGCGGGCTGCGCGCGGGTAATTTGGAGAGCGATCTGTCCTGGGATAATCACCGGCTGGAGTTTGGCAATTTCGATTTTGCCCTGCAGGGAGGCCACCTGCGGCTCGCCGGCGATGTGGCGAAACCCACTGAGGCCGCCGCGATGTCTTCCTGGAGAAGCAACCTGAAAGTGAATGCCGACGGGCTGCCGCTCGGGCTGCTCTTTGATCTGATAAACAAGAGCCTAGCCGGGTCGGGAAACACGCGCCTGCAAGCCGCCTTGGACAAGATTCCCCGTCCCATTCACGGGTTTCTGACCGCCTCGGCCGGCATTGTCGGGCCGGTGCTCTCGCCTATGGTGGAGGCCGGCTTTGTGATTTCCGATGCCAGCCTGGCCGACCAGCGCCTGCCCTCCCTGGAGGGCAAGCTGGGCTACGAAGCGCGCAAGCTGACGCTGCATTCCTTTACCGCGAATGAGGGCGAAGCTAATGCCAACGCCTCCGGCATAGTTGATTTTGCCGGAGAGACCACTCTGAATGTGGATATTCATAACCTGCGCGCGGAAACATTGCGTCCCTGGCTGCCCTGGATTACCGCGCTGGGCGGTTCGGCCGATAGTTACCTGCGCGTTACCGGCCCCACCAGCTCTCCCAGCATCCGCGGAGATATGGAGGTTACCGACCCGATACTGGGCGATATCAAGCTGGACCGGTTTAAGATTGACAGCTTTGCCCTCGCCGATGATACCTTGGAAATTGAAAATATCCGCCTGGTCAAAGGCGCCAACCGCCTCCGTTTTTCCGCTTCAGTTCCCTATAGTTGGCGGGCGCGCAGGCTGAGGGGAGATGGCGCGCTCCGGGCGGAGGCCGTTATAGAACCCCAAGACCTTTCGCTCATTAATGCGCTTATGCCGGAGGTGGGAAATTTTGCCGGGCCGCTTGAGGCCCGGCTGGTCGTGAAGGGAACGCCGGATCATCCCCTGCTGGAAAGCGGGTTCCTCCGCGCCGACGGCGTCTGGAAAAAAGGCGGTCTCGGCGCGCGCCTTATGGTTGACAGCGAGGTGGTGAATCATGTGCTGCAAATCGGGGCGCCGGACGGCCGCCCCGGAATCACGGTCAGCATGGAGAAAGCTGCGGCCGAAAAATCCATACCGGGCGCAAATCCCAAACGCGACCGCAAGCAGGCCGAAGCGCCCGCGGCAAGCCTGGGAACGATACGCATATCCGGCTCTTATGATCCCTTCGCCGGCCCCAGGTCGAGATGGGGATTAGGCAAATACGAAATCACGCTTAAGGCGGACAAGCTGGAAGGCGATATTGCGAAGATTATCAGCGGCATCGCCACCGCGGATTTAACCTTACGCGGCGATCCGGAAGCCCAGCCGATGGATAAGATAAGCGGCGCCATCCAGATAGCGAACGCGAAAGTAACTATCCCTCGCAAGGCGATAACCGGCGGCTTTTCCTGGCGGCCCCGGTTCTCTCCGCAAATGGACATCGCGCTAACCGCCAGGGATGTGCATGTGGCCACGGCGACTGCGCAGGTTATCCTTGCCGGCAAAGGCAAAATCGGCGGCCATCTGGGCTATGAGCCAATGGCCCTGGATATGAAGCTTGGCGCGAAAAAAGGCAAGCTCGATTTCCCCGCGGCCGCGGCGGAAATCAAGACCCTCGATGTAACCGCCGGCAAACAGCCGGAGCAGCCGCTGAATGTCTTCGGCCACATTGAGGCCCAGGCCCGGGTGGGGCGCTATCGCATGGACCTAAGCGGCGGCGGCGCGCTCTTCCCCACCAGCAATCTGGCCATTCATACCACCTCTACCCCGCCGCTGACCGACGCCCAGGCGATGGCCCTGCTGCTGGGAGTGCCCTCCAGCACTTTGGGGAGCGCGGGCCTGCCGCCGGAACAGGCGCTCGGGACAGAGGTGGCGAACCGGCTGGCCAGCCCGGTGGCGGCGCTGGCGGCCACCGGAGTCAGCGCGCCTTTGCTGCGCGCCATCGGCCTGGACGAACTCACCCTGGGGATGGCCTCCATCGCCGTGGGCAAGCGGCTCGCTAAAACCATCTATCTCTATTACGTCTCCCCTACCGGCGGCGCCACCAGCGCGGGCAGCGCCACCGCCACCGGCCTGACCCGGGTGATTATAGATGTTACCCCGCAAGCCTCCATCGGCTTCTCCGTCAACGACCTGCAGCAGTGGAGATACGAGATTCAGAGCATAAGATTGTTTTGAAGGCAAAAGGAAAACCGCCACGGCGGGCAAGAAGGAAAAAGGCAAAATCGGAAGAGGCCTGATTGAAATTTTGGAGGCCAGAGAGTTCCTAATATTGTCCCGATCCACTGGAACCTTCCGAAACCCCGCGAAGTCTAAATTATTATGCTTCAGTTGAGGGAGATTCAAAGATGCAGAGAAATGGCACAATGTATCTGGGCGTTATGATTGTGATGCTCGCCCTGTTTAGCAACGAGCGTTCTCCCGCAGGCCGTCCCGAGTTGTCAGAAGGAGTTGTCCGTGATGGTTCAAATGCAGTGCTGAGTATTGCGAACTTCGTTAAAATTCAACAATTTATACTCAAGCACGGCAAGAGAAAGACCTACTGTCAGAGGTATGGCAACAATCACTATTGGCCCTTTACCGAATTCAATGCCTTCCTTAATCCTCCCGACCAAAGGAACATAAACTGTGAAATCGGCAAATCGGAGTTTAATATCCTTGTGATTCAGGTTGCCAGCCCAGGGCCTAATCGCTACTGGGATATCCATCTTGATAAAGCCAAAAAAGAATTGCGCGTGCAGCAGCACTATTCCAAAACAGAATCTAAGGTCTTGATCCAGGAGGCAACAAATTTTTTCAAGAAAGCGTTGGCAGAAATTGACAAAGAGAATGTAAAAGTGGAATCCCAAAAGGCGAGTGACGGCCGATAGCTGCTGTGGGCAAACCACCAACCAACCTTATAGTTATTCACCTCTAAGTGGAGTGGCGGCTGCTCAAACCACATCTCTCACAAATTCGATTGGACTCACTTTGGGCTGCGCTCAACGTTCCCCGCGGAACGTTAGACGCCAAAATAATTTACCGTTTATTCCTAAATAAACGGTAAATTATTTTGGGGAAACCGGGGATTCCGTCTCCGGCTACTGTCGGGCCACCACCGGCAGCTTCGAATCTGGAACCCCCGGTTAACCCGGAAGCCCACGAGTTGCCTCGCGGCTTCCGGACGCTGACCTCATCTCCGCCAAGACAAGGTATTGCATATTGAGACTGTCAGGTTGTCCGATAAATAATTAAGGCCCGTTCCCCGGGCCCTGCCGGCTGGGAAACGGGCCTTTAATGCTAACCCCAACCAGGCTTGCCGGGGACTCTAAGGCGCTCCACCTCCTTTCGGTCAGGAACGACTGAGAAATCCGAAAAACTTTCGGCAACCTGGCAACCATATCTCCGTTGGGAGACTTAGGTCATTGGCTTTGCGGACCCCGATTTCTCGGGGGGTGCCTTTTTCGATCTGCTCTGGGCAATATTCAATTGTAACCTACATATCAATTATTCCATAATGCCCACACCCACCTGATATGTTTTTGCATTACGGGGCAAATAATCGCTTGGGAACTGTAATTTCCCGCCAGTTTACTACTTTTTGCGATATTTGCGCAAGAGGTTTCCTGTCCTTCAATTCAGCGCCCTGTTTGACGCATTGATATTTGCCGGATAAAATAACGGCAGTAGCGTATTCGTTGAGCGTCAAATATCCCCGCCTTTTTCCTGTATCAGTTCGCGCTTGATGAGAATACGGTCATTCTGAGCAAGTAATTCAGCCTAGGCTGAATTGCGCCGCGAAGAATCTGCAAGTAATTATGGTAGAGATTCTTCGCGTCATCCGCCACCCATGGTGGCGAACTCGCTCAGAATGACATTCTACTCACTATTCGTGAACTATTACTTTTTCCTTTTAACTTTTCGCGCAATAGTGTATAAATAAGCCCGGAGGAATTATCATGCCCTATCGCATTACCCTTATCCCCGGCGACGGCACCGGGCCGGAAATCATTGAAGCCGCCATTCCCGCCATCGAGGCCACCGGCGTTCCCATTGAATGGGAAGTACAGCACGCCGGCCTGAGCGTGATGGAGGAATACGGCACGCCCCTGCCGGAAAAAGTCTTGGAATCTTTGCGGCGCAACCGCGTGGGTCTCAAAGGCCCGCTGATCACGCCCATCGGCACCGGCATCCGCTCGGTGAATGTGGCGCTGCGCCAGGCGCTCGATCTCTATACCTGCCTGCGCCCCTGCAAGTCTTATCCGGGCGTGCGCAGCCGCTATCAAAATGTTGACCTGGTGGTGGTGCGGGAAAATACCGAGGATCTTTATGCCGGCGTGGAATTTGCCCCGGGCACGGAGCAGGCGCAGCAGATTACGCAACTGGCGCCGGAGCGCATCCGCCCGGAAAGCGCCATCTCGATAAAAGCCATCTCCGCCTTTGCCACGCGGCGCGTGGTGAAATTCGCCTTCGACTACGCGGTCGCCAATGGCCGCAAAAAAGTCAACGCCATAGCAAAAGCCAATATCATGAAATTTACCGATGGGCTGTTCTATCAGACGGCGCGGGAAGTGGCGGAGGAATATAAGGGACGCATCGCCTATGACGAGACCCTGGTGGACGCCCTTTGCATGCAGGTGGTGCAGCGGCCGGAGAATTTCGATGTGCTGGTTTTGCCCAATCTCTATGGCGATATTATTTCCGACCTGTGCGCGGGCCTCATCGGCGGGCTGGGCATTGCGCCGGGCGCGAATATCGGGACCGATTGCGCGCTCTTCGAGCCGGTGCACGGCTCCGCGCCGCGCTATGCCGGCCAAAACCGCATCAATCCCACCGCGGTCATCCTGTCCGCGGTGTTGATGCTGCGCCATTTGGGCGAAGCCGCCGCCGCCGACAGATTGGAGAACGCCGTCGCCGCGGTCATCGCCGAAGGCAAATATGTTACCTATGATTTTAAGGCCGACCGCAACGACCCCAGCGCCGTGGGAACGAAGGAGATGGGTAAGGCGATCGCGGAGAAGGTGAAGTGAGAAGGCAAAAGGCAAAAGTAAAAAGGTAAAACCGGAAGGGAGGGAGGGGAAGGATGATTCCGAATCCTTACCTCCCGGTTCATCCTTCATAATTTCAAAGCGGCTTAATAACTATCCAATTCATTCCTGAGTCGGGGGCCGCCCATTCATTAAGTTGGCCGGCATAGTTGGAGAAGCCGGTGATGATGTAATAGGCGAAGATGGCCATAACGATGGCGTAGGCGAAAAAAACCACGAGAATAACGCCCTGTTTTCCGGCTGTTTTAGTCTCCTCCTCGTAATATTCGGCGACCTTTGCCAGGGAGGATTCCACATCACCGGAGCGCTCTCCCGTAACCATCAAGTCCATGGCCATATCGGGAAAATCGCCGCTGGCGGCCATGATAGAGGAGATGGAATCACCCGCCAACGCGCGGCCGGCATAGGCGCTTGTGCTTGCCGCCAGGGCCATGTTGCCGCTGCTTTCGCCCGCGGCCAATAGGGCGGTATGCACGGGCACGCCCGCGGCATAAAGCATGGACATCGCCCGGCACCACTTGGCGACCGCCCCGCGCCGCACGATAGAGCCGATGAAGGGGATACAGAGTTTTATGCGATCCACGACGTGCCGCAAAAAGCCGACCCGCATCGCCAGCCGCCAGCCATACCAGACCACGCCGAAACCAAGCAGCACCCACAATAAACGCCCCAATATCATCGGTAGCCAGGCCTCGAAGCTGCCCATTACCAGGGTCGGCAGCGTGGGGACGAAGATCAAAGCAAAGATCAGGATTTTAATATAGAAAGATTCGAACTTGGCGAGCTGCTCCAGTTCATGTGCATGTTTATAGTATTCCGCGAGCTGCCGCATAGCCTGATCGAGCATGCCTGCTTTGTCCCCGGCCTCCAGCATGCTGATCACAAAAGGTTGAAATGCGGCCGGGTAGCGGGGTGCGACGGTGGTTATCGGCTGTCCCTTGAGGGCGGCCTCCGCCATCTCTTTCGAGGCCGCCCGTAGCACGCCGGATGTGGCGCGCTCGCTAAGATGCACGGCCGCCTCATACATTCCCATGCCCGCGTTGATGGTGGAGGCGAAAGAAGAGAAATAGAGCGACAGCGCCTTGGAACTCACCGGGAAGAACACCGGCTGCAGTACCCGCCGCCACAGACCCAGGGGGACTTGCTCTACGGCGGCGGCCGCGGCTCTTGCGGCCGCCTTCTGCTCTGCCACGCGCAGCACGAAATTCCCCCGCGCATGCAACTGCCGCACGGCCTCCCGCTCCGACTCGGCTTTCAACTCGCCGGAGAGATTCTTGCCCTGCTCGTCTTTTGCATCATAGCGGAAGGTCGGCATGGATCTGCTGCTCCTTGGCGAGCCGCGCCGCGATGGTTGCCGCGCGCTCGCCGCCGAATTTCATCTCCGGCTCAAGTTCCGCCAGCGGCAACATCACGAAGGCCCGCTCCAACATGCTGGCATGAGGAATCTGCAATTCCTCCGTTACTATATTTTCCTCTTCCAGGAGAAGAATATCAATATCTATTTTGCGCGCCCCCCAGCGTGGGCCTGCGCTGCGCCCCAAATTTCTCTCAATCTCTTTTACCGCCCCGAGGAGTTCCCGGCCGGAAAGCGCCGTTTCTATCTCAGCCACAAGATTGAGAAAATCCGGCTGCTCCGTTACCCCCACCGGCGCGGTCTCATAGACGCCGGAAATGCGCCCCAGCTTGATGGCTTCATGTTCGCCTAAAGCCGCCAACGCCCGCCGTAGATTCTCCCTCCGGTCGCGAAGATTAGAGCCTAATGACAAAAAACCGCGACGAGTTATCATAAAAATCTCTTCGGGCGCATGCCATGCGCCCCTACAATCAGGGGTCTTCTCCCCGCCTTCCCCTCTCCAAACTTGTCGGTACACTTCTTAAGCGACCCGCCGTGGCGGGGAGAGGGGATGTCAGAACGACAGGGGTGAGGAAAATAGCCCTATCGAATATCCTGAAATCCGACGCCGATGTTCCTACCCTATTTTCTATCTGCGTTGATCTGCGCCTATCTGTGGCCAGATCTATTTTCCCCAATGCACGACTTCTTCCTCCGGCGGTTCGGGGCGCTGGACGCGCAAGATGGCATCCGCCATCTTCGCCACCTTGGCCATCTCTTTCACATCATGCACGCGCACGATCTCCGCGCCGGCGGCAATCGCCAGCGCCACGGTTGCCGCGGTGCCCTCCAGCCGCCCTTCCACTCCTTCATCCAGGATCTTGCCGATGGTGGATTTGCGCGAGGTTCCCACCAGGAGCGGATAGCCCAAAACCCGCAGTTCCTCCAGCCGGCGCAGAATTTCAAGATTATGCTCCACGGTCTTGCCAAAACCGATGCCGGGATCAATTACAATCTGCTCTTTCGCAATTCCGGCGGCCAAGGCGCGCGCGATTCCCTCTGACAAATATACCGTGATTTCGCCCATCAAGTCGGCATATTGGGGATCCTGCTGCATATCCCGCGGCTTGCCGCGGATGTGCATGATGACGACGCCCGCCTGGTGCTTTGCGGCGACTGCGGGCATTTCCGCATCCTCATGCAGGCCGGAGATGTCGTTCACAATGCACGCGCCATGCGCCAGCGCCGCTTCCGCCACTTGCGCTTTTGTAGTATCAATCGAGATGGCCACATCGAGTTCGGCCGCAATCCTATCTATTAAAGGAAGCACGCGCTGGATTTCTTCCTCAGCCGAAATGGCCTCTGCGCCCGGGCGGGTGGACTCGCCGCCGATATCGAGGATCTCCGCGCCCTCCGCCGCCATCTGCGCGGCGCGCCGAAAGCCCGCCTCGATATCCAATCCGAAACCGTCGCCGGAAAAAGAATCCGACGTAGCATTCAAAATGCCCATAATAAGGGTTTTTTGTCCCAGCGGGAGATGGCGTTTGCCGCAGAGCCAGTCCCGCTTGCGCGGCAACTGCGCATTCTCGACCGCCCTTGTAATACAGGTTTGCAGACCGGCTTCCGTGGCGGCGAGAGTTTGCGCAAATTTGCCCAGACTTTCCGCGGTTCCGGCAAGGACGACATCCGCGGTCTCTTCCTTGCGTCGCGCGCCCGCGGCCAGCAGCGGTCGGCACATCATCGCGGTCAGGCCGGCTTCCTTCGCCAGTTTGCGCAGTTCCACCGATTGATTGAGCGACAGGCCGGAGAGCAGCAAGCCCACCCAGGAGAGCCGGCCGCTCAATTGCGCTATCGCCTGCGCATCCGCACCCCGCGCCAACAGCTCCGCGATGATTTGATTCTCCGCCAAAGATTTTAAGAACCGAACCCGGATATCCATATTGACTCCCGAAAACTTCTTTCACCGCAAAGTGCAAAGGACGCTAAGTTACGCAAAGAAATGCTTTAAGGCATCCTCCCTTAAAAATATCCTTTGCGAGGGCTTTGCGCTCTTGGCGACTTTGCGGTTAATTTTATTGCTCTATTTCAATTCCGCGTGCTGGTGAAATCCCTTCTTCTCCCAATCTGCCTCCAGCCTCCGCCCATTGGTATGCATCACTATCGTTCCCATTTCGTCCGTGCGAAACACCTTGGTTTTTGCCGCGCGCAATTTCTCCAGGGTTTGGCCGTCCGGATGCCCGAAGCTGTTGCCCGCGCCGACGGAAATCACCGCCCAGGCCGGCCGGACCGCGGACAGAAATGCACTATTGAGCGAATCTCGACTGCCGTGATGCGGCACCTTCAAGACCGTGCCGGCAAGTCTGGTCGAAGCGCCGCTCAGCTCGGCCTCTTGCTCCTGCGGGAGATCGCCGGTAAATAGAAATGAGATTTGCTTATAGCTTAATTTTATCACTGTCGAGCTATTGTTGGCATCACTCTCGGGCTGGGAAGCGGGGCGGGACGCGGGATAAAGCGCCTCCGCAGTTATGCCGCCTCCCAAATTGAAGATTTGTCCCGCTTTTGCCTGTATCACAGGAATCTTCTTCTCTTTTGCCGCTTCCAGCAGTTTATCATAGTTCGGAGTCGGCCTGGCGTCGGCTGTGCCCAAAATCATCCCCACCGGCACCTGCCCGATTACCTCCGTCAGCCCGCCCACATGATCGTCATGCGCATGGGTAACAATAATTGCATCGAGCCGTTTTATCCCCTCCCGATAGAGCGCGGGCACCACCGCCCATTGGCCGATCTCCTGCGAGCCGGTGGGAGTGAACGGACTCCCTCCGCCGTCAATCAACAGGCTGCGACCCGAAGGAGCATGAACAATAATGGAATCGCCCTGACCCACATCCACAAAGACCACCGCCAGGCCCTGCTGAAAACTCAGCCAGGCCTGCCACCAGACCAATCCTGTCAGCGCCAGCAGCAGCGCCAAGGCCAGGCGAATGACCGGCGCCGGCAGGGTCCAGCCTAAATTTGAAGTTGGGCTATTAGCGTCGTGTTTCATGCTTCAATTGATACTCGCATATTGCTCTGTTGCAAAGCACATGTAGGGCGGGGTCGCCGCGCCCCGCCGAGCCTTGAATTAAAGATAAATTGAACGCTTTTCCGCCTGGTTCTATAAGTATCTATAGTCTGTTCTTTGTGCTTTGCAACAGAGCAACTCGCATATCGCAACGTAGGGGCAGCCCCGTGTGGCTGCCCTGGCAGGAGGGCGACCACGCAGGGTCGCCCCTACCAAGACCAACCAAACCCATCATTTCATCCGCTATAAGGCGCTTGAATCAATGCGCCATCACTTCCCACCATTCATCTTTGCGAAGCTGCAACAATTCACCCATTATAAGCCCGATGGCAACTAATGCAAGATAATAGACGGCCGCAGTAAACCAGGAAAAGGTGCAGACGGTAATGGTGGCTTTCGGGATATCGGCGGACATGGCGACCGTGCGCGTCATTAACCAGGATAGTTTCGCGCAGGCCCACCCAAAGGGCCAGGCCAGGACTCCTGAAATCATGCCCAGCGCATAGGCGGCCAATCCCAGCCATAATAACAGCGCGGCAATGGGCACCACGATGATATTGCTGAAAAATCCGATCATGGGCACGCGGCCGAAATGCACCGCGATGATAGGGAGCGTGGCCAGCTGCGCGCTCACTGAAGCGGCTATAAGATAGGCCCAAAAATCATTCATAAAAAACAATGCCGGCCTCATCTTCGGCGCGAGAAATAAAATGCCCGCGACGGCCGCGAAGGAAAGTTGGAATCCAATATCGTGAATGGCTTCCGGTTTCAGCATCAGGATGCCGACGGCCGCGGCCGCCAGCAGGGAATAGCGATCAATCACCAGCGCATGATGGTCTGAGATGGCGGCAAAGTGGCGCAGGAAATAAACCAGCCCGATCAAACCGGCCATCAAGGCCGCGCGCGCCACCGATTCCCCTCCCAGCGTGATGAGCGCATAGAGGCACATCAGCGCCAGCGCAAATAAAATCACTAGTGGCGAAGGCAGCCGCGCCGAGATACCCCGCAGATAAGCAGCATTCTCCAATATGGCCGCCCCGCTGCCAAGGAGGCGCAATTGCTGTTTTATGGCGCGGCGCTGGCGCCATTGGGAAAACGAACCAGGGAGGTATATCAGCGCGAAGAGCAGCGAGATTTGCGTGCCGGAGACCACCAAAACGTGAATCGTGCCGGTGGCGCGAAACATGTCGGTGATGCCATCGGGCAGGCCCGCGCCGGTGGCGCCGAGAAAAAGACTGCCCAGCAGTTGCGCATGCAGCCTGCTGTAGCCCCCCGGCAAGACCGGCCGCAAGACTTCCACCACCTGGGCCTTGGTAAAGCGGCTCCAGCGCTCTATCAACCCCACGTCCTTTTTATCCAGCTTGCGCAACAGGCCGGCCTCCACTACATTGATAAAGGTCAGGCGGGGGTCTTTGGCAAAACGAATCCGCTCCAGCTTCCCCGTGATTTCGATCCTATCGAGCTCTTTCACGAGTTGCTCTTTGGGCAGATAGATGGAGATATTTTCCTGTAGCGCAAAAGTCTTGCCGGCACATTCGATTTGCTCGACTTCCAGCGGAACCAAAAAGGAAACTCCGGAAGGAGCAGGTTCTTGCGCCACCACGCCCTGCAATATCACAGCCTTCCCCAGGAAATCGTCAAGGTTGGGCAGATACGCGGCGCGCCATTTTATCCAGACGAGGGAGATGAGCAGTAGGATTGCAAAACACAGCACGGCCCAACGATTATTCCGCGCCCCCATGACAACTGCCGCCAGCGCGGCGAGAAACGGCAGCGCCAAAAGCACCTGCCAATGATCGGTAATGACCAGCCCCGCGGCAAACAGACCGGTCAATAACACCAGCGGCCGGTTCCAGAGTTCATTCGCCAGTCTCTTTTGCCAGGACTCTTTTTGGGGGGAATTGAATAGGCGGCGAATGCCCAAACGGGGCCGCGCTGGATGATGGGTGCTGGAAGTGCTTTCGCTCATGTTGCCTCTGAGAACTATTTCTGCAAAAGCAAGCGAGCCTCCTGCTGGTGGCATGAAAAGGAACGGTCAGGCGGCCGCGGAGATGGCGACGCTACGATTTATTGATTATCGTTTCCGCCCAGGCTACTACCGCTTCTGCGATGGCCAGGTCCTGCTCATATTCCGACTCGGCTATTTGATCATTCGATGGGTAGCGAGGGGCCACCGCATAAACGCTCAAATCTTCTGCGTATTTTAGGGCGGGCGAATTCCGGAGGCCCTCTGGAAGAAGATCCATTAATGCGCGAATATCATGGGTATAGGGAAAGCTCAATTTGCACTTGATGAGAACGCTCTTTATGGCCTTTTCAACAGCCTGTTGAGCGTGAAAGCATAATAACTCCAGCTTGGCATCCGGCGGCAAATCGATTTTAGCAATTGCCAGATCAGCCTTTGCAAATTTAAGCCATTCTTCAGGAATTTTGCTTTTATCAATGGACATAGATTTCCTTGCCGTCTCGCAAAGCCTCTCGGTAGATTAATCCGATAGAGTCGCGATACTTCTCAAGATCGTCCATTGTCGCCACGACAACATCAACCGGTTTACCAAAGCCCGCCAGATTCCGATAAACCAACTTTGCGGAATTTCTCCGGTGCGTCCCGTCCGGCATGACGACCATGACATCAATATCGCTGTGGCGGCCCATTTCCCCGCGCGCGGCCGACCCGAAGAGAATGATGCGCAACGGATGAACCGCTTCCACAATGCGCCGAACCAGCTCATCCAGCGTTGCTTGAGATATTGGATTGGTTTGCTTTGGTGTTTCCATATCTAGACTCGCCTAATGCTCCCTTAACTTGAACTTAATGAACAGAATTAAGTTAATGTAACACCAATTATACCGCATTTCCATTTTCAATGCGCCTATTGAGAATCTTTGGAAATAGCGCATCGTTTCCAAACTTTCGTGGTTAAGGTTTTTATTGTAGAATATCTGTATGTTTGATCTTCTGTAATATACCACTCAATGCTTTTCAATGCTATACAATAATTGCAAAAGGGTGTGACCGCAAAATCTAGGTTTACCTGCGGCGGCCCGCCGCAGGTAGCTAAAGAACGAAGCTGCCGCCGAGACGGTCGCCTTCGGCGATCCACCACTGCGTGGCGGACGGCGCTACGATAAT
>Ga0315288_10001111_pt1 | contig 34467 bp, 30 predicted proteins | sample YL17G11_20_MG_FD_203454 | JGI IMG/M metagenome (GOLD analysis project Ga0315288, IMG submission 203454) | Sediment microbial communities from Yellowstone Lake, YNP, Wyoming, USA - YL17G11_20 | ecosystem: Environmental > Aquatic > Freshwater > Lake > Sediment | place: USA: Wyoming | collected...
TTGAGCAGGCTCTTGGAGCGACGTTCCAAAAGCCCACGCGCCTGTGGAACCCCCTGGAGAGCATGCCCGTGGCCAATACCGCCATTCCCGCCGAATACATACGCCGCGTCGGGCCGCAGATGGCGGTGGCGCTCGGACTGGCCTCACGCCTTAGAAAGGAACCACGCAGATGATAGCCATTAACCTTATCCCGGTTGAACTGCGAAAGGTCGATGCCACGCCGCTGCCGCGAAGGCTGACGATCTTCGGCGCGGTGGCCCTGAATGCCGTGGGGCTGGTCGTGGCTCTGACATATTACTTCGGCACGATACCGTCGCTTCAGACGAGAAAAGACACAGTCCAGAGCCAGGTCTACCAGGCGACCACCATCAACAAGGTGGAGCAGAGATACAATGACCTCGTCGCCCAGAAGAGGGATTTTGAGCAGCGCCGCAAGACCATCGAGGATATACAGAAGGCGCGCGTGCTTTGGGCGGTGAAGCTCGACCAACTGTGGGACCTCATTCCGCCGGAGATGTGGCTTAGCGACATCCGGCTTGAAAATCCGCCGAAGCAGCCAAGGTCCGCGCGCGGAACGCCTCAGCCGGGCGATGATGCCCCGAAGGGCCAGATCCTTGTTCTGGAGGGATACACCGCAGGGCCGGACGTGAGCAAGGTTTCCGAATTCATCAAAGCGCTCGAGGCGAAGAGCCAGAGCAACCCCTATTTCTTCGACGAGTTCGAGAAGATAGGGCCGGTGCAACTTGAACTTGAGGAAGAAAAGTTCCAGAAATATGAGGAAAAGGTTGCAATGAAATTCACGCTCAGGCTGTACATGATTCCGCGGCAGATAGAACTGCAGCCGGCCGAACCCGCGCCGGCCGCGCAGCCCAAGCAGAACTAGTAACTGGTGACTTTTCACCCTGCCCATGACAGGAGATACGCTTTGAAGAAGCTAACTACAAAACTGACAGAGAAGCAACTGACCATCATCAGCGCAGCCGCTGGAGCGGTTGTGTTCGTGGTGATATGCCTCGTCATTTTCACGGCGGTTTCCACTGCGGGAAGACTTGACGCCGATGTCCGCAAACTCGAGGCTACCACGGCGGACCTCGCAATGAAGGAGCGCAACCTGCCGAGGCTGGAGAAGGAGATAGAGTCACTGCAGGTTGAGGTCGCCAAGAGCGTCCAGATACTGCCAAACGAACAGGAAATCGCTGACCTTATCAGGAACCTCAGCGGCATCGTCAACAAGACGGCTCAGGACGGCGTGACCATCAAGATCAGGACCTTCGAGCCTGAACAGGAGAATAACCCGCCGGGTATGGTGGCTGATGGCAACGCGGACCAGCGTTTCACCGTCCACCCTTATATCGTGGAGGCTGAAGGTAGTTACTATCACCTAGGCAAGTTCATCAATCTCCTTGAGAACCACATCCGGTTCATAAAGGTGGACACCTACGAGATGGCAAACCCCAAGGACGAAAAACTCTGGGACAGGCCCGAAAGAGATGTAAAGATGAAGATAGTGACCTACACATATAACCCCAGTAGGGGTGAGAAGGTCATTCCGCGCGAAAAAGTGCCGCTGGAGTTTGATGATTCCAGCGACAAGTTCAGTTTCGAGACGCGCAATCGCCGTGACCCGTTCAGAGTCCCGCTGGCGATCAACAACGGGCCTCCGTCCAAGCCGCCGATTCCAAAAGAGAAGCAGATGGAAATCGTAACCCAGGCGGAGCGGCTTTACAGCGACCTTATCGCCTGCATCGAGAACAAAAAGATTGACGACGCCATCAAGAATTTCATCGAACTTGAAAATTTGCACAAGAGCAACATCACCGGTTTTACCGTGCCTGACTGCTACAGCCGCATGCAGCAGATCTACAGCGACGCCAAAGACCGGGTGAAGACCATCCAGGGCGTCATGGGCAAGCAGGCCGTCGCCCGCGCCGAAAGCCTGCTTGGGGACATGAACAAGGCGTTCCAAGCCGGCGAATATCAGACGGTAGAGCAAATGAAGGAGCAGATGGACAAAACCTTGCCGGCGCAATTGGAAGACGAAGAACTCGTGAAGAAGGCAACGGAATACAAGACCCAAGCGAGTGAACTGGTCAGGCGAAGTGAAATCCGCATAGAGTTCTTCAAGGCCGATATCTGGGTAACCGGGACCTCCCGAATGGCCGTCAGGTGCACCGTCATGTTCAACGGAAAAGCATACGGTGAGGAAGGCTCGGAAGTGACGATTGGCGGCGTGAAGTTCCTCGTCAAGAGCATCGACCCCGACGAGTGCAAGGTGAAGATAGTTTACAAGGGGGAGGAGATAGAACTCAGGCAGGGCGAGGAACACAAGAGCTCGGCTCCGTCGCAGGCGCCGGCCCAACCTAAACCAAAGGCAAATGACGCCGGCCCGGCATCTCCCGCACCGGGGAATGCCCCCGCCGGCAGCGGTACGGGCGCGGCCCCGCCGGAAACACCGGGGCCGTCCCCCGTCAACGGCTGAATGTCGCCGGCGGGGAAATGGGCAACTGCGAGCCGCCTCTTCGTTACCCATCTCCCGCGGTATCTTTGAAACCAACTAACGATTCGCCCTTTTCAGATAAAGGCGAAACCGGGAACCGGCCCGACCGAAGAAGACGCTCTCGAGACGAAAGGTCTTGATTGCGCGGGCCCAGACAAGTTTTTTTCGTAAGGAGGCAGCAATGCTTACCCGTCCAAACAGAACGGCGATTACGATAGTCGTTGTGATCGTGCTGGCCGTATTTCTGTGCACCGCAACCTCCATGGCCGCAACCGTCCAGCAGAAACTGGAAGGACTCAAGACCAGGGAGTACAAAGAGTTCAAGTGTGACTACGTCCAGAAGCCCTTCGGCGATATAGCCGCTGAATTCCAGAAGTACAGCGGCCTCAACATCCTCCCGGGGCAGTTCAGGGACGTCCCGGTCACCTTGAACATCCAGCATAATATAGGATGGCAGGATGCCTTCGTAATCATCTTGCAGATGATCAACGCGGACATAAGCGTCCGCAACGAAAACACCATCGAGGTGGTGCCTTCGACGAAGCTCTTCGTCGAAAAGGGCGACCTGCGCGCATCCATAATCCAGCTTGCCCGCGGCAGCGGCAAGAACGTCATCATCGACCCGGACGTTACCGGCGAGGTCAGCATTAACCTTGAGGGTGTCTCCTTCGAGGATTCGCTCAACGCCATCGCCGAGGCCGGCGGCTACAAGGTCGTCAAAGAGGCCGACAACCTCTACAGAGTGGCCTCACCGGACAAACTGACAAAGCAGCTGGTCACGAAGCGCATTACGCTGAAGTACCTCTGGCCGGACTCGTCTTATCGCGCCGCGATGGACTCTCAGGTCGCAATCGGCCCTGATTCAAAGGAAAGATTCAAGTCCGATGCGCCCGAGCACCAGCCTGAGGAAACCTTCACGGTCCTCAAGGCCCTGAAGAAGATGCTCACCACGGACCCGGCCGATTCGCAGAAATACATCGGCCACATCGAGTACATCCCGACGACCAACACCCTTGTCATCACCGATGTGAAGCCCAAGGTCGATGAGATCACCGCCATTCTGGAGGAGATCGACCGTCAGCCTTATCAGGTCATGATCGATGTGAAGTTCGTGAGCACGTCAAATACCGACTTCTTCGAGTTCGGCGTCGATTTCGCCAACGGACTGAGGGCCTCCGGCACCGGCTCCTCAACCTTCATCAGGTTCCCGTTCTCGGCGGGTAGTTCCTGGTTCACGAAGAACCTGTCGGCCTTTGGACAGGGCACCAGCGGCAGCCTGGCTGGCGGCACCGGCCTTGGCGCTGGAAGTTTCCCCGGCCTCTTCATCGACCCCACGCAGGCCGGCAAGGCCGACAAGCTGCCGTACACTTTCGGCACGCTTAGTTTCTCCCAGTTGTCGGCCACGCTGCGCATGTTGAAGAATGACGTTAACACCGAGATCATGCAGCGTCCGCAGATACTCACCCTTAACAACAAGGAAGCCACGATATTCGTGGGCAACCGCGTGCGGTTCGCGCAGACCGTAGCCGCGTCCAACCAGCAGGGCGGACTGACTTTCTCTATCGAAGAAGCCGCATCCTCGCCGGTGGACACCGGCTTCCAACTGCTCATCCTGCCTCGCGTCATCGAAGGCAGACTTGACGAGAACGGAAGGCAAGGGCCCGACCTGATAATGATGACCGTCATGCCGGAGTCCCGCAGCCTTGTCGGTACCACATCCGAGATACCCGGCTTCAACAAGTTTGTCACCGGTGACGGCGCTGGCGGCGTAGTCAGCATCGACCTGCCTGAGATTGCCACCTCTTCGCTCGTTACAAACATGATTCTTGAGAGCGACCAGACGGCGGTCATCGGCGGACTGATTACGGAGACCGACATCACCTCCGTCCGCCAGGTGCCTTTCCTCGGCAGGGTTCCCATACTGGGCTACCTCTTCAAGAGCAAGACACACAATCTGCTGAAGAGCAACCTGCTCATCTTCATCACGCCGAGGATTGTCTATAGCGATACGGACGTCGAAAGCATCCTCGCAAAAGAGCTGCACAAGAACAGGCAACTCTATCCGAGCAAGTATCCGGAAGAATCCGGCATACCGCGCAAGTTTGACGTTGAGGACGTTTACAACAAACTCTACGGCAAGCCCAATTCCTACGACGAATGGCGCGAGTTCGATGACATGCCGGCCAGGAAGTGGAACGAGCCGGAACAGCCCGCAAAGGAAGAAGCCACGCCTGTTGAGCCGGTGACGCCGGAACCAACTCCGGCACCGGCGCCTGAGGCCGTGCCCGCTCCGGAAGCCGCTCCTGAGGCGGCTACCGAGCCTGCTCCGATGCCGGCACCTACGCCTGAGGCCGCTCCGGAGGATCACGCTTTCGCCCCGGAAACTCCGAGCGAACCTGCGCCTCAACCGCAAAACAACGACACCAACTCGAATCAGAACAACAACGCAAATGCTGACAATAACAACACCGCCGCTCCGGCGGGAAACAATGGCGCACAGCCGGACACGAACAAGCCGGGTTTGCAGGACAAAGATGCCAATACGCAGCCCGAAGCCAATCCCGCCGATCAATCGTCGAACGGCGGAATAAATCAGCCTTTGCCCGAAAGGGAGAACGGTAACGGGGCTAATTCAGCCCAAGAAGAAGGAAATTAACGGTCAGTTGGAAGAAAGGAAGGAGTAATAGGGAGAAGGGGGTATTCACGCTTATGCGTGGCAGGCGCGGGAAGGAGCCTGCGCCCCGCGAAGCGGGGGGAAACAGAATCTGGCAAAACGGCCAAACAAAAGGGAAAAGAGCGGCCGCCCGCTCGCAAAAGAAAAAAACATAAGGATAAACCATTTCCCGTTTCCCCTTTAATCTAGGTGGTGGAGGGCTTAAGGCCTAACGGCCTTGGCCCTCCCAGCCTTTTATAGGTCAAAGGAGGAAGGTGAAAGGTCAAAGTGAACAGGCGTGAATCGCCTGGAAAACCAAGCCCGGTAAGGGAATAAATTGTACGTGGTACAATTTTTTAGTTGGTCCAATTTTTCAGTGGCGGAATTGCGCATTTTGGACGGAATCCCGCGCTGTTTGCGCGTTATTGCCTGCAAAATCGGCCATCCGCGCCAAAAGCGTACGCATAAGGCAATCCATGCGGCGCATAGAGTTACGTCATAAACGCCCCTGATTTTGCGACACTTTGCGATACATCTTAGAGATTCTTTTCACTGGATTTCTCCTCCTTTTCCTCCTCGCGCAGCAAGACCTTCAAGAAGTCCGGCTTGGGAGGAAGGCAAGCGTTCTCATCCTTTTTTTCCTTATCCGCAATCTCGGACGCGACAAAATTCATGTTTCTGGCGCATTGGTATATTTTGTCTTCGCAAGATGCGATGAACTCGAACATCTTCAACGAGGAATCCGTGAGAGCGGCTTCGTTGCGCGGGTTCGCGGGGGCCTGGGCGGCCTGCCCGGCGCGGATGTCCTGCTGTTGCAGGCGGGCTTCCGCCTGTCGTTGGAGGAGGCGGTAACGCGCCTCACGCCTGAGGTAGATGAGGAATGCGCGGTCGTCGTGGTATTCCTCCAGGGCCATTCTATGCGCAAGGCGCGCGCGGCGGTGGTATGCGCTGCGCGTCCAGCCGTGCCGGGCGCAGATTTCCGTCACGCTGAGACCTTCGCCGATCTCCTCGCGCAGGACTATCGCATCCTGCTCAAGCGCAAGGCGTGTTGCGCGTCTTGCGGAAGGCGCTTTTCGCCCGCTTGCGTCCGGTTTTGAACCGCTCTCGTCCGCTTTCGGCTCGGTCCCGTTCGACCGTGAATCGCCGCCGTTTGTTTTCGGGCCGTTTTGCTCCGCTTCCTTCCCCAGTATCGTATCGTTTCCGTTCATTGCAAGGCCTTTCGTAAAAGAAGCGCCCCGTTCGCCGGGCCTCTCCGCCCCGCCGAACACCGCCAAATGTGCATAGTATACACCATAAAATGTGCATTGTCAAGCGGAAAATTTTTTACCGCAAAGAACGCAAAGAAATTTCCGCCGCGGATTGCCGCTTCCCGATACGCTTCATCGGGACGCCGCAAGGCGTCGGATGGACGCAGATAAACGGAAAGGCGGGAAGTGTTCCGTTGACTTGGCTCCCCACAGTGATAGAATGTCTTCGGTGGAATTATGTAGTTCCCCTTGGCGGTTCGTTTTTGGTGTGGGAGCGTTGTGGCGGATTTCCGGGGAAAAAGGTTGAATTATCGTAAAAAGGGCTTATAATGGGTGGTTCGATATTTTAGCGACGTACTAAGGGCTGTACGGGAAGTTCCGTAGTTCTATGAGTTCCAGGTTCCAGGTTCAAGGTTTCAGGTTCAAGGTTTCAGGTTCAAGGTTCCAGGTTCCAGGTTCAAGGTTCAAAACAACCTTGCTCGCTGGGTGAAAACGATTTTCTCCTTGCGTGAACTTCGCTTTTGAACTTGAAACTTTGAACTTTGAACTTTGAACTTTTCATACAGGTTCTGAGACAGCATGACAAAACGAGTACATCTTTGTGCTTCAACAAAGATTCAAGATAGAATTTTCTAAACACGGGGATTTGAGGTTCATTTCTCATCACGACGTGATGAGGCTGTTCCAGCGCGCCCTGAGGCGGGCGGGCGTTGAACTGCGCATGACGCAGGGATTCAACCCGCATCCGAAAATGGTTTTCGCCATGCCTCTGGGGGTCGGGATCGAATCAGATTGCGAGATTCTCATTCTCGATACCTCGCGCTGGTACAAGGCGACGGAATTGCGCGAGCGGCTGGAAGCCGAACTGCCTTCGGGCATAAGATTGCTGAAAGTCGAACTGGCTTCCCCGCAGGCAAGCGCCATCCCCACGGAGGTGGCCTACGTGGCCACGCCGCGCGAGAGCAAGGAAGAAGCAAGGAAGGGTATCGAAGAAAAGATCGAGGCGTTTCTGCGCAGCGAGAAGGTAGAGGTTGAAAGAGTCCGGGAAGACAGGACTGTGCGGATTGACCTGCGACCTTACGTCAGTGCTCTCGAGGCGACTCCCGAAGGGATAAGGCTGCGCATCAAGGTAACCCCGAAGGGTACCGCGCGGCCGGAAGAAGTTTTGCGCGCGCTGGGGCTGGACCCCTTGGCGGCGCGAATCCGGCGCACGGAATTGTGCCTCGCCCCCTGACCGTCTTCCGCCGGCGCAATCACGCGCGGAAGGGGAAGCAGGAATAACGAATGAAAAAAATAATGTTGATCAATGTGGTCGAGCCTGAAGAGCAGCGCGTGGCCATATTGAGCGATGGGATACTCGATGAACTGTACATCGAGCGCACCCAAAGGCAATCGTACCTCGGCAACATATATAAAGGCCGGGTAACGAACGTAGAGCCGGGGATACAGGCGGCCTTCGTGGAATTCGGCGGGGACAAGCAGGGATTCCTCCACGTCTCCGACATTCTGCCTTCCATCACGAAGGAAGGCTCCGGCCAGCCGCGAAGGCACGGCAGGCACCGGCTCATCCAGGACGTGCTCAGGCGCGGGCAGGAACTGCTTGTGCAGGTAACCCGCGACGGCGTGGGGCACAAGGGCCCGACGCTCAGCACGTTCATCAGCGTGCCCGGGCGGTATCTGGTGCTCATGCCGCACCTTCAGCGCCTCGGCGTGTCGAAGAAGATCGAGGATCCCGTGCTGCGCGACGAGTTGCGCAAGATGCTGGAATCGCTCCAGCCGCCGCAGGGCCTGGGCTTCATCATCCGCACCGCCGGCGTGGACCGGTCGAAGCGGGAACTCCAGAAGGACCTGCAGTACCTCATGCGGCTGTGGAGCGCTATTCAGGCAAGGACAAAGCAGACAAAGGCGCCGGCGGAACTGTACAAGGAAAGCGATCTCGTCATAAGGACAATACGCGACCTGTACCGGCCGCAGATAAGCGAAATAATAATCGACTCGCAAGAGGAGTGCAAAAAGGCAACCGAGTTTTTGCAGTCGATAATGCCTCGCGTCGTGCGCCTGGTGAGGTATCACGACAGCACTGAGCCGCTTTTTTACAAGTATCACGTTGAGGACCAGATTGAAAGCCTCTACCAGCGCAAGGTCCCGCTCAAGAGTGGCGGCTCGCTCGTCGTCGAGCAGACCGAGGCGATGGTAACGGTGGACGTGAACTCCGGCGGCTACAGGCGGGAGAAGGACCTCGAGGAGACCGCCTACAAGATAAACATGGAGGCCGCGCGCGAGATCGCCCGGCAGTTGCGCCTGCGCGACCTGGGCGGCGTCATCGTCATCGACTTCATCGACATGCGCTCGATGAAGTACCGCAACGATGTGGAGCGGGAGTTCCGCCTTGCGGTGAGGGACGACCGCGCGCTTAAGACCGTCCTCAGAATGTCGCGTTTCTGCCTGGTAGAGATGACGCGGCAGAAGATGCGCCCCGGCATGCACCGCGACGCCTACGAGGAATGCCCGCTGTGCCACGGTTCGGGCGCTGTGAAGACGGTAGCCAGCGTGAGCCTTGAGGTGATGCGAAAAATAAAACTGGGCCTGCGCGATCAGCAGATTACGACAATCGAGGTCACTGCAAGCCCTCAAGTCGCCTTCTACCTGCAGAACACGAAGAGAAGAGACATGGTATATATTGAGGAAAAGTACGGCAAGAGCATCCTCATCCGCAGCGACGAGAACCTGCAGACCGAGGACGCGCGCGTGGCCTATATGACCAAGAGCGGCGAGAAAAAACTCTGACCGTAATAAGGGAAGGCGCTGGCCTTCCAGAAGTCTTATCAAAGGAGCACCACGTGGCAAAGGCCGAGGAATACGCGGTTTTCAAAGACGGTTCAAAACAGTACAAGGTGGCGAAGGGCGATGTGATTGACGTTGACCTTCGCGACGCCGAACCCGGCGCGGTGATAACCTTCGACAACGTAATGCTTCTGCGCACGAAAGACGATGTCCAGATTGGACAGCCCGTCCTTGCCGGCGTGAAGGTGAACGCCAAGGTCGAAGGCCTCGTTGCCGGCGACAAAGTAATTGCCTACCGGTACAAGCGCCGCAAAGGCTTTCACAAGAAAATCGGCCACCGTCAGAAATACACCCGCGTTACGATTACGGAAATCAGCGCGCTCTAGAAGGGCGCAAATCGTTTGACCTTTTGCGGCCCGGGCGGAGCCGCGTTAAATGCGGCGGCGCGCCGGGCGGCGGCAACATCATTACAGGATTAGCGCTATGGCTCATAAAAAGGGACAAGGCTCGACGAGAAACGGCCGCGACAGCAATGCGCAACGGCTTGGCGTGAAGGCTTACGGCAGTGAGGTGGTTACCGCCGGGTCGGTCATCGTCCGCCAGCGCGGCGCAAAGTTCAGGCCCGGCCGAAACGTCGGCGTGGGCAGGGATGATACGCTGTTCGCGCTTGTGGGCGGCCGCGTTTATTTCGCGCCCAATCGCAAGGTCAGCATTATTCCTGAAAAAACGAACTGATGCGCCGCCGGATGCCCAGGGGCGTGTTCAGTCAAGTTATGACAGGTTAATGCCGATTATATAAGCGGCGGGCGGATGCCCGAAATATAACCATGTCAAATCAGTGAGGAGTGTTTATGCGACACTCCTCTTGTTTTTATTACGGAATCGTGCATGGGACTGTTCGTTGACGAGGCCAAAATTATCGTACGGGGAGGACGCGGCGGCGACGGCTGCGTCAATTTCCGCCGGGAGAAATACGTTCCCAAGGGGGGGCCTGATGGCGGCGACGGCGGCAACGGCGGCAGCGTGATACTGGTTGCCGACCGGAACCTCAACACGCTGGTGGATCTCAGCCATGTCCCCGAATTCCGCGCAGGCGACGGCCGCCCCGGCATGGGCAAGAAGATGCACGGCAAGTCCGGCAAGGACGTGATAATCCGCGTGCCCGTCGGCACAATCGTCCACCACGCCGAGACCGGCGACATCATGCGCGACCTCGTCAAGCACGGCGACCGGCTTGTCATCGCGCAGGGCGGAAAGGGCGGGCGCGGCAACACGCGTTTCGCCACATCGACCAACCGCGCCCCGCGCCAGCGCGAGGAAGGCAGGGAGGGCGAGGTAAGAAAGGTTTACCTCGAACTGAGGCTCCTCGCCGATGTGGGGCTGGTGGGCATGCCCAACGCGGGCAAGTCCACGCTGCTGGCGAAAGTTTCCAGGGCGCGGCCCAAGATCGCCCCGTACCCGTTTACGACCGTTTCGCCGTACCTGGGAATTGTCAGGGCGGAGGAGTACGAAAGTTTCGTGATGGCCGACATCCCCGGCCTCATCGAAGGCGCCCACAAGGGGGCGGGCCTGGGGGACGAGTTCCTCCGGCACATCGACCGAACGCGGATAATCGTCCACATGATAGACATCGCTCCGCCGGGAGGGCCGGAGCCGCACAGGGCTTACAGGATAATCAGAAAAGAACTCTCCGAATACAGCCAATCGCTTGCGAAGAAAAAGGAAATAGTCGTTGCGAACAAAATGGACCTCCCCAGCGCGGAGGAGAACTTTGATCGCCTGCGCGAGAAACTCGATGTCGAAGTCATCGGAATCTCCGCCGTTACCGGCAAAGGGATTAAAGACCTCATCCGCAAAATACTGGTAATGCTCAAAAGCGCTGATGAAGACAAGGCGTAAGAGCGGTTCTTAACCGCCCGCCTCATGGCCCCGCAGATTCAGAAAGCGTTACCAGTTTTGAGGTGCAAGAAATGGAGCTCAACGAACTGCTCAAGCAGATGGTTGCGGCAAAGGCATCCGACCTTATCATCAAGTCCGGCGGCGTCCCCGCCGTCAGAGTCAACGGTAAGATACATTTCTTCGACATGCCGCCGCTCACCCTGGAGGAAGCACGCCGCTATTGTGACACCTTCCTTATCGATGAGACGCGCAAGATATTCGAGGAGTACGGCGAGGCCGATGTCGCATATCATCTGCCGGGAACGGGCAGGTTCCGCATAAACCTGTTCCGCAGACAGGGCGAAATCGGCGTCGTGTTCAGGCACATCAAGGACAACATCCTGTCCTTCGCCGAACTCTGCCTCCCCGTCGCGCAACTTCAGCGCCTCTCGCTCCTCTCGCGCGGGCTGGTGCTGATTACCGGCGTTACCGGCAGCGGGAAATCCACAACAATCGCCTCGATGATTCAGTACATCAATACTCTCGCCAGGAAGCACATCATCACCATCGAGGACCCTATAGAATACCAGTATTTCGACAAGCAGAGCGTGATAAGCCAGCGGGAGATCGGACTTGACACCGAGGATTTCGCCACCGCGCTGAAGTATTGCATGCGCCAGTCGCCCGACGTTATCGTAATCGGCGAAATGCGCGACAAGGAGACCATGGAAGCCGCAATCAACGCAGCCGAAACCGGCCACCTTGTGCTGAGCACCCTGCACACAGTCAACGCGGTTCAAACGATAGAGCGCATCATCAATCTCTTCCCGCTGGACCAGCATAACCTTATCCGCATGCAACTGTCGCTCAACCTGGAGGGCGTGATCGCGCAGAGACTGCTTACCCGTATCGACGCCGAGGGGCGAATTCCGGCCGTTGAACTCATGTTCGGCACGCCGCTGATCCGGGAACTTATCACCGACGGCAAAACCAAGGCGCTCGCGAAGGCCATCGCGGACGAGCATTCCCACTATGGCACGCAAACTTTCAATCAGTCATTGTGTCTGCTGTACGCCGAGGGTAAAATAACGCTCGACGAGGCACGCAGCGCGTCCGACAACCCCGACGACCTTGAACTCCAGATACGCGGCGTCCGCAAGGGCGGCGACATGTCGAAGTTGGCGGTCGAGGGGGAAGGATCCACGCCCAAAAAGGGCAAGGGATCAACTTCCACCCATATCCAGCTTGGGGCGAAGCAGTATGGCGTGATTGAAGATTGATTGGCGCGCGTCGGGGCCGTGCCGCAACGCGGAACGGATTGCGCCATCTTCGATAGAGATTCCGAGTTCCATTCATTTGTGGATCTGCTGACTTGTTGCTTGCGATAAACATCGGCAATACCAATGTGCAGTGCGGGATATTCGACGGCGAACCGCTTGTCCGCTCGGCCCGGTGTCCCGCCGCTGACGAAGCGCGCCTGCACTCGTTTCTTGTCTCCTGCCCGCGGATTGATACCGTCGTCATCGGCAGCGTTAATCGCGCCGTTTGCGACCACGTCGTAAAGTCCGCCTCTCGCATGCTCAAGGCCAGTGTTCTTGTTGCAGGAAAAGATTTTAAAATTCCCATCGCCAACCGCACGCGTTTTCCCGAAAAAGTCGGTGTTGACCGCTTGCTCAATGCTTTTGCCGCATACAGGAGAACGAAGAAAGCCTGCATCATAATCGACGTTGGCACCGCCATAACAATCGATGTCGTCAACGCGCGGGGCGAATTCGCCGGCGGAGCCATAATGCCCGGCCCCGCAACATCTCTTGCCGCACTCCGTTCCAGCACCGCGCTTCTGCCGGATATCCCGCTGCCCGGGAATATTCCCGTTCTGGGCCAGGACACAGAGGGCGCGATGGCGTCAGGCGTGTTTTACGGAACTATCGGGGCGATTGAAAAAATAACGGGGATGTTCGAGCGGGAATTCGGCTCCGATGTCGTCACGTTCCTCACGGGCGGGGGCGCGGAGCGTTTTGCGCCGGCGCTGGGCGGCGTTGACAGCCTTGTTCCAGAACTCACCCTCGAAGGCCTCCGTCTCGCGTACGAGGCGAAGCGGTAGCGCCCTGTCAACGCAATCAATATATTGGGATTGTGGAGCACAGCCGCCCCCGGCTGTGATTCATTTACGCCGGGATTCCCCGCGCCCGAGGGCGGGCGCGCTCCATTGTCACAAAATAGTATGACGGAGCGCCAGGCTACGGGTTTTCCTTGAGTTTCGAGGTTATATCGCGCAGGGCTTGCCGGTGCTTCAATTCCGCGGCCTTGTCCTTGCGCACCATGTAGAAAATCACCGCGGCTACCAGCATGAGGAGGGCCGCGAAAACTATTACTCCCACCAGCAGGAACCTCAGCCACCGATTCATCTCCGGCGTCTTCGCCCAGGTTACGGACTCCGCCTCATTGCTTGCTATCAGCGGAAGATAAGCCAGTTTATCCCTGCCGCCTTCCATCTCGGCGGTCTTGATGAAGACCCCTCTCAGCGTTACCACCTGCATCTCTTTCACCTCCGGCACGTCCGGCGGGAGATAGGCCGCCGCGTACCGCGCGAAAGGCGTGTCCTTGCCGACCGTGAGCACTACGCGCCGGTACTTTTTCATGTCATTCGGGACGTCTTTATTCTCAAGCGTCTCAATCCTTGACACCTCGCCGGTGATGCGGACGACGCAGCCCCGGAACTTCTCCGGCGCGGCGCAGAGATCGAAGTACGTAACGTCGCTCGCCCCCTTGACGGATTTCAGCGCCTCCACCGCCGTAAGAATCGCCGTCTCATCGCTTTTCGCTATTTCAGTGTGATCCTCAACCCCCGCGAGCAAATCGGCCGGGATGGATTCCCGCGCGTACTGCTTGCCCCCGGACGGTTCGATCATGCGTCCCACCAGCAACGGCGCCACCACAACGGCTTTGACGCCTTCCTTCTGCATGACTTCCTTGCCCTTGTACAGGTTGTAGAAATAGCCGCGGAATACGACCTTGTCACCCGGCGAGAGATGCTCGGGGAAAGCGATTGCATGCAGGAAATATTTTTCCGCGACGCTGCCGTCCTTCAGTCTCACGATTTCCATTTGGTAGATGGAGAAGGGGGGAAGTTGCTCCGTCTGTGCGCCTTCCAATTCGGACGGGTCGCGCTCCGGGTACACGGGGCGCACGTCAATTACTTGGCCTTCCACCCTGAGCAGTTTCCCGCGAAACTGCTGTGGCCTGACGACGAGGTCCATGAAGGCGAAATCGACCGCCGCCGTACTCTGCATTTGCTCGGCGGTTGTCGCGTCCGTCTGACTGAGGAGATGGAAATACGGCTTGCGCAGGATGCGGGTGTCGTCCAGGACTGTCTCCCATCCCGGCGGCTCGGCCATTTTCTGGCGGGCGCCGGACGTTGACCATGCGGCAATCTGCTCATTGCTGCCGGGAATCGACTTGAAGGTGAATATTACGACGAGGATCACCCCCGCGACGAGGAGCACCAGCACGACGAACGCGAGTATGCCTGGGAGCGATGCGCCTGAGCGACTTTTCACGGGCCGCCCTGGAGGGCCGGGCGATATGCCTTTGTCATTCGTCTGCATGTGTCACCAGTGTAAAGTAGGAAGCAAAAAAGGCGGACCTTCCGCCCGCCCCTGTTGACGCCGATTACATATTCTCCACCACGTCGACGCATCGGTCGCATATCGTGGGATGCTTTTGGATCTTGCCGACGCTCGGCCTGTAATTCCAGCATCGTTCGCACTTCTTGTGCGGGGACTTGTATGTCTTGATCATCAGTTCAGGCATGTCCACGCCCTGCACAAATCCTTCTTCGCAGTTGTCCATGATGCGCGCATCGGAGACGATGAACACCTGCGTGAACAGGCCCGCGTTGTCCTTGAGGAACTGCGTGAGGTTCTCGTTCTTCGTGCAGAGTTCCACGTGCGCCTCCAGCGCCGAGCCGATTGTGCCGGCGGCGCGCATTTTCTCCAGTTCGCGCGCCACGTCCGACCTTATTGAGATTATCCTGTCCCACCGCTCGGTGAGCGCCATGTCAATCTTCGCGCGGTCAACCGCGGGCATGTGCGCCAGGTGGACGCTGGGCACGTTCTCGTCCTTGTGCTGGATGTATCCCCAGGCTTCCTCGCACGTGTGCACGAGGATGGGCGCGAGGAGTTTCGTCATCGCGATAAGTATTTCGTAAAGCGCGGTCTGCGCGCTGCGCCGCGAGAGCGACTTTGCGCCGTCCGTGTAGAGGCGGTCCTTCAGGATGTCGAGGTAGAACGCGCTTAGTTCCACGATGCAAAACTTGTGCACGGCCTGGAAGAGTTTGTAGAACTGCGCTTCGTCATAATATTTCGTGACCTTTTCGATCAACTGGTGCAGTTCGCTCAGCGCCCAGCGGTCGATCTCCCGCATCTCCGGGAGCGGAACCGCGTCCGCGGCGGGGTTGAAGTCCGCCACGTTCTGCAGGATGAACTTGAAGTTGTTGCGAATTTTTCGATATGCGTCGCTCGCCTTGTTTATGATGTCAAGCGAAACGCGGATGTGGTCCATGTAGTCGATGGACGAAATCCACAGGCGGAAGATGTCCACGCCGCCGCTCTTGAGCACGTCGGCGACGGAAACGAAATTTCCGAGCGACTTCGACATCTTCTTGCCTTCGCTGTCCACGACGAAGCCGTGCGTGATGCAGCGCTTGAACGGCGAGACGCCCTGCGTCGCCACGGAGGGGATGAGCGATAACTGGAACCAGCCGCGGTGCTGATCGGTCCCTTCAAGATATATGTCGCTGGGGAACGAGAGTTCCGGATACTCGATGACCACCGAGCGGTGGCTGGAGCCGGACTCGAACCATACGTCGAAAATATCGTGCTCTTTCTTGAAATTGGAGGAGCCGCACTTCGGACACTTTGTCTTCGGGGGCAGAAGTTCCTTCGCTTCCATTTTGTACCACGCACCGCAGCCTTCCCGGCGGAATATGTCCCGCACGTGGAAAATCGCCTTTGCGTCAAGCAGCGCCTCATGGCAGTCCGCGCAATAGAAGGCGGGTATCGGCACGCCCCACGCCCTCTGGCGCGAGATGCACCAGTCGGGCCGCGTTTCCACCATGCTCTTGATGCGGTCCTTTCCCCATTCGGGCAGCCACTTGGAATTTTCGATGGCCTCAATGGTCCGCCCGCGCAGGTTGTTGTGCTCGATGTTGACGAACCACTGCTCCGTTGCGCGGAAGATAACCGGCTTCTTGCAGCGCCAGCAGTGCGGATAGGAGTGCGTGATGCTGCTCTGGTGCAAGAGCACGCCGAGGCTGTCAAGTTTCCCGAGGATCTTCGGGTCCGCCTCGTGGACGTTCATCCCGTGGAACTCGCCGGCTTCCTTCGTGAAAAGTCCGTGCCCGTCGACGGGGCTTAGGATTTCGAGTTTGTATTTCTGTCCGGTGACGAAGTCTTCCTGGCCGTGGCCGGGCGCGGTGTGCACGCAGCCGGTGCCGTCCTCCGCGCTCACGTACGACGCGGTCACGACAGGGGACTCGCGCTCGATGAACGGGTGCTTGTATTTGAGGCCTTCGAGTTTCGCCCCTGACGCCTTGCCGAGGATTTCAAACTCGGTTACTTTTATCAGGCGCAGAACGTTATATGCAAGTTCCTCGGCCATGATGAGGACTTCTTCCTGGCCGGTCTTTTGCTTGCGGTATTTTATGGCGACGTATTCGAAATCCGGGTGTACGGCGATTGCGAGGTTCGCCGGCAGCGTCCACGGCGTCGTCGTCCAGATTACTACGTACACCGGCTCCTTGCCGATTTTTCTGAAGAGCGGCCTGACGTCGGAAACGATGCGGCATTTCACGTAGATGGAGGGGCTTGCCTCGTCCTCGTAGTCCAGTTCCGCCTCGGCGAGCGCCGTCTCGCATGTCATGCACCAGTGAATTGGTTTTTTGCCGCGGTAAATGTAGCCGCCTTCAACCATTTTTCCGAATACGTCGATTATGCCGGCTTCGTAAGAGGGGTGGAGGGTGAGATACGGCTTGTCCCACTGCCCGAAGACGCCCAGCGCCTTGAATTCCTGGCGGTTGCGGTCAACGTAGAGCGTGGCGTATTCGCGGCACTTCTCGCGGATCTGAATAACCGACATCTCGCGTGCCTTCGGCCCCAGTTCCTGCATGACGCGGTGCTCGATGGGCAGCCCGTGGCAGTCCCAGCCCGGGATGAACGGCGCGTCCATCCCGCGCATCGTCTGGAACTTCACGATGATGTCCTTCAGCACTTTGTTCATGCCGGTGCCGACGTGCAGGTCGCCTGTGGCGTAAGGCGGGCCGTCGTGAAGCGTGAACTTGGGCCTCCCGGCGCGGGACTTGCGTATCGTGCCGTAGATGTCCGCCTGGTCCCATTTCTTCTCGATCTCCGGCTCGCGCTTGAGCAGGTCGGCCTTCATGGGGAAATCGGTCTTTAACAGGTTGAGCGTGTCTTTGTAGTTCACTACCGTATCCTCTGATTGTCGGCAAACGTGTGATAAAAGACTACCGCGCTTCCGCGACAAGTCGCGTTACGAGTTTGGTCAATTTCGGTTCCGCCTCATTGGCGACCTTGATTATCTCTTCTATGTTTGTGGGCCGCAGCGCGTCGGGCAGGCAGCGGTCCGTGATGACCACAAGCCCGATTACCCGCAGTCCCGCGTGCACCGCGACGATGACCTCCGGCACGGTTGACATGCCGACCACGTCCGCGCCCAGCGTGCGCATCATGCGGTATTCCGCGCGCGTCTCAAGGTTCGGGCCGGAGACCGCGATATACACGCCGCGATGTGCGCGGATGTTTTCCCGGAGGGCGATTTTTTCGGCAAGCGTGACGAGTTTGGAGTCATAAGGCTCGCACATGTCCGGGTAGCGCGGGCCGAGCGCCTCGTCGTTGGGGCCGATGAGCGGGTTGACGCCCATAAGATTGATGTGGTCGTCAATTATCAGGATGTCGCCGATGTCGTGGTTCGGGTTCATGCCGCCGCCCGCGGCGGACAGAATAAGTATCTCCGCGCCGAGCGCCCGCATTACCCGCACCGGCAACGTTATCTGCTCCATTGAGTAGCCTTCGTAGTAGTGGAAGCGCCCCTCCATCGCCACGATGGGCTGGCCTTCGATCGTGCCCAGGTGCAGTATGCCGGCGTGGTGCGCGACCGTCGGGACGGGGAAGTGCGGGATGTCGGCATATTTGATTTCCGCCTCCGCCTTGATGTGCGCGGCAAGGGCGTTAAGACCGGTGCCCAGTATGATGCCGAATTTCGGTTTAATCTTGCTTTTCTGGCGGATGTACTTCGCGGCGAGTTCGACTTTTTCTCTGAGTTCACTCACCTTTCTTCTCCTTGAACGTGAGGCGGTTGTGAAGAGGAATAATATGGCCGGTTCCTCAAGGGACTCGCTAACGGCCGGCGCTCCCCAGTATTTCGGCCAGTGATTTCGCGGCGATGCCGCTGATGCGGATTCGTTTCACCGCCGAGGTTGAGCCGTGTATAATTGTAATGTCATTCTTGCGAAGGGCAAGGGTTTCGGCAAGAAATCCGACGAGCATCTTGTTCGCCTTGCCTTTCTCCGGCGGCGCGGCGATATCGACTTTCAGCCTGCCGTTGTACTCTCCGGCGATGCCGGTGCGCGAGGAGCCGGGAACGACCTTCACCTCAAACTCCGCGCCTTCGCCTGTATCGTTGATCCTTATCAAGCCTGCTGCGGCTCCTATCCCTGCGGCCCCGGCGGGGGCTGCGGCGCCTGCGGGGGCACTTCCGGTTTCGGGAGTTCCTTCTGGAATTCGCCTATCGCAAGTATCTGCTTTTGTAGTTCGTCCTGGCGCGCCTTTGACACGCCTTCGCTGAAATATTCCGTTTTCAGGGTGTCAACCAGCGCCCTCAGGTTTTCCTGCAGTTTCGGAATGTACTGGTTAAGCATCTCACCGTAACGCGCCGGAAGCGCCTGCGCGAGGGCCGTCATCGCGTCGTAGCCCATCTTGTGCACGGTAAGGCCCTTGCCGTGGCTCAGGCACAGGGTGGCCGCTCCCAGCCTTTCGGAATCCGTCTGTATGTTGCCTGCCGCGTACTCGAACAGCACGGAGAGGTCTTCTTTGTCGCTGAAATCCCCCCACGTAATGGGCGCGGCCATCCCTTCCAACCGGATGGACTCGATGTCGAGGGACGTGACCGCCTTTCCGTAGGAGGGCAGGACTATTCTCTTTCCCGCGACGATGGCCGCCGAGGCGGAACGCACAACGGCTTGCAGAAAATCATGCTGCGAAGCCACTTCATCGCGCAGCGCCTGATAATCCTGCTGAGTCTCCTCGATAACGTTCGTGAAGTCGTCGAGTTTTTTCTGGGCCGCGCTGACTTGAAGTTTGTCCAGCAGATTCTGCGCTTCCTGTTTGACGTCGTTGAATTGTTTCACGGCCTGGCGGCGCTGCGGATCCAGTTTGGCGTTTTCGACGTCCTTGGGGGCCTGTTTGACAAGTTCGGCGAGGTCGCGATGCGTTATTGCGCCGAGTTTCTGTTTCAGGGACTCAGCCGCCTCCTGGTACTTTTCCTGCGCTATCAGGTCCTGCGCGTCGTTTCTGAACTGCTGGAGTTGCTGCATCTGACCGGTAAGCGGATTTATTTCATCCAGCAGGCTGCCCTCGCCGTACCGCGTTTTGAAGTCGTCGAACAGCGCGAAGATGTCCTTGAAGTTGCCGTACATCTTCGCCGCGGAATCGTACTTGGACTCGCGCAACTTACCCTGCACGGTCCGCTTGAGTTCGCCGTACTCCTGTCCGGCGGCGGCTTCAATGAAGCCGACGTCAAAGGGAAGGCCCCCTAATGCGGTGATATTTGGAAATTTCGCCTTGAGCGTTTCCAACTGGGTGCGGGCCGTCGCGTACTGCTTGTTCAGGGTGGACGCCTTTATTGTTTCAACGGCAGCGTTGAACTCGGTCAGGCCGGAAACAACGGAGTTGTAAAAGTCGATCTTCTGGCGCGCCTTGGTGAGCGTGCTATCGATGTTTTGCGAAGAAAACTGCCCGTATGCTTCCTCCTTTTTGTCCAGCACGGCCTTGAACTTCGCCATTATTTCAGTCGCCATTTCCAGGCGGCGGCCGTAGTTCAGGCCCTCGAAGGCTTCCGCGGCGCTCTCCATGTCGCTGAGCGCCTTTTCGGCCGCGTGAAGCGCATCGCGCCTGTCGAGTTCGGCTAGCCCGGCTTTGGCCTTTGCAACGGCGCTGGGGTCGTCGGGAAACAGTTCCAGGACAAGTTTATATCCGTCGCTGGTTCCGCTCTCGAGCAGCCTCGCCTTGAACTCGTCCAGCGCTTTTCGCGCTTCATGCTGGGCGTCCTTGCTGTTGGGATATTCTTTCAGGACCTTTTGTATTTTCCCGACCGCCGTCTTCATGTCCTTGTATGACAGCGCCCGCGCGTCGCTCACCTCCTTTACCCATGGCTCTTCCGGGCGACTGAGGTTGTACAGGACGTACACAAGCGCGGCGACGCATCCGAGAAAGACGATGACGCCCAGTGCTATGGCGGCGGTCTTTCGCACCTTCCGCCAGGGGAATGGTTTTCGCGGCAGTCTCGGCGCTTCCAGCGGAGGGATTACAGGTACGGAGGGCGGCGCTTCTTCCAGTTTGATGGGTTCCTCTTCCAGTATGAGAGGCACATCTTCACTCTTGCTTTCCGTGGGCTTGGTGATTCCCTCCGGCAATTCGAGGACCGGCGCGGCCGGCTCCGCCTCCAGTTCCACCGCGTAGCCCAGCGCCTGAAGGCTGCTGAGGTCGCTTATCACCTCCGAGGCGCTTTGGCACCTCTGTACCGGGTCCTTTGCCATCATGCGGTTTATGACGCGCGCGACGGAATCGGGCACGGAGGGCTCCAATTCCTTGATGGGGCGGGGATTCTCATATATGTGCTTTTTTATCAGTTCCTTGATATTGGTCCCCGCGAAGGGCGTTGTGCCGGTGAGCATGCGATAGAAGGTTGCGCCAAGGGAGTAAATGTCGGCGCGGTGATCAACCGGCTTGCCCTGTGCCTGTTCGGGCGCGATGTAATGCGGCGAGCCGCATATCCCCTCGACGCTCGTTGAAGGTTCCCCGCTCAATATGTTCTTCGCCAGCCCCAGGTCGCATATTTTTATCCCGCCGTCCTCTGTGATCATCAGGTTGTCGGGCTTTATATCTCTGTGCACTACGCCCTGTTTCTCGGCGTATTCCAGTGCCTTCGCGGCCTCGATGACGAAATGCACCGCCTTATCCAGCGGCAGTTTCTTTTCCTTCGAAAGGATGTCCTGGACGCTGCCGCCCGGGACGTATTCCATTGCGAAGAAGAATTTGTCCCTGTCCTTGCCCACGTCGTAGGCGAGCACTATGTTCGGGTGTGACAGGCGCGCCGCAGCGCGGGCCTCGCGTATGAACATTGAGGTGAATTCGCGGTTGTTTGCGAGTTCGGCGGAAAGGATTTTTAGCGCCACTGGCCTGTCAAGGGACAGCTGCGTGGCCTTGTAAACAGTGCCCATTCCGCCGCGCCCCACGCGCTTTTCCAGCCGATACCCCGCGATGACCTGGCCGAGCAGGCCGCCCGCGTCGGCGCGCTCGGAGTCCTCCAGCACGGATATGAGCGTTTCGCCCACCTGTATGCTGTCGCCGAGATTCAGCACCTTCTCCTTGACCTTGTGTCCGTTGAGGAAAGTGCCGTTGCTGCTGTTGAGGTCGACGATGTAGAAGTCGCCGTTGCGGGTCTCTATCGTGAAATGCTTGCGCGACGCGAGCGCGTCCGCCAGCGGCAGATCCACCCCGCTGTCACGGCCGCATGTGATCATGACGCCGCGGTTGAGGCGCAACTCACGCCCTTTTCCGGGTCCGTTTTCTATTACAAGTTTCGCCAAGCCGCTCTCCGTTGCGCTTTCGCGTAGTTAGAATCAAAGGCCCAGGAAAAGCGCGCTGCCGATGCGCACTTCCGTAGCGCCTTCCTCGATCGCCGCCTCGTAGTCCTGAGTCATTCCCATCGACAGCCGCCGCATGCTGAGACGCTCGCCTTCGAGTTCCCGAAGGCCTTCCGCCGCCGCCCGCAAAGCCCTGAAGCACCTGCGGCATTCGGCGATGTTATCCGTAAGCGGGGCCATCGTCAGGAGTCCTTCCACGCGCAGATTGGGAAGCGCGCGGACATGTTCCGCAAGGGCGCGAAGGCCCCCGACGGGTACGCCGTGCTTGGCCGCTTCGCCGCTGGTGTTCACCTCTAGCAGGACCGGCACAGCGCCGCCCATCCTTGCGGCATGCCTGTTGATCTCCCTTGCAAGCCGCTCGCTGTCAACCGCGTCGAACATGTCGAACAGTTCCAGCGCCCTGCCAACCTTGTTCCGCTGAAGATTTCCTATCATGTGCCATTCTATCCCGGCTGGGGCAGTGGGGATTTTCGCCGCCGCTTCCTGCACGCGGTTCTCGCCCATCTTCCTCACGCCAAGGCCGGCAAGGATGCATATCTCCTCAAGTCCTACGGCTTTTGTTACCGCGATGAGGCTTGCCTCTCCCGCTTTCCGGCCCGAGCGCGCGCACGCTGCCGCGATCCGGCCCATTATCTCGGCCAGATTGCGCTCGATAATCTCTCGCTTTGCCCCGACATCCGACATCTTTCCCTCATCTTTGACACGGCATGCTAACACACAAGACTCCCTTAGTCAACCTGCGGTTTTGACGCCGTTTTACAGATAGAACACGGCGTTCACAGGTCGGTGCCGCGCAAAAAAAGTCCCGACATCACCGCATCCGCGGAAAGCCGGGACTCCACTCGTTGTCTTTACGCCATATTTTACACTATCACTCTTCGGGCGGCAATACTTTTTGCAACTCTTTCCATGAGGTGAAAAAGACCGTGCCCGCCGGGAACTCCGCGCGTTCCTCCTTTTCGTCCTCTTCGCTTTTGGCGTTCCTGCGGGAAATGTACGCCTTCACCCCGTTTGCTTGGTATGCCCTGGCGTCGGAGACCTGGTCGCCTGCGCCCGCAACGATATTGGGCCAGTCCTTTTTCAATTTCTCAAGCATCTCCGTCTTGTATTTCTCCGCGAAAAATTCATCCTTTTGGATGTCCCAGAAGTAAACCGGCCCGACCGGGAATCCCTTGTCCGCCAGCCACATCTTCGTCTTGTGGCGGAACAGCTCCTCGCGCGCGGTGAGGTAGATTATCGTGTATTTTTTTGAGAGAGCCCGCAGGACTTCCGGAGAATCCTTCATCGGCGGGATTCCCTTTGGCTTTTTCATCATGAACTCAAGGGAGCCCGCATCGGAGATTGTCATATCGATGTCGGTGACGAAGAACTCCTGGTCCTTCTTGCGCACGCAAAGATTAAGTGGCGCGGGCAGCGCTATTCCCTTGGTGTCCGGGGCAAGCCTCACCGTGAACACATAATCGCCGGTCTCCGGCGGCGTGAACTCGATGCGCGCCACGCCGGCTGAATCGGTCTGCGCCTTTCCGGCCACCTTTTCATTGAGCACGAACTCCAGCGTCTCCCCCGCGATGTCGCCGAGACCGTGCTCGTGCTTCAGTTTCGCCTCAAGCGTCGCCTTTGCGCCTTCGGGCGAGAGCAGGTCCACGGGGATGATAACGCTGTCAACCTTGTCGGGGTTGATCGAGACGTTACCGATATAATTATATCCAACCACCGCCAGCGCACAGACGGCCGCGGCGATAATCAGAACTCTCATGGCGATTCCTCCGAAGTCCGGCCTTCCCGGCGAACTCCCGCCGGACCGCGCAGTTTGCGGCTCCGCGGTTGTGTATGCGGAAAAGTCTCTCGATGCCTTGCTCACAATATCAGCCACGTTGTGGTTTGCGCGATAGATGTCGCAACTATTTGCTCTTCCTCAACGCCTCGCGGATAGCCTTGACGAGTTCCCTGACCTTTGCCGCGTCCACGGGGTTTTCGGTCTTGTGGTCGCGCTTGAGGCTCGTGCCGACGATCATCCCGTCAAACACGGGAAGTATCTCCCACACGTTGTCCGCGTTGACGCCGCTTCCCGCGATAATCGGGCAGCCGACCGCGCCCCTTACTTGCCGCGCGTGGGCGAGGTCGGGCGGGTCGCCGGTTTCGCCGCCGGTCAGGATGAGCACGTCCGCCATCGCCCGCTCGACGCATTCTTTCGCGACAAGGCGCAAATCCCGCGGCATCAATTGCGCGCCGTGCTTCACGTCGATGTCCGCGAAGATCATCACGTTGTCCGCGCCGATTCTGTGGCGGAAGCGCAGCGTCTCGTCGGGGCGGCCTTCAATTATCCCCTGGTCGGTGAGCGTCGCGCCGGTGTGGATGTTCACCCGCATGAACTGGGCGTCGCCGGATTGCGCAACGGCCACGGCGGATACCGCATCGTTCCGCAGTACGTTCACGCCGAAGACCATCTTCGGCCATTTCGCCCGCAGGCGCGCCATAATCGCGGTCATCGCCGCGACGACCTGCGGCTCGTTGCGCCCGGGCACGAACGGGAAGTCGCCGAAGTTTTCGATGATGGCGCCGTCGGCCCCGCCTTCCGCGTAAGCGGCGGCGTCGTCCATCGCGCGCGAAAATATCCCGGCCATGAATCCGCCGTAGCGCGGGCTGCCGGGCAGCGCCGGCAGGTGAATCACGCCGATGAGCGGCTTGGGCCGCGGAAACAATTTTTTGAAATTCCCTGTCATCGTTTTTGTCCTTTACTGTCGCGTGGAAAATTTTACGGAGGCCGTTCCTTCACGCTTGTTGCCGGTAATTTTTAGCACGAGCAGGTAACTCGTGGCCGGTTTCAGCCTCTCCTCTCCCGTGTGGCTTCCCAGGAAGGAGATGAGGACGCCGTCGAGTTTGTCGAAAAGCCTGCCGCCGTTGTTCCGCGCCAGTTCCCCGCCGGTGTCGTCAAGCATAATGCACGGCGCGGCGGCGGGCTTGCCGTTGACGATTTCGAAAATCTGCACGGAGACGAACTGGATTTCGCCCAGTTTCGGGCTTGCCGTCCAGGCGAGCAGGGGATTGGTGTCGATGTTCCACTCGCCTTCGGAGATGGATTTTATAGTTACATCCGGCTCCGGGGCGACGGGGACGGTGGTTTTTTGCGGATCGTAGCCGTTGGGGGGCTTTGTTGCGTCGCCCGCCGGCTGCGAGGTAGAGCGGCATCCCGCGGCGAAGAGGATGAGAAGCAGACATACCGTATATGTTTTTCCCGTTGGGCGCATGCAAATAGTTTATAATAACGCCCCCGCAAACGCAATGAGGGTGATGGACGGAACGCGCGGGAAAAATAACTGGAGCCGGGCGGGCAAATGTGTTATATTCTTCTCCTTCCAGTCGCGGAGATGACACATGATGGTCGGCACTTTGAAAATGGTCATCCTGCTCCGGCAGGCGCAGAGCCTCAAGGACAAGCGGCGCGTGGTGAAGAGCCTGAAGGACCACGTGCGCAACAAGTTCTCCGTGGCCGTGGCCGAGGTGGACGCGCTCGACCGCGTCCAGCAGGCGGTCATCGGCGTGGCCGTCGTCGGCAACGAGAGGCGCTTCGTGGAGAGCGTGCTGACGAACGTGGCGAACTTCACGGGCTTCTTCCGCGACTGCGAACTTATTGACGCGAAGCACGAGATTTTTTCGCAGGACTGAGATGGCTTCCGACAGAAGAATAGCGAAATTGCAGTCGCTCCTGTTGCGCGAGGTGAGCGATGTCATACAGAACAAACTGAAAGACCCGCGAATGGGGTTTGTGTCGGTGACGAAGGTGGAGATGTCGCAGGACACTCTTTTCGCGAAGGTCTTTGTCTCCGTGCTGGGCGGCGCGACGGAGAAGGCGAACACGATGAAGGCGCTGGAGCACGCCAAGGGCTTTGTCCAGCGCGAAGCCGGGCGGGCGATACGGCTCCACTCGCTGCCCAGGTTATCGTTTCAACTGGACGAGTCAATCGAGAAGGCCATTGAAATCTGCAGGATAATCGACCGCGCCGTGGAGTCTGACCGCAAGGTGCACGGCGAATCGAACTCGGAAGAAGACCAGAAAAACAAGGAATAAAGCATTTCCGGAGAAATGATGATGAAGAAGACGATTGCTTTAGCGATATTTGTGAGTTGCGCGTCGGCGATGTTTTTTTGCCCGCCGGCCTTTGCCGAGGAAGCCAAAAAGGACATCAATACCCTGCTCCCGAAAGATACCGCCCTTGTGGTCGGCGTGGACGTGTATGGCCTGACGCACTCCGATGCGTACAACATCCTGAGAGATAGGGTGCTGAAGAACGTGCCGGACTTCGACACGTTTGAGAGGTTTTTCACGTGGGCCGGGCTCAAGCCGTATGCAAAATCGGTAAAGGGAGAGGAAACAAAAGAGGTCGTCGAAGAGGGACTAGCCGAGATCATTCTGGTGAAGCGCAGCCTCGACGCCTCCACCGACAACACTTCGGCCCTGCTTATTGGCGTCTTCAAGTCCAGCCCTCTTGCGAGAATCACGAAACAACTTCCCCCGCAACTCAAGGATAAGGTGACGGTCACGGTTACGGATGAGGGAGGCAGGAAGATTTACGAGTTCAAGGGCGTTTTCCGGCAGGACGAGACCCTGTATGCGGTGGAACTGAAGGACCGCTCAGTCGCCGTGGCGCTTACAAAGCAGGAGGCGCTTGACTACGTGGGCAGGGATACCGCCGCGCCCGAAACCGCCACGACGCCGGCAGAGGAAATCGTCAATGGCATTAAGGCTGTGCGCCCCGGCGCCACGATATGGGGCGTGGCGTACATAACCGATGAAAGGCGCAAGCAGTTTGCCGCAAGCGCAGACCAGGATGAGACCATGCTTCAGTTCGTCAAATCGGTTTCCTTGAAAATGGAATTCACCCGCGCCGAGGAAACCACCAAGCCCGAGCAACCCACGGAACCTGAAAAGTTTAAGGGAGCAGACATTGCCATAGATTGCGCTTATGCGCCGTCACAGGCCGGTGATTTCCTCGAGACGGCCCTGACAACGTTGCGCGATAAGGCGGTGAAGGCGTTCGATGATGCAGTGATAAAAGATTTGTTCAATGGCGACACGACTATTTCAAAAAGCGCTGATAGCAGCATGGTTGACATACGGATAAAGGCCGACAAAAAGGCTTGCGAGGGTCTTGTCGAGCAGTTTGCAAATCTCCTCGGCGTCGAGAAGCCGAAGCCTGCGGAGACAACGCCGGCTGCGGAAACGGCCCCTGCGCCTGAAGAAGGGGGCGCAACTCCTCCTCCCGCGACACCTCCAACCCCTGCTGAGGGAGGTACAGCCCCATAGGGAATACCACTAAAGCGTTGCGAATTTAGTCGCGCACCTCGGTACTCCCAATACCCCCCGGATTATTTCTTGCCGTGGAAAAGTTCGCTTCCCGCGCCGGGATAGACCACGTGCTCTTTTTTGGAGGCGGGCTTCTTCACCTCGGGCCATTTCTCAAAGAGCGGCTCGGCCCCTTCCTTTGCGAAGCGCGTAGGCGCGGTGTCGCGCATTTGCGGATTCTTGCGGACGTCTATTCCCTCCACATTGTGGCTGAATTCGATCGCGATGCCGTTCGGATCGAATGCGTAAATGGAGTGAATGAATCCGTGGTCGATGACATCTGAAACCCACTGGTTGGCCGCGGCAAGTCTGTCCTTCAGGCTCCAGAGGTCTTCCTCCGTTTCCACGCCGAACGATACATGGTCGAAAACATACGGCCCGGAGACCGGCGTGCCATGATCCTTCTGCTTGATGGGCTTGACGCCCGGCCATTCGAAGAACGCGATGAGGTCATTGTCGGAAATCTGGAAGAAATAGTGCCGATAGCCCGGCTGGCCAAGCCCCGCCACGAGACGCATTCCCAGAAGGTCTCTCCAGAAGCGGATTGTCTTGTCCATGTCGCCCGTGGCCATTGCGAGATGATTGACGCCGTTGTAATGAACCATGAGATACCTCCTTGTGCTGTGTGGTACGGTTTCCATTCCTTGTTTATAGCGGTATTCTAGGTAACTCCAAATAAATAAACCGCATTTGCGCTTAAATCACAGCCGAGGGCGGCTGTGCCCCATGCCAAGGGCATGTTAAAAACTTATTTGGAATTACTTAGCAAAGAGTGTGCCCGGCGGATACCGTATCCATGTTGTTCGTTCAGCAGGGCGCAGCACGGTGTTCGCCCTTTATCTGACGGCGTTCATTTTCCTTGACAATGCGGTTAAGGGACGGTTATCATCTCAATCTTGCGTTCTCCAGACCGCGCTTCCCGCAAAGGGGCGGCTTAATCGTATATATCGTACTATATCGAGGAGAAGATGGATTTCAACCTAAGCGAAGAACTGATTGCCATGCGTGAGGTCGCCCGCGAATTCGCGGCAAAGGAGATCAAGCCTCACCTCGATAAGGATGAAAAGGAACACCGCTTCCGCCCGGAACTCGTCAAGAAGATGGCGGACCTCGGCTTCTTCGGCTGCGTCATACCTGAGGAATACGGCGGCAACAATGCGGGGCATCTCGCGTCCGTCGTCATCACGGAAGAAATCGCCCGCGTCAGCGCGTCGTGGGGATTGCCGTTCAACATGCAGACCATGGGCCCCGGCCTTACCATCCTCAACTGGGGCACGGAGGAGCAGAAGCGCAAGTACATCCCCGCGCTGGTCACGGCCGACATCATGGGCTGCTTCGCCATAACGGAGCCGAACACCGGCAGCGACGTTGCCTCGATGGAGACTTTCGCGGCGGAGACGGCGGAAGGCTTTGTGCTGAACGGCTCCAAAACCTGGATTTCCAACGCGCATGTCGCGGACATTGGGCTTATCTATGCCTACACGGACAAGAACGCCCAGCCGAAGCACAAGGGGATTTCGTGCTTCGTCGTTGACCTGAAGAACACGCGCGGCGTCGAGACGCGGCCCATCGACGGGAAACTTGGCCTGCATTGCTCGCCGACGGGTACGATCACATTCGAGGATGCGAGGATACCCAAGAGCGCACTGCTTGGCCCGAAGGGCGAAGGCTTCAAGATTTGCATGAGCATGCTCGACTGCACGCGGCTCTCCAGCGCGGCGCGCGCGGTGGGCGTGGCGCGGGCGTGCGTTGAGGAATCGGTGAAGTACGCGCTCGAACGGAAACAGTTCGGCAGTCCCATCGCGGACTTCCAGATGATTCAGGACCAGATCGCGCAGATGAAGGTGGAGGAGGAGGCCGCGAGGCTTCTGGTCTGGCGCGCGGCATGCAAGAAGGACAAGGGCGAGCGCAATACGCTGGAAGTCTCCACTGCGAAATATTACGCGGGTGAGGCGGCGGTCGCGGCGGCGAACACCGCCATCAAGATATTCGGCTCCTACGGATATTCCACGGAGTATCCCGTCGAGCGGCTCCTGCGCGACGCGAAGTCGTACCAGATTGTCGAGGGCACGTCGAACATCCAGAAGACAATCATCGCCTCGTACGCGTTAGGCAAGCGAAAATGACAGAGGCTTGAGGAAATGAGGTCCCGATAAGTCGGGACGCCGCAAGGCGTCGCTTGAGACTTGCGGCATGTAGCACAGCCGCCCCCGACTGTGATTTTTCGTTTTTCATTCTTCGTTTTTCGTTTTGAGGAACGCCGTGTCGGAAGAGATGCTGAAGAAGATTGCTGAGATTGAAGGCATCCGCGCGCGCCTTGTGAAAGGCGGCGGCGACGATGCGCTCGCGAAGCAGAAGGCCGGCGGCAAGATGACCGCGCGCGAGCGGATTGCGCGGCTCTGCGACGGCGGGACTTTCTGCGAGTTTGACCTTTTTGCTAAGCATCTCGGCAAAGACTACGGCCTCGACAGGGCGGAACTTCCCGCGGACGGCGTGGTAACGGGCTTCGGCAAAATCAACGGCCGCGGCGCGTTCATCTATTCGCAGGATTTTTCCGTGAACGCCGGCACTTTCGGCGAGATGCACGGGCGGAAAATCCGCAAGACCGTGGAACTTGCGCGGAAGATGGGCTTTCCGCTCATCGGCATCAACGATTCCGGCGGCGCGCGCGTCACGGAGGAGATGGGCGCGCTGAGCGCGTACGGTGAACTGTTCTCCGCGCAAATTGAGACCTCCGGCGTGGTGCCGCAGATCGCGCTGATTATGGGGCCGGTCGCGGGAGGGCAGGCGTATTCGCTCTCACTGATGGATTTCATCTTCATGGTGGAAAAGACCTCGTACATGTTTCTCGCGGGACCGCCGCTGGTGAAGGCGCTGGTGTTCCAGGATGCGACGGTGGAGCAACTCGGCGGGCCGAAACTTCACGCCGAGGTTACCGGCGTGAGCGATTTCACCGCGAAGGACGACGGCGACTGCATCGAGCGCGTGAAAGAGTTGCTCTCCTATCTGCCGTCGAACAGCGGCGAGATGCCGCCTTATGCGGAGCCGAAGGATAATCCCGACCGCACGGACGAGGAACTTCTGCGCGTCATCCCCACCGACCAGAAGAAGCCCTACGACATGCACGAGGTCGTGCGGCGGATTGTCGATGACGGAAAATTCCTGGAAGTGAAGCGGGACTACGCGAAAAATCTGATAACCGCGTTTGCGCGGATGAACGGCCACGTGGTCGGCATAGTCGCCAGCAACCCCGCGCACATGGCGGGCTGCCTCGACGTGCGGTCGAGCGAAAAAGGCTCGAAGTTCGTGAACTTTTGCGACGCGTTCAACATCCCGCTTGTAACGCTTCAGGATGTGCCCGGATACCTCGTGGGTATCAGGAGCGAACGCGACGGAATCATCCGGCAGGGCGGCAAGATGCTCCGCGCGTACGCGCAGGCGACGGTGCCGAAAATCACGGTCGTCGTCCGCAAGTCTTACGCGGGCGGGTATCTGGGACTTTGCAGCAAGGAGATCGGCGCGGACTTCCTGTTTGAACTGCCGACCGCCGAGATATGCCTGATGGGCGCGCCCGGCGCGGTCAACGTGATTTTCAGGAAGGAAATCAGCGCCGCGGCGAATCCCGAAGAGGCGCGACAAAAATATATCAAGGAATTTTCCGACAGGTATGTCAACCCGCTTTATTCCGCGGGACTTCAGCATGTTGACGACATTATCGACCCGCGGCGCATGCGCCCGGTGATAATTAGGGCGCTGGAGATTGCGCGGAACAAGGCGTGCGAGTAGAATCTGGACCGAGGGGGGAGACCGGAAGCGAAGGGGGACGCAGGTTAAAGGGCGAATGCAGCGGCAAGGCTTGCCTTGCCCAAAACGATGTAGCCGCAGGCCTTGGCCTGCCAAAATGTAGCACAGCCGCCCCGATCTTTCATTTGTGACATATATAAGGAATATCGGGGCTGTGGTTGAGATGTAGCGGCAGGGCTTGCCCTGCCCAAAAAAGGAGAACGTTCTTTGATGCAACGCTTGAGGGGCGTCGCCGGGCCGATTGGTCTGCACGATTATTTTCTGTAAGGCGCGGCGGCTGAGAGTTGGATTTTCCGTTTCGAGGAGAAATATAACCATGGCAGAAACGCAAGTTTTCTCACCGATGGTAGGAAAAGTAGTCGCGGTCCACGTAAAGGTCGGTTCTGTTGTCAAAGAAAACGATCCCGTCGTAACGATTGAGTCGATGAAAATGGAACTGCCGGTCCCCGCGCCGGTGGCGGGAAAGGTGAAGGAGGTGTTCGTGAACGAAGGCGACGTCGTCGAGAGCGACACCGCGCTGCTCACGATTGAGTAAATAGATCATTAACATTAATCTGCTAACGCTATTTTCAACCAATATCTGGGAACGGGGAGGAAGTGCTATGCCGACTTATAGTAATCAGTTTGGTAGGCCACATTACTACGATCATGAGATCTGGGCCGTGAATGGTCGGAAAATTGGCACTGTAAGGGTAAAGCCTATTGGCATTCTCTGGAAACCAGCGAATCAGCGTAGTTTCTACTCTGTTTCGCTGGCCAAGTTTGCAGAGTGGATTGTCGATCCCAATACAGGCGCTCAGAGAACGAAAAGCTGAGTCGAGCATCAGCGCTGTTGTCCGACAACGGTTCACGCACTTTTTGACAATAGCGATTTTAGAAAACCTGAGGGTCTGGGCTTGTTTCTTTTCTCGGAGGGGAGGGGCTGGTTCCGGCTCTTTTACCAGTATTCATGAGTACACAGCAGGAAATCCTGAATACATACTTTGGCTAACGATGATAGATAGGAATGTTAAACTTACCTTCCCACAGACTATCTTATTCCCTCGGTGGTATATCTGTATGTTTGGTAATACAGAGCAGGCATCTACTATCGAACATTGTTGCGAAGGAGGACGCAATGGCCTTTGGGGACGCTGATACACAACAGATATTGCGGGAGCTTTCAAAGATTCAAGGACAGCTCGACGAAATCAAGAAGAGCCACAGGCTATTTAGTCCGGAACACATCGCTCAAATGGTAGGTTATTCAAATCTCAAGAGCGACCTTAATCAGATTCGTGAAATGCTTGACACTTTGTGTAAGCGACTCTGACCCTAGAGTGGAATGCCTACCTTGAATAACAGGAACATAATGCCTATTTTACCTTAAGACATCTGCGAGTTGCAGAACCTCCACACTCAGTTTATCTCTTGGGGGATACCCATGGCTAATGTTACAGTTGTTTGTCCTCACTGCGGCTCAACAAGCACCTACGATATTGGTACTACTCAGGGAGACTTTCAAACGAGCAAACAATGTCCGCGGTGCCACAAGAGTTTCACACTCCGTACGCGCAAAGGGCAGGTCTATGAGGTGAAGAAATAGCCGGCGAATCCTGCGCGGTCGGAGAGGAATGGATTGTATTGGTGGCATGCGATCTGAATGTTTCGCGGACCATCATAATTATCGAGCATTCACGAGTTTCGCGGCGGTTTCGTTGGCTTGCACGAGGACGTCGTGATACAAACGGCCTGACAAGAAGAGACTACTTCGCGAAGAAGAATTCGTCGGGGCTGATTTCCCGGACGTTGACGAGGTCCGCGCCGAAAAAGCGGCGGCCTATCGCGAGGAATCTTTGCGATGAGTCGCTGACGAAGAATTGGTATTGCGGGAACGATGGGGTCTTGCACAGAAGATTGCTCTCGGTCAAAAATCTTTTCACTTCCGCGGCCGTCTCCTCCGCCGAATCCACAACCGACACGCCGCCGCCCATCTCACGCCTGATTGCTTCCTTGAGCAGAGGGTAGTGCGTACAGCCGAGCACCACCGCGTCAACGCCCGCGGCCTTGAACTGCGCGAGATACTGCCGCAACGCGACGTGAACCAATTCGTCGTCGCACCCGCGCCCTTCCTCGACAATCGGCACAAGGAGCGGGGTGGGGCGGGAGTGGAGTTCGATGCCGCCGTCGAGCCGCTGGATGGCCTTCTGGTATGAGCCGGAAGCGATGGTGGCCTCGGTGCCGATGATGCCGACTTTCCTGCTTTTGGTGGCGGCGACTGCCGCGCGCGCGCCCGGTTCGACCACGCCGCACATGGGCACGCGGAAAGTCTGCGTCAGGTGCTCCATTGCGGTCGAGGCTACGGTGTTGCAGGCGACGACGACGAGTTTCGGCTCGAAGCGGAGCATGAAGTTCACGTCCTCGACGGCGTAGCGGCGGATGGTGCGCTCGGACTTGTTGCCGTAAGGAACGCGGGCGGTGTCGCCGAAGTACACGATGTTTTCGCGCGGGAGGAGCGCGACGATGGCGCGGGCGACGGTGAGGCCGCCGAGGCCGGAATCGAAGACTGCGATGGGCCTGTTGTTGAGCGCGGTGCTTTCGTCTGACATGTTCCCCCCTCAGAGAATGACCCAATGTGATGTGCTCGTATGTGCGTATAGAAACGCCGCCAATCTTTGTGTGATTGTAACGCGGCTTGCAGGGTTTTCAAGGGAATTTCGGCTTGCTTTTGCTGTTTTCGGGGTCGGACCTGCCCTGTTCAGACACGGCGGGGGTCGGACCCCTCATTTGGACATTAGACGTTAGACATCGGACGATGGAAGTTGACGCCGCAACTCGATCCAATGTCTAATATTTAAGGTCTAAAGTCTGAATTTGGCTTGACTATGTGAATTCATGTGATATAATGTGAATTTATATTCATCTTTTGAATTTTAATTCACTCGGAGCATGGCTGATATGGCAGCGAAAAAGCACAAGGCGCGGAAGGGGCGCGCAAGGACGCACGGCCGCCGCGAGCGGGAGCGCGGGCGGCACCGGGCGGAAATCCTCGATGCGGCGGAGGCCATCATGATGGAGAAGGGCCTGCACGGAACGTCGATACAGGACATAGCGAGTCGCGCGGACTTCGCGGTGGGGACGCTCTACAAGTTTTTTCCCTCGAAGGATGAACTGTACGCCTGCCTGTTCGAGGAGAAGGTGAAGGAGATTTGGGGCATGATAAAAAGGGCGTTGGAGAGCGCGTCCGAGCCGTTGGACAAGATCGAGCGGCTTATCGAGGTGAGCACCGATGTTACCGTGAAGTACGGAGGCTTCTTTCAGATTTACATGAGCGAGACA
>Ga0315288_10001112_pt1 | contig 34458 bp, 31 predicted proteins | sample YL17G11_20_MG_FD_203454 | JGI IMG/M metagenome (GOLD analysis project Ga0315288, IMG submission 203454) | Sediment microbial communities from Yellowstone Lake, YNP, Wyoming, USA - YL17G11_20 | ecosystem: Environmental > Aquatic > Freshwater > Lake > Sediment | place: USA: Wyoming | collected...
TGACCACGAGCGGCCACAGGAACGCCAGCCGCATCCGGGCGAATCGCATCGCCGCGTAGACCAGCACCAGCAGCGCCGCCAGGTCGAACACCCCCGCCAGCTTCACCCCGCGCACCGGGTCCCGGTCAAGCGTGAAGGGAGCCAGCAGAAGATGGAACCCATACCAGATGTCAGCGCCGATGGAGCTCAATACTGAGTAGGAGGACCATGGGAGCCCATGAGTGAGCGGGCCGTGCTCCCAATAGAGAGACGCATGCCGGTAGTGGTAGAGCCCGTCGCGGTCAGGGGTGTTCGGGAGGCTCAGGTGCAGATATGCCGCCAGCGCGACCGCGACAATAGCGAAGCAAACGAAGCCGACAGCGCCGCCGAGTCTGTGCCTGCCATCTGGCGCTGTCATGCCTGCGTCCACCTATGAAAGCGGCACCATGCAGAGGAAGCGAGCTACTGACTGGCCGGCGTTGCGGAACTGGTGCCGTTCATTCGGGAGCACCAAGACAGCGTCCCCCGTCGAGGCCCGCACCGCGCCCTGTTCCGAGCAGACCTCCGCCGCGCCATCCAGCACGAACACCTCGTGCTCCCAGGCATGCGCGTGCTGCGGCGTGCTGCCGCCTGGTTGTAGCTCGAACAAGCGCATGGCAAAGCTCGGCGCCCCCTCCGGCCGGCTGATCAGCCACCGTATCGTCGCGCCCTTCGCCCCCTCCTCCTGCACCGGCTGCGCCGCCACCTCACCCGAATGCACGATCCTCATACTACCTCCCGTTGGCCGCTCCCGTTCGGCAGGAGCTCGCTCCTGCCCTCACTTCTTCATTCCCAACCACTCTGCTGCGTTGCCGTAGTACACCCGCTCCTGCACCGCCTCCGGAATCTCCAACGCGCTCATGAAGTTCCGGTAGAAGTCCATCGTGTCATCAGGGTTGTCCGACCCGAACACGAGCTTGCCGACCAGGTCGAGGTTGATCTTTGGCTGCTGGCTCGTCATGTTACGATCCACTCGCTCGAACAGCCACCTGAACCACGCCGTCGGGTAGTGGCGGATCGTCCCGCCGCTCATGTCGTACCAGATGTTGTCGGCACCCTGAAGCGCGTTGACCGCTTCCATCGCCCACTGATTGCCGAGGTGCGCGCCGACCATGCGGAACCCCGGGAAGTACGTCGCGATGGTGACGAGATAGGTGGGATGCAGGTTCTCCTGCCTCACTCCGCCCTTCCTGCCATAGCTCAGGAAACCGGTGTGGATGAGCGCCGGCATGCCCAGCGCCTCGGCCCGCTCGTAGACGGGGAAGTATGCCTCATGCGCGTAGGGCTTCTGCGGGCCGATCAGCTTCAGCCCGACGAACCCTTGCTCCCGCGCCCGATCGACAGCATCGGCTTTCTCGGCGTCGAGATCGAGATGGTAGAACGGGATGATGTAGCCAGGGTATCGCTTGGCGAGCTTGAGCACCTCATCGTTCTCGAAGCTCATACATATCTTCACATAGCCCAGCGAATCCCACAGCTTCCGCTTCTCCTCGACCTCATCCGGTCCGTGGAAATGCGCGTGGCAGTTGATCACCGGCATGGTTCTCTCCAATCGTCGCGTCACTTGTGCCAGGATTCGGGAGCGGGCGGCGGCGGACCTGCCGGCGCCGTAGGGGCGCATAGCCATGCGCCCCTACGGCCTACTGCTGCGCAGCGGCGATCGCGGCCTGTCCGAGGCTCATCCCCCCATCGTTTGGCGGAATCTCTCTATGGACGTGGCACCGTAGACCCGCCTCGGCCATGAGGTGTAGCAGGCGCCCTACCAACAATGCATTCTGCATCACCCCGCCGCTCAGGACGACGTCCGACGGCCCGCCAACGTCGCGTATGCGGCGGCAGGCGTCGACGGTGAACGCGGCCACTGTTTCATGGAACCGCGCGGCGATGAGCGCGCGCTCGACCCCGCACTCGAGGTCATCAACGATCCCTCGGATGATCGGCCGCGTGTCGATCACGCCGTCGTCGATGGCGAACTCGTAGGGGAGCCCCTCCGCGGGCTCCCGGATCGCGGCGACCATCGCCTCCAACTCCATCGCCGGCTGACCTTCATAGGTCACCTCTGGCGTTGCACCAACGAGCGCGGCGACCGCGTCGAAGAACCGGCCCATGCTCGATGTGAGCGGCGCGTTGACTCGCCGCTCGATCTGGCGCGCGATGAGTCGCACCTCAGACTCGCTCAGCTCTGGGAGCAGTCGCCTTGCCTTACTGAGCGCATCATCCCCGAGTGCCATGATGAGATGGCTCAGCGCCATTCGCCCCGGCCGCGAGATCGCCGCCTCGCCTCCCGGCAGCGGCACGGGAAGCAGATGATACGCGCGCTCGTACTGGCGCCGATCCGCGATCATGATCTCGCCCCCCCAGATCGTGCCGTCCGGCCCATAGCCCGTGCCATCATATGAGACGCCAATGACCGGCCCGCGCAGGCCGAGCTCCGCCATCACGCTCACCACATGCGCATGGTGATGTTGAACGCCGACGAGCTTCACACCCTCCAGCGACTGCGCCCACTTCGTGGAAAGGTAGCCCGGATGCAGGTCATGGGCGACGATCTCCGGCGTGACCTCGAACAGCTCCTCGAAGTGCCGGATGGCGCGACCGAAGTACTCCATCACCTCGATCGTGTCGAGGTCGCCGATGTGCTGGCTGAGAATCGCCTCGCCCTCTCGCAGCACGCAGAATGTGTTCTTGTGATGGCCGCCCACCGCGAGCACAGGTGGTCCCGCGGCGTCCACAGGCACCGAGCGGGGCACGTAGCCTCTCGCACGTCTGACGGGAATCACCAGGTCGCCCGCCACTCGCATCACCGAGTCGTCGCAGGGCACGGCGATCTCCCTGTTGTGGGAGAGAATGTAGTCGGCGATCCGCCCAAGCTTGCGCTTGGCCTCTTCGTCCCGGTGCTCGATCGGTTCCTCGGCGAGATTGCCACTCGTCATCACCAGCGCGGGCGGCCCCTTCGCGAGCAGCAGCCGGTGGAGCGGCGTGTACGGCAGCATGACGCCGACCGTGTGCTGCCGCGGGGCGATGTCCTCAACCAGGCCGCCTTCTGGCCGCGCAGCCATGATCACGACCGGGCTTTCTGGTGATGTGAGCAGCGCTGCCGCGCGCTCGTTCACACCCGCAACCTGCCGCGCCTCGTCGAGGTCGCGCACCATAATCGCGAACGGCTTCCGCCCCCGCCCCTTGCGGCGGCGAAGCGTCTCGACCGCGGCCGAGTTTCGTGCATCGCACGCTAAGTGGTATCCGCCTAATCCCTTGACCGCGATGACTTTCCCATCTGCTAGGAGGCGGGCGACCTGTGCGATCCCATCGGGCGCGGCCTCGCCATCGAGGAACACCCGCGGGCCGCAGACCGGGCATGCAGTCGGCTCCGCGTGGAAGCGACGGTTCCGAGGATCTCTGTATTCGGCCTCGCAATCGCCGCACATCGCAAACGCCGCCATCGTCGTCTGCTGCCGGTCATACGGGATGCCGGTGACGATGGTGAAGCGCGGCCCGCAGTTCGTGCAATTCGTGAATGGGTACTCGTAACGCCGGTCGGCCGGCTCGGCGATCTCCCTGGCACAGTCATGGCACAGCGCGACATCAGGGGGGATGAGAGCCGTCGGACTGGCGGCGCCTTCGCTCTCGACAATGCGGAACTCGGTGAGGTCAAGGGGTTCCAGCTCGCGCATCTCCACCGACGAGATGCGAGACAATGGAGGCGCCTGCTTAGTAAGAAGAGCGGCGAACTCGTCGAGGGCGCCGCGCTCGCCCTCGACGTCGATGATCACGCCCGCGGCTGTGTTCCAGACTGAGCCAGCAAGCCCTAGCTCTGTAGCCAAGCGATGGACGAACGGCCGGAAGCCCACGCCCTGGACGGTGCCGCGCACCCGGATCTCGCGCCGACTCTGTGCCATACCCCAATCCTACCCCAGCGCATGCATGCTCAACGCCGCCTGTCGGACGTCGTTTCGGGCCTCACCTGCCGCCATCGCGGCGTCGTCCGCGCCAGGGTGAAAACCCGGACATCGGCGGCCCCCGCGCTCCGCAGGGCGCGGGCGCACTCCGACAACGTCGCGCCAGTTGTGAAGAGGTCGTCGATGAGCAGCACCCGCTGGCGGGCTACGACCTCCTCGAGGCGCGGCGCGAACGCGTCTCGGACATTGGCGGCGCGGGACTCCGCAGGTAGGTCGACCTGCGGACGGGTCGGCCGAGTCCGGTCAAGCAGCTGCTTAAGCGGGTGGTTGATTGCCTCAGCCACGACCTCGCCGAGGAGAACGGACTGGTTGAAGCCCCGCTCGCGCAGGCGGGATGGGTGAAGCGGGACGGGACACACAACGTCGATGGTGTCGGGGTCGAGGGCCGCGGCCGAGCCGTTCGCCAGGGCCTCGACCATGAGGCCGCCGAGCGGCCGCCACAGAACCATCTGGCAATCGTACTTGAAGCGGCGGATCGCCTCGACGAGCGGACCGGTGTAGTAGGCAGCGGTGCGCGCGGCCGAGTACGCGCGCCGTCTGCCGCGGCAGTCCCTGCACCTCGGAGCGCCGCGGGCCAGTGGGTCGAACGGGTCGCCGCACACCTCGCAGACCGGCGGGGTGATGCGCTCGATGGCGGTGAGGCAGTCCGCGCAGATCGGCTCTCTGCGGAGCCTCCCGCAGGCCTCGCAGCGAGGTGGATAGAGCAGATCGAGCGCTCCGCGCAGAAGGGGGTGCATGGGATTGGTTCTTGATTCAGTGCGTGTGAGAAGTGGTCCTGCAAGGAAGTCCCTGACCCAAGGTCGAACGCAAGAGAGCGCTGTTCGGCGCTTCTGCCATGCGAGGGGATCGGCGATGAAATGGCTCAGGGTTGTCGCGCTTGCTGTCGTCGTGGCATTCGCCGCGGCCGGCGTTGGGAGCACGGTTGCGTCAAGCCGGAAGGCCGAGGGGAAGGACGTAGTCGAGCACTTCTCCTTCGACGGGCAGCAGCGTAGCTACCTGCTGCATTTGCCATCGAGGCTCGACAAGAAGAAGCCGGTTCCGCTGGTCCTCGTCCTGCACTACTACACGGGAACGGGCCGCGCCGAGGCCCAGCAGACGCAGTTCAGCGAGAAGGCAGATGCGGAGCACTTCATCGCTGTCTACCCTGACGGACCGATCCCCGCAGGGCCGGGACTCTCCTGGAATGTGTGGCACAACCCCAGGGATGCGGGCGGCAGCAGGGACGTTGCCTTCGTCCGCGAGCTGATACGGAGGTTATCGGCGCGATTCGCCATTGACCCGAAGCGCATCTACGTCACGGGCATGTCGCAGGGCGGGATGGTCTCCCACTTGGCCGGCTGCGAGCTTTCGTCGGTGGTGGCGGCGATTGCGCCGGTGAGCGGATTCATGATGGAGATGCCGAAGTCGGCGGACCCGGTCTCCGTTCTGATCATCCACGGAACCGATGACGCGGTGGTTCCTTACATGGGAGGGACCCTCGGCGGAGGCCGGGGGCGCGGGGGCGGGGCCCGCGGACGGGGCGGCCCGGGTCAGAGGCGAGGACCGATGGGGGCGCGGCCGATTCCGCCAGTGTCAGAGGAAGTTGCCGCCTGGGTAGCGCACAACGGATGCTCTCCGAAGCCCGAGAGGACGCAGCACGGCAAGGTCATCAGGGAGGTGTACTCCGGGGGCCGCGGCGAAACAGAGGTGGTGCTTTGCACCGTCGTCGGCGGGGGACACAACTGGCCGGGCGACAGGAATGACAAGACGATCTCGGGCATGAACGGCACTGACGCGATCTGGGAGTTCTTCGTCCACCATCCAAAGCGGTAGCCCCGCAGCCGCGCCGCGCTTCCCGCGGAACAGGCTATCGTCTCAGCACCGCCCGCGCCGGAGCGCCGTCGCCGCCGGCGATGCGGAGGGGGAGGCAGATGAGGTCGTAGTCACCTGCAGCGACGGCTGACAGGTCGAGAGTCTCGACGATGATGATGCCGGCGCGCAGCAGCTCCAGGTGGGCCTGACTGCTATCCGGGGCGTCGACGGTGAGGCCGTCGACGCCGACCAGGATGACTGCGTGATTCACGAGGTAACGGGCCGCGTCTGCAGTCAGGTGTGCCCAGCGGGGCGGCATCGGGCCGGTGCGAACCCAGCGGGAGTTGTCGGTCTTGAGGAGCACGCGGGGGACATCACCGACGCCGGCGGCCGAGAGCGCGGCTGCGTCGATCTCGGTGATGCCGCGGAAGTCATGGACACGCGCCGGACCGATAAGCGTACCCAACGAGAGCTGGTCGACGGTCCGATCCCCAACGGAGAAGTGATAGGGCGAGTCGACGTGGGTCCCGGTATGAGTGCCCAGGCCGATCGCGGTGACCCGGACGCGCGCGCCGGCGGAGGTCCCCTCCGATCGCTCGAATGAGACCGGCTCGTGGGACGACCAGGTGAGCATGTCGGGCGCGAGGGGTACGCTGATATCAAGGTAACTCGGCATTGGTGGCTCCAGGTTCGGTGGTGTATGAGGATAGCGTCGAGAGGGGCGGGGTGCAAGGGCGGGGGCAGGAGGCGCGGTCGTGCCCTGCGAACGAAGCAGAACGGAGTAGATGCGAATGTGCCTGGCGATTCCGATGAAGGTGGTTGAGATCGAGGGACCGGTCGCGCAGGTGGAGGAGGCGGGGGTGCGGCGGTCCGCGCGGGTCGATCTCATCGATGGTGTGAAGGTCGGGGACTACGTGATCGTGCACGCGGGGGTGGCAATCGATCGGTTGGATCCAGAGGAAGCGCGGGAGACGTTGAGGTTGTTCGAGGAGATGTTGGGTCCTGCGTCGCGGCAGGCCGCTTCGCAGGATGAAAGCGCGCTCTGATGGGCGATCTTGGCGGGATCAGGGACCCGGAGCTGGTGCGGGGGCTGGCGGAGCGATTGAGGGGGATGGATGCTCCGCCGGCGACGTTGATGGAGGTGTGCGGGACGCACACCGTCGCGATCGCGCGGCACGGCCTGCGACAGGCGTTGCCGAAGGGTGTGCGGCTGATCTCCGGGCCGGGGTGCCCGGTGTGTGTGACGCCGCAGGACCAGATAGACTTCTTCATTGCGCTGGGCGGCGTCGAGGGGGTGGTGCTCTCCACGTTCGGGGATATGGTGCGGGTGCCCGGGACGGTGAGGAGCCTGGAGGAGGCGCGGGCGGAGGGGGTGGAGGTGCTCGTCGTCTACTCGCCCATGGACGCGGTGGAGGCGGCGGCGCGGCGCCCCGACAGGCAGGTGGTGTTCTTCGGCATCGGGTTCGAAACGACTGCGCCGGCAGTTGCGCTGACGATCATCGAGGCGCAGCAGCGAGGGCTCGCGAACTTCTCGGTGCTATGCGCGCACAAGCTCATCCCGCCGGCGATGATGGCGCTGCTCGACTCCGATGTGCGGGTGGATGGGTTCATCTGCCCGGGGCATGTGAGCGTGGTCATTGGCAGTGATGCCTATCGGCCGGTGGCAGCGCGCGGGAAGCCCTGTGTGGTGACGGGGTTCGAGCCGGCGGATGTGCTGGCGGCCTGCCAGATGTTGCTGCGGCAGCTCGCGGAGGGGCGGTCGGAGGTCGAGGTGGAGTACGGGCGGGCGGTGCGGCCGGAGGGAAACCCGAGGGCGCAGGAAGTGCTGGAGCGGGTGTTCCGCGTTGCGGATGCGCGGTGGCGGGGGCTGGGGGTGATCCCGCAGAGCGGGTACGAAATCGCCGATGACTTCTCCGCGTTCGACGCGGCGCGGCGGTTCGAGGTCGAGCGGCCACATTCGGTCGAGCCGGTCGGGTGTCGGTGTGGCGATGTGCTGAGAGGGGTGATCGAGCCGCCGGAGTGCCCGTTGTTCGGGAAGGCATGCACGCCGCGGAAGCCCGTGGGGTCGTGCATGGTGTCGAGCGAGGGAGCCTGTCAGGCGTGGTTCAGGTACCGCGGTCAGGAGAGCGGCGAGTGAGCCAGGAGAGGGTGCTGCTCGCCCATGGCGACGGCGGGCAGTTGATGGCGGAGTTGATTGAGCGGGTGTTTGTCTCGCGGCTGGGGACGGGAGAGCCGCCGGGGGATGACAGCGCGCGGATAGGAGGAAGCGAAGAGTCGAAGAGGCGAAGAGGCGAGGGCGGGGGGTGGTTGGTGTTTACCACGGACGCCTTTGTGGTGGAGCCGATCTTCTTCCCGGGCGGGGACATCGGGAAGTTGGCGGTGTGCGGGACGGTGAACGATCTGGCCTCTGCGGGAGCGAGACCGATCGCACTGAGCGCGTCGTTCATATTGGAGGAAGGGTTGGTGATCGCAGACCTCGAGCGCGTCGTGGAATCGATGGCGTCGGCCGCGGCCGAGGCGGGGGTTCGGGTCATCTGCGGGGATACGAAGGTGGTGCCGCGGGGCAAGGCGGACAAGCTCTACATCTCGACGTCGGGGGTTGGCGAGGTCCCCAAGGGAGCGGAGGTGTCGGGGTCACTCGCCCGGCCGGGTGATGTGGTGATGGTGAGCGGACCGGTGGGAGATCACGGATTGGCGGTGCTGTCACAGCGGGAGGGGCTGGAGTTCGAATCGCCGATCGTGAGCGACTGCGCGCCGCTGGCCGGTCTGGTGGCGGCGGCGCTGGAGGCGGCGCCGCAGATCCACGTGCTTCGGGACCCGACGCGCGGCGGTCTGGCGACGGCGCTGAATGAGATCGCGCGCCAGTCCGGCGTGGACATCGAAGTCGGTGAGGAGCTGGTCCCCGTGCGGCCGGCGGTGGCGGCGGCGTGTGAGTTGTTGGGGCTCGACCCCTTATATGTGGCGAATGAGGGTAAGATGATAGTGATCGCGCCGGCCGACGCGGCGGGCGCAGTTCTTTCTGCGATGGAGTCCCACCCGCTCGGCCGGGAGGCGGCACAGATCGGAGGGGTGACGGAGGGGAGAGGTCGGGTGCTACTGCGAACCGCGCTGGGGACGCACCGGATACTCGACCGACATGTGGGGGAGCAGTTGCCGAGGATCTGCTGAGCGACCATCGCGTATTGTTGTTACCCGCAGAAGGGGGGAATAGGCGCGGGGACGAAGAAAATCCCTAGTGGCCAAACGGCGGGGCCGGCAGTGCAAACGGCAACCGCCGGTGAAGGCAGACTGCCGCAGATCAACGCCGACGGCAGGAGCTGGGGGCTCCTGCCCGACATATGTGCGAGTCCAAGGTTTATCTGGCGACTGAGACAGGCGAAGAGCTGGTCCTCGAGGACGTGACCTCGATCAGGCCGGAGGGTGATGGGTTCATACTCGTGAGCCTCTTCGGCCAGCAGGTACACGTGCGCGGCCGCATCAAAGAGATCGACCTGTTGAAGCACCGCGTGATCCTGGAGCCCGCTGTTTGAGTCACCTGGGGATTTCGGGTGTGCGGCCGCGAGAGGTGTTGGTGGGTGGAGGCGGAAAGTCCGCTGAGGCGTGGGCGTGCCTGGGGCATTAGGCGCGCTCATTTTCTGTGCCGGGCGTGCGCGTGACTGGTGTGGTGACGGAGCATCGAAGGAGTCATGAGAATGGCTGATGGTGGCAATGGGAAGAGAATGAGAGACGCTGCGAGCCAGGCAGCGCTGGAGACAGCCGAGGCGCGCGGTATTGCGACGGCGCTGGACCGCTATGAGGCGCAGCAGCCCTCGTGCCGCTTCGGGAAGCAGGGCATCTGCTGCCGGCTCTGCAACATGGGGCCGTGCCGAGTCGGGAGTTCGGCGAAGGGCGAGCGCTACGGCGTCTGTGGGGCCGACGCCAGCACTGTCGCGGCGCGCAACCTGCTGCGGATGATCGCGGCCGGATGCGCCGCCCACTCCGACCACGGGCGAACCATCGCCCAGACATTCCTTGCCATGGCCCAGGGCAAGGCCAAGGACTACAGCATCAAGGACGAGGGCAAGCTTCGCAAGATCGCGCCGTACTTCGGCGTCGATCCCGCGGGCAAGTCCGCCCAGCAGATCGCGCTCGCGGTTGGGGAGAGAGCGCTGGCGCAATGGGGGCAGCAGGAGGGTGAGCTCTCACTCATGCTTCGGGCGCCGGAGAAGCGAGTGCAGCTCTGGCGGAAGCTCGGGCTCATGCCGCGGGGCATTGACCGCGAGATCGTGGAGTCCATGCACCGCACCCACATGGGAACCGACACGGACTACCGCAGCCTCCTGCGGCATGGCATCCGGACCGCGTTCGGCGACGGCTGGGGTGGCTCCATGATCGCGACGGAACTCCAAGATATCATGCTCGGTTCGCCGCGGCCGATCAGGGCGAAAGTGAACCTGGGCGTCCTCAGCAAAGACAAGGTGAACGTGGTCGTGCACGGGCACGACCCCCTGCTGTCCGAGATGCTGGTCGAGGCGTCTCGCGAGCCCGAGATGATCAAGCTGGCGGAGGAGAAGGGCGCGAAGGGGATTCAGCTTGCCGGCATTTGCTGCACCGCGAACGAGGTGCTGATGCGGCAGGGCGTGCCGTCGGCCGGCACGTTTCTCCAGCAGGAACTGGCGATTGCGACCGGCGCGGTCGAGGCAATGGTCGTCGACGTTCAGTGCCTCATGCCTTCGCTGCCGGAGGTGGCGAAGTGCTTCCACACGGAGCTGGTGACCACGTCTGAGAAGGCGCGTATCCCGGGCGCCACACACATTCAGTTCGATGAAGAGCACGCGCTCGACGTGGCACGCCAAGTCCTGCGACTGGCGATCAACAAGTTTCCGGAGCGCGATCCGCAGATCGTCAACATCCCCGAGAGCACGATGGATCTGGTCGCGGGGTTCACCGCGGACTACGTGTTCGAGCTGCTCGGCGGGCATTTCCGGCCATCGTACCGGCCGCTCAATAACGGGATCATCGAGGGGCGGCTGCGTGGTGTCGCCGGTGTCGTCGGGTGCTGCAACCCGAACATCCAGCCGGTGGATTACGGGCACGTCGAGATGGTGAAGGAGCTGATCCGCAACGACGTGCTGGTGGTGCAGACGGGCTGCTCGGCGATCGCCTGCGCGAAAGAGGGTCTGCTGACCCCGGAGGCGGCAATGCAGTACGCGGGCCGCGGGCTGCAGGAGATCTGCGAGGCGGTCGGGATTCCACCGGTGCTGCACGTCGGGTCGTGTGTCGACAACAGCCGCATCCTCATTGCCTGCTCGGAGATGGTGAGAGAGGGCGGGCTTGGCGAGGACATCAGCGACCTGCCCGTGGCGGGCGCGGCGCCGGAGTGGATGTCGGAGAAGGCCGTCTCGATCGGAATGTATGTGGTCGGGTCGGGCATCTTCACGGTGTTTGGGACGCCCCTACCGGTGGAGGGGTCGGAGGCGGTGTGCAACTACCTGACGACGGAGCTGAAGGATGAGGTCGGCGCGAGCTGGGCGTGGGAGAGCGACCCGGTGGCTGCAGCGCGACTGATGATCGATCACATGAACGAGAAGCGGGCGGCGCTGAAGCTGAAGCCGATGATGTACGAGCCGGTGGAGGCGGCCGCGTCGTAGGTGGGGAGCCGGGTGAACGGGGCCCAGAACGGTGAGCGAAGTAGAACCTTCCAGCGGGCCGGAGGTGGCGCCCTGCGGGCTCGTGTGCCGGCCGGTATGCAGCCACTCCCAAGATGGCTGTGTGGGGTGCAGAACCGGCGGAGGACCGGAGACCTGTCACACCCGGGAGTGCTGCCAACAGCACGGGCTCGCCGGCTGCTGGCAGTGCACCAGCTTCCCTTGTGCAGAGGGGTTCTTCGGTGATGAGGCGTGGAGCGGCCTCACAGTTGGCTGCGTGCAGATGGTCAAGGAAATGGGCAGTGCCGGCTTCGCTGAACTGGTCGTCTCACGGCTTGGTCAGCGCTTCGACTACGGATACTTACGCTGCCAGACGCCAGAAAAAACGCAAGCCATCCTGCGTGGGCAGGCAGAGATCCCGCAGGAAGATCCGGATCTGCGTAACGAGGGGTAGGGCTGTGGCAGGAGCAGGCTCCTGCCCGACACCAGGCGAGGAGGAGTAGATGAAGAGCGACCTTGAGATCGCACAAGCAGCGACGATGAAGCCCATCGTCGAGATCGCGGAAGGCGTGGGCATCAGCGAGAAGGAGTTCGACTACTTCGGCCGGTGGAAGGCGAAGGTTCACCTGGACGTTCTGGCGGGGCTCAAGGATCGCCCGAACGGGAAGTACATCGACGTCACCGCGATCACGCCGACGCCGCTGGGCGAGGGGAAGACGGTCACGACGATCGGGCTGTCGCAGGCGCTGGGGGTGATCGGCAAGAAGGTGATGACCTGCATCCGGCAGCCCAGCCTGGGGCCGGTGTTCGGGATCAAGGGGGGCGCGGCGGGAGGCGGCTACTCACAGGTCGTGCCGATGGAGGACTTCAACCTCCACCTCACCGGTGACGTGCACGCGGTGAGCATCGCCAACAACCTTCTCGCGGCGATGATCGACGCCCACATCAAGCATGGGAACAAGCTGGGGATCGACCCGCGGACGATCTCGTGGCGGCGGGTGATCGACCTCAACGATAAGTGGGGCGTCTACAATATCGTCTCCGGCCTCGGGGGCGAGAGCCGCATCCCGCGGGAGACCGGGTTCGACATCTCGGTGGCGAGCGAGGTGATGGCGATCCTCGCCCTGGCGGCCGACCTTCAGGACCTGCGGAAGCGGCTGGGCCGAATCATCTGCGCGCAGACCTGGGACGGCGAGCCGGTGACGGCGGAGGAGCTCAGGGCGGCGGGCGCGATGTGTGTGCTGCTGAAGGACGCGCTCATGCCGAACCTGATGCAGACGCTGGAGAACACGCCGGTGTTTGTGCACGCGGGGCCGTTCGCGAATATCGCGCATGGCAACAACTCGATCGTCGCGGACCAGCTCGCGCTGAAGCTGGCGGACTACGTTGTCACCGAGTCCGGGTTCGGCGCCGACTGCGGGATGGAGAAGTTCTTCAACATCAAGTGCCGAGTGAGCGGGCTCCAGCCGAACTGCGTGGTGATCGTGGCGACTGTGCGCGCGCTGAAGATGCACGGCGGCGTCGGGAGCATCCGACCAGGCAGGCCCTTGCCACCTGAGCTGGTGCAGGAGAACCTTCCGGCGCTGGAGAAGGGCTGCGAGAATCTCGCGAAGCACGTCGAGAACGCGCGACTCTTCGGCGTTCCGGTGGTCGTCGCGGTGAACCGGTTCACCGAGGACACGCCCGCCGAGATCGAGCTCATCCGCAAGAAGGCGATCGAGGCCGGGGCCGAGGGGGCCTATCTCTCCGAGGTGTGGGCGAAGGGCGGAGAAGGCGGCCGCGAGCTGGCGGAGGCGGTGGTGGCGGCGTGCGAGAAGCCGTCGAAGTTCAAGCTGCTCTACCCCGACGACATGTCGATCAAGGAGAAAATCGCGACCATCGCCACGACGATCTATGGCGCGGACGGAGTCGACTTCGATCCGGCCGCCGAGCGGAAGATCGAGGCCTTCACGAAGTGGGGCCTCGGCAAGCTTCCGATCTGCATGGCGAAGACCCACCTCTCGCTGTCGCACGACAGCAACCTCAAGGGCCGGCCGCGCGGGTTCCGCGTTCCGGTTCGCGATATCCGCCCGAGCGCCGGCGCGGGGTTCCTGTTCCCGCTGCTGGGCACGTTCACGACGATGCCAGGGTTGCCGAGCCGGCCGGCGGCGGTGGACATTGATATTGACAAGGATGGCAGGATCGTAGGGCTTTTCTGAAATGGGCTACCTCGAAGAGCCGCTGGAACACTACACGGATATGCTGGCCTCCGGCGCTCCCGCCCCTGGGGGCGGGAGCGCGGCGGCGCTGGTCGGAGCACTCGGCGCGGCGCTGAACAGCATGGTGGCGAACTTCACGGTTGGGCGAGAGAAGTTCGCCGCGGTCGAGGCGGATGTCCAGCGCTTGCTCGCTCGGTCGGCGGGGCTGCGCGCGGCGCTCGAGCGGCTGACGCAGGCCGACACCGAGGCCTACGGGCAGGTGGCCGCGGCGCAGAAGATGCCGCGGGAGACCGATGAGCAGAAGGCGGAGCGGGCTGCTGCGGTGCAGGCGGCGCTCAAGGTCGCGGCGGAGGTGCCGCGGGAGGCGCTGCGTGCGGCCTACGCTGTGATCGAGGTCGCGGCGGAGCTGGTCGAGAAGGGCAACCCGAACCTCATCACGGATGTGGGTGTGGCCGCGAAGTTCGGCGTGGCGGCGCTGGAGTGCGCGGCGCTGAACGTCGAGATCAACCTCGCGTATATCAAGGATGAGGCGTATAACGCGGCGGCGCGAAGTGAGATGAAGCCGATGTTGAAGAAGGGGCCGGGGATGGGCGCGGATGTTTGGGCGAGGGTGCTAGGAAAGGTGCAAGGGTGAAGACATGAGCGCGAGACTGCTTGAGGGAAAGCCGATTGCGGACGCGATTCGAGCGCAGGTCCAGGCCGATGTCCAGGCGCTGAAGGCAACGGGCATCACGCCGAAGCTCGTGGCGGTGCTGGCCGGCGACAACCCAGGCGCGAAGTTCTATGCGGGCGCGCAGGAGAAGGCCTGCCAGGAGGTCGGGATCGCGTACGAGCTGCAGCAGCTCCCGGACACCGTCACGCAGGCCGATCTGGAGAGTGCGATCCTGCGGCTGAACGATGACGAGAGCGTGCACGGGATTCTGCTGCTCATGCCGGTGCCGAAGGGGTTGAACGGCGCGAAGGCGCAAGCGCTGATCGCGATGCGAAAGGACGTGGATGGCGTGAGCCCGGCGAATCTCGGGAACGTGGTGCTCGGCCGGCCGCGCTTGGCGCCCTGCACGGCGATGAGCGTGATCGAGCTGGTGCGGGCCTCAGGCGTCGATGCATATGGGAAAGAGGTCGTGGTCGTTGGCAGCAGCGAGATCGTGGGCAAGCCGGCCGCGCTGTTGCTGGTGGACAAGTACATCACCGCCGATAAGGATGGCAAGACCGATAAGCTCGCCGGCGCGACGGTGACGATCTGCCACATCGGCACGAGCCAGAAGGGCGACCTCGGCGCGCACACCCGGCAGGCGGATATCCTGGTGACCGCGGTGGGCGTGAAGCCGGGCCTGATCACCGGCGACATGCTGAAGCCCGGCGCGGTCGTGATCGATGTCGCCACGATCCGGGTGAAAGATGAGGCGACCGGCAAGACGAAGACGTTCGGCGATGTGGATCCCGAGGCGGCGAAGGAGACGGTGGCCGCGATCACGCCAGTGCCGGGCGGGGTTGGTCTGGTGACGACGGCGATCCTTCTGCGCAATACCCTGGAAGCAGTGAGGTGGCAGGGAGAGGCGTGAACGGAAGAACGGCATACCGCCGATGAACGTCGATGGCCGCGGATAGACACGGATGGGCAGGAGCACGCTCCTGCCCTGCGGAGGAACAGGGACGGCAGAACGGCCGGTGGGGATGCAGAGACATCCCCGCCTTACAGGGGAACGGCGACGGCCCAACGGGATGGCCCAGGAGTTGAGTGATGGCGAAAGGCGAGAAGGTGAAAGAGCATCCGGCGATCTGGTTCCAGGCATCGGCCTGCTCGGGATGTGTGGTGGCGGCGCTGAACGGCGTGGCCCCGAGCATCCGGGACCTGATCGTCGATCAGATCGCGCCGGGGCACCATGTCAGCTTGAGGTTCCAGCCGACGATCATGGCCGGCGCGGGGAAGATCGCGCTCGAGATCCTGGCGGCGACGGAGCAGGCGAAGGACGGCTATCTGCTGGTGATCGACGGCGCGCTGCCGACCGCGGCCGGCGGTATGTATGGCCGGGCGGCGTCGGCGAGCGGAGAGTCGACGATGCACCAGCGCGCGCTCGAGCTGGCCAGTAACGCCACCGCGATGGTGGCGATGGGCACCTGCGCCGCCTACGGTGGCATGCACGCCGCGCGTCCGAACCCGACGGGCTGCGTCAGTGTGACTGAAGCGCTGGCGAAGGCCGGGATCGAGAAGCCCGTGGTCAACGTGGCGGGCTGCCCGCCGCATCCCGACTGGTTCACGGGGACGGTCGGGCATGCGCTGCTGTTCGGCTGGCCGACCAATGGCGAGGTGGACGCGGCGGGGAGGCCGAAGCGGTTCTTCGGGAAGTTGCTGCACGATCTCTGCCAGCGGCGGGGTGACTTTGAGGCCCACAAATTCGCGAAGTCGATCGGCGAGCCGGGCTGCCTGTACGAGCTTGGATGCAAGGGGCCGTGGACACACGCCGATTGCCCCGAGCGGCAGTTCAACAGCGGCATCAACTGGTGTGTGAAGGCCGGGTGCCCGTGCCACGGGTGTGTCGAGCCATTCTTCCCGGATGTGTCGAGCCCGATCTATCGGAAGATCGAGTTGCCGGAGCTGCCGCGGGTGGTGGGGGACGATGCGGGACAAATGCGCGCCATCATGCGGCCGCAGCCCACGGAGGAGAAGTAGCCGATGGCCAAAACAACGATCAGCATAGACCCCGTCAACCGGATCGAGGGCCACCTGAAGGTGGAGGTGGTCGTCGACGGCGGGGAGGTCAAGGACGCTCGATGCTCGGGGCAGCTCTTCCGAGGGTTCGAGCTGATGCTGCTCGGGCGGGACCCGCGGGACGCGGCCCTGCTGGTTCAGCGGGTCTGCGGGGTGTGCCCGGTCGCGCACGCGACCGCATCGGCGCTGGCGCTGGACGCGGCGTTCGGTCTGGATGGTATCCCTGACAACGGCCGCCTCATGCGCAACCTGATCTTCGGGTCGAACTACATCCAGTCGCACCTCCTGCACTTCTACCACCTGGCCGCGCTCGATTTTGTGGATGTGAGCGCGGCGGCGGACTACGAGGGATTGGATGACAGGCTCGCAAGCCTGAGGTCGTTCATCGGGCGGGGCGAGCTCGCGCCGTACATGCCGCGCTATGAGGGCGATTACCGGCTGTCGAAGGCGCTGAACCAGCAGGCGGCGTCGCACTACGTGCAGGCGCTCGAGGCGAGGCGGATCGCGCACGAGATGTGTGCGATCTTCGGCGGGAAGATGCCGCACCAGGTCGGGATCGTCGTGGGCGGCTGCACCGAGAACCCGACGGCCGACAAGGTGGGGGCATTTCTCTCGAAGCTCGAGTGGTTGCGGCGGTTCATCGACCAGGTCTGGCTGCCGGACGTGCTGGCGGTCGCCGAGGCGTACAGCGACTACTTCGCAGTGGGCGCGGGGCCGAAGCGCTGGTTCTCATACGGCGGGTTCGACCTCGAGACGGAGACGAAGGATCTGCTGAAGCGGAAGCGGTTCTTCCCCGCCGGCATCGTCGGCGCGGACCTGAAGCTCGCGGCGATGGACACGGGCCAGATCGCCGAGTATGTGAAGCACTCGTGGTACGAGGACGCGACGAGCGGCCGCAAGCCGGCTGAGGGGGAGACGGCGCCGGCGCCTGAGAAGGCGTCGGGGTACTCGTGGCTGAAGGCGCCGCGCTATGCCGGCGATGCCTATGAGGTAGGGCCGCTGGCACGGACGCTGGTTGCGTACGCGGCCGGCGACGCGGCGGTGAAGAAGCAAGTCGACGGCCTGCTGAGCCGGTTCAATGCCAGGCCGGAGGCGCTGTTCTCCGTGCTCGGGCGGCACGCATCGCGGGTGCTGGAGGCGCAGCGCCTCGTGGATGCTATGTCGAGCTGGGCGATGCAACTGAAGCCAGGCGAGCCGGTGTGTGATTGGCGGGAGGCGCCTGAGAGCGGCGCAGGCATGGGCGTGACCGAGGCGCCCCGGGGCGGCGTCGGCCACTGGTGCGAGATCACGAACCACACGCTCTCGCGCTATCAGCTCGTCGTGCCGACGACCTGGAATGCGTCGCCTCGGGATGATGACGGCAAGCCGGGGCCGATCGAGCAAGCGCTCATCGGCGCAAAGGTCAGGGACGCGGCGAACCCGTTCGAGATCGTGCGGATCATCCGGTCGTTCGATCCGTGCCTCGCATGCTCGGTTCACATGCTGACGCCCAACGGGGGGGAGATCGGGAGATGTCGAGCGACGTGAAGCAGGAAAAAGTGGTCGTTCTCGGCGTCGGCAACCTGCTGCGGCAGGACGAGGGCGTCGGGGTGCATGCAGTGAGGGCACTCTCCACCGGCCCGTGCGCGGAGCGGGCGGAGATGGTGGATGGCGGCACCGCGGTGTTCGAGGCGCTGTCGCAGTGGCGGGATATCGACAAGCTCGTCGTCATCGATGCGCTGCGGGCAGGCCGCGAGCCGGGGAGCATCGCGCGGGTGTCGCTGCGCGAGGTTGCAGATCGCACCGCGCCCGCGCTGTCGGTGCACGAGCATGGGCTGCTCGACCAGCTCGCGCTGCTCAAGCAAGCGGGTTTGCGGGTCGGCGAGATCGTGATCTACGGGGTCGAGCCGGCGAACACGGGCTGGGGGACGGAGCTATCGGAACAGGTTGCGGCCTGCCTGCCGCTGCTGGAACTGCATATGGCGAGGGAGCTGGGCTGGATGCCCGTTGAGGAGACACTCATATGATCGCATCCGAACGCAAACCACTCGAGGAGATCCTGGGCTACCTCGACGGCGAGAAGAAGGTCTTCGTGGTCGCCTGTGACGGGTGCTCGGCCGGGTGCAAGGTATCGGACCCGGAGCACATCGCCGAGACGGTGAAGGAGCTGGGGGCGAACGGCAAGACCGTCACCGGGATGGCGCGGGTGGAGATGGTGTGCAATGCGGGCCTGAGCGCGCTGATGCTGATGCAGCATCTGGCGCAGGTGAACGAGGCCGACAGCATACTGGTGTTCTCCTGCGGTGACGGCATCCAGGCGGTTGCCGGCGCGGCCGAGAAGCCGGTGCACCCGGGGACGAACTCGATCTACTTCGGCGGATTCCAGGGGCTGTGGCGGTCGGAGGCCAAGTGCGCGGAGTGCGGGAACTGCATGCTCGATTACACCGGCGGCATCTGCCCCTACACGGCCTGCTCGAAGTCGCTGCTCTACGGGAGCTGCGGTGGGCCGAAGGACGGCAAGTGCGAGGTTGAGGCGTCGGTGCCGTGCGGGTGGATGCGGATCTACGACCGGCTGGCGGCGCTTGGGAAGGCGGAGCGGCTGAAGGCGATGCCGCCGCTGCGGGATTTCAAGAACATGCTGCCGGTGAAGGAACGACGGCGGAGCAGCCTCTACGCGCTGGAGTATGTCGAGGCGGAGCCGGAAGCAAGCGAGAGCAAGGCCGGCTAGTCCCTAAGTCGTAGAGCGACCGGGATGGCGGCCCGGCAATGCCGGGCTCAGCCACGGCCGAGCATGTGGAGTCAGCGAGATGAGTTTGAGAGAAGCGTTAGCAACTCAGGATTTCACCATCACCTGCGAGGTCGCCCCGCCCAAGGGCGTCGATATGAAGCACGTGCTGGAGGAGGCGGAGCTTCTGCGCGGCCGCGTCGCCGGCATCAACGTGACCGACCTGCAGGCGGCGGCGATGCGCGTGAGCTCGCTGGCGACCTGTGCGATGCTGAAGCAGATGGGGCTCGAGCCGATCCTGCAGATGGTGTGCCGCGACCGCAACCGGATCGCACTGCAGAGCGATCTGCTCAGCGCCTACGCGCTGGGCATCAGGAACGTGCTCTGCCTGACGGGCGACCATACGGTACTGGGCGATCACCCGGAGGCGAAGCCGGTGTTCGATCTCGACTCCGTTTCGCTCTTGCGCGCGGCGCAGGGGCTGATCGATGGCAAGGACCTGAGTGGAAACGACTTGGAGGGGAAGCCCGAGGAGCTGTTCCTCGGCGCGATCGTCACGCCCGGAGCGGACCCGGTCGAGCCACAGATCTACAAGCTGCACAACAAGGTGGCGTCAGGTGCGAAGTTCATCCAGACGCAGGCGGTGTACGACGTGGACCAGTTCGCCCGGTTCATGGAGAAAGTGCACGATATAAAGGTGCCGATCCTGGCTGGCATCGTGCTGCTCAAGTCGGCCGGCATGGCGCGATATATGAACGCAAATGTGGCGGGTGTATTCGTGCCTGACCCGCTCATCAAGGAGATGGCGGCGGCGGGCGCGAAGGACAAAGAGGCCAAAGAGAAGGGCGAGAAGGCCAACAACGTCGTGAAGACGAGTATCGATATCACAGCCCGGCTGATTCGAGGGCTGAGGCCGTATTGCGCCGGGGTGCATCTCATGCCCCTGGGCTGGGGGCATCACGTCCCGGCGGTGTTGGAGGCGGCGGGGGTGTAGGGGGCAGGAGCCCCTTGACCGCGCACGGGGTAAACGAGCTCCCGCCGAACGGGAATCGCGAAGGAGTGAGGTAGATGTCTAAGGCTGTTGCGGCTGCTGCGATACGAGGATCGAACGAGATCGTCGCGCGGGCGGAGGCGAAGCTGGAGGCGGCGCTCGCGAAGTTCGGGGAGTCACAGGCGCTGGAGTTCCCCGAGACCGCGTTCTTCCTGCCTATGGCCTACGCGCTGCTGGGGCTGGAGATATCCACGCTCGGGCAGGCGCGCCAGGTGCTCGACCCGGCGAAGGCGCTGCTCTCTCAGGAGCCGTCGGATCGCCTCTGGCTGCCCTACTTGCCGGCGACGCTCGACGCCGGTGTGGCGACGCTGCTGGCGGAGGAGCTGCTGAAGGCGATCGCTTACCTGGAGGGAGAGGAGCCGCTCGATGGGTGGCACGGGTTCATCTCCGACACCATCCTGCGCACGCTCGGCATCCAGCTCGTCGACGGCCGCCTCCCGGGGTTCGCGGCGATCATCGGCGCGGCGCCCGATACGGAGACCGCGGTCGATATCATCCGCGAGCTTCAGAAGCGGAACATCCTGACCTTCCTCATCGGCAACCACCAGGGAGAGACGATGAGGGACCAGTTGATCGAGGCCCGCGTCCTGCCCAGAGATGCCTCCGAGACCGAGGACGGCGACCTGAAGAAGGCCTGGTGGGGGCGGTACATCGTACCGCTGGGGCCGGACACGGAGTCGATCATCTACGCGCTGAATTGGGCGATCCGAGGGGCGCTTACCTTCGGCGGGCACAAGAAGGGCGAATGGAAGCAGTGCCTGGACTACACCCGGTCGCGCATCTTTGCCTTCGGCCTCGGGCTGGGCGACATCGACGACCTGAAGTATGCGAGCGGCGCGGGCGCAATCAACATGGGGTTCCCCGTCATCGCAGACACGATGATCCCTGAGATCCGGCCCAGCGGCGTGACCACATACGAGGCCCTCGTGCGCGAGCTCGACCACAAGCGGATCGTCGAGACGTGCGTCGAGGTGCGCGGGGTCAAGGTCACGGTCAGCAAGATCGACATCCCGGTGCCGGTGGCGGCCGCGTTCGAGGGCGAGACCGTCCGCAAGGACGACATGCAGATGCAGTTCGGCGGCAAGTACACCACCGCCTTCGAGTTCCTGCGGATGCGTCCGATGGACCAGGTCGAGGACGGGAAGATCACATTGATCGGCGCGGACTGCGACTCGGTGCCTCTCGGCGGCGCGCTGCCGCTGGGGGTGTTCATCGAGGTGGCCGGGCGGAAGATGCAGGAGGACTTCGAGCCGATTCTCGAACGGCAGGTGCACACGCTGATCAACCACGCGATGGGCGTGTTCCATATGGGGCAACGCGACATCACCTGGGTGCGCATCTCGAAGAATGCATTCAACTCGGGGCTGCGGCTGAAGCACTTCGGGGAGCTGCTGCGGGGCGAGTTCCTGCAGAAGTTCCCGGCGCTCGTCGATAAGGTGCAGGTGAAGATCCTCACCGACGAGGCGGCGATGAAGCCGATCCTCGATGATGCGCGCAAGGTGTGGGCGGCGCGCGACGCACGAGTGGCCGGCATGACCGATGAGAGCGTGGACATCTTCTACTCCTGCACGCTCTGCCAGTCTTACGCGCCCAACCATGTATGTATCATCAGCCCGGAGCGGCTGGGGCTGTGCGGCGCCTACAACTGGCTCGATGGCAAGGCCGCCTACGAGATCAACCCGGCGGGGCCGAACCAGCCGGTGCCGAAGGGCGCGACCATCGATGCGACCAAGGGCCAGTGGGAGAACGTGAACGCGTTCGTCTACCAGACCTCGAACAAATCGGTGGAGCGATTCAACGCCTACTCGCTGATGGAAGACCCGATGACCTCGTGCGGGTGCTTCGAGTGCATCATGGCGATCCTGCCGGAAGACACCGGCGAGGTGCACGGGGTGATGATCGTGAACCGCGAGTACCCCGGGATGACGCCGTGCGGGATGCCGTTCACGACGCTCGCGGGGACCGTGGGCGGCGGGCTCCAGACGCCGGGGTTCCTGGGCATCGGGCGGCTCTACGTGGTGAGCAATAAGTTCATCTCGGCTGAGGGGGGGTTGCCGCGGGTGTTGTGGATGCCGAAGGAACTCAAGCAAGCGCTTGCCGATAGGATCACCGAGCGGGCGAACGAGCTCGGGCTGGCGGGTTTCTACGAGAAGATCGGCGACGAAACCGTGGCGACGACGATGGAGCACTTGCTGCCGTGGCTGGTGGAGAAGGATCATCCGGCGTTGAAAATGCCGTCGTTGCTGTAACGGCGAACGACGAACCACAGATGGACACGGATGAACACTGATGCGGGGCGGGTTCCCGCCCCGCAGGACAGGCGACGGCAGGGGCAAGCCCCTGCCCAACAGCGTGACTGACGCGTTGGAGGTGCAGACTTGGGTCTAACGGGGCTGGATATCTTCAAGCAGTTGCCGAAGACGAACTGCGGGAAATGCGGTGTGCCGACGTGCTTGGCGTTCGCGATGAAGCTGGCGCAGAAACAGGCATCGCTGGATCAGTGCCCGACCGTATCGGAGGAGGCGAAGGCCGCGCTCTCGGGCGCGTCGGCGCCGCCGATCAAGCTCATCACCATCGGGGCAGGCGACCGCAGGCTCGAGGTCGGCAACGAGACGGTGCTCTTCCGCCACGAGGAAACGTTCTACCATCCGTGCGGCATCGCGGTGCTGGTCGAGGCGTCGCTACCCGAGGTGGAGCTGGCGGCGAAGATCGCCGCGATCGGCGATGTCGCCTTCGAGCGTGTGGGCCAGACGCTGCGGCTGAACGCGGTGGCGCTGAAGGGCGAGGGCGATGCGTTCGTGAAGGCGGCCGGCATCGCGGCCGCCCAGTCCGCGGTTCCGATCATCCTCATGAACGAGGACCCGACGGCGATGGGGAAGGCGCTGGAAGCATGCGCCGCGAAGAAGCCGCTCATCTATGCCGCCACCGCCGCGAACGTGGAGGCGATGGCCGCGCTGGCGAAGCAGCACGGGTGCCCGCTGGCGGTGCGGGGCGATGATGTCTCGTCGCTCGCCGATCTGACGGAGAAGGCGCAGGCGGCGGGGGCGACCGATCTGATCCTCGACTCCGGCGCGCGCAAGCCCGCACAGGTGCTCGCCAACGAAACCGCCATCAGGCGCGCGGCGTTGAAGAAGCGTTTCCGGCCGCTGGGCTTCCCGACGATCACCTTCGCTGAGGCGGCGGACCCGCTCGAGGAAACCCAGCAGGCATCGAGCTATATCGCCAAGTACGCGGGCATCGTGGTCATCAAGAACATGGCGCCGTGGGAGCTGCTGACGCTCGCGACCGTCAGACAGAACATCTACACCGACCCGCAGAAACCGATTCAGATCGAGGAGGGGCTCTACCAGGTCGGCACGCCGGATGAGAACTCGCCGGTGCTGGTCACGACGAACTTCTCGCTGACGTACTTCACGGTCGAGGGCGATGTCGAGGCGAGCCGCGTGCCCGCGTGGATCGTGGTTGTCGATACCGAGGGCACTTCCGTGCTCACCGCGTGGGCGGCGGAGAAGTTCACTGCCGAGATCATCGCGCAGAAGGTGAAGGCGTTCGACGTCGCCAGCAAGGTGAAGCACCGCAAGCTGGTGCTGCCTGGGCATGTGGCGGTGCTGAGCGGGAAGCTCGAGGACGAACTGAGCCAGGAGTGGAAGGTGATGGTCGGGCCGAGGGAGTCGTCGGGCATTCCGAGCTTCCTGCGTACATCGTGGCAGGCGTAGGGGGAACGGCCGAACGACGTGGACCACAGATGAACACAGATGAACGCGGATGAGGCAGGAGCTGGCGCTCCTGCCCAGCGGAGAATGAACAGCCACATAGTCGTATTCCTACCTGATGGCACGTGTCTGGAAGTCGAGGCCGGGCGCACGGTCCTGGAAGCCGCGCGGGCGGCCGGGGTGGCGGTCGACTCGCCCTGCGGCGGGCAGGGGGCGTGCGGCAAGTGCAAGGTCGTGGTCTCACTCGGCCGGCCCGGGGGAAAGCCGGGCGATCTTCTCTCACAGGATGAGATCGAGCGCGGGTTCGTGCTCGCCTGCCAATCGACTGTCGAGGACGACCTCGTCGTCGAGGTCCCGCTCGAGTCGCAGCGGGGCGAACTGCAGATCCTGACCGGCCAGGCCGAGATCGCGGCCGCGCTGGGCGAAGGGGACGTGCCTCTGGCGCGCCGGCTGACGGTCGAGATGGAGCCTCCCGAGCAAGAACGGGAATGGGCCGATGAGGAGCGCCTGCTCGGTCGGCTTGCTGATGCCTGCGGCGAGCAGTTCGAGGAACTGGCGCTCGACCTCCCGGCGCTGCGCGCGCTGCCGCTGGTCGCGCGGGGTGGCGGCTGGCGGGTGGACGCGCTGGTGGCGGACTTCGATGGGCGCGGGCGGGTCATCGGCGTCGAGCCGGTCGGCTCGCGTGGCGCCTATGGAGTGGCCGTCGATATCGGGACGACCACGGTGGTCGTGCACCTGATCGATCTGATGACCGCGGGGTTCGTGCAGGCATGCGCGTCGCTGAACGACCAGATCGCGCATGGCGAGGATGTGATCTCGCGGATCATCCACGCGCAGGAAAACGAGGGGGGTCTGCAGCAACTGCGCGATGAGGCGCGGGCGACGATCAACCGCTGCATCGGGCGGATGCGGGACGAGTACGGGGTGGCGCAGGAGGAGATCATCGCGGCCGCATGTGTCGGCAATACGGTGATGACTCACCTGCTGCTGGGCATCGACCCGGCGGCGATCCGGCGTGAACCGTACATCCCCGCGCTCAAGACCGCGCCTACGCTGCGCGCCTCCGAGGTCGGACTGAACATCCACCCGAGCGCGCCGGTCCATCTGGCGCCATGTGTGAGCAGCTATGTCGGCGGGGACATCACCGCGGGGACGCTGGCGACGGCGATGGCCGAGTCGCCGCGGCTCACGCTGTTCATCGATATGGGCACCAATGGGGAGATGGTGATCGGCAATCAGGAGTGGCTTGTGTGCTGCTCCTGCTCGGCCGGGCCGGCGTTCGAGGGGTCAGGGGTCGAGTATGGGATGTACGCGACGGTCGGCGCCATCGAGCGGCTCTCGTACGACGCGCCCAGTGATCGCGTCGAGTATATGACGATCGGCGACGCGAAGCCGCGGGGCATCTGTGGATCGGGGCTCGTGGACGCGCTGGCGACGCTCGTGCGCGCCGGCGTGACCGACCGCGCCGGTCGGATCGACCTGGGGTTCCCGAGCAGGCGGGTGCGCGTGCGGAACGAGCGGCCGGAGTTCGTGTTCGTGTGGGGCGAGGAAGTGGGGCGCGCCGACGACATTTCGCTCGGCGAGGACGCGATCCAGAACCTCATCCGGTCGAAGGCCGCGGTGTACGCGGGCGCGGAAACGCTGCTGGAATCGCTCGGGTTGGATGCGGGGAGTGTGGAGCAGATCCTGGTGGCGGGTGCGTTCGGGAACTACCTCGATGCGGAAAGCGCGGTGACGATCGGTCTGCTGCCCGACGTGCCGCTTGAGCGCATTCGCTTTGTCGGGAACACGGCGGTGGCGGGGGCGAGGATGGCGCTGCTTGGCCGCTCGGCGCGGAAGCGCACCGAGGAACTGGCGAGGCGGATGACCAACTTCGAGCTGAGCGTGACGCCCGGGTACATGGAGAAGTACGTTTCGGGGCTTTTCCTGCCGCACACAGATCTGGGGCGATTCCCATCGGTCGCCGGGAAGCTCGGGCGGGCGATATGAGGCGGCCGCTCTACATCGCGTCGGTGGACAGCTACTCCGGCAAGTCGATCGCCGCGCTCGCCATCGGGCTTGCGATGCGAGAGGCCGGGCACAGCGTCGGGTATCTCAAGCCGCTGGGCACGCTGCCCCACGAAGTCGAAGGCATCGTCACAGATGAGGACGCGCATTTCATCAGCGGGCGGCTCAACCCCGGCGCGCCGCTGGACGCGATCTGCCCGGTGCTGCTGGGCCCGGAGATCATGCAGCGGGCGCTCCACGGTGAGGTGACCGACCTGCCCGAGCGCATCCGCAACGCCTATCAGCGTGTTGCAGCAGGCCGCGATATCGTCCTGGTTGGCGGGATCGGGAACCTGTCGCGGGGGTCGCTGCTTGGGCTGTCGGCGCCGGAGATGGCGGCGCTGCTCGACGCCAGGGTGATCCTGCTGGCGAAGCTGTCGGCCGAGCCGATGGTGGAGGAGGTGCTGCTGGCGCGGCAGCTGCTCGGCGATCGGGTAGGAGGGGTGATCTTCAACTTCGTCGGACACGATCAGCAGGAGGCGCTGAACGGCGCGCTCGGCCGGCACCTGACCAGCCGCGGCATTCCGGTGCTGGGCGCGCTGCCGCAGGATGATCTGCTGGGGGCGATCACCGTGCGGGAGCTGGCCGAGCACCTGCCGGCGAAGCTGCTCTGCTGCGAGAAGGCGCTCGACGAGCTGATCGTTCACTTTGTCATCGGCGCGATGGGCGTGGCGAGCGCGGCGAAGTACTTCCGGCAGCTTGCCGACAAGGCGGTCATCACAGGCGGCGACCGGGCGGACATCCAACTTGCCGCATTGCAGACCGCCACGAAGGCGATCGTGCTGACGGGGAACATCTACCCGAGCGGGCCGATCCTGGCGCGGGCGCAGCAGCTCGGGGTGCCGCTGCTGCTGGCGCCGCACGATACGCTGTCGACCGTGGAGCGGATGGAGGGCATCACCGGGCGCGTGCGCGTGCGGCTCGACGCGAAGGTCGAGCGGGCGCGGGCGCTATTCGGGAAGCACGTCGACATGGCGCGGATCATGGAGATCGCAGGCCTCGGCGCAGGGGCCTGATGTGTATACGCTCATAGAGTTTCTTGAATCATGGGCATGACCCCGTGATCCAAGAAGCTCTTTAGCGCACGCCTTGGGGCTTTCTGGCAGATTCTCTTGCATTACGGATGCTCCCGTAATGCAAGAGAATGCGTGGTAGCAGATCGATAAGATAAGGGGAGTGTGGCAATGCCGCTTGAGATGCCAATCGAGAAGTGGGCCGCCGCAGTGAACACGGTGACCATCGGGGCAACAGTCGCTGAGGGCGGGACGCGCACATCGGCCGTGACAATCGGCGGGGACACCAGCCTGCCCTTCCTGCATTTCGACGGCAAGACGCCGAATCGCCCGGCGATCGCGATGGAGGTGCTGGATGTTCCGCCGCCCAACATCGCGCCGCCGCTGGAGAAGGCGCTGGGCGGTGTGGTCGGCGACCCCGTCGCATGGGCGCGGAAGTGCGTCGAGGAGTGGGGCGCGGATGTGGTCTGCCTGCGGCTGCTGGGCGCGCACCCCGACCAGGCGAACAAGTCGGCGGAGGAGTGCGCGCAGACGGTGAAGGCTGTGCTCGGCGCGGTCGGCGTTCCGCTCATCATCTGGGGATGCGGCCAGGCCGAGAAGGACAACGAGATCATGCCGCGGTGCAGCGAGGTGTCCGCGGGCGAGAACTGCCTGCTGGGCACGGCCTCGCAGGGCAACTACAAGACGATCACCGCCGCGTGCATGGCCGACGGGCACAAGCTCATCACCGAGGCGCCGCTCGACATCAACATCCAGAAGCAGGTGAACATCCTCGTGTCGGAGATGGGGATGGACCTGTCGCGCATCGTGATGTTCCAGGTGACGGGCGGCATCGGGTATGGGATGGAGTACGCCTACTCGATCATGGAGCGGACGCGATTGGCGGCGCTGTCGGGCGACCGAATGCTGTCGATGCCGATGCTGGCCGTGGTCGGACCCGAGGCGTGGAAGGCGAAGGAAGCGCGGACGCCCGAGGACGCCGCGCCCCAGTGGGGCGCGGCGGAGGAGCGGGGTGTGAGCTGGGAGACGACGACGGCGACGTGTTTCCTGAACGCAGGCACAAACCTGCTGGTGATGTGGCATCCGCGGTCGGTGGCCGTGCTGCGGAAGACCATTGACGGGCTGATGGCTCAGAGCGCCTGACAGAACCACTCAGTGTGTGAGCTGATGAGCCGTCGAGGCGCTCTCTCTTGTTTGCACGACAGTGACGGCAGATTCTCGTAGGAAAGGGCGAGGCATGTACGCGATCGGTGAACGTATCAACGGGATGTTCAAGGCGGTCCGTGGAGCGATCCAGGAGAAGAACCCGGAGCCGATCCACGACTTGGTGCGCCGCCAACTTGCCGCGGGTGCGAACTGCCTGGACGTGAACGTCGGCCCGGCGACGGCAGACCCGCTGGCGGCGATGGAATGGCTGGTGAAGACGATTCGCGAGGTGACGAGCGCGCCGCTGGCGATCGACACGACGAAGCCGGATGTGATGCGGAAGGGGTTGGAGCTGGCCGGGCCGGGGTCAGTCATCAACTCGACCAAGGGCCAGCAGGAACAGCTCGACATCTTCGTCCCGATGGCGGTCGAGCACAACGCGTCTCTGGTGGCGCTGACCATCGACGAGAACGGGATCCCGCGGGACGCGAACGGCCGGGGCGAGATCGCGCTGCGGGTGGTCGCCTCGGGTATGGAACATGGTCTGGAGCCTGACCGGCTGATGATCGATGCGGTCATCCTGCCGGTGAACATAACGCAGGCGACGCCGGGACACGTGCTCGAGGCGATCCGCACCGTGAAAGTGCTCTCCGATCCGGCGCCGAAGACCGTGCTCGGCCTGAGCAATGTCTCGCAGGGTACGCAGATGCGGGAGCTGATCAACCGCACCTACCTGGTGATGGCGCTGGCGGCGGGGCTGGACGCGGCGATCGTGGATGTGCTCGACACCGAGCTGATGGACGCGATGATCACGTCCGAGCTGCTCATGAACCGGACCGTGTACGCGGACGACTTCTTGAAGGCATATCGGGCATCGCAAAGGGTGTAGTTTGGTGAACGTGGCAGAGGCAAGACCCTGCCCAACAGGAGGAGAGAGACGTGCGGGTAGAGATCGTCCATGGAGGCGGGCGATATGCCGAGCGGGTGATCGCGCACCTGCTCACAATGTCGCCCGGCAATGTGGACGCGTACCAGGTGCCGACATCGCTGCCGCCGGTGCTGGACGACGCGGCGGAGTATCTGCCGGCGGAGCTTGGCGCGGGGGACGTGATCGTCGCGATCAACATCCACCCAGAGATGCTGCTGGAGATCCCAACCATGGTGGCCGGGGCGGCGACGCGGGCGTTGATCGCGCCCATCGAGGACCCGAACTGGATCAAGCAGGGGCTTCAGAAGCAGCTGACACAGGAGTGCGCGCGGCGGAACATGGAGTCGGCCTTCCCGAAGCCGTTCTGCGCGCTCGAGCCGGCGACGCCGGTGATCCAGGAGTTCTGCGAGGAGGGGGTAGCGCGAACGGCATTCACCGCACAGACGCAGAGGGGGCGAAGGGGCAGGAGCAAGCTCCTGCCAAACCAGTAGGGGCGCGCCGCTGTGCGCCCCATCCGCGTTCATCCGAGTCCATTGGCGCATAGCCTTCTCTACAACCCCCAGAAACTATACGTCGGCACGTTGAAGATGAGGCCGATGATGGGCCAGGCGCAGCCGATGACGGTTTCGCCGAGGATCAGGCCGAAGAACAGCGGCAGCGCGCGGCGGTACGCCTGGAGGCCGCCATAGCGGAGAATGGCGGACTTGGCGATCCAGGCGATGGTCATCGGCATCCAGACCAGGTGGATGGACCAGCTCGCCGAGAGCGCGTAGGCCACCGGGTGCAGCGGCCAGCCGACGTAGGCGGTGCGGGCCGCCGCGAGCAGCATGGTGATCGCAAACCCGGCGCCGACCGCAAAGAGCGACATGAAGTTCGCCTCCGTCGGGCTCCGCAACCACGATGCCAGGTAATTGCACTGCTCGACCCCGCGGGAATCGCCGCCGTTCCACTTCGACGCCACCCCCATGCTGTACGCGTAGTGCAGCCACCCCCAGTAGATCGCGATCACGCCGATGAGAGAGGCGAGGACGATCGCCACGACGATGGCGCGCGCGGGCGAGCGGGTCTGCGCGGCCATCTGCAGGCCCTCGATGTTGTTGCCGATCGGGTGTGAGCGATAGGCGCGGTTGAACCACCAGAGGAGGCTGAGGACGGTCAGGTCCTGGTGGCGCAGGTTGGCGGTGCCGCCGACGTAGATAATAGTCTGGCCCGGGCCGGCGAGGTGGAAGTCGTGCACCGGTGAGCCGAACTCGGCGCGCACGCGGGCGACGGCGAGAGAGACGATGTAGTAGATCAGGAAGAACAGGATGGCGAGCGGCGGGGCGAGGCCGGCGTGCATGGCGAAGGCGGCGAGCGCGGCGATCCCCAGGATCACCCCGATGGCGGCGGCGCGGTAGCCCATGCCCTCGTTCGCATCATCGACCTCCGACTTCCGGCCCAGGATGCGAAGCCACACCTGCCGGTAGTACTGCCTTCCCACGAGCAGCGGGCCGATGGCGATGGCGAGATAGCCGCCGAACATCTGCTCGTTCTGGTAGGGGAAGACGCTCTTCGACATCTCCTCGGTGTAGCCCTGACTCACTCCTGTCGCAGCGGCGATGATGAGCATCGCCTTCCACCAGAAGAAGAAGAACACCGATGCGAAGAGCAGGTCGAGCGGCACGAGGAAGGCGAGGCCGATGACCGCCGGGTAGAACGTGACCGGCAGCCATCCGATTGCCGCCCAGGGCATGTCGGGGATGAACCGCATGAGGTCATTGCTGCCCCAGCCATCCAGCGTCGGGGCGATCGAGAGGTAGGGCACGGCCGGGAAAAGGTAGTGCAGGCCATTGATCAGGTCGATGGAGCCGGCGACGATGAAACCGGTCCAGAGGAGAGGGCTCCGCCAGAGGGAGGTGTCGGGGTTGGTGATGGCGAGCGGCAGTTGGATGATCGGAAAGGTGAGGCGCTCGCGGTCGGCCCACTGCGAGCGGACGAAGACCGAGAGGCAGATCGTCACGAAGATGAGGACGACGATGAAGCCGGTCCAGGAGAGGACGGGCGTCAGCCAGGCGCGGATGATGGGCCACTGGTACAAGGTCGAGTCGCCGTTGTAGTAGCCATAGAGAATGGAGCGATCGGGCACGACGAGCCAGAGCGGGGCATTGGAGAGCATCTGGTCCCACCGGTTCTCGGGGGTGGCGAACCAGAAGCCGTGGGTCATCACCGGCAGCAGCACCTGCATGCCGTCGAGGCCAGCGAGGGAGGTGCTCGTGGTGAGCATGACATAGACGATGATGAGCTCGGCCTGGGTGAGGGCCAGGCCCGGCCGGACCTTGCGGAGGAGCGCGTTCGCCATCACGAGGAAGAAGAGGATGAAGACGACGTTGAAGAAGAGCGAGATGGTGGAGGGAATGGGGCCGTGCGCGGCGATGTGCTCCATGTAGAGCACCCAGAGTGCGTTGAGCGGCAGCAGGACGATCCCCACAACGAAGCCGCGCCAGACTCGTGGTTTGGGACGCACGGGGGCATACTTCGGGGCCGGGCGCGGGTTGCCCTACAAGCCTGCAATCCACCTAGGAGCCGGGCGGAACGAGAAGAGCGGAGCGCTTGCGCGCTCCGCCCGTGTGACTGTCCGGCCCTTGTGGGCGATATCAGTGTTGAACGCCGTCACCCCGCAGTAGAGCAGCCCATCGTTCGGGTTCGCGAGCAGGCAGGTGAAGGCGACGTAGCTGTCCTTGAACTCCTGCGAGTGCTCGCCCTGCTCATCGATTCTGATGCCTTTGCCCTTGATGTCCTTCAGGATGTGATGTCTTACGTGCTTGATCATCGCTTTTCCTCGAATAACGTTCATCGCAGAGGCGCAGCGGGCGCAGAGCGGTCCGCAGAGGAGGTGTCAGGCAGGCCAAGGACGACGCGCGTGATTCCTTTCGTGAGGACTGGCACGTTGAAGTTGATGAGAAGTCCAAGCCGATAGCCGGTTAGGCGCAGGTAGGTGAGGAGCTGCATCTTGTGGAGGGGCAGCAACTGATCGACCGTCTTCAGTTCCACCACAACCAGTTCCTCAACGACAACGTCGAGGCGATAAGCGCAACCCAGGTCCACGCCTTTATAGGCAAGCGGGACCTCCTTCTGTCGGAAGTGCTGGAGCCCCCGCAGCTCCAACTCCCGGCAGAATGCCAGCTCATAGGCCGACTCCAACAGGCCGGGCCCGAGCTGGCGATGCACCTCAACGGCCGCACCGATCACTGCTCCACTGACAAGGTTCTCCTTCAGCGGTCCCCGACCACCCTCTGCAACCGTGTCGTTCATAGAGTTCTCTCTGCGATCCCTCTGCGCTCTCAGCGTCTCTGCGTTGAGCGTCCCTCTCATCCCGTCTCGATGACGACCAGCTTATAGATCTCGAGCGCCGGTATGCTGATCGTGGTCACCTCGCCCGCCCTCTCCGCCCGGAGCTGCTCCGGCCGCTTCCGGTCCGGGTCGAACGCGGTGACCGACTTCACCCGCCTCCCCTTCGGCAACCGCAGGTGAATCTCCAGGTCGTGGCGGCTCCGCGTCAGGTCGAAGTTCACCAGATGCACCAGGTGCCGCTCGGCAGGAGCTTGTTCACCCCGAGGGCAGTCGAGGGGCTCCTGCCCAACAGGCTGGGTTAGGAACTCAGCGACGACGGTCTGTGGCGCATCGAGCCACACCGGCAACCTGCCGGCGGCCGCCCACTCTACCGCCTGGCGCATCGCATGCACGTTCTTCGGGAGCTTCCAGTGCTCGTCTCCCAGCCCATGCCACCGCGAGATATCCTCCTCGGTCAACAGGTCCGACACATAGGCCGCCCGGCCCTGGCCGTACCCGTGCCGCGTCGCATACCACGGGTCGCTTCCCCTCCCGGCGTTCGGCCCGAGCACCTCCCGCAGCCCCAGGTCCGGCCGGCGCCGCCTCCATTCATCCCGCGCCGACGTGTCGCCGCTCGCCACCAACCCCCCGCCGGCCTCGACAAACGCGCGCACCTTCGCCATCATCACCTCGGACATGCACTCCGTGCTCGGCAGCACCAGCACCTGGTACTTCGTCAGGCCAGCCCGCCGTAGTCCCCCCGCGTTGGACGAAGGCGGGTCGTCCAGTTGCTGATCGAAGATGATGTCGAATGGCAGCCCGGACTGGATGAGCGCCTGCTCCCAGAGCAGCGTGTGGTGGTGCGGCTTCGTCATGCTGTAAGAGAGCGAGTCCCGCGCCCGCAGCAGCGCCACCCCGCCCACCGACTCCGTACCGAGGTAGTGCTCCGCGTGCTCTCGGCGGAAGCGGATCCACTGCTTCTTCACCTCATATGGCGTCGGCCAGTTCGACTCCGGCAGCCCGGGGCCGCTCGTGCCCTTCGACCAGTGGTCCTCCTTTACCGGCATCCCGCCCACCATGCCTATGGTCTGCGCGTTGAAGGCCAGCGCCTGCCCCAGGCAGCGCTTCAGGTCCGCGGGGTCCTGGGCCGGATGGTAGGAGAAGATGATGTTGTTGAGCGTGCGCCCTATCTTGAACTCGCGAATGCGCGAAATGAGCACACCCTCCCCGGTCAGCCGCGGATGGTGCCCGTCCTCCGTCCACATGCAGTCATTCTCGGCGGCGATCAGCGCCAGGTCGAGGCCATCGCGGAAGTAGTGGTTGTGAGTGAGCGGCATGAGGGTGTTGACCTCGACCGCCACCTCCGGGTTGAGGGAGCGCATGAAGCGCGCGATGCGATGGTGGACCTGGGCGAGCTTCTCACAGCGGTAGCGCGTCCACTCCTGCATCACCGGGTCGCGCACCTCACGAAGGTCTTTCGGCGAGTGGGTGTGGTAGGGGTGGACGATGTAGACCGGTGGGAGCACCTGGCTGAGGTCGGGGAAGCCGAAGCGCTCTGTCGCCACCGCCGGGTCTGGGTACTCCTGCCGGAGATACCGTCGAAAGTCCGCCTTGCAGCGGTCGCAATAGCACTGGTAGCCCTCGAGGTAGGGCATGACGCCATCGAAGTGGATGAGGTCGACCTTCAGCTCCTCGATGGCGAAGCGGACGCGCTCCTCGATCCACCGCAGATACTCCTCGCAGCATGGGCAGGCCTGGCGGCGGTAGTAAAGGTCGCCGCTGGAGTTGTCGTTGTACACCGGGCATTGCCCATCCCAGTTGATCTGGAACCAGTCCTTCGCTTCGGGGTGCTCCAACAGCAGCGTCTCGTAGGCGAGGGTGTCGAGGCGGATATAGACGCCGAGCCTGATGCCGCGCGCATGGCAGCGTTCGCGCAGCTTGCGGATGAGATCATATTCGCCCTGCTCCGCGGCCGGACCGAAGCCCTTGTGGTAGTGGGTGATGACGAGGTTGACGCCGAGGTCGGCGAGCTGCTCGACCGCCTCCTCGGAGTGCTCCAGCTCGAACTGCTCGGCCTCGTCCGTCCGTGCCCCGCCCCCGCGCCACCGGTAGATCAACGGCTCCCAGTTTCCGACGAAGATCAGCCCATCGCGCAGCCAACTCGGTCTCTGCCAGCTCATCTCATCCATTCCTTCCCCGCTGCAGCCCTGGCGTAGGGGCACAGCATGCTGTGCCCCTACAGCGCTCA